>LNFM01001368.1_pt1 | contig 60604 bp, 38 predicted proteins | sample 596031 | NCBI WGS metagenome assembly LNFM01 (sample SAMN04254537, study PRJNA301005) | activated carbon metagenome | isolation source: dual media filters at the Ann Arbor, Michigan drinking water treatment plant | place: USA: Ann Arbor | reverse complement strand
CGTCCGGATGCGAGATGATGGCGAAGGTGCGGCGGCGGCCGATCTCGGCCGCCAGCGGCGACCGGGCCTCGGCGCCTTCTGCGGCGCGGACGGGAATGTTCATGGCGGGTTCGTTTTACAGGTCCCTGTCCGGGATTCAAGGTTGCGCCGGAGCCGGCTTGGCGGACCGGAGATCAGCGATAGGAAATGATGAATTCGCAGCCCGAAGCGGTGAAAAATTGCCGAATCACGGCCCCGGTGGCGAGTTCGAATTCCAGCACCACCGCATCGTCGTGACAGCATAGATAGGCATGCCGGCCGTCGGCCGCAAACCCGAAGCCCATGGGTCCTTTCGGGGTCTGGAGCGAGGCGATCTGGCTCAGCGTCGCAGCATCGAAAATGGCGGCGTGATTGTCGAGCAGCGAGGACACGCAGACATATTGTCCGTCCGGCGAGATGCGCGCGCGCTTGAGCTGGTTCGGCCTGCCCTCTCCGCCGGTGACCGCCAGCCTGTGCCGCAATGCATGGGAATGTGCATCGAAGACATAAAGCTCGGGCGTCTGGTGCGAGCAGACAAACACCGTGCCGCCGTCCGGCGAGACACACAGGCTTTCCGACAAGGTCGGCACCGGAAGGCGATCGACCATCCTGCGCGCCGTGCGATCAATCACGGCGACAAAGTCCGAGGTCTTGCAGGCCGCAAAGACCTTGTCGGCCGCGTGGCTGACCGCCAGCCAGTGCGCCGCCTTGCCGGTGTCGATCCGGTCTATCGCGCTGGTCTGCGGATCGATGGCGAGCGCCGCCGACGCGAGTTCCGCCGTGCACCAGAGGATTCCGTCGCGGTCCATCATCAGCGAATGCGGCGCGACATCGGCGCCGACATCGATCATGCGCACCACCGATTGCGAGGCGAGATCAATCACCGCGACGCGGCGGTCGGGATTGCTGTTCTTCCCGAATATTCCGCCGCCATAGACGCTGGCAAAAACCTGCTTGCCGTCCGGCGACAGCACCATCTCGTGCGTGGAAGCCGGCATGGCGATCTCGCCGGTCTTCCGCAGGGTCGCGGCGTCGAAGAACTGAATGACGCCGGCGGTCTTGGCGGTGACGACGAGATGCGGTCCGCCGGGACGGTTGTTGAAATCTATCATGCGCCGCCATCCATACGAAAGGCGGGATCGAACCCGAGATCCCGTCTCGCCTTCTCGCTCGTCACCTCGCCGTCGTCCTCGGCGACATTGTAAATACCCGGACGTCCGCGCGTCAGCGCCAGCACGGCCGCGTGGGCGGCGGCGTCGACATGCAGCGGCGCTGCGCCTTTCGGTTTCTCCGTCCAGGTGCCGGGCCCATAGAGCCGCCCGTAGCGCAGCACGATCCCGTCGATGCCGGGTGTCTGCGTCACCGCCTGTTCGAGCGCGGCCACGCCTTCCACCGTGCGCCGGCGCACGCCTTCCGCCGCAAGATCGAGCGGCGCGTCCTCGGCATGCGGCTCCCCGCCCGGCGCATAGGCGAAGGCCACGCTCTGCGCGATCACACGGCGCACGCCATTGGCCTGCGCGGCGGCCACCAGATTGCGCGTGCCCTCGATGCGCAGGCGCGCATTGCCCTCGAGCGCAGCCTGGATTTTCTTCGGGTCGGAATCCTGCGGCAGGTCGGTCAGTTGATGGATGATGACGTCGGGCTGCGCGGCATAGACCGCAAGCTTGAGCCTGGCGAGATCGAACACGTCCACCACCGCCGCGGTGGCGCCCAGGGTCGTCAGCGCCGCAGCCTTGGTTTCGGACCGCGTGGTGCCGGTCACGTCATGGCCGGCCTTGCGCAGCAGTACCACGAGCCGGCGGCCGATGACCCCCGACGCACCGGCGAGGAAGATGTTCACGCCGCGCCCTTCAGGCGTTCGAGCGCTTCCAGAATTTTTGCCTTGCGGCCCTCGGCCTCCTCGCGCTTCTCCTTCTCCTCCTCGACGATCTCTTCCGGCGCGTTGGCGACGAACTTCTCGTTCGAGAGCTTGGCGTCGACGCGCTTGATGTCGGATTCGGCCTTCGCAAGCTCCTTGTCGAGCCGGGCCTTCTCGGCCGCCAGATCGATCACGCCCTTGAGCGGCAGGGCCGCAACCTCGCCGCGCACCAGCAATTGCACCGAGCCCTGCGGGGGGGCGTCCACAAAGGAAATGTCGGAGACGCGCGCCAGCCGCTTGATGAAATCGGTCCAGCGCTCGGCACGGCCTCTGGTTTCCGCCGACGCATTGACCAGTTGCAGCGGGATCAGAGTCGCGGGCACGACGTTCATCTCGGCGCGCAGCGAGCGGATCAGCGTGATCAGGTCGATAACCCAGCCAATCTCGGCCTCGGCCTTGTCGTCGGCGAGACCGTCGAGGGCCGGCCATGGCGTCAGCGCAAGCAGACTGGCGCGCTTCGGCCCCTGCTCCGCGGTCACCGCCCACAATTCCTCGGTGATGAACGGCATGAAGGGATGCAGCAGCTTCAGGATTTCATCGAGCGCCCAGGCCGCCATCGCGCGGGTCTCGTCCTTGGCCGCGCCATCGGGACCGGTCAACAGCGGCTTCGACAGTTCGACATACCAGTCGCAATAGACGTTCCAAACGAAGCGATAGGCTGCACCTGCCGCCTCACTGAAGGCATAAGTCTCGATCGACTGCGTGATCTCGGCAGCGGCCTTCGCCGTTTCATGGGCGATCCAGCGGTTGAGTGTTTCCTTTGCGTTTTTCGGATCGAAGCCTTCGACGCGGGCGGCGCCGTTGAACTCGACAAAGCGCGCCGCATTCCAGAGCTTGGTCGCGAAGTTACGATTATTCTCGACGTCCTGTGGTCCAAGCCTGATGTCGTGGCTGGGCGCGACGTTGCGCATCAAGGTAAAGCGCAGCGCGTCGGCGCCGTATTCGTCGATGACGCCGAGCGGGTCGACGACATTGCCCTTCGACTTCGACATCTTGGCGCCGGAGGCGTCGCGCACAAGACGATGGATATAGATGTCGCCGAACGGGACATCGGGCATGAAATGCAGCCCCATCATCATCATGCGCGCGACCCAGAAGAAGATGATGTCAAAGCCCGTGACCAGCACATTGGTGGGATAATAACGCTTGAGCTCCTTCGTCTCGTCAGGCCAGCCCAGCGTGGAGAACGGCCACAGCGCCGAGGAGAACCATGTGTCGAGCACGTCCTCGTCGCGCTTGAGCGGCACGTCCTTGCCGTGCATGGCGCGCGCCTGCTCCTTCGCACCATCTTCGGTTTCGGCAACGAAGTAATTGCCGTCCGGATCGTACCACGCCGGAATCTGGTGTCCCCACCAGAGCTGGCGGGAAATGCACCAGGGCTGGATGTTCTCCATCCATTCGAAATAGGTTTTTTCCCAGTTCTTCGGCACGAAGACGGTCTTGTCGCCGCGCACCTTCTCGATTGCGGGCTTCGCGAGCGTCGCGGCGTCGACATACCATTGGTCGGTGAGATAAGGCTCGATCACCACATTCGAGCGATCGCCATGCGGGACCATGTGGGTGTTGGGTTCGATCTTGTCGACCAGGCCCTTCTCCTCCATGCGTTCGACGATCTTCTTGCGCGCCACAAAACGGTCGAGACCGTGCATGGCGAGCGTGTCGTCGAGATCGGCGGATTTCGACAGTCCTTCAACAAAGGTTTCATTGTCTTTGAGCGCGAGCTTTGCTTCGACGCTGAGGATATTGACCTGCGCCAGATTGTGCCGCTTGCCGACCTCAAAATCGTTGAAGTCGTGCGCCGGTGTGATCTTGACCGCACCCGAGCCCTTTTCGGGATCGGAATAGTCGTCGGCGACAATCGGAATCTTTCGTCCGACCAGCGGCAAGATCACGTTCTTGCCGACCAGATGCTTGTAGCGCTCGTCATCGGGATGCACCGCGACCGCGGTGTCGCCCAGCATGGTTTCAGGGCGCGTGGTGGCGACCACAATGAAGGTCGAGGGATCGTCGGGGTTGAACGTCTTGCCTTCGATCGGATAGCGCAGATGCCAGAGATGGCTCCTGACCTCGACCTGCATCACTTCCAGATCGGAAATCGCGGTAAGCAGCTTGGGATCCCAGTTCACCAGCCGCTTGTCTTTATAGATGAGGCCTTCGCGATAGAGGTCGACGAAGACTTTCAGGACCGCCTTGGACAGTCCCTCGTCCATGGTGAAGCGCTCGCGCGACCAGTCGCAGGAGGCGCCGAGCCGCTTCAGTTGTTTGATGATGGTGCCGCCGGATTCGGCTTTCCATTGCCAGACCCGTTCTAGGAATTTCTCGCGCCCCATCTCGCGACGGCCGGGCTGCTGGCGCTCCATCAATTGCCGCTCCACCACCATCTGGGTGGCGATACCGGCATGATCGGTGCCGACCTGCCAGAGGACGTCCTTGCCGCGCATGCGCTCGAAGCGGCACAAAACATCCTGCAGCGTATTGTTGAGCGCATGGCCCATATGCAAAGAACCGGTCACATTGGGCGGCGGGATGACGATACAATAAGGTGTCGCATCCGCGCGGTCGGGCCGGCCGGCGCGGAAGGCCAGCGCCTGCTCCCAGGCTTGCGAAATGCGGGTTTCCACCTCGGCGGGCTTATAAGTCTTGTCGATCATTGCCGTTTTCTGGAGTTTGGAGTCGCGCGGTACAAAGCCCGGCACGCTTCGCCCTGTCAACGCCGGGACGCCGCCGGGACGCTGTCTTGTCGTCAGCTCCCGCCCCCGCGGCCTCCACCCCGACCCGCGCCATCATCTTTCTGGCCATGGCCGGATTCGCCAGCCAGGCCATGGTCCGCGGCGCCGATCCGCTCCTGCCGCAGATCGCCGCCGACGTGGGAACCACCGTCGGCACCGCCTCGATCGTGATCTCGGCCTATGCGGTGTCGCATGGATTCAGTCAGCTTTTTGTCGGGCCGTTCGGCGACCGCTTCCCGAAATACACCATGGTCAGTGTGCTGTGCGCGCTGTGCGCGGTGGCGGTCGCCGCCTGCGGCCTCAGCGATTCGCTGACGACACTCGGCATCGCGCGGCTGGTCTGCGGCGTCTTTGCTGGGCCGATCATCTCGCTGGGCATGGCCTATATCGGCGACAGCGTGCCGTGGGAACGGCGGCAAACCGTGCTCGGCCGCTTTCTGGCCGGACAGATCCTCGGCCTGGTCGGCGGACAGATCATCGGCGGCGTGATCGGCGATCATTTCGGCTGGCGCAACGCCTTCTTCTTCACCGCCGCGCTGTTCGCCATCGTCGCGCTCGCGCTGTTCACCGAGATGCTGCGCAATCCGGCGACACGCAGCGCGCCGCCAAAGGCCGGCTCGACGCGGGGACCCTATGCCGGCTACGTCCCGCTGTTCCGCAATCCCTGGGCACGCATCGTGCTGTTCACGGTGTTCGTCGAAGCCGCCATCATGTTCGCGGCCTTCGCCTATATCGGCGCGGACCTGCATCTCCGTCAGGGCATGAGCTTCAGCGCGGTCGGCGCCGTCCTCTCCGCATTCGGGGCCGGCGGCCTGATTTACGTGCTGAGCGTCCAGACTCTGGTCAACCGGCTGGGACAGACCGGCCTCGTGATCTGGGGCGGCGCGATGCTGTGCGCCTCCTATCTGGCGCTCGCCTTTGTTCCGGTCTGGTGGGTGGCCGCGGGGGCGATTGTGGCGATCGGGCTCGGCTTTCACATGTTGCACAACACCTTGCAGGTGAACGCCACCCAGATGGCGCCGGAGACGCGCGCGACCGCGCTCACGGTGTTTTCGGCCAGCCTCTATTTCGGCCAAAGCCTCGGCGTGGCCCTGGCGGCGCCGGCCGTGGACCGTTTCGGCGCCGCACCCGTGTTTACGGCCACAGCCCTCATGTGGCCGCTGCTGGCCTGGTGGTTTGTCGGAAAGCTGCGCAGGAAAACCGCAAGCGTCGCGGACTAGCCAGGTAACGCAGGCTAGCCTTGGCGTCCGCGCGAGACGCGCTCGATCTCGGCGCGTACCAGCCGCTCGACCAGACCGGGCAGATTGTCGTCCAGCCAACCTTTCAGCAGCGGACGCAGCATCTCTTTCACCAGATCCTCGAGCGTGCGCGCATTCTGCACAAGCACGGTCTGCGCCAAGGTATTGAACGCGGAATCCACCGCCGCCGAGGTGCTGCTGGAGAGCAGCGACTCGTGCATGCTGGCGGCCAGTTGCTGCCGGGCCGCCTCCAGATGGTCGGACATGGCGACGTCGCGCGCCGCCTCGCCCTCGGAAAAGACGACATCAGGCTGTGCGTCGATGGTACGGAAGCTGGGCTCGGGCGCCCGCATCTCGTTGGTCAGATCGAGAATATCGGGCTCCGCCATGACCGGAGCGGGTTCCGGCTCGGGCTCGGGCATCGCCTGAAACACCGGCGCGGGTTCCGGCGGAGGCGGCGGCGGAGCGGCCACCACCGCGGCAACCGGCGGCGGTGCCGGCGCCGGTGCGCCGTTGGCGGCAGTCTTGTTGACGTCGTCGTCGGCAATAATGCGCCGGATGGAGGCGAGAATCTCCTCCATGGATGGTTCTTGTGCCTTCGCCGCCTGGGTCATCGCCGCATTCCCGTCCCGCTTTTGCACCGGCCTCACGGTGATTCGCGGGGAAACGCGAATCACTCGCCACTATCACCATTGTGGCGTGCAAATGGGAGTATCGCATGGCTAAAACCGAATACAAAACCCTGCATGTGGATACTTCACATGCAGGGCGATGCGAAAACGGCGCGGCTATTTGCCGTCGGGCGTCCGCACGCCGATCCAGCTGTCGCGGATCTGCTGGTAGTGCACCATCGGATCATAGAGCGGCACCTGCAGGCCGAGCACCGGAATCGACAAGCGGCCGACCGATGACAGAAGCGTGTAGGACGCCACCACGCGATCGCGTTGCGCGGTGACCAAAGCCACGCGCGCATTCACCAGTTCCTGCTGCGCATTCAACACATCGAGCGTGGTGCGCTGGCCGACCCGCGCCTCTTCGCGCACGCCGTTGAGCGCGATTTCCGCGGCGGCGACCTGTGCTTTGGTGGCTTCGATCTGCGCCTTGGCGGCATCAAGCTGGCCCCAGGACTGCACCACATTGGCGCGCGCCTGGTCGCGGTTGAGCGCGAGTTCGAGGCGCCGCTGGCTGACGGTTTCCTTGGCCTGCCGGATCAGCGAATATTCCGAGCCGCCCTGATACAGCGGAACGCTGACCTGGCCGACCACAGCGCCGGCGAATTGCCGGGACGTGCTCAGCGAGGAATCATAATTCTGCTGCGCACTCGCCTGCACGGTGATGGTCGGATAGAGCGAGCCTTCGTTGACCTTGACCTGCAGGGCGGCGACGTCGACGCCGTATTCGGCGGCGGTGACCGACGGGTTTTCCGACTGCCCTTGCGCAACGGCGAGATCGAGGCTGCGCGGCGACAGGCGGTCGACCGGCGTGCCGGCGTTGAGACGGCCCGGCTCGACGCCGATCACGCGGCGATAGGCCGCGCGCGACGTGGTGAGGTTGGCCTGCGCCGCCAGCATCTGCGATTGCGCAGCGGCGACGCGGGATTCGGCCTGCGCGACGTCGGTGCGCGTCACCTCGCCTACATTGAAGCGGTCACGGGTCTGGCGCAGCTGTTCCTGGATGACTTCGACGTTGCGGCGCTGCAGATCGAGAATGGCGCTGTCGCGCAGCACGTTCATGAAGGCGGTGACGGCGTCGAGCAGGACGGTCTGTTCGATGACCCGCAAGGTTTCGCGCGCCGCGGAGACCTGGCTCTCGGCCTGCCGGGTGCGGTTGCCGGTCTGGAAGCCGTTATAGAGTGTCTGGGTCAGCGTTCCGCCGACGCTGCGCGGATCGTTCCAGCCGCTCTGGTTGGTCGTCACGGGCGCGCCGGACGACGTCGTTGTCGTAGACTTGCTGTCGATATACTGCGCGCCGTAATTCGCGGTCGCGCTGATCCTCGGCCGGTATCCCGACAACGCCTGCGGCACGTTTTCGTCGGTTGCGCGCACCAAGGCGCGCTGGGCGTTGATCTGCGGATTGTTCTGATAAGCCTGAACCAGCGCGGTTTCGATCGTGTCCGCGAAAGCACCCTGCGCGACGCTGCACAGGGCGATGACCGCCAACCCCCGAAGACCCCCACCAACCGACCGCATTCCCAAACTCCGCCCAAGACCAAACCGCGCGCCAGCCACCAGACTCGCAACGCAGAAGCCCCTGCTAACCTATAGCGATAACGGCCGGGTTTGAAACCCCTGGGCCGGAAACGGGCAAAAATGGAAGGGATTGAGACCTTACGGCTACAGTCGTATTCGGATCAGAAGACAAAGGCCGCGGGCGCGACAAATCCGGGCAAAACCGGTGCCGTAGCGTCGAAAATCGGCCGGGCGCCGATATCCCCGGAATTCCTGCTGTACAGCACAGCCTTGGCCGCCGGACCGTGCCCCTGGATGCAGACCAGCCGCCCGCCGTCGCGCAATTGCCGGCACAAACCCTCCGGCGGGATTTCAACCGCACCGTTCAGCAGAATCGCGTCATAGGGCGCGTCGGCGCGGCAGCCGTCCGACAGCCGGCCCTGCACGACCTTCACATTGGCTGCCCCGACGAGCGTCAGAGCGGCGCGCGCATCGCTGGCCAGCCGGGTATCCTCTTCCAGCGCCACCACCGAACCGGCCAGCCGGCCCAGAACGGCGGAGGAATAGCCGGTCATGCATCCGACATCGAGGACGTGATCGCTGCCCTGGATCTCGAGCGCATGGATCATCTTGGCGAGCACCATCGGCTTGAGCAGCCGCCGGCCGCCCCCCTCGCCCGGTCCACCGACCGGTGCATCGAGATCGAAATAGGCCAGCGCGGCCTTGCCGGCCGGCAGGAAATGTTCCCGGGGGATATCCAGCATGGCGTCGATCAGACGCGGATCGGTCACGTCACTGGGGCGGACCTGGCCATCGACCATCATCCGGCGCATTGTCGCAAAATCGGCCATGGAGAAGACCCGCGCGCGTTGTCTTGATGGCCTGCCTTGTGCGGCAAGCAGGCCAAAAAGGCAAGCCGATGCTGTAAGATAGGAAGGTTCCGTGGCGCGCAGATATGTTGCCGCCCCCAGCCCGCTCCTATATAGCGAGGGCCGAAGGCCACGTGGCGGAGTGGTGACGCAGCGGACTGCAAATCCGCGTACCCCGGTTCAATTCCGGGCGTGGCCTCCATTTATCCCCCGGCAATGCTTTGCAACGGCGGCGACCTTTGTTATACGCCCCGTCGTGTTCCTCGGTAGCTCAGTGGTAGAGCAACCGGCTGTTAACCGGTTGGTCGCTGGTTCGAATCCGGCCCGAGGAGCCACTTTTTCCAAAATCACCGCTGTCACCAGCCGCACAATGCGATCCGCCGGGCGTCTTTGATCGGCGTCAAAGCGAATCTGCGCGCGCGCATCATTCTGCCCCCGTCAATAATACGGGGGTGCGGACATGCCGACAGACGTTGTCATCGTGGTCGCCGCTATCGTGGCGGCATTCGTAATTTTCGGAGCGGCCTTGGCCTGGGCCGAGATTCAGACTCGCGATCTCAAGCGGTAAGGGTTTCCCCTTGCCGCAATCGGCGCGGCGACCGTCCCATTCCATTCCGCCATCATCCGGCCAAATCACCGCTCGCTGAGTGCGCGTGCGCGATGCGCCGTGCAGCATGCCAAACGCAGCGTGTCCGTCACCCGTGCCAGTGGGCAGCGGTGGGCAATTCGCGGCTTTCCGGCCCCTTTGACTCGCCACCCAAAAGCGAGATGATCGCGACCGGAGGATACGCCGCATCATGAAAAAACAGTCCAGAATTGGATTAGCCGCCGCCAAATCGCCGACCAAAAAATCCGCCAAGCCGCAGGCGCCCGCCAAAGCCGCGACCAGCCGATCGAAGCGCGAATCCGGCAACCCCGTCTTCGCGCGCGGTCTCGATGTCCGGCGCGCGATGTGGGGGCATGACGGCGCCGAAGGACAGATCGATTCCGCCAGCGACTTCATCTGGCCGATGCAGGATTACGTCACACGCTGGTGTTTCGGCGAGACCTGGACCCGCACCAAATTGCCGCGCAAGACGCGCAGCCTGGTGACGCTCGGCATATTGGTGGCGCAAGGCCGTCCGCACGAACTGAAGGTGCATGTACGCGGCGCCATCGCCAACGGCGTCAGCAAGGACGAAATCCAGGAAGTGCTGCTGCATGCCATGATCTATTCCGGCATTCCGCGCGGCGTCGAAGGTTTTCGCTCCGCAGCCGAAGTGCTGAAGGAGATGGGCCTCGAGTAGAGTGCGTGGCATGAGCAGCATCAGGACCGTCGGATTTATCGGCCTCGGCAATATGGGCGTGCCGATGGCGGCCAACCTCGCCAAGGCCGGCTACGAGGTGATTGCCTTCGATCTCGACGCCGGCCGTGCGCAAGGATTCGCCCTGGACCATTCCGCGCGCGCGACGGACGATCTTGCCGAGCTCGGTAAGAGCGCCGACGCCGTGATCACCATGCTGCCGACCGGGCGCGAGGTGCGGGAGGTTCTGCTCAAAACACAGAACGGCGCGCTCGCCACGCATCTCAAGCCCGGCGCTTGTGTCATCGACATGAGTTCGGCCGATCCGGTGGGCACGCGCGCGCTCGGCCAGGACCTGGCTGCGCGACAGATCATGCTGGTCGACGCGCCGGTCTCCGGCGGCGTGCCGCGCGCCAGGGACGGCTCGCTCGCCATCATGATCGGCGGCGATCCGCAGGCGATCGCCACCGTGAAGCCCCTGCTCTCGAAAATGGGACAGAAGCTGTTCGAAGTCGGCGGCCTCGGCTGCGGCCACGCCATGAAGGCGCTGAACAATTTTCTGGCCGCCACGAGTTTTGCTGCGTCCGCCGAAGCGGTCGCGGTCGGCCGGAAATTCGGCCTCGATCCCGCGGTCATGATCGACGTGATCAACGTGTCGACCGGCCGCAGTTTCGCCAGCGAGAACCTGATCAAGCAGCATGTCCTGAGCGGCGCGTTCGGAACCGGTTTCACGCTCGGCCTGCTGGCCAAGGATGCCGGCATCGCCGCCGATCTGGCGAACCAGATCGGCATGACCGCGCCGGTCGGCCAGTTGATCCGCGACATGTGGGCCGACGCGCGCGATGCCGTCGGCGGCGATCAGGATCACACCCGCGCGGCGACGCATTGGCAACAACGCGCTCTGCGGCCGACGGCGGAGTGAAGCGATGAAATCCCGTCACGCATCCCGGATCAACGGCTGACAGGGCAACCGGCATGGGCACCGCATCGCATTCACAACCGATCGGCGCCAACGTCGACGCCATCTGGACGTATCTCGGCGATTTCAACGGATTGCCGCGCTGGCATCCCGATGTGAAATCCAGCACGCTGGGCGACGGGGACAAGATCCGTCGCCTGTCCCTGCACAACGGTGCCGAGGTGGTCGAGCGGCTGATCGCGCACGATTCCGCGGCCCGCATGTACCGCTACAGCATCATCGGCGGACCGCTTCCGCTCAAGCGCCACGAGGCCACGATCGAGGTCCGCCGCGACAATGGCGGCGCCGTCGTGGACTGGCGCTGCGATTTCGAATCCGCCGGTCCGCCGGAGAGCGAACTGATCCCGATCTTCCAGCAAATCTTTGAGACCGGGCTCGCCAATCTCAAAATACTGGTGGAGGGCTGACGCAAAGGACCGCACGCAACCCATCCGCGCTCTGCTCGACGGCAAAACCAAAATCATTTCTTGGGAGGAAAGTCATGAGACGCATTGGACTAAGTGCCGCTACCGCTTTCATCGCATGGTCGCTGGCGGTTCCGGCTTTGGCGCAAGACAAGCCGGTCGAACTCCGGTTCGGACATTGGGTGCCGCCGGCACATCCCATGCACCCTTCCGCCGAAGCGTGGGCGGAATCGATCAAGAAGGCCTCGAACGGCACCATCACGATCAAGATTTTCCCGGCGCAGCAGCTCGGAAAGGCTTTCGACCACTACAACATGGCGCGCGACGGCATCGCCGATATCGCGCATGTCAACCCGGGCTACGAGCCAGGCCGCTTTCCGATCATGGGGGCCTCCGAACTCCCCTTCGTCTTCGCCAACGCCAAGAAGGGCAGCGCCGCGCTTGACGACTGGTATCGCAAATATGCCGACAAGGAGATGAAGGACGTCCGTTATTGCCTGACCTTCGCGCACGATCCGGCCACCATTCACACCACAAAGAAGAAGGTCGTGGTCCCGGGCGATATCGCCGGCATGAAAATCCGGCCGGCCAACGCCACCATCGCCCGCTTCGTCTCGCTGCTCGGCGGCGCCAATGTGCAGGCCTCGGCGCCTGAATCGCGCGACATCCTCGAGAAAGGCGTGGCGGAAGGCATCACCTTCCCCTGGGGCTCGATCGTGCTGTTCGGCATCGACAAGGTGACCAAGTATCACATCGACTCGGCCTTCTATGTCACCGAGCAGACTTGGGTGCTGAACAAGGCGAAGTATGAATCGATGTCGCCGGCGCAGCGCAAGGTGATGGACGATCACTGCACCAGCGCATGGGCGGAGAAGATCGCAACGCCCTGGGCGGATTTCGAGGCCGGCGGCCGCGACAAGATCAAGGCACAGGCCGGGCATGAAGTCTATTCGCTGACGCCGTCGCAACTCGCCGAATGGCGCAAGGCCGCCGAACCACTGAAGGCGGAATGGGAGGCGGCGGTGAAGAAGGCCGGGCACGATCCGAAGGCGATCTTCGACGACCTCAAGGCGACTTTGGGAAAATACAGCGCGGCGTACTAGCCGCATCTGCTGCGAGTTCAAAAAACAAGGGCGCGGAAGCTGGCTTCCGCGCCCTCACTACGTCAGGAGATCACGCCGTCAGGATTACGGCGCCTTGGCGCCGGACACCTTCACGACATTGGCCCATTTCTCGATGTCCTTCTTGAGATAGGCCTCGAACTCTGCCGGGCTCATCTCCATCGGCACCGCACCCTGCTTCGCCCAGGCCGCCTTTACGTCGGGCCGCGCCATGACCTTGCGGATCTCGGCGTTGAGCTTGTCGACAACAGGCTTCGGAGTCTTGGCCGGCGCCATGATGCCGAGCCAGATCGTCGCCTCATAGCCGGGCACGCCCGCTTCAGACACGGTCGGCACGTCCGGCAACAACGACGAGCGCTTGGCGCCGGTGGTGCCCATGATTTTCACCTGACCGGCCTTGGCGTTCTCGGTCATGGTGGTGATGGCGTCGAACATCATCTGCACATGCCCGCCGATGACGCTGTTGCGCGCGTCACCCGAGGCCTTGTGCGGAACGTGCTGAATATTGGTTCCGCTCATGGCTTTGAACAATTCGCCCGCCATGTGATAGGGGGTGCCCGGGCCGGACGACGCATAGTTGAGCTTGCCGGGATCCTTCTTCGCCAGCGCGATGAATTCCTTCAGGTCCTTGGCGGGGACCGAGGGGTGGATCACCATCAGCAGATCGGAATAGTTCACCGGCGATACCGGGACCAGATCGCGCATCAGCTGATACGGCTTGTTCTGCAGCAGCGACTCGTTGGTCGTGTGCGTGTTGGACATCATCAGCAGCGTGTAGCCGTCGGGATCGGATTTTGCGACCGCCTCGGTGCCGATGACAGCGCCCGCGCCGGGGCGGTTTTCGACCACGAAGGACTGCTTCAGCGTGTCACCCAGATGCTGCGCCAGCACGCGCGCATAGACGTCGGCGGGGCCACCGGCGCCGAACGGCACGATGATCTTGACCGACTTTGTCGGATAATCCTGTGCGTCCGCGACCTGCGGCGCGGCCGCGACCAGAGCAGCCAATGCGCCCAGCGCAAGAGTGCGCCTGAAACCAGTCATGATCTTCCTCCCTGACAGCTTTTGATTGTGACCTAGTGATAGAACACCGCACCCGCCCCGGCAATTCCGGAGCGGAGCCTTCCGGCCCGGTCCGCTCCCTCACGTCATCACAACGACGTCCGGATGTTTCGCATGGTCAAAAAGCCGGCCTACCTCGGCACGGCGGTTGTCCTGCGCCACCCGCTGATTGATGTAGCCTTTGTCGGTGATTTCATTGGCGTCGATCGACGGCGCGTCGGGCAAAAGCAACACCCGCGCGATCCTGAGCGAGGCACCCTTACCGGCGGCATTCCAGCGGGAAAAGGCGGTTCGCAGATGCGCATGGACGACGGGGTGCCGTGCCAGCGCGGCGAGATCGGCCGGCGCCCCCTCGCCCACCAATTGCTTGCAGCCCGCAGCGTTCAGCCAGGCCACCAGCCCGACCTCGTCGCGGCCTTCGCCGGCCACGATCGCGTCCTGCAGAGCCGGAGACGCCGCGGCCAGGGCGCCGACCCGCAGGGCGCCAACCGCGACCCAGGTGCCGCTGTTGAGCTTGAAATCCTCCGCCGTGCGGCCATCGAACATCAGCCCCTTGTTCGGGTTTTCAGGGTCGGCAAATCGCACCGCATCCCCGATCTTGTAAAAACCGTCGTCGTCGAAGGCCTCGCGGGTTTGTTCCGGCGAACGCCAATAGCCAGGCGTGACATGCGGTCCGCGGACCCGGATTTCCAGCTTGCTGCCGTTCGGCACCAGCTTCAGCTCGATGCCGGGAATAGGAACCCCGATCACACCGGCCTGCTCGATCAGGAAATGCGCGGCGGTGGCGAGCGGCGCGGTTTCGGTCGAACCCCAGGATGATGTCATCGGCACGCGACGGCCGGTGGCGCGCACGGACACGGCTTCCAGCCGTTCCCATAAATCCTGCGGCAGGCTCGCCCCCGCATAGAAGATCAGCCGGAGCTTGCTGAAAAACGAACGCGCCAATGCATCGTCTTTTTCCAGAAACGGCAACAGCGCGCCGAAACCGGCCGGCACATTGAAATAGATTGTCGGCGAAATCTCTGCGAGATTTCTGACCGTCTGCTCGACCAGACCCGGCACCGGCTTGCCGGCGTCGATATACAAGGTACCGGCATGCTTCAGCAGCAATCCGAAATTGTGATTGCTGCCGAACGTATGATTCCACGGCAGCCAGTCGACCAGCGTCAGATGATCCTCCGCCGCGAACGGCCAGATCTGCGCCAGCGCCTGCTGGTTCGCGGCCAGCATGCCGTGCGTGTTGATCACGCCTTTCGGAAAGCTGGTCGATCCGGAGGTGAACAGGAATTTTGCGATGGTGTCAGCCGTCGTTGCCGCCGCCGCGCGTTCGACCGCTTGGCCCGCATGCGTCGCGGCCAGGTCATCGAACGGCATCACGCCATCGAGATCGGCGCCATTACGTCCCGCAACAATTGGCGCATCGACATGCGCAAGCGCTTTGGCGAACGGCGCCGTGTCGGAGACATAAACCAGACCCGGCGTCAGCAGCGCGCTGATATGCTTGAGCTTGGCGTGATCCTGGCTCTGCAGCGAATAGGCGACGGAAATCGGCGCCACCGGAATGCCGGCCGTATAGCCGGCGAGCATCAGCAGCGCGTGCTCGACGGAATTGCCGGACAGGATCATGACCGGCCGCTCGGCCGACAGCCCACGATCGAGCAGCGCCTGCGCGATGGCATCGACCTTGTGGCGCGCCTGCTCATAGGTCATGCCCTGCCAGACGCCGGCGGCGTCGCGCTCGGCCAGAAACAGCCGGCCCGGCTGACGCTCGACGGCGTTGCGAAACAGCCGCGCCATGCTGGGATCGAAGGCGCCGAGGCCGCGCGCGGACGTCAGATGAAAGCCGCCGCCGCGCAATGGCTGACGCACGACGTCGGCTGGGGCATAGGCGATCGGCCGGAAACCGGCCTTGCCGCCCGGCGCGCTCGTCTGAGCTGCGGGGTTCATGAATCCTCCCTGGACGCCTTTTTCGGCTTGTCGGAGCGCAAGGCCCGATATGCACTATAATGCATATAGCCCGAGGCGGCTGTCAAATGCCGTCACCGCCGGCAGCGCGGCGCGGATGGGCTGATTCAGCCAGAGGATGCAGGAAACCAACCGTTGGGGCCGCGGCTCACGCCGCGTTCTTGGCCGCCAGTTCGGGAATGCGCAGCGACGGCGTCGAACTGTCGAGCTTGAGAACGACATCGAGATCGAGCGACGATGTTTCCACCCGGTTACGGCCGCGTTCCTTGGCGTAATAGAGCGCCTCGTCGGCCTTCGCGAGCAGGGCCGGAATATCGAGCGGTCCTTTGTCGCTGACCGCAATGCCGATCGACGCCGTGGCATCCATGATCCGCCCGTCGACTTCGCGGGCATTCGTCGCAAAGGCCTGCCGGATCCGTTCCGCGATCTCGGCCGCCTTGCTGTGATCGGTGTCGTACAGCACGGCGCCGAATTCCTCGCCGCCCAGCCGACCGACCAGATCGAATGGACCCACATGTGCATTGGCTGTTTCGGCAAAGATCTGCAGAACGCGATCGCCGAGCGCGTGTCCGAAATTGTCGTTGATCGTCTTGAAGTGATCGAGATCGATCAGCAGCACGCTGACCGGACGCGGCTCGGAATCAACGCGGCGGGCCATTTGCTCGCCGACCTCCAGGAACGCGCGACGGTTTGCGATCCCGGTCAGCGGATCGATCAGGGACGCCGTCTTGTGCAGGAACTCGGTGCGCTCCTTCGCCATGGCGAGGAAGATAAACGCGATGGCAATGGTGAACAGCAGCGCCTCAAAGCTCAACACCGTCAGCCACACGCTTCCGAGCACGTGATTGTCCCCCCACGGCAGAATGGTGCTCAACGGCGTGCGAAGGAGGAACAAGGCGCCATGTGCAAACAGCATGAAGATGGCCGGCCAGCGCGAGACCAGCGGCTCGTCGCGTCCGCGCCAGAATTCATAGGCGGACATCCAGGTATAGGCGGTGATGATGCCCGAACTGATCAGGACGCGGGCTTCCATCGAGTCGGCCACCACCGGCAGCCGGCACACCAAAAGCCAGAGCGCCGCTCCGGCGACCAGACCGAAGGGATCCGGCTTGTGGCCGTCAAACACGCGCGCACCGGTCCAGATGACGGCGTAAGAGGTGAACAGAATGGCGTTCGCCAGATCGATGGTCACGATGTCGGGTGCAGACCCGTACATTCCGAACAGGACGATCGAACCCGCGCGCAGAAGATGCGCCGATCCCCACCATGCGACGGCTGTAATGGCCGTGTTCTGCACCCAGGCGAACAGCAGCAACAGCCCCAGTATGGCCTCGACATAGATTGTCACGAGGAACAGCGTATGGACGTCGAGATTCATCAATTGGGTACCTGAGGCGCGGAATAAATAAGTGACAAAGATGCCGGTCCGCCCGGAACGGACCATGAGTAATGGAGGGGCAGCAAAAAAGTGGTGAACCTGAACCCGACCTCTTTATTAACGCGCAGCTATAGTTTCAAAGTCCTTTCGAAAATCCGGCCAATTGAAAGAGGATTCCTGCGGCTGATCTGAAACCGGAGCCAAAACCGCCCGTATCTCCCCCCGAACAAATGAATTTCGGGGGCAAGGCATGCGGATTGCTGTGGTCGGGACCGGCATCGGAGGCAACGCCGCCGCCTGGGCTCTGTCGAGACGCCACCAGGTCACGGTTTACGAGAAGGACCTGCGTCCGGGCGGACACAGCCATACGGTCGACGTGGAGTATGACGGCCGGCGGATCGCAGTGGATACCGGCTTCATTGTCTACAATGAGCTGAACTATCCCGATCTGACTGCCCTCTTCGCGCATCTTGGCGTCGCGACCCGCGCGAGCCAGATGAGCTTTTCGGTGTCCGCACATGGCGGCCGCTTTGAATGGATGGGCGGCGGCGCCACACTGCTGGACACGCTGAACGGCGCGTTCGCCCAGCGCAGCAATATCGCCTCGCTGCCGTTTCTGTGGATGCTGCGCGAAGTCGAGCGCTTCAACCGCCAGTCCCTGCACGACCGCGCCCGGGGTCTCAGCCGCAATCTGACGCTCGGCGACTATCTGCGCAGCCGCAACTTTTCGCCGCGGCTGGCGCGCGATTATCTCGTGCCGATGGGCGCGGCAATCTGGTCGATGCCGGTGGACCGCATGATGGATTTTCCGGCCGACAATTTCATCGCCTTCTTCGACAATCATCGTCTTCTGCATGACGAACGCCCGACCTGGCGGACGGTGACCGGCGGTAGTCGCAATTATGTGGAGAAGCTCATCGCCCCTTTTCGCGATCGCGTCAGGCTGGGTGCGGCGGTCGTGTCGATCGAGCGCAGCCGCCACGGGGTGATCGTGACCGACTCCTCCGGCCATCGCGACAGTTTCGATCAGGTGGTGATCGGGGCGCATTCCGATCAAGCCCTGTCGATGCTGGCGGACGCCAGCGCGCAGGAACGCGCCGTGCTCGGCCCGATCCGCTACCGGTCCAACACGGTCTATCTGCACCGCGATCCGCGGCTGATGCCGAAGCGCAAGCGCGCTTGGGCGGCGTGGAATTTCCTGCGCGCCAACGGACGCGGCGAGGATGGCGGGGATATCGCGCTGACCTACTGGATGAACGTGCTGCAGGGCATCGACCCGGCCTGCCCGCTCTTTGTCAGCCTCAACCCGCCGTTCGAACCGCGTGGCGACCTGACCTTCGCAAGATTCCTGTGCGACCATCCACAATATGATACGGCTGCGTTCTCCGCGCAGGACCAGCTCGACAGCATCCAGGGGGTCAATCGCACCTGGTTCTGCGGCGCCTGGACCGGCTATGGTTTCCATGAGGATGGACTGCGCTCGGGCCTCGCCATTGCCGAGGTCCTCGGCGCAGCCGCGCCCTGGCGGCAAGCCACGCCCCGCTTTGCCGTCGCAGCGGAGTGAGCTTATGCCGGAAACCCGCAACCCCGTGCCGCCGGCCGCTCTGTACAGCGGAACGGTGATGCATGCGCGGCTGCGGCCTCTTCCCGGCGGCCGCGGGCCGCACCGGTTTCAGTACCGCGTCATGAACCTGCTGATCGATCTCGGCCGCCTGGACGAAGCCGATCGCATGTCGCCGTTGTTCCAGGTCAACCGCCGCGGCTTGTTCAGTTTCCACGAGCGCGATCACGGACCGCGCGACGGAACCTCCCTGCGCGCCCACGCCGCCCGGCTCGCCGCCTCCGCCGGTGTCGATCTCGGCGGCGGGCGCGTGCGCCTGCTCTGCTATCCGCGCATCCTCGGCTACGCCTTTAACCCGCTCTCGGTCTATTATTGCGAGGACCGCGCCGGCCGCCTGTCGCTGCTGATCTACGAGGTCCGCAACACCTTCGGCGAAATGCATTCCTACATTTGCCCGGTCGAAGACGGCGAGGTCTCGCCGGCCGGCATCCGGCAGGAGCGCAGCAAGACGTTTTATGTATCGCCGTTCATCGGCATGGCCGCGCGCTATCACTTCCGGATGGCGCCGCCGGACGCCGCCGTGAAAATCCGCATCCTGGAAACCGACGCCGAAGGCCCGCTGCTGGCCGCGAGCTTCCACGGGCGGCGGCAACCTCTCGCTACCCGCACCCTGCTGGCCAGCTTCGTCATGCTGCCGCTGATGACTCTGAAAATCATCGCCGCCATCCATGTCGAAGCTGCCCTCCTCTGGCTCAAGGGAGCCCGGCTCGTCCCCCGGCCGGCGCCGCGAAATCACCCGCAACCGAGTGGACAGACGCCGCCCGCCGCACGATAATTATTGGGTGGGATGTTCCGGACCGGCTCGCATGCAGGAGTTCATCACCGTCACGCCACAGACCCGCGCGGCTGCGCTGTCGGGATTGCCGCATGCGGCACGCACGGCCTTCCGGCTGGCCGAACAGATCCGCTGCGGGGCGCTTGAGGTCTCGCTTCCGGACGGACGGCGTATCGCCTTTCGCGGACAGGAGGCCGGCCCCACCGCGCGGCTCGCGATCAAGGACTACCGCTTCGCCTGGCGCCTGCTGCGCGGCGGAGATATCGGCATCGCGGAATCCTATCTGCGCGGCGAATGGGACACGCCCGACCTTACCCAGTTCCTGTATCTGTTCTGCGTCAATCAAGACATGATGCAGGCGGTCATGGCGCATCCCGTGGTGCGCTGGCTGCAATCCCTGCGCCACTGGCTGAACCGCAACACCAAGCGGCAAGCGCGGAAAAACATCCACGCCCATTACGATCTCGGCAACGATTTCTATGCGGCGTGGCTCGACCCGACCATGACTTATTCATCCGCGTTGTTCGATCAGGGCAGCAACGACCTGTCGGCGGCGCAATTGCGCAAATACCAGAGCCTGGCCCAGCAGATCGAACTCAGGCCAGATCACACCTTGCTGGAAATCGGCTGCGGCTGGGGCGGTTTTGCCGAATACGCCGCCAAGACCGTCGGCGCCCGCGTGGTCGGACTGACCATCAGCCGCGAGCAATTCGATTATGCGCAGCGCCGCATGTTCGAGGCCGGACTCGCCGAGAAAGTCGATATCCGCATGCAGGATTATCGTGACGAGCGCGGCCATTATGACCGTATCGCGTCGATCGAGATGCTGGAAGCGGTGGGCGAGCAATTCTGGCCGGACTATTTCCAGCAATTGCGGGACCGTCTGGTGCCGGGCGGCTATGCCGGAATCCAGACCATCACCATCCAGGATCAGCTTTTTGCGAATTACCGCCGCGAGATCGATTTCATCCGGCGCTATGTCTTTCCCGGCGGCATGCTGCCGACACCGTCGAAGCTGCGCATCCTGGGACAGAATGTCGGATTGCCGCTGGCCGGAGAAAAGGTCTTTGGCGCTGACTATGCCCGCACCCTCGCCACCTGGCGCGAACGGTTCCGTGCCGCCTGGCCCACGCTCGCGCCGTCCGGTTTCGACGAGCGGTTCCGCCGGCTCTGGGAATATTACCTGTCCTATTGCGAGGCCGGCTTCCTGTCCGGAAATATCGACGTCCGCCAGATGGTCTTCACCAAGGGCTCATGACAGGGCGGCGTCCGGGCGGCTTGTCGCGGCGGGACGGCCCCGATAGGGTCGCGCTCTCCACAGAGAGCCGGGTCCTTCTTCATGCAAGTCCGCAACGGTATTGTTGACGCCATCGGCGACACGCCGCTCATCAAGCTCGAACACGCCTCCGCTGCCACCGGCTGCACCATTCTGGGCAAGGCCGAATTCATGAATCCCGGCCAGTCGGTCAAGGACCGCGCCGGACGCCAGATGATCCTCGAGGCGGAGACGCGCGGCGACATCAGGCCCGGCGGCCTCGTGGTCGAAAGCACCGCCGGCAATACCGGCATCGGCCTTGCGCTGGTCGCCAATGCGCGCGGCTACCGCACGCTGATCGTGATCCCCGAGACGCAGAGCCAGGAAAAGAAGGACATGCTGCGGCTGTGCGGCGCCGAACTGGTGGAGGTACCGGCGGTCGCCTATAGCAATCCGAACAATTACCAGCATGTCGGCCGCCGCCTCGCCGAACAGTTGCGCAAAACCGAGCCCAATGGCGTCCTCTTTGCCGATCAATGGAACAACCTCGACAACCGCAAGGCACACTATGTCTCGACCGGTCCGGAAATCTGGCACCAGACCGGCGGCAGGATCGACGGCTTCATCTGCTCCATCGGCACCGGCGGCACCATCGCCGGCACGTCAACCTTCCTGCGCGAGAAAAAGAAAGACATCGTCATCGGCGTTGCCGATCCGCGCGGCGCCGCCATGTACAACTACTTCGCGCATGGCAAGGTCGAGGCCACCGAGGGCGGCTCGATCACCGAAGGCATCGGCCTCGGCCGCGTCACCAACATCATCGAGGACATCAAGGTCGATCAGGCCTATCTAATCCCGGACGAGGAAGCCGTGCCCATCATCTTCGATCTGCTCGAACATGAAGGGCTCTGCCTCGGTGGCTCCTCCGGCATCAACATCGCCGGCGCGATGCGGCTCGCCGGGGAACTCGGCAAGGGCAAGACGATTGTTACGGTGCTGTGCGACTACGGCACCCGCTATCAGTCAAAGCTGTTCAACCCCGACTTCCTGCGTTCCAAGAATCTCCCGGTGCCCGCCTGGCTGGAGCGCAAGTCGAACATCATTCCACCTTTCGAGAAGGCGTAACGCGAGTTTGCAATGACCAATTCCGATCCTGCGCTGCCGAGCAAATGGCTGGTCTCCACGCAATGGCTGGAGGACCATCTCGACGCGCCCGACATCGTGGTGGTGGACGGCTCCTATTATCTTTCCACCATGAAGCGCGACGGCCATCAGGAATATCTGGCGGCACATATTCCCGGCGCGGTGTTTTTCGACATCAACAAGATCGCCGACACCGCCAACCCGCTGCCGCATATGGTGCCGCCGCCCGAGGTTTTTGCCTCCGCCATGCGCAATCTCGGCATCGGCGACGGGCAGACGATCGTAGTCTATGACGGGCTTGGCCTGTTCTCGGCCGCGCGCGTCTGGTGGACCTTCCGCATTTTCGGCGTGCGCGAGGTCTATATCCTGGACGGGGGCTTCCCGAAATGGAAAGCCGAAGGCCGCCGCATCGAACTCGGCGAAACACGGCGCACGCCGCGGCATTTCACGCCGCGCTTCAATGCCGGCGCCGTGGCCGCCCTCACCGACATCCAGAAGGCGCTGGCGGAGAAGACCGCGCAGGTGGTCGATGCCCGCTCGGCAGAGCGCTTTGCCGGCACCGCGCCGGAGCCCCGCCCCGGTCTGCCGTCCGGCCACATGCCCGGCGCGCTCAATGTGCCGTATGGCGGAATCCTCGAAGATGGCCGCCTGGTCGACCACGATCGGATCAGGCAAGCCTTCAGGCAGGGCGGCGTCGATCTCGACAAGCCCATGATCACGAGTTGCGGCTCGGGCGTGACCGCCGCCATTCTCACCTTCGCGCTCGACGCCATCGGCAAGAGTCCGAAGGCGCTGTATGACGGCTCATGGACGGAATGGGCCAGCGACGGCAAGCAACCGATCGAGCCGAAGCCGTAAGACCGAAGCGCGAGCGTCTCCACGCATGACCAGTCCGACCCCGCGCCCCGACGTCACGGGTTTCTATCACGAGCAGACCGGCAGCATCGCCTATCTCTTGGCCGATTCCGCGACCAGCCGCGCCGCGATCATCGACCCGGTTCTCGATTACGACGAGAAGGCAGGGCGACTCTCGACCGTATCGGCCGACGACATGTTGCGTGCGGTGGCGGATCGTAAGCTGACGGTGGACTGGATTCTCGACACCCATCCGCATGCCGATCATTTGTCCGCCGCCGCCTATCTGAAGGAGAAGCTCGGGGCACCCACCGCGATCGGCGAAAAGGTGGTGGAGGTGCAGAAGCTGTGGCGGGCGATCTACAACGAACCGGATTTTCCGGTCGACGGCGCCGCCTGGGATCGTCTGTTCGCCGACGGCGACAGCTTCGCGGTCGGATCGCTGCCGGGCCGCGTGATGCTGTCGCCCGGCCATACGCTCGCCTCGGTCACCTATGTGATCGGCGACGCCGCCTTCGTTCACGACACCCTGTTCCAGCCGGATTTCGGCACCGCACGGGCGGATTTTCCAGGCGGCAGCGCCGCTGTCCTATATGACTCGATTCAGCGCATCCTGGCCCTGCCGGACGACACGCGCCTGTTCACCGGCCACGACTACAAGCCGAACGGCCGGCCCGCCCGGTGGGAATCCACGGTGGCCAAGCAGAAACGCGGCAACATTCATCTGACAAAGCATCCCACACGCGAAAGCTTCATCGCAATGCGCGAAGCGCGCGACAAGACCCTTCCGATGCCGGCGCTGATCCTGCACGCGCTGCAGATCAACCTGCGCGGCGGACGCCTGCCCGCTCCCGAAAGCAACGGCCGCAGCTATCTGAAGATTCCGGTCGGCGCGCTGTAAGACGGCTCACTGCAGGATCTGGCTGAGGAACAGCTTGGTCCGCTCATGCTGCGGATGCGCGAAGAATTCCTCCGGCGTATTGACCTCGACGATCTGTCCCTCGTCCATGAACACGACGCGGTTCGCTACCTGCCGCGCGAATCCCATTTCATGGGTCACCACCAGCATGGTCATGCCGTCCTCGGCGAGCTGGACCATGGTCTCCAGCACTTCCTTGACCATTTCCGGATCGAGCGCCGAGGTCGGCTCGTCGAACAGCATGATCTTGGGATTCATGCAGAGCGCACGCGCGATCGCCACCCGCTGCTGCTGCCCGCCCGAGAGCTGACCGGGATACTTGTGGGCCTGCTCGGGTATCTTCACCCGCCGCAGAAAATGCATCGCGATATCGTCGGCATCCTTTTTCGGCATCTTGCGGACCCAGATCGGGGCCAGCGTGAGATTTTCCAGCACCGTGAGATGCGGAAACAGATTGAAATGCTGGAACACCATTCCGACCTCGCGCCGGATTTCGTCGATCCGCCGCAGGTCGCCGGTCAGTTCCATCCCGTCGATGAGAATGCGTCCGCGCTGATGCTCTTCCAGCCGGTTGATGCAGCGGATCATGGTGGACTTGCCGGACCCCGATGGGCCACAGATCACAATTCTCTCTCCGCCCATCACACGCAGATTGATGTCGCGCAGCACATGAAAATCCCCGAACCATTTGTGCATGCCAATGATGTCGATGGCCACATCGGTTTTCAGTTTCGCCGGCCTGAGCCGCGGAGGAGATGTTGGCTGATCCATTGTCATCCTCTCAGCGCCGGTGGGTCGTGGTCAGCCGCGCTTCCATGTCACGGGCATAGCGCGACATCAGATAGCAGCAGATGAAATAGACGATGGCAGCGAACGCATAGCCGGTCGTGCTGGTCACCGGCGTCGCCCATTTCGGATCGACACGGGCGGCTTCGATGGTCCGCAGAAAGTCGAAGATGCCGACAATGAACACCAGCGTCGTGTCCTTGAACAAGGCGATATAGCTGTTGACGATATTGGGAATGGTCACCCGCAGGGCCTGCGGCAGGATGATCAGTCCCATCATCCGCCAGTAGCTCAGGCCCACGGCCATCGCGCCTTCATACTGGCCGCGCGGAATCGCCTGCAGGCCGGCGCGCACCACTTCCGCCATATAGGCGGAGGCGAACAGCGCGACGCCCACCAGGGCGCGCAGCAGCTTATCGGGAGACCATTGCTCCGGCACGAACAGCGGCAGCATCACGCTGGCCATGAACAGCACGGTGACCAGCGGCACGCCGCGCACGAATTCGATGAAGATCACCGAGAACAGCTTCACCAGCGGCATTCTCGAGCGGCGGCCAAGCGCCAGCACGATCCCAATCGGCAGCGAGAACACAATGCCCACACCCGACACCACGACCGTGACCAGCATCCCGCCCCATTGCGTCGTGGACACTTCCGGCAGACCGATGGCGGGCCAGCCCAGCAGCAGAACGCAGGCCAGCACCGGCATCACCACGAAGAAATAAATTGCGCCCAAGGTTCGCCGCCTTGCGGTCGGCGCCAGCAGCCAGATAATCCCGATCGTGAGCAGGACGAAAAATGCGTCCACCCGCCAGCGCTCGGCGATCGGGTAAAAGCCGTAGATGAAATAGCCGAGCCGCTCGCGGATAAAGGCCCAGCAGGCACCCACCACCGGCCGGTCCGGCCGCGCCAGACAGGCCTCGCGATCGGCGCCCGACCAGGTCGCATCAAAAATCAGGAAATTGAGCAAAGGCGGAACGATCAGAACGATGAGCGCGCCGGACAGGATCGTCAGCACGATATTGAGCGGACCGGAAAAAAGCGCGGTCCGCAGCCAGCCGATGGCGCCGCTCTCGACCAGCGGCGGCGGCAGCGGGGCGACCGCCTGCGCGCGCACATAAGACGTTCCGGAAGGCGTGTGCGCGGCCATCGGACTCAGCGCTCCACCAGCGCAATGCGCGCGTTGTACCAGTTCATCAGCAGCGAGGTGACAAGACTGATGGTGAGATAGACCGCCATGGTGATCGCAATCACCTCGACCGCCTGCCCGGTCTGGTTCAGCACGGTTCCGGCGAAAATCTGCACCAGGTCGGGATAGCCGATGGCGACCGCAAGCGACGAGTTCTTTGTCAGATTGAGATATTGATTGGTGAGCGGCGGCACGATCACCCGCATCGCCTGCGGGATCACAACCCGCCGCAAGGTCTGCCCCGGCCGCAGCCCCAGCGAATAGGCGGCCTCGGTCTGTCCATGCGACACGGCGAGAATGCCCGCCCTCACCACTTCGGCGATGAACGCCGCGGTGTAGATCGACAGCCCGAACAACAGCGCCATGAATTCCGGCAAGATCTCGATGCCGCCGCGAATATTGAAGCGGCCTTTTTCGGGATAGCCGAACTCGATCGGCACTCCGCTCAGCAAAAACGCCGCAAGCGGAAGACCGATCACCAGCAGAAATGTCGCCAGCAGGATCGGTGCCTGAAGCCCCGTCCGCTCCTGCCGCCGCTTTGCCCAGACACGGAACAGCAGCGCACCGGCCAACCCGATCACGAACATCAGCGGAACAACGGAAAAGCCTGCGCCGGCAACAGGCTGCGGCAGGAACAATCCGCGGTTGTTGAGAAAAGCCCCGCCCGGCAGCACCAGACTGTCGCTCAGTTCCGGCAACGCCTTCAGCACCGCGTTGTACCAAAACAGCAATTGCAGCAGCAGCGGCAGGTTGCGGATGACTTCGACATAGCCGCCCGCCAGCCGGGATACCAGGGCGTTCTTCGAGAGCCGCGCAATGCCGACGATGAACCCGATAATGGTGGCAATGATGATTCCGAGACCCGCCACCAGCAGCGTGTTGAGCAAGCCGACCCAGAAGGCGCGGCCATAGGTCGACACGGTGGAATAATCGATCAGGGTCTGGCTGATGTCGAAACCGGCGGTGCGGTGCCAGAAATCGAACCCCGAAGCGATACGGGCCCGTTGCAGATTTTGCGCGGCATTGTCGACGGCGCTGTAGACCAGAAAGACAATGACCGCGCAAAGCAGAACTTGATAGACGGCGCTTCGCCAGCGCGGATCGTGCAACGGCGAAATCGCCGGTTTCTCGTCCGCGCCGGCGCGGCTCATGTCATGCCCCCGACCGCCCGGCCAGCGGGCGGCGCCCCTCAGCGAACGGGCGGCGCGTATTGCAAGCCGCCTTTGCTCCACAACGCGTTCAGTCCGCGCGCGATTTTCAGCGGTGTGGGCTGCCCCAGATTGCGCTCGAAGATCTCGCCGTAATTGCCGACATGCTTGACGATCCGCACGACGAAATCATTGGGGAGACCGAGCGCCTCGCCATACTTGCCTTCGGTGCCGAGCAGGCGCTTGATTTCCGGATTGTCCGACTTCATCTGCGCGTCGACATTGGCTTTTGCTACGCCAAGTTCTTCGGCATTCAGCAAGACGAAATGCGTCCACTTGACGATATCATACCACTGATCGTCGCCGTGCCGGACGGCCAGACCGAGCGGCTCCTTGGAGATGATTTCCGGCAACACGACATGGTCGTTGGAATTCGCGACGCGCAGCCGTTCGCCATAGAGTGCGGAGGCATCGGTCGTGTAGGCGTCGCAGCGTCCGGCGTCATAGGCTTTCACCGCTTCCGTCGAGGTCGCAAAGGTGACGGTCTTGAGCTTCATCCGGTTGGCCCGGAAAAAGTCGGCAAGGTTCAGCTCGGTCGTCGTTCCCTGCTGAACACAGATCGCTGCGTCGTTGAGTTCGAGCGCCGAATTAAGCTTCAGCGACTTGCGCACCATGAATCCCTGGCCGTCATAATAATTGGTGCCCGTGAAGTTCAAACCGAGCGAGGTATCGCGCGAAATCGTCCAGGTGGTGTTGCGCGCCAGAACATCGACTTCGCCCGATTGCAGGGCGGTGAAACGATCCTTGGCCGACAGCGGAACGAATTTCACCTTGGTCGGATCGTCGAAGATCGCAGCCGCGATGGCGCGGCAATAATCGACGTCGAAGCCGGCCCAGTTGCCCTGTGCATCGGGCAATCCGAAGCCTGCGAGCGTGCCGTTGGCGCCGCAATTCAGGGCGCCACGTTGCTTGATGGCGTTGAGGGTCTGCGCGGAGGCTGAAAATGCAGCCGACGCGATGGCGATGGCCAGACCGAATGTAAGAATCCCGCGTTTCATGATATGTGCTTCCCCCTGAATTCTTTTCACGACCGGAATGGGTATTGAGACGGAATACTCGGCCGCAGCGGTCCCGCTTGGCAGCCGATGATATCGTCGCCCTATCCGCACCCATTCGTTCCCAAGTCGACGCTATCTCAGACTGATCTTGCAGACAGGTCAAGGGCTTATACCGCAAACGGTGAACACGGCCCTTGCGCCCTTTCAAGGCACCCCATAAGCAGGACGGATGAGCCGCAAACAAGATCCACAAAAGCCGCAGGATTTGAAGCCCGAGACGCGGCTTGTGACAGCCGGGCGCGACACCGCCTTGCATCACGGTTTTGTCAACCCACCCGTTTATCACGCCTCGACGGTGCTTTACCCGACTGCCGCCGACATGATCGCCCATCGGGCGCGCTATCAATATGGCCGCCGCGGCACCCCCACATCGGAAGCACTGGAAGACGCCATCCGCGAACTCGAAGGCCCCGGCTGCGCGGGGGTCGCGCTGCTGCCTTCGGGCGCCGCCGCGGTCTCGACCGCGCTGCTCGCGGTTCTGGCGGCGGGCGACCATCTTCTGATCACCGACAGCGTCTATCGCCCGACGCGCAATTTCGCCAATTCCATCCTCAAGCGTTTCGGAGTCGAGACCAGCTATTACGATCCGCTGATCGGCGGCGACATCGCAAGACTGTTCAGGCCCAACACCCGCGCGGTCTTTGTCGAGGCGCCGGGCTCGCAGTCATTCGAGATGCAGGACATCCCGGCGATCGCAGAGGCCGCGCATCGGCACGGCGCCATTGTGCTGATGGACAACACCTGGGCCACGCCGCTCTATTTTCGCGCCTTCGATAAAGGCGTCGATCTCTCGATCCAGGCCGGCACCAAGTATATCGGCGGCCATTCCGATCTGATGCTGGGCACCGTGTCGGCGAATGCGGAAACCTGGTCCCGGCTCAGGGACACCGTGCTGACCTCCGGCCTGTGCGTCGGCCCCGACGACATCTATCTCGGGCTGCGCGGCTTGCGCACCCTGAGCGTGCGGCTGGCGCGGCATCAGACATCGGCGCTCGCGGTTGCGCGCTGGCTGCAGCAGCGTCCCGAGGTGCTGCGGGTGATGCATCCCGGTCTTGAAGGCGATCCCGGTCATGCAATCTGGAAACGCGACTTCTCCGGCGCATCGGGGTTGTTCAGCATCATTCTCAAGCCCGCGCCGGAACCGGCGGTTCATGCCTTTCTCAACACGCTCAGCCTGTTCGGCATGGGCTTTTCATGGGGCGGCTTTGAAAGCCTCGTCATTCTGTTCGATTGCACCGACTACCGCACAGCGACGGCCTGGGCGCCCGGCGGGGCCGGATTGCGGTTCCATATCGGGCTTGAAGATGTCGGCGACCTGATCGCGGATCTGGAGCGCGGCTTCGCGGCCATGGCGCAGACCCGCTAGGGTCGCTCCTCGCTGCGATAAATCGTGACCGACATCGGGCTGCCGCGCGCAATATTGATGGCTTCGATGCGGGCGCCGCGCGCATAGCGCAAGCCGAGTGCGTCGGCCCGCACCGCAAAGCTGCGCTCGTGCCGCGCCTCGATCACCGCCAGCCGGCAGCCTCCGCGCCGCAGGAAATCAGCCGCCCCTGCGCCATCGGTCAATTGCGTCGGCGTTCCCATCAGGAAAACCACACTGGGTTCATGAAATCCGGCGGATGCCACCTCCGGATTGCTGCACTCCGCGTTGCGGACGGCGCGCGCGACCAGATCGCTCGGAAACAGCGAGCGCAGCGAGGGGATCATTACCGCATACAGCGCGATGCCAAGCAGGATCGACGCGGCGCAGGCCCGCAACACCGAGCGCTCGGCGCCGTCATTGTCGTAAAGCCACCATGCGCGGAATCCGAAAATCATCGCGGCGGTCGCAAACGGCCAGGCGAGAAAGCCGAGGCCGCCCTCCACCCGGATAAGGAAAACCAGCGCCGCAATCGCGATCAAGGCCGGAAACCCAAACCACCAGAATGTGCCGCGCACCAGCCAGCGATTCTGCGACAACTGATACGTCTCGATGCAGCCGGCGATCAGGATCGCGATCGCCGGAAAGAGCGGCAATACAAAATGCGGAAGCTTGGCCCAGATGAGTTCGAACAGAATCCATGACGGGATGAGCCAGGCCAGCAGGAACCGGGTCGGCGGTGCGTTCCGCGTATGCCAGATCGCCGGCACCGCGAGACCGGCAAGCAGCGAGGCCGGCCAGAAGGTGACGAAGAACAACAACAGATACGTGCCCGGCGGCACAAAACGGAATTCGCGGAAATTCACAACGCGGCCGAGCATGTCGTGGCCGATGGAGTCCAGCAGAAAGAAACGCCCAGTGCGGGCCGTGATCGCGATCACCCAGGGCGCCACCAGCAGGACAAACCAGAGCACGCCGAGCAGCGGCCGCAACCCGCGCAGCCAGCGCGCCGATCGGTCCAGGATCGACAAGGTCAGCGCCGCAAGTCCGACAAAGATCAGGATCAGCGGTCCCTTGAGCAGGACACCGCCGGCCAGCGCGGTCCAGAAGATCGCAGGTAACAGCCAGTCCCTCTCGCCGGTCTCCCCCCTCGCCTGCTGCCGGTAGATGCGGGCCAGCGCGCCCATGGCGGCGGTCACCGTCATCAGAAGCATGGCATCGGTCACCGCAAGGCGCGCGACCACGCCGAGCAGGATGGATGACGCCAGCATCGCGGCGGCCAGAATGGCGCCGCGCCGCGAGACAAAGGCCAAGGCCGCCCAATAGGTGACGAGCACGGCACCGATGGCGCCGAACAGCGACGGCAGACGATAAAGGGAAATGCGGGTCAGCGCGCGCGGCACGCCGACCGTTTCCGCCGTCTTCACGACTGCCGCCTGCAGCCAATACAGACCGACCGGCTTGGAATAGCGCACGTCATCCTGGAAGCGGATGTCGACGTAATCGCCGGTTTCCACCATCTGCTTGGTCGCCTGCGCGAAGCGTGATTCTTCGCGATCGATTGGCGGCAACTGGAACAATCCCGGCACAAATGCGAGCAGCGAGAGCATGGTCAGGAAGGCCAGCGCACGGGCGTGGCTCGCGCTGGTATGGTCGAGCAGAGCGGCAAGCCCTCTCGGCCAGAAGCTGCGGGAATTGTCGGTGAGAATGGTCATGTTTGGCAGGCGGCTCAAAAAACTGGCCCGACCATAGAGAAAAGGTTCCAGCCCGAAAAGCGGAAGCTATTGCAGCCGCACAATTACGCTGTCGGCTGTGCCTTTCGCGTCCATGACCGTCAGCTGCACGAAACCCGGTCCGCCGGGATCGAAAAAGACCGTGCGCTCTGCGCCCCGTCCCGCCAGCGGGACGCCGTTGACCAGAACCGTCAGCGGCGCGACGCCGCCTGTGATCTTGAGCGCCACCGGCTCGCGCTTGCCGCCGGTTTCGCCGAGCTCGATACGCGCGCCGTTGGGAGGATAGAGAATGCGCAGAGCCGGCTCTGTGCTGTCGCCCACAAGCCGGTCCGGCCGGTAGCGTTGCAACGGCAGCGGCAATTTCCCATGGGCGGCAAAGATGGCGCCTTTCGGCGCCGCCGGCAGCGCGGCGATCATGTCGCCGCCGCGGGCGAAGGCATCAAAGAGCATCGGCGCGGCGGCCGAGCGTCCGGTCAGGCCCGGCACCGGCGCGTTGTCGGGGCGGCCAACCCAGACGCCAATGGTGCGAGCGCCGTCAAAACCCACAGCCCAGGCGTCGCGATAGCCGTAGGAGGTGCCTGTCTTGAAAGCGATGCGGTTGCGCGCGGCATTGTCCGGCGGCGGCGTGCCGATCAGCACATTGCCGACATACCAGGCCGCGGGGGGATCGAGCAGACGCCGCGGCGGCCGTGCCAGTGCCGCCGCCTCTGCCCGCTCTGCCAGCGGCAGGGTAGTGCCGAGCCGCGCCAGGCCGGAATAGAGCATGGTCAGATCGGTGAGCGTTATGCCAACGCCGCCGAGACCCATGGCCAGACCCGGCACCTCGCCTTTCGGCAGCACCAGCGGCGCGCCGGCCTGCGCCAGCCGCGCCGTCAGGCGGCTGGCGCCCACTTTATCCAGCAGCGCGATCACCGGCACATTGAGCGACAATTGCAGCGCCTTGCGCACCGTCACCGTGCCCTGGAACGTGAGATCGAAATTTTCCGGCGCGTAATTGCCGTAGCGCAGCGGCCGGTCTTCGATCAGCGTCTCGGGATGAACCAGCCCGTCCTCGAAACCGAGACCATAGATGAACGGCTTGAGCGAAGAGCCCGGCGACCGCAAGGCCTGCGTCATGTCCACCTGTCCGGCCCGGCGTTCGTCGAAATAATCGGCCGAGGCCACGCGCGCACGGATTTCACCGGAGGCATGATCGACCGCAACAATCGCAATCGAAATGTCCGGACCCATCGCTTGCGCACGCTCGCGCGCGAGCCGTTCGAGGTTTGTCTGCAGATGCAGATCGAGCGTCAGCCTGTGCACAGACTGCGACGGCGCCGCCGCCATGGCCTGATCGGCGGCATGAGGCGCAAGATGCGGCATCGGCCGGCGCGCCTGCGGCACCGGCTCAAGCCGGGCCAGCGCGATTTCATCGGCGGGAATGTCCGCGTCGCGTGCAATGCGCTCCAGCACACGATCGCGCGCCTGACGCGCCATGTCCGGCGCACGATCCGGCCGCCGCGCCTCCGGCGATTGCGGCAGTGCCACGAGCAACGCCGCTTCATGCAACGACAGCCGGCGGGGCTCCTTGCCGAAATAGGCGAAGGACGCCGCGCGAACGCCCTCAAGATTGCCGCCGTAGGGCGCAAGACCGAGATAGAGCGAGAGGATTTCGTCCTTCGACAGCGTCGCGTCGAGTTCGATGGCTCGCACCATCTGGCGCAGTTTGGCGAGCATGGATCGCTCCGTGCGCGGCTCCAGCAGACGCGCGACCTGCATCGTCAGCGTGGAGCCGCCGGACACGATTTTCCCGTGCGCCACGAAAAGATAGGTCGCACGCATCAGCGCCAGCGGATCAACCCCGCGATGCGAGAAAAAACGTCTGTCTTCATATGCGATCAGCATCCTGAGGAAGCGAGGATCGACATCCTCGACTGCGGCACGCATCCGCCAGCGGCCTTCCGGCGTGGCGTAGGGCCGCAGCAGCCGGCCCTCGCGATCCACGACCTGCGCGGAATAGGCCAGCCCCTCCCCGCGCGGCGCCGGACCGAGCGTCACGATCCACCACGCCAGCGCGAACACCGCGCCGGTCAGCGCCGTGCCCGCGACCGCAGCGATGAGGCGGAGTGCTGTCATCGCGCCGCCGTCACCTCCATGGCCCCGGTGCCGGTGCGGCCGAAGCGATCGGGCCGGTACATGTCCTCGACATAGGCCTGCGGCAGCACATATGTGCCGGGCGAGACCGCGCGCACCACGTAAGCCACGGTGAAGACCGGCGCATCCTTGGCCTGCCGTTCGAACGCCGCGCTGAAACGGTCGTCGCGGAATTCCGAATGCACCGGCTCCTTGGCATTCTCGATCCAGCCGAGCGTGCCGGTATCGCCCGAGGACACCAGCCGCGGATTGTCGATCTCGAAGCCGGCGGGCAGGAAATCGGCGACGATGATCCGGCCGAATTGCGGCTGCTGTTCGGTGATCTTCAGCACCACCGCGAACCGCTGGTTCTGCTTCACCTGCGCGATGTCGGCTTTCTCCCCGTCCAGCGTGAAATATTCGCGCTCGATGGTGAAGCCGCGCTCGGCCGCGGGCTCCGGTGTCAGCGGCGCGCCGCTGACCGAGATCACGGCCTGCGCCGTGTCCTCGCCGGTATTGGTCACGGTAAAGGCGGCATTCTGCAGCGCGGCCGCCGTCACATTGCGGAACAGCGGGCCCTGCCGCGTCTCGCCGTTCACGTTGAGGGCGATGCCGCCCTTGTCCCTGGCGAGGGCGCGCGCCGCCAGCACCAGCCAGGCATTCTCCTGGGTGGAGGTGAAGGCCGAAAGCCCGCGCGCCGCATCGATCCGCGACAGCGCCCCGGTCACGGTCTGGCGCGGCGCATTGCCTTCCGAGGCCAATGTCACAAGCGCCGCCGCATCCCGCAGGATCGAACCGAAATCGGTGCGTCCGAATTCGAGCTTGGGCTGCGGCGCAATGGCGTCGAGCGCGGCGGCATAGGCGCGTTCCGCGCGCGGCTTGTCGCCCAGCAGGCCGAGCGCCGCGGCAATCTGCGCCCTGGCGATCGGGGTCGCGAGGTCACCCAGCTTGGTGTCGGCGATGTAACGCAGGTCGCCGAGCGGCGCATTGCCGTTGCGCGCCAGCACATAGAGCGCATAGGCCAGATCCCGCCCGCCATCCTTGCCCGGTTCGGGTGCGGTGGCGACGGAATTGCGCAGGCGGTCGAGCGCCAGCCTGAAGGCGATGTCGGGCACCACGAAACCGCGCTCGCGCGCCCGCGTCAGGAAATCCGTGACATAGGCATCGAGCCAGGCATCGTCGCCGCCGACCGACCACAGGCCGAAGGACCCGTTGGAGCCCTGGCGCGCCAAAAGCCGGTCGATGGCATCGCGGATGCGCTGATCGGCATCGACGTCGAGCGCAAGCTGCTGCGCCGAAGCCAGTTCGTTCACGTAGAGAAGCGGCAGCGCCCGGCTGGTGATCTGCTCGGAACAGCCGAACGGATAACGGTCGAGCGCCTTGAGCAAGGTCGCGGCATCGAGCGCGGTCGACGGCGCGACCGAAATCGCCACCTGCCCCGAGCCCGGCACCAGATCGGCGAACAGATCGCTCGACAGGGTGACGCTCTCGCCTTTCGCAATCGGCTTGACCGTGCGGCGGGTCGCCACCTGCGTCGCCGGCTTCACGCCGATCGGATAGCTGCGCTCGCTGGAAAATCCGTTCGGTCCGGTCACGCGCAGATTGACGTTGCCTGCACCCGCGCTCGATCCCGTCATGGCCAGCGATAGACTGTCGCGTTGCCTGGCGCGCAGATAGACCGGACGCTGCCCGGTGCCTTCGACGGCGATCGCACCCTCGGCTTTCGCCGAGATAAGATAATCGCCGGCCGGTCCTTCGACGTTATCGATCTCGACATGCAGCGTGCCGCGGTCGCCGGTGAGCAGGAAACGCGGCAAGGTCGCGGTCACCACCACCGGATCACGGATGATGACGTCACCGGCCGCCGCGCCGAGCTTGTCGCGGCTCCAGGCGACCGCCATCACGCGGGCGGTGCCCGCAAATGCCGGGATATCGAACACGACCTCCGCCGTGCCGTCGGCCTTCACGGTGACAAGGCCCGAATAGAGCGCCAGCGGCTTCTGCACCGGAGGCGAACCTTCCAGCGCCGGCCCCCCGGCATCACCGCCGGTGCGGATCTGTCCGCGCGTGCCCTGCATGCCGTCGATCAGCTGGCCGTAGAGGTCGCGCAATTCGGCGCTCAGGCGGCGCTGGCCGAAATAGTACTCATCGGGTTGCGGCGGCTTGTAGTTGGTCAGGTTGAGAATGCCGACATCGACCGCGGCCACGACAATGCGCGCCTCCTCTCCGTCCGCGAGGCCATTGAGCCTGACGGGAATCCGCAGCGGCGCGTTCGGCCGCATCACATCCGGCAGCTTCATGTCGAGCGCGAGCGTGCGCGCCTTGCGGTCGATGGAGAACCACTGCACCCCGATGGCGCGGCCGGGCATGCGCTTTTGCTGCACGTCGAGCGGACGCCGCAGCGTGGCGACGACATAGGCGCCGTTGCCCCAGTCGCGGCCGACATTCAGCTTCACCGTGTTCAGGCCGGGTTTCACGTCGGCGGTCTGGGTCGCGACCATGCGGTCGCCGACCACATGCAAGGTGACGCGGCCGGCGCTGCGCGCGGTCACCGCCACGTTCATGGCATCGCCCGCGCGATATTCCGGCTTGTCGAGTGCAAGCTCAAGCAGATCGGGCGTATCGGCGCTCGCTTCGGCATAGAAACCGGCATCGAAGGCGACCGAGGTGAGCGTGCCGGAATCCGGCGACGACACGTCGAGACGATAGCGGCCCCAGCTCACCGGCAGCGAAATCCGGCCCGGCGTGCCGGCGGCGAGATCGATCTGTCCGTCGGCGATACGGCGGGTGGACTTGATCGGCTCGTAATTCCAGCTGCCGCCCTGCCGGTACCATTGATAGCGCGACTCGATCTTCAGCAGTTCGTAACGCAGGCCGGAGCGCGCCACGGACTTGCCGTCCGGCTGCACCATGACGACGTCGAAGGCCGCCTGATCGTTCTCGCCCAGCGACCTGCCGGAAAACAGCGGCTTGACGCCGATCATGTTGGCGGCGGGCGTGACCGGCAGCGTGATCTTGCGCTCCACCGCACGTCCGCCCGACTCCGCCATGCGGATGGTGACGCGCGCTTCCAGCAGGCGCTGCACCGCAGGCACCTTGTCGAGATTGACGGTGAACCTGGCCTTGCCCTGTTCGTCGGTCTGCGGAAGATCCTCCAGCGCCTGCTGCTCCGCCGAGAATTCGTCGTCGGCCACGCCGAACTGATAGCCGGCGAAGCCCGCCAGCGATTTCGCCGGCGCCACCACCACTTCGCCCTCGAGATCGAGTTCGGCGGCCGGTGCGCCATAGAGATAGCGGCCCTCGAGCGCGATCTCGGCGGGGACATCGCGCGCGATCCTGCCGGCCGGCGCCTTCAACTCGAATTCCAGACGGTCGGGCACATAATCCTCGACCATGAACGCGGTCTCGGCGATGGCGGGACGCTTGGGATCGGTGAAGGCGCGGATGCGCCAGGTGCCGGTCGAGGCCGAGGGCGTGATCGGCAGGCTGAGCGAGCGCCCGCCCACGCCCTGGTCCGGCAAGGTGGTGCGGCGATATTCGACGCCGTCCGGCCGCTCGACCACCAGCGTCAGCGGTACATTCGGCGCGGCGATGCCGGCGGCATCGCGCAGCAGCGCGGTGATATAGACGGTCTCGCCGGAGCGGTAGACTCCGCGCTCGGTATAGACGAAGGCGTCGAGCCCGGCCGGGCTGCGGCGCCCCGCCACGCCGCGATCGGACAGATCAAAACCGGGCGTTTTCAGGCTGAGAAAGGCGTAATCGCCCTTGGCTTCCGAGGCGACCAGAAGCGCAGGCGAGGCTCCGCCCTCGCCGCGCGCCAGATTGGACTCGAACTGCACGTAACCATTCGCATCCGTACGTTTGCTCGCCAGCACCTCGTTGCCGCGCGACAGCAGGCGGACTTCGATCTGGGCTTTCGGCTCGGCGCTGGCCAGCGAATGGACGAAGGCATGAATGCCGTCATTGCCGGAGAAGGACGACAGCCCGAGATCGGAGACGATGAACCATTGCGTCGCGAACGAACCGTAATCGTCGTCGGTCGGGATCCCTTGCGGGGTCGCGGTCATCACATAGACGCCGGGCTGCAAGGCGCCCACCGCCTGATCGACCGGAAACGCCGTGGTGACATCGGCATTGAGCGTCTGCTCGACCGCGAGTTCGCCGGTCCAGACCCTGACGCCCTGCTGTTCGGACAGGCGCTCCACCTCGTAGCGCGAGAGCGCGCGCTGGAAATCGCTGTCGAGCACGGTGTTGAGCAGATTGCGGTCGCCGATCCGGTAAATCTCGATGCCGACGCCTTTGGTGTTGACGCTGACCACCGGAATGCCCTGCTGGCCGGTGCGCGGCAGCACATAGGCGCGGTTGGTGAAACGCACCAGCGGCTTGCGGTCGCGTACATAGACCGTGAGCTCGGCGGATTTGGCGAGCGTCTCCTTCACCACCGACGGCAGCCCGGCGCGCAGCGTCACGCCGTAGCGCTCGCCATGTTTCAGTCCCTCGACGCAAAGCTGCTTGTCGTCGACCGAGAGCGCCGGCCGCTCCTGACCCGCGACCGCCACGAACGGCGAGAAATCGGTGCGCCGGCCCGGCAGGCTTTCGGAAAACTGGAAACACGCGCGCGGCGATGCGGAATCGGCATCGACGGTGTAGTCGAGCAGCCGGAAGCCGTGATCGTCGCGCATTTTTTCGTATTGCGCGCGCAGGTCCGCCACCTCCCGCAGCTCGAGCGAATAGCGCAGCGCGTCGAGCGCCGGCCGCCAGATTTTGCGTTCGGCGAAATTGTTGCCGATGATCACAAGCGCGTCGGCTTCCTCGTTGCGGTCCTTGCTGCGCCGGTAGGCGATATAGGCGGCGGTGCCGGTGCGCTCCAGCAGCATGCTGCGTTCGGCGGCATTGGCGGGACGGATCTGCTGCACGGTGCGGGCGAGCCGCAGCCAGGCGGCGGCATCCTGCGGCGCCACCGCCGCCAGTTGTCCGAGCAATTGCAGGCCGCTGCGGAAATCATTGCGCTGGAAAGCGGCGTTGACCTCGGTGCGCAATTGCGCGGCCGACTTTCCGACCTGGCCGGCGTCGTTCCTGATCTGGGCTTCCAGCCGGATCGCGGCCTGGGCGAGATCGTCGCGCTCGAACGGTTTGTCCGCGGCGGCGGCAGGCAGACAGGCAAGGGCAACCAGCGCGGCGACAAGGCCGGCACGGAGATGTGCGAACATGGGCAGAATCCTCCTCCCGGCGCCGGCAGACAGCTCGGAATCGCGGCCAGCGGGGTGCGAACAGGTCAGCGGCAAAACTTGTCGGGTTCGTGACGGAAACACTCAATTTCTGGATGTCGCGCAGGCAGCCCTTCAGGTTCGAACCGGGCAAGCAGAAAAATCCGCCGGACCAGCCGGACAGCGCAAGGACCGCCACTATGGCCCCGGTCAGATGAGTGGTTACATGAGGATCGGGATTGTATCCCCAGCAATTCGCGGGGGATTTTCAGGCGCTGCACGGCGCGCTGGCGCCCGCCCGGCTCTGCCGATATGTCTGTCCGCACCGGCAACGGCCCCGTAGCTCAGTGGATTAGAGCAGCAGCCTTCTAAGCTGTTGGTCGGAGGTTCGAGTCCTCCCGGGGTCGCCAGGCCTTCCGCACGCTGACAAGCCTTCCGCGCACGACAAGCCCTCGGCGCACTGAGATGACGCAGCGTTTCCTGAAACCTGGGCCGCGTCCGCCATTTCCAGCCCCCATGCAATCAACAATCTACAATTCTGTCAGCACTACCTTGCATTGCAGCCGGGCTGCGGTCGGGGACGCGATTCTGGGGGCGGTTGGCCGGGGTAAACAATTGAAATAGCAGCATTTTATTGGGAATTAATTTGTTGTTAATGCGGTATTTTTGCAACATAATACCATTAAGAACCTGCTAGATTATGAGTCATTCTGGGGCTTTGATTATTTTGAATTTTTAGGATTCGGTGGGGGACTAATGCGGGTTCTTATTTTGGCGTCGGCAATGTGCCTGGCGGCTGTTCCGGCCGTGGCGCAAAAGGCCTTCACCATCACCGACGCCATCAAGCAGGCCGTGCAGACCAATCCGGGCGTGTCGGAGGCGGCTGCCAATCGCCGCGCCACCGAATCCGAGCTTCGCCAGAACCAGAGCACGCTGCTGCCGCAGGTGCGGCTGCGCGCCGATTACGGCCCGGAGAAACTGACCCGATACGATATCAATCCCCGGCCCGCCGGTGACGGACAATGGCGCAAGGATTCGCGCGAAGCCTCCATCGTCGTGCGCCAGCTGCTGTTCGATGGCCTGTCCTCGATCAACGAGATCTGGCGCCAGACCGCGCGCGTCGACGCCGCCGCCGCGCGCGTGCATGAGCGCACCGAACTGATCGCGCTCGACGCCGCCGAAGCCTATGTCGACGTGGTGCGCTACACGCGCCTGATCGCGCTCGCCGAAGAGAACGTCGCCGCACATCGCCGCCTGTCCGGCGATGTGGGTCAGCGCTATTCCGGCGGCCGCTCCGGCGAAGGCGATCTGCAACAGGCGCAGGAGCGCCTCGCCGGCGCGGAATCGGTGCTGGCGGAATTCCGCATCCGGCTTGACGAAGCGCGCGCCAAGTATCGCCGCTCGGTCGGGCTTGAACCGTTCAACCTGCGCTTCCCCGGCCGCCTGCCCGGCCTGCCCGGCTCAAAGGACGATTCTCTCGCAATTGCGCTGCGGCACAATCCGACTTTGCGCGCCGCCGGCGCCGACGCCGAAGCTGCAAAATATGGATTCCGCGCCACCTCCGGTGCCTTCATGCCGACCATCTCGCTGGAAGGCAGCGCCAGCAAGGGCGTCGATTCCCAAGACATCCTCGGCAAGCGCGAAGACCTCAGCGGAAAGATCGTGGCCAGCTGGGACATCTATCGCGGCGGCCAGGACATGTGGCGGCGGGCCGAAATGGCCGACCGCATGATCGAGCAGACCCAGCGCCTCGCCCGCCTGCAGCGCGACGCGTTCGAATCGCTCGACAAGGCCTGGGCAGCGCGCACATTGACATCGGACCGCGTTGCCTCGCTGGCGCGCCAGTCGGACGCCGCGCGCAAGGTGATCGACGCCTACACCAAGGAATACGAACTGGGCCAGCGCACCCTGATCGACCTGCTGGACTCGCGGAATTCCTATTTCAATTCGCTGGTCTCGATCACCTCCACCCGGGCGGTGGCGGTGTTCGCCGACTACCAGTTGCTGGCCGCGATGGGCCACCTGCTCGACTACATCAAGACCGCGCCGCCGCCGGAAGCCGATCCGATCGCGGAACGGCCGTTCGGGCTTTATCCGTTCCGTCTGCCGCCGGTGATCCTGCGCGATCCCGACGTGGCGCCGGAACCGCTGAACACCAACGGCTCTCTGGCCCCGACCCCCTATCTGTGGACGCCGAAAGTGATCATGTTCGGCGGACGGGCGCCCGGCTGGGCCGCTGCAGAACCCCCGGTGCAGGTCACCGAATTCTCGGCTTCGGCGGCGCCCAAATCCACCGTCGCCAGCCGCTGGCCGGAGGCCGCCTTGGCCTTTTCGCCGCAGGTGGCCGAGCGCATGGCCGGCCCGTTCGTAACCTTACCGAAGCACGATTAAACTTAATTCGTAGTTCGATATCGGCTGGCATTGAGCGGCGGGTTTAGACGCCTGCGGCGCGCTATATTGCGGCAGCGAATGGGGATCCGCGGGTATCCAGCCTGCGGCCCGATGGTTTTCGCCAACAGGCTGACCTCGTGAATATTGATGCAAAGATATCGGCGGCCCAGGCAAAGCCGCTGCCTGCGCAAAACGCCGGCGGCATGACCGCCGACCCGCTGGCCGATGCCCTGCTCTATCTGTCCGCGCATCATGGTCGCGCCGTCTCGCACGAGGCGCTGATCGCCGGCCTGCCGCTGCCCGACGCCAGACTCACGGTCGGCATCTTCGAGCGTGCCGCCAAACGCGCGGGTCTGGATGTCGAAGCGGTCAAGCGGGCGCTGGAGGACATTCCGGCGCTGGTGCTGCCGGCCGTTCTGGTGATGCGGGACGGCTCGACCCGCATCCTGCTCAACACCGATCCCGACCAACAGCGCGCCACCGTGCTCGATCCCAGCCGCGGAAAGACGCCGACGGAGACCTCGTTCGCGGCGCTCGGCGCCCACTATCTCGGCTATGCCTTCTTCGTGCGGCCCGCGGCCTCGGCCGATCCGCGCGCCGTCGCCGCCGGCGACCTGCCCAAGATGCACTGGTTCTGGTCGGTCGTCAGCCAGTTCTGGTCCAATTATTCCCACGTCGCCATCGCCGCCTTCATCGTCAATATACTCGCGCTCGCCAGTCCGCTCTTTGTCATGAGCGTCTATGACCGCGTGATCCCGAACGGCGCGCTGCCCTCGCTGATCGCGCTGGCGATCGGCATGGGCATCGCGGTGGTGTTCGACTTCATCATGCGCACGGTGCGCAGCCGCATCATCGACATGACCGGCAAGAAGATCGACGTCGTGCTGGCGGCCAATATTTTCGAGCATGTGCTGTCGCTGAAAATGGCGCAACGCCCGGCTTCGGTCGGCATTCTGGCCAACCAGATGCGCGACTTCGATTCGGTGCGCGAATTTTTCACCTCCGGAACGGTGGTCTCGATCACCGATCTGCTGTTCGCGATCCTGTTCATTTTCATCCTGTTCGTGATCGCCGGCCCGCTGGCCTGGATTCCGCTGGTCGTGCTTCCCGTGATGATCGCGGTCGGATTGATCCTGCAGCGGCCGCTGGACCGCGCGATCCGCCAGTTGCAGGCGGAATCCTCCGCGCGTCACGGCATTCTGGTGGAATCGCTGTCCGGAATCGAAGCGGTCCGCGCCGTCGGCGCCGAGGCCCGCATGCAGACCGGCTGGGAACGCTCGGTGGCGGCGACCGCGCGTTCCGGCGAGGACGTGCATTACTGGTCCTCGCTCGCCCTCACCGCCGCCAGCACCGCCCAGCAGCTCACCAACCTGTTCATGGTGATTGTCGGCGTCTTTCTTGTGCTCGACGGCAAGCTCACGGTCGGCGCCCTGGTCGCCGCAACCATGCTGGCGGGCCGCGTGCTGGCGCCGATCTCCGGCATCGCCGCCGTCATCACCCGCGCCACCCAGACCATGACCTCGCTCAGGGCCATCGACCGCGTGATGAATCTGGAGCGCGAGCGTCCGGCCGATCGCTCCTATGTGTCGCGCAAGGTCGAACAGGGCCGGATCGCGTTCGAGAATGTGACCTTCAAATATCCGAACGCGCCCGACAACGCGCTCGACAAGGTGTCGTTCTCCATCGCGCCGGGCGAGCGGGTCGGCATCATCGGGCGGGTCGGCTCCGGCAAGACCACGGTCGGGCGCCTGCTGGTCGGCTTCTACGAGCCGCAGGAAGGCCGCATCCTGATCGACGGCGTCGACAGCCGGCAATATGACCCGGCCGATCTGCGCGCCGGCACCGGTTTTGTGCTGCAGGACACCGACCTGTTCTTCGGCAAGCTGCGCGACAATATCGCGCTCGGCAAGCCGGCGGCGACCGACGCCGAGATACTGGAAGCCGCCCGCCTGTCCGGTGTCGAGGGTTTCATCGCCGGCCATCCGCTGGGCTATGACATGCCGATCGCGGAAGGCGGACGCTCGCTCTCGGGCGGGCAGAAGCAGGCCATCGGCCTCGCCCGCGCCCTGATCCGCAAGCCCAAGATCCTGTTCCTCGACGAGCCGACCGCGCATTTCGACGTGCGCAGCGAACACGAATTCCTCGAGCGGCTGAAGACCCTCGCCGCCAAGGAAATGACGATCATCGTGTCGACCCATCGCATGAGCCTGCTCTCGCTGGTCACGCGGCTGCTGGTATTCGACCGCGGCAGGCTGATCGCCGACGGCCCGCGCGACGAGATCATCGCCAGGCTGCGCTCGACGGCCGCCAAGCCGAATGCCTCCGGGCCCGCGATCGAGTAAAGACACATCATGCAGAACACCGATTTCGCATTCGCCAACGACGTGCGCGCCGCGATCGAATTGCGCACACCGCGCACCTCCCGCCTGCTGCTGTTCTGGAGTCTGGGCCTGGTGGTGGTGGCGCTGATCTGGGCGCATTTTGCGGTCCTGGACGAGGTCAAGCGCGGCAACGGCCGGGTCATTCCCTCCCGGCAGATCCAGGTGGTGCAGACGCTGGAAGGCGGCATCGTCGGCGCCATTCTGGTGCGCGAAGGCGCGATCGTGCGCGAGGGCGAGCCGCTGATGCGGATCGACGACACCGGCTTCGCGTCCCAGCTCGGCGAGGTGCGCGAGCGCCGCGGCGCCATGGCCGCGCGCGTGGCGCGGCTCGAGGCCGAGGTCCAGGGCCGCGACAAGCCGAGCTTCCCGAACGATCTGCTGCAGGCAGTGCCGCAATCGGTGGCGGCCGAACAGAATGTGTTCGATGCCCGCATGCGCAAGATGGTGCAGGAAACCGACGTGCTGCAGCAGCAGGAAACCCGGCTGACCGAGACACTCGAAATCCTCGGCAAGGAACTCGACATCACCCGCCGCCTGCATCAGCAGAAGGTGATTCCGGAAATCGAGATGCTGCGGCTGGAGCGGCAGGCCAGCGAAATGCGCGGCCAGCTCGCCGAAACAAAATCCCGCATCGCCACCATCAAGACCACCTTCCGCGCTCAGGCCGAGGAAGATCTTGCCAAGTCGCGCGGCGATCTGTCGGTGCTGGACGAGACCATCAAGTCCGCGCAGGACAAGGTGCGCCGCACCGAATTGCGCTCGCCGGTGAACGGCATCGTCAACAAGCTCAACATCACGACGGTGGGCGCGGTGGTGCAGCCCGGCGCCAATGTGATGGATATCGTGCCGCTCGACGACAGCCTGCTGGTGGAAGGCCGCATCCGGCCGCAGGACATCGCCTTCATCCGCCCGGACCAGGACGCGATCGTGAAGATCACGGCTTACGATTCCTCGGTCTATGGCTCGATCAAGGGCAAGGTCGAGCGCATCAGCGCCGATGCGCTGGAGGATCGCCCGGAAAAGGGCGAGAAAGGCGAGAGCTTCTACCGCGTGATCGTGCGCACCGAGAAGAACCATCTCGGCACCGCCGAACGCCCTCTGCCCATCATTCCCGGCATGGTGGCGACAGTGGAAGTGCTGACCGGCGAGAAATCCGTGCTGGATTATCTGATCAAGCCCGCCCGCATGCTGCGCGACGAGGCTTTGCGGGAGCGGTGAGTTAACCTTCCGTTTGTCATGCGCGGGCATAGCCGTCGAAGACGGCGTCGTTGACGCCTTATGACCCGCGCATCCATCAAACAAAAAAGACACTTCAACCAGGACGCAAGGCGATGGATTGCCGGGTCAAGCCCGGCAATGACGGCGGCAGATGGGATCGCTAAAATTGCAGCGATCCCGTCCACCTCCCGATTACCAACCCGTTGTGAAACCTGCGGAATTCAGCCCGGTTTAACCGGGCCGAAGCGGCTTTGCGCGTAACCAAGACCCAATGACCCTGGGTAGGACCGGCTCAAGCCGGCCGAAAAGCCCCGGGCAACAGGGGCGTCGGTTATGTTGCGTCTTCGCAGTGCCGTCGGCACATCGCGAATTGTGGCGTGTGTCGTTGCGCTCGTTTTCGGCGCGACATCCGCCTATGCGCAATCGGCCTCGCAGCAGGCCGGCCCGGCCCGCTTCTTCCGCATCCAGGACGTGCTGCAAAAGATCGGCGCCGGCAAGACGCCGGGCCAGGACGAGCCAGTGCGTTTCGCCACCCGCGAGACCGGCGATATCCTGTCCGACGCGCCCAAACTGCGCGGCAGCCTGCCGCTGATCGGCGAAGAGCCGTTCGGCCTGTTCGCCTTCCGCGCCCCGGAAGGCATCCTCTGGCGCAAATGGCGCGGCGTCTCGAGCGAGATCGCGGGCGAAGAGATTGTCGTGGCGCGCTGCCGCGACGACGCCGGCGACTGCACGCCGGCGGCAAAACGTTTTCTGGCCATCCTCGAGGCCGTGAAGGCGCGCGAAGGCCGCGCCCAGCTCGAGGAAGTCAACCGCCATGTCAATTCCGCCATCCGCTATGTCAGCGACCTGGCCCAGCACGGCGAGCCCGACCGCTGGACCGCGCCGCTCGCAGCTCTGGCGGCAGGCAAAGGCGATTGCGAGGATTATGCGATCGCGAAATATGTCATCCTGCGCGAGGCGGGCTTCCCACTCGCCGATCTGCGCTTCCTGCTGGTGCGCGACCGCGCCGCGCGTGACGACCACGCCGTGCTGGCGGCCCGCCTCGACAATCAATGGCTCATTCTCGACAACCGCTTCGCGGCGATCCCCGAAGACAGCCGCATGCACAACTTCACGCCGCTGTTTGCGCTCGACCATGAGGGCGTGAAGCTGGTGGCGGCGCCTTATGCCAAGCGCGCGCCGGTCGCCGCAGACGCCGACACCAGGCCCGCGGCTTTGTTCGAGGGCGAAGGCTTTGCGTTGCGCGGCGCGCTGGCGGGGGACATGGATTCAGGCGCCGGCGCATCGGGCTGGATCGTTGCGCCGCTGCTGATGTGAGCGTTCAGCGTCCCAATAGCCCACGAATCGGACTGCCCAAAGAAAAAGCCCGCCGTCACCGGCGGGCTTTTCTCCAGCAATGTCGCCAGATCAGACCGTCACCTGCTGCTGTGTCGTATCCAGCATTATCTGGATGACGTCATTGTTAGCGGAGAAGTTCGAGCCTGTGTCATGCAGCACAGCGACATCGGTCCAGCCCGATCCGAGATTCACCTGCAAGGTCAGATCGCCGTCGGCGAGATTGGAATTGCCGGACTGCGAAGCCAGCCGCGTCGTGCCGTCGTCATCCACAAAGCGGACGGCGTCGGCCTTATTGCCCGAGACGCCCGCCAGCAGGCCGGACAGATCCAGGATGTCGCTGTTGGGCGAGGTTCCGGTGCTGAAATCCCAGACATCGTCGACACCACCACCCTGCAGGTCGCCCGCCAGCCACTTGAAGGTATCGGCGTGATTGCCGCCGGTCAGGTCGTCGCTGCCGACACCGCCGACAAGGATGTCGTTGCCATTGCCGCCGTAGAGTTGATCATCCCCGGCGCCGCCGAATAGCACATCGTGCTCGTTCGCGTCACCGCTGCTTCCTGACGAGTTGCCGTAAAGGATATCGTTGCCATTGCCGCCCAGCAGCGTGTCGCTTCCGCTTCCGCCGCTCAGGATGTCGTTCCCGCCCTCTCCGACAAGCCAGTCGTCTCCGGCATCGCCATTCAGCCGATCATTGTCGCTGTTGCCGTTGAGATAGTCGTTGCCATCGCCGCCGTTCAGGGTGTCGTAGGAGTTGAAGGCCGAATTTGATCCGCCATACAGGACGTCGTTGCCGCTTCCGCCGCTGACGGTATCGGTACCGCTGCGCGCATCGACGAAATCATGTCCGTCGCCAGCGGTGCGAGTATTGTCACTATTCGATCCGATGATCGTGTCGTTGCCGGCGCCGCCATTGGCATTGTTGATCCACGACGACGTCGATCCTGCGACCCAGACCTTGACGGTCTTCGATGCAGATTCGCTCCCGTCGGACGCATTGACGGTGATGTCGTAGATTCCCGGAACCACCGAACTCTGGAAGGTCAATTCGCGCGTCGACGCATTGAAGCTGAATCCGCTCGGCGCGCCGACGACCGACCACACCAGAGCATCGCCATCCACGTCTGAGAACATGTTCGGATAGGCGGCATCCAGATCGATCACCTGGTTGGCGTAGATGCTATTCGCTCCGGAAACGGCATAACCGCGTCCGAATGCGATCGGCTCAACGGTAGCAACCGGGGCGTCGTTCGTGGGGGTGACCGAGATGTTGGCAATGTCGGTCGCCACCGAGAACGCTGTCGATCCGCCATTGACGGTGGTATCGACCTTGGCGCCCGCAGTCCCGTCGGACCGGTCCCATGCCCTGAATTCGATGCCGGCATTGACGCCGCCGTTGAAATCGGGTGCGGCCTGGAAGTACAAACGGGTGCCGGCATCGGCGGCCAGCAGAAGCGCGGCGGCATCCGACACCGCTCCGACACCCTGCCATGTGGCGCCATTGTCGAGCGAATACCACCATGTGCCGTTCGTCTCGTTCGTGCCGGTCAGGGCGATGCCGGTCACCGCTCCGCTGTCGGGATCGGTCACATTGTCGTGGCCGCCGCCGCCCGGCAGATCGACGAGGTCGGACACCAGCGTTCCGACGGCCCCCGTCGGAGCGCCCGCGTCTTCCGCAACGGGATCGAGCGCGATCGGGCTGGCCAGGATCGCATTCTGCAGCGAGATCTGCAGCTGATAGGTGGCACCGCTCGGAACCGGCGACGGCGATGGGTAGCTGCCGACGGCGATGTAGTAAGTGCCCGTCGTCGCGAACGTGTATGTCAGATACGAATCGAGCGTGGACGTGCTGCCGCCCGCGCCCTGGCCCGTATTGTCGCTGTCGTCGTCTTGCGCAAGCAGACTTCCGGCCGAATTATAAAGATAGATGTAGCTGTCGAGCCCGCCTTCGTTGCCGTAGTCGATGTCGAAGGTGACCTGGCTTCCGGCCGCGGTGACGGTGAAGGCATAATAGTCCGTCGCGTTTCCGCCGGTGGCTTCGACGGTCACATGCGGACGCGTGGTGGCGTTGGCGATGTCGGGATCGGCACCGAGAATGAAATTTCCGTCGACGTTGAGGGCCGTGGCGAACGAGCCGATATCGAGGTTCTGGCCCTTGGTGAGGGTGCCATCACCCCCGACCGCCGTCAGCACCGGCGCGGTGTTGCCGCTGCTGTCGGTGACGCCATTCACGGTAAGCGTCGCCGTCGCGGTGGCGAAGCCGCCCTTGCCGTCGCTGACCCGGTAGACGAAGCTGTCGGTGGTGTTCTGGCCGTTGTTGAGCGCCTGCAGCTCGAGCGAAGCGGTGGGATCGTAGGTGATCTCGCCGGTTCCGGGATCCAGCGTGACGGTTGCGCCCTTTTCGGTCGTCGCGGTCAGTGTGCCGCCCAGGCCAAAACCGACGACCGTCAGCGTGTCGCCGACGTCAATGTCTGTGTCGTTGCCGAGCAGCAGGCTGGTCGAGAAGGTGGTGACGTCGTCTTCCGACACGCCGCCATTGCCGCCGCTGACCACGCCGCCCCATTCGATGATGTAATTGCCGCCGTCGCCGCCCGGGGTATTCTCGGCGTCGTTCCACCAGAATCCAGAATTGAATTCCAGATAGTTTTCGCTGTTGCCGCTAAACACACCGTTGTTAGGCTCCCAAACATAGCCGGCGGCAGCGACAGGCCAGGAGGCGTAGCCGGTCGCAGTTCCGGCGGCGACCCAGCCGACACCGGCCACAAAACCGATCGACGTTGTCGTCCAGAAGACCGTACCTGCCTCCGGACCAGTCACCCATTCCCACGTGCCCTCGGCATCTGCGTCGGACGCGCCCAGCCAATAGTAATTGTTGAAGTTCCCCATATATTGCTGGACGAACTGCTCCTCCTGCAGACTCGTAATGGTCGCGAGATAACCGCCCTCAGCCTCGGCAGCATCCTTTGCCGTGGTCCAGTCCACATCCGCGATGACGAACTTGTAATAGTGGCCGTTGTCCGCGTTGTAATGCCAATCCGCGCCTGACGGAGGCGTTCCCGCGCCGCCGCCGGTCGAGCCGAACGACAGCGTGTCGTTCTGCGCGTCCGGGTTGTCGTTGACGCCGCGGATGACGATCGTCACATCCTGCGGCGTCACGCCGCCATTCTGGTCGTCGATCTCGACGGTGTAGGTCTGCGTCAGGGTCGCGCCCTGCCCGAGATGCTGGATATCGGCATCGTCGACGGTGAAGGTCCAGGTGATCCCGCCCGCGCCGTCGCCGGTGGCGGAATTGCTCAGCGAATAGATGAAGTCGCCGAGATAGCTGCTGCCGGCCGGCGTGGTGACCGAGATCAGGTGAGCGTCGTTCAGATTCGCATCGGTGAACGAAATCAGGCCGCCGATCGATTCGACGCCCGGCGTGACATTGGCGATCACCGAAACATCGTCCAGCAGCCACCACTGACCGGTGGTCATATCGAAGCTGAGCGACGATGCCGTGCCGGCGCCGCCGGTCACATCAACGGTGAAATACTGATAATTCTGAAGCGCGAGCCCGCCGGTGTTCAGGTTGCTGAAGGCTTCGACCAGCTCTCCGTTCCAGAACACCTGCATGGAATTGGAATTACCCTGCCCCAGGCTGGCAGCGGCCCAGAACCCGATCGTGTAGTCCACACCCTCCAGGGTCGCGACCGACTGGCTCAGGACGAAATGCCCGCCGCCCGCGCCGGCCGTGCTGACGGTGACGCCAGGTCCATTCGAGTGTCCAAGGCCGGGATAATAGACCGCGCCTCCCGGACTCGAAATCGTCCAGCCGGCAAACGAGTAATTCCCCGTGCTGCCGCTCCACGACGAGAAGCTGCCGTTGCCGACCAGATCACCCAGCGGCACGGTGAACGAGAAGTCTTCGGTGACCGCCTTGGAATACGGCGCCGAGGTGATGACCGGCGCTACGTTTGCGGGTTCGTCGACACCGTTGATGACGACGGTGACGTCCTGCGTCGAGGTTCCGCCGGCCCCGTCCGTTGCCGTGATGCGATAGGTCGCGGTGATCGACTGGCCGGCATTCAGATATTGAATCAGGCTGTTGTCGAGCTCGAACTCCCAATACAGGAACGAGCCGGCCCGGTCGGCATTGAATGTATTGCCGAAGCCGAGCTGCTGAAGCTCGGTCAGCAGCGCCGCCGAGACCGTCGCGCCACCCTGGCCCACGGCATCGATGAAAGATTCGGAGATCGACAACGGGGACGGACCATCGGTGTCCTGCACCGAACCCGTGGCCCAGTCGTAGAGCATGTTTGCGTAATAAGGACTGTCCTCGGTCACATTTGCGGAGACATCGGAAAGGGTCATCACCGGCGCGTCGTTGACCGGCGCTATGGCAATGTTGAAGACGCCATTGGTGGTGGTGGTGCCGTCATTGATCAGATAGCTGATGCTGCCAAAGCCGTTAAAATTCGGCGTCGGCGTATACAGCATTCCGTTCAGCGCGGCGTTGATGGCGGCGATTGTGCCGCTGAAGGTCATCGTCGTGTCGTTGGTGCCGTCGCCGTTCGTGAAATTCAGTCCCGCAAGCGTCGACAGCGTCAGCGTTGATGTCGCGGTCAGCGTCAGCGTCAGGTTCGCGTCGTCGACGTCGCCGACGCTGAAACCGAAGATTGAAACCGGCTGGTCCTCGAGCGTCGAGGGCGTGGCGTCCGGAACGTCGGCCGCCGGCGCGTCGTTGACCGACACCACCTCGATCTGCGCCACGCCGGGCGTCGCGTCTATCGCGCCGTGCGAGTCGATCGCAGCATAGCCGAATTCCACATTGCCGTTGAAATCCGGCACGGGAACGAAATACAGCACAAGCTGATTGCCGCTCGCGGTCAGCTCATCGTTGAGATGAACCTCGGTCGAGGCGTCGAACACCGTGTTGCTGGTATAGAGCTTGCCTTCGCTCAGCGGCGGCAGGCTGGTGATTCTGAAATCGGCGACGGAATCGCCCGCGTCGGCATCGCTGCCGATCAGCGTCACCGCAATGAAAGCGGAATCCTCCGCCCCGCTGGCGAACACCGCCTGGGTTTCCGGCGCATAGTTGACGCCGATTCCGACGGTGAAGGTGGCCGTCGCGGCGTCCAGGTCGTTGTCGGTGCCGGTGAGCTGGAATTGAATATCGGGCAGATCCTGCGCCGTCAGTTGCGTGCCGCCCAGGCTCTGGATCTTGACCTTGCCGCTGCCACTTGACGAGGCGGTCAGGTCGAGGATGTCGAACGAGGGAATATCCGCTCCCGGCGCGCCGATATGGGCGAGAATGTCGACGGTATAGATGCCCGCGCCCGCTTCGCTTTGCGGGATCGTGAAGGTTCCGCTCTCCGACTGGCCGGTCACGGAGTTGAACGCCACCCAGGTGATCGTGACGTCGCCGCTGCCCTCCTGCTTGAAATGCAGGTCGGCGAGCGACATCTGGTTGTCGAACTGGAACCGGATCGTCTCGCCGTCGTCGAGATGCGTATCGCCAAGCCCGAAGCCCGTGCCCGATCCGTTGACATTCTGATTGCCGGACGGGTCGAGCGCCTTGAACGTACCGAAATCCTTGGACAGGGTCGGCGCGAAAGCACCGAAATTCACGGTGTTGAGCGGCGTCGCCGTGGTCGGCAGGCCCACAAGATTGAACTGATAGGTGCCCGCCGCGGGATCGACCACCAAGGTGTAGAGCACCTGGCTGCCGATACTGGCGGTCAGCGTGATGATGCCGGTGTCCGGATCAGTCACGGTACCGATGCTGGCGCCGGGAACGGAGGTCAGTTGCGCCAGGCTGAAAGCGCCCGGCTCGTCGGCACCGGCCGAAAAGTCGATCACGCCATTGACCGACTGGCCGACCGCGCTCACCGACCCGCCGGCGATGGGGGCGAGATAGGGAATATCGTCGCGGATGATCAGCGTGAGATTGGCGCCGCCCAGCGCCACGTGATCGCCGTCGGTGTCATAGGCCTCGATGAATCCGCCAAGGTTGATCGAGATCGTGTCTTCGTAGGCGGAATTGTTGGGCGCGTCGGGATTGAGCGTGACCGGATGATCGACCTGATCGAGCAGTTCGAATGTCCAGGAGCCATCGCTGTTGACGGTCAGCTTGAACACATCGCGGCCGTCGACGGCCTTCGCAGTCAGCGTGTTGCCGACGATCACGGCATCGTTGACGATATCGCCTTGCGAGACCAGGTTGAGACCGAGCAGCCAGGTTTCGGCATCCGCCTCGCTGGCCAGGCGGAACGGATCGGCATGGGCGCCGTCGGCCTGGAAATTGACAAGCCCGAACAACGAACCGGCGGCAGCGGCGAAAACCGCATTGCCGGTTCCCGCCGTTTCTCCGGCGCGGCCGGAATCGGCATTGCCGACCGACGGTTGCGGCAAGCCAAGCCCATCCTCATCGACCGCGCCTTCGACTATAGCATCCGTCACCGTCGGCACCGTGTCAGGCGCCACATTGATGACGAATTGTCCGGTGTTGAGCGTGATCGTGTCGCCGTCGAAATCGGTGACCGTGACAAATTCCGAGAAATCCAGCTCAAGCAACGTGTCGCCGTCGATCGGCTGGTAGAGCGTGAAGGTGGCGATGCCGGCGTCGGTCAGCGCCAGGGTGAAGACGACCTCACTGCCCGCCTGTGCGATCAGCGTGTCGCCATCCGACGTGATGGTGATCTGGACGTTGTCATGCATCAGGCCGCCGAAATTCTGCGGCGTGGTGATCGTCACAAGGGCCCAGGTGCCGTCGTCGTCGGCCCCTACGGAAACCAGGCCGGTGAGATCGACGATCGTCTGATCGGGTTGCGCTTCGCCCGGCACGATTTGCGTGAACGCCATGTTGTCGAGAACGATGCGGCCGGCGAGCGTCGCAGGCGGCACCAGCTCCAGCCGGAACAATTCCAGCGCGGCAAAGGGTGTCGCGGCGGCGTTGAACACCGTCGACGGCACCTGTCCGAGATACCCCACCGCCTGGGCGGTGAAGGTATAGGTCGCGATCAGGTTGTTGCTCTCGTCGTAGCCGTTCAGGACGATTTGCGAGAGACCGCTATTCGCGCCGAACAGACCGAGCGCCACGCTTTCCAGCGTAAAGCTGGTGCCCGCGTCGGCGGTGAAGATGAGCGCTGTCGCGCCCGGATTCTGGTCCGGGCCTTGCAGAATCTTGGCTCCGGCAAATTCGACCACCACAATGCCGGTTCCGCCACCGACATTCAGATTGGTCCCGCTCAGGTCCGGCGGCAGCGTATGCGTGCCGCTCTGGAAATCCAGCAGGAAGGCTTGTGAACTTCCCGCCCCGCTGCCGATGTCGCTTTCGTCCACGCCGCCGGAGACGGCCTCGTCCAGCGCCACAGGCACATCGTCGTCAACCAGAACGCGGAATACGCCGGTCGCGGTGTCGCCGTCATAATCCCGGGCGGTGAAGTTGAACGACAGGATGATGTCGTTCTCGTTGTCGCCCAGAGCGTGATCGAGCTGATCCTTGAGAATGAAGCGGAAGTGGCCGGAATCGTCGTCCGACAGCGTCACTTCGAAGACCACGCGTTCCACGCCTTCATGCGTGGCCGTGCCGACCAGCCTGGTGCCGCCGTCCTCGATCGAGATCGCGATGGCATCGCCCTTCGAGGTCAGCGTGCCGCCGGTGATGCCGACGGTGGCGTTCGCGAAAGTCACGCTGCGGCCGGAACCGTCCTGCGTATAGCCGCCGGCGATCGAATAGCCGTCCACGCCGCCGTTAAAATCGTCGGCGCCCCACTTGATGCCGAGCACGCCGTTGGCCGTGGATTCATTGGCGTCGAAATCGCTGTCCGGTACGACATTGTCGCCGGTCTGGCTGTCATTGTTGCCGATGCTGTGCGGTCCGGTCAGGCCGTCCTCATCCACGGTCGCGATCGGAACAAGGCTCACATTGTCGATATAGGCGCCGTATTCGGTTTCGCTGCCGGTGCCGCGGAAAGCCAGGACCGCACTGCCCCCGGCCGGGCCGGTGACAACGATCGTGATCTTCTGCCAGCCCTCGGGCGCGCTGGTGGAATCGATGGCGTGGACGACATGGCCGTTCCAGAGCACTTCCATGCTGCTGTCGCCGGGGTTCTTGTCGTCGGGCCGCGGCGAATACCAGAAGGTCAGTTCATAGGCCGCACCCGGCGTCGTCAGGACGGTCTGCTGGATCGTTGTGTTGGTGTGGTCGTCCGGATTCGGATTGGCGTCCGGTGTGGTGTCGCCGGTGGTGTCGGAATCGAGCTCGACCTTGGCGTTGCCGTCCTGCGGCAAACGACCGCCGACATTGCCGACCTGGATTTCGAACGGAACATCGGTCGCGGCCTCCCAGCCGGTGATCGACGAATACAGCCCCCATTGCCCGTTCCCGGGCGCCGGGCTGAATTCCTCGAAACTGCCGTTCACGATGAGGTTGCCCGGCACAATCCCGATGACCGGAATGTCGTTCTCGACATTGACGTTGAGCGCGCCGGTCAGGATGACGGTGTCGCCGTCGTAATCGCTGGCCGTCAGCAGCGAGGCCAGATTCAGCGTGAGCGTCTCGGCGTCGCCGCCGCCGACGTTGTTCGGCATATGATCGAGATTGTCGAGCAGCGTGAACGTAAACGTGCCGTTGCCGTTCTTGACCAAGGTGAAGACAGTCCGGCTGTCCGCGGTGACGCCGCTCAGGGTGTCGCCGGAAATGCTGTAGGTCACCGCGAAGCCGTTCGACGACACGCCTGCCGACACACCCTGCTTGACCGGGTTGAACGCGAAGGTGAGCTGCTCGTCGGCGCCGACCGACACCAGCGCATTGAGCTGCGCCAGGGAGATCTGGATCGATGTCGGCTGCGCACCGGCATTCTCGGCATTGCCGCCCGTCAGCGTGTCCTCGTAGACCGTGCCGACGAATTGCGTGCCGCCATTGGCGACCGGCACGTCGTCGTCCACGCCGACCAGGAAGGTGCCGGTCGCCGTGTCGTTATCGGAATCCGACGCGGTATAGGTGAAGGTGAGCGTGATGTCGTTTTCATTGCCATTCGGGGCGTGATCGAGCTGATCGCGCAGAATGAAATGGAACTTGCCGGAATCGTCGTCCGACAGCGTTACTTCGAAGACGACACGGGACACGCCGTCATGCGTGGCCGTTCCCACCAGCCTGGTGCCGTTCGCCTCGAGCGACACGACGATGTCGTCGCCTTTTGAGGTCAGCGTGCCTCCGCTGATCCCGACCGAGGTATCGGTGAACACCACGCTGCGTCCGGCAGCATCCTGCGTGAAACCCGCATTCGCGATGAACGTATCGGTCCCGCCGTCATGGTTGTCGGCGCCCCAGTTGATGCCGAGCACGCCGGTGACAAAGGCGTTATTGGTCGCCGCGTCGCCGGTCTGGCTGTCGCCGTTGCCGGTCGGCAGGCCGTCCTCGTCAACGACATAGACCGGCACGGTCTTGATGTTGGCGATATAGGTGCCGTGATAGCCCTCGGTCTGAAGATTCTGGCCGTTCCATTGCTGCGCGATGGGCGCATCGCCGGTGCCGATTTCGCGGAAGGTCAGCTGGTCGAAGGTCGGGTTTCCGGCGCCCGTCACGATGAAATTGTAGGACGTGAGATTGCCGGGACCGCTCGGATCGATCGTGCCGATGACCTGGCCGTTGAACAGCACTTCGAGCTTGGCGGTCTGCGGGAACGGCGCGCCGGCCTCGAACTGGATGGCATAGGTCTGTCCGGCCTGCATCCCGGCGATGTTCTGCGAGATTGTCAGGTTTCCGGGCGAGCCGCCCATGTCGATCATGTAGGCGCCGGGCTGTCCGTGATTGGACGTGAACAGGCCGAGGAACCCGCTGGGCGGGCGCTCGAAATTCGTGGTGCCGGTGCCGGAGATCGACCAGTTGTCAGCAGTGGCGGATTGCGAGCCCCACCATTGCGGCGCGCTCCAGTTGCCGAGCAGGAAATCGCCGTTGGCGATCAGGTTCGCCGCCGGTCCCGGCACAAACGGAATGTCGTCCCGGATGACGATGGTGACGGCCGTGACGCCCAGATTGACGCGATCGCCGTCGCCGTCATAGGCGTCGATGAAGCCGCCGAGCGAGAGGGTGCGCGTGTCTTCAAACGCCTCATTGTTCGGCGAGTCCGGATTGAGCGTGACCGGGTGATCGACCTTGTCGAGCAGCTCGAAGGTCCAGGTGCTGTCGGCGTTGATGGTGAGCTTGAAAATCCCGCGGCCGTCGGCGGCTTTTGCGGTCAGCACATTGCCGAAAATCTCGGCGTCGGTCACCGCAACGCCGCCCGACGTCAGGTTGAGTGACGCCAGATAGGACTCCGCCGTCGATTCGCTCACGATCTGGAAGGCGTCGCTGCCGGCGCCGTCGGCGCCGAAATTGACCAGCGCCGACAGCGACCCGCCCGTGAACAGGATCGAACCCGTCCCCGCGGTCTCGCCGGGACGCGCGGCGTCCTCATTGCCGTCGGCGGCCACGTTGTCGAGGCCGTCCTCGTCGACCGCGCCGGACACCGAGGCACCGGTCACCAGCTTCGGCCCGTCGTCGTAGAAGCGGATGGAATCGCCGATATCGACCGACCGGCTGACGGTGTCGTCGTCATAATCGACGACGGTGACCACGGCCTGGACGGCGCCGCCGACAACCTGTCCGAGATCGACGAAATCGTTCGGGCTGGTCGGATCCGGATGTTCAAGCGAGAGGAACTGCGCGATGCTGATGCGCCCGCCCTGATCGATATGAATCGCAAAGGCCGCGAGATCGTCCGGCTGGAGATTGTCGAGATCAATGCCGTCGCCGCTGCCGTCGATGCGGCCCACGATCCTGCCATTCTCGACGAACAGATAAATTGTCTTGCCGTCCGTCGTCGTCAGCCCCGAATCCACGCCGTTTCCGCCGGTGAGCGACAGCGACAGCGTCTGGCTGCGCGGCTCGTCGGCGCCGGGCAGCGATCCGGCCAGGATGACCGGCGACAGCAATCCGCTGCGCGCATAGCCATGCGCCATGTCGGGATCGGCGCCCTTGTTGGCGACGCCGGAGAACAGATTGGCCACCGCGCTCTGGGTGGTGTCGTCCTGCTGATTGCCGGCACTTTCGTCGCGCGCGACGTCGTGGCCGGTCGCCACGATGGTCACGACAGGAATGTCGTCGCGGATTTCGATCGGCAGTTTGCCCGCAAGCGAAATGCTGTCGCCATCGCCGTCGGTCGCAACGATGATCGAACCAAAATCGATGGCCGCGAGCGGATTGTCGGGATCGCTGCTGACCAGCGCAAAATTCTCGTCCGCCGAACCGGCCGGCGGCGCCACATGATCGAGCTGATCGTAAAGCCGGAATTCGTAGCTGCCGTCGGCATTCAGCGTGAAGGTGAAGACCAGCCGGTAGCCCAGACCCGAGCCGACTGACGCCACCACCGTATCGCCGCCGGTGAGGCCGTAGTTCAGCGTCGTCCCTTTCGACTGCAGGCCGAAGCCCTGCAATGTCGACAGCGCGTCTCCCGCAAGCCCGAAGGCGCCTGTGGCCGCGGCGCCGTCGGCGCCAAAGCTGACATAACCCGAAATATCGCCGGTGATGGACGCCGGCAGCCCCACAAGCGTGAACGGACCGGTATGGGAGCCATCGTCGGCATCGCCGTCCAGCGGGCTGGTCCCCAGCGACCACAAGGTCTTGATATCGTTTTCGCTGACCGTGCGCGGAGCGACCTGCTCGTCATAGACGATCGGCGTATCGTCGATCACGTCGATGACGAAATAGCCGGTACCGCTCAGCGTCAGAACGCTGCCATTGCCGTCGGTCGCCTGGATCAGGCTGGTGAGATCGATGCCGAGAACTTCTTCCAGCGCGCCTTGCGTCAATGTCCCGTCGTCAAACAAGGCATCGGGATGGTCCAACTGACCGAAAAGGACAAAAGTCCAGTCGCCGTTGGACTCCACCGTCAATGTGAAGATGTGCTGTCCGCTGGCCCAGCCTTCGATGCTGGTTTCGCCGGGAACGGTGTTGTCGAAATTCGTGTAGACGACGTCGAACCCGGCGGACTGGATGACGGTCCCGGTCTCGGTGGTGACATTGTCGCCGGAGCGGTCGATGACGGTGAACGTGAGCGGAGGCGTGCCGCCGCTGATCAGCGCGGTCAGCGCGTTGGCGCCGGTGCCGTTGAAGGTCCGCGTGGTATTGTCAGGACTGCCGTCGGTATCGCGATCCAGCCCGTCGGGGTCCACATCCGGCGAAGCATCGGTGACGTCGTTGGGATCTTCATTGCCGGCATTATTGCCGCCACCGAGCAGCAGCAAACCAAAGCTTTCCTCGCCGGGCGATTCTTCCTCGCCTTCCGAGTCCAGCGCGTGCTCTTCCTCCACATTGAAGCGCAGCCGGGCGCCGGTCTGCACCGGCACCAGATCTTCGTCGTCCAGCAAAGGCCGCTGTTCAACCTCGGTGACAAAATTTCCAAGCTCTTCCGGCGTCAGCAGATCAAGCGGCGTGTCGCCAAGCAGATCCTGAATGGCGAAGGTGGCGAACTGCCCGCCGGTATTCTGCGGACCGCCCTGGCCGCCCGCCGCCGGCAGGATCGACTGATCCCCGGTGATCGGGAACAGCGCTGCGAATTCGTCCGCGCTGACGATGCGGTTGCCGTCGAGATCGATGCCGCCCAGTTGCAGCGGCTTGCCGCTGGAATCGAAGAACGGATCGATCGTCACCGTCGACTTGTTGTCGAACAGGATGACCAGACGTTCGCCGACATGAACCAGCGTGATTTTCTCGCCCGCGATTCCGGAAAAATCGAGCCTGGTATTGCCGTCCATGTTGACGACGATCGCCTGCTCGCCTTGCGGCTTCAGCAGCTTGACGACCTTCGGTGGCGTCGCAGGATTTTGGCCGGTGGTAATGCCCTGGCCGGTGGTCACAGCCTGAGCCACAACGAACGGTGCGTTCATGCGCAATTTCCTCGACGCAAAAATTTTTCCGGCAGCCTTGTCCCGTGATTGCGGGAAGACGGATCGCCGCTAATTAATTCAAATTTAACGTATATTTATCGAAAAAACGGGTCAACTGGGGGTTGTTGTTAACCCTACATCCCGGCGCAAAAGTTAATGACTGTGGCCGGATATCCACGGCTGTTGCCAGAAAGCCCGAAATTTTGCGGCCTTCCCGTCCTGCCTTGTGAGGCGCCCGTTCGTACGTTAAGAATCATGGCAGGGGAACATCATGCAACACACGTTGAACTGCTGTGGATTGGTGCTTGGCGCGGCACTGAGCGCGGGCCTGCTGACCGCGACTGCCGCCCAGGCCGGCGGCTACCCCGCCCCGGCCCATGCCTCGGGGTCCATTGCCCTCTCCTGCGAGAATGGCCGCGTCTACCCGTTGCGGGTCCGTGCGGTCAGCGATTTCGGCGAAATCGTCACCGGCTATCTCTCGACCGGCCCCCGCCATGCGGTTCATGTCCGGCTTGTTCCGATGGGCGACGGTTATCGCTATGCCGGCCGCGGCATCTGGTTCGACGGCAAGCGCGACCTTGCCGTGCTGTATTTCGGCAGCAATCATGCGGCGGTGAATTGCACCGTCCTGCGCGACGACGGCGTGGCGATCTCCGCCAGGGGCTGAGCGCCGTTCCGGCAAAGGCGGCATCGCGTCAAGCCAATCGCTTCAGGGATCGCATCAATCAGAGCGACTGCCCGACCGGCGGTTTTTCGACCGTGACCTGAATGCGTTGCAGCTGGATCCTGCCGTTTGCCGCAACGATCTCCAGCGTCAGCTGGTCAGTGCCGGCGAAATCCGGAGACGACCGGTAGATCGCCACAAAAGCCGGCACCTCGGCCGCAAGGCATTGCGGCAAGTTGGTCGCGCGCAATTTCCCCTGTCTGACGACGATGGTGCCGTTGGCCGGCTTGTCCTTCAGCCGCACCGTCGGCAGCGGACCGGACGAGCAATCCGAACGAATCGCGGCGAACACGCCGACACGCACATCGCGCCCCGATTGCGCTTTCACATTGCGCTCGAGCGGCGCGGGCTGGGCCATGGCCGGCGCCAGCGACAATGCAAGCGCAAGGCCAGCCAGCGGCACAAACCTGAATCTCATTGTACGTCCGGACACGCGCCGCCCCTGCTGCCGCCTTTGCCGCACGATACCAGAAATTCCGCCGCGCTAGGCCTGCGGCAGCATCGCGATCGCCTCGATCTCGAACACGGCTCCCGGCACGGCCAGTTTCGAAATGGCGACGGTTGTGCTGGCCGGCGGCGCGGCCATGTTGAAATGGGCGTCGCGCAATTCGCGGAAGATCGGCAGATGCGACATGTCGGTCAGATAATTGTTGATCTTCACCACATGCTCGAAGCCGGCGCCGACGGCGTTCAGGGCCAGTTTCAGATTGGCAAAAGCCTGCGTCGCCTGCGCGCGAAAATCGCCCGCCGCCCCGACCAGCTTGCCGTCGCTGTCGAGACCCAACTGACCTGCGATATAAATGACGCGGCCCGGCCCGACGATGTCGACGACATGGCTGTAGCCGGGCGGCTTGTATAATGTGCCGGGATTCAGAAAACGCGGATTCGAGGCCATCGATCTCTCCTGCACGATGCCGGACGCGACGATGCGCGGATCAGTGCGTCCACAATCCCCGGCGCCGGAATGCGAAGTTGTCGGCATACGCCATGGTACGGCGGACCGGCTGCTTTTCGTCGGACACCTGGTAGGCGATGCCGTGCCGCTCGCAATAGGCGATCGCCTCGTCCTTGCTGGCGAAGCGCAGCCGCACCTGACTGTTCATGTCGGTCGAACTGGTCCATCCCATCAGCGGCTCGACCACCCGCGGCGCATCCGGCTCATAATCCAGCACCCAGTCCTTGGTCTTGGCGGTGCCGGACTGCATCGCATTGCGCGCGGGCTTGTAGATACGGGCTGTCATGGCTTCAGCGCATCCCTGTTCAACCGTCTGTCGTCTGTCACGCGCCTCC
>LNFM01003131.1_pt1 | contig 60776 bp, 60 predicted proteins | sample 596031 | NCBI WGS metagenome assembly LNFM01 (sample SAMN04254537, study PRJNA301005) | activated carbon metagenome | isolation source: dual media filters at the Ann Arbor, Michigan drinking water treatment plant | place: USA: Ann Arbor | reverse complement strand
TCGACGCCCGTGCCGTCGGACTTCACACGTACCTTGACGTTGTAGTCGACGACGCGCTTGACGGGTACCAGGACCTTCATGACGCATCACTCCTGTGCAATTGACGTTTACGTAAACCGGGAATTCTAGGCGTGGGGCCCGCGACACTGGGGTCAAGGCCAAAAATCGAACGGTCGTGCTATTTTAGCTTGGCTGCGGCGATTCCGCGCGCCATCTGGATCGGCAGCAGCATCAGCAGGCCGCCGATGAAGAAGACGACGGTCGACAGGATGGCCAGGCGGTGGTTGCCCGCGGTGAGCCAGGTCACCAGGCCATAAGTGAGCGGGCCCGCGATGGCCGACAGCCTCGTGGCGAACGTCCACAGACCGAAGAATTCGCCGCGCCGGTCCTCTGGCGCCAGCAGCGCGGCCATGGCCCGCCCCGCCGATTGGCTGGAGCCCATGCACAGCCCGGCCAGGACACCGGCGACCCAGAACAGCCCCGGGCCGGTGGCCGCATAGGCCAGCAAGGTCATTCCGACCCAGCCGCACAGCGTGAAGGCCAGCGCGCGCCGGTGCCCGAGCCGGTCCTGCCAATAGCCGAAGGCGAAGGCACCAGCCGCAGCCGCGATGTTGACGAGGAAGATCAGCAGCATGGTCTGGGCCTGCTTGAAGCCCAGCACCTGCTCGGCATACACCGCGGCCAGCGCGATGACCACCGAGATGCCGGCCTGGTAGCTCAGCGCGCTGCCCAGCAGCGCAGCGAAGTCGCGGTAGCGACGCGCCACGCGCCAGGTCTCGGCCAGGCGGGCCAGCGACTCGCGCACGCCCACCACGGCGGCCCGCGTCTGCGGCACCGCACGCTCCTTCAGCAGCAGGAAGGTGACCGTCGCAGCCAGCGCGTACACGCCCGAGGTGATGAGCATCGCCACCGGCACGAAGGCGGTGGCCGGCTGGCCCTGCGACTGCGCCCAGAGCACGTAGCCCAGGCTGAGACCCAGCGTGAGCATGCCGCCCAGGTAGCCGAAGCTCCAGCCCCAGCCCGAGACGCGCCCCATCGAGTCCGGCCGCGCCAGTTCGGGCAGGAAGGACGCGATGAGCGCCTCGCCGTAGGCATAGAACAGGTTGGACAGCACGACGGCCGCCACCGCGAGCCAGAGGTCGCCCGGGCCCACCGCGGCCAGTGCTGCCGTGGCCAGGACGCAGCCCGCGGTGCTGATCATCAGCACGCGCTTCTTGGCCGCCCGCAGGTCGGTCCACGCGCCGATGGCCGGCATGGTGACCATGATCAGCAGGCTCGACGCCGCGATGGTGAGGGTCCAGGCCAGCGTGCCCCAGGCCGCATTGCCGGTGACCACGCCGACGAAGTAGGCGTTGAACACCGCCGTCAGCACCACCGTGGTGTAGCCCGAGTTGGCGAAGTCGTACATCGCCCAGCCGAAGACCTCACGCTTGCGCACCCCGGGCTGCAGGTCGGACTCGGCAAACAGACTCATGTCGGGCCCCTGGGACGTCGGTGGAAGAAAGGCCGGCGGTGGTGCCCGGAACGGGGGTCGAACCCGTACGCCCCGCAAAGGGCCGCAGATTTTAAGTCTGCTGCGTCTACCAGCTTCGCCATCCGGGCGGCCTGTGCGGCATGATTATCAAGGCGCGTTCGATCGCGCCGGCGCTGCGTGCCTCACACCCGATGAGGCACGCCGGGCCGTCCCGTGTCGCCGACGATGCGACGCACGACCACCTGACCCAGCAACACCATGCCGACGGCCAGCAGCCCGAAGGCCGGGGCCACCCCGACGGCCTGCACCAGCGGGCCGAACAGCAACGGCCCCGCCGCCGTCCCCGTGAACAGGCTGGCCGCGAACAGCGCGACGGCCGAACCGCGCGTCGCCGGCGCGATCTCGGTGGCTTCGGTCTGCAGGGAGTTGTGCATCATGTAGAAGGCCAGGCCGGCGAAGAACATCGCCACCGCCACCTGCCACCAGCTGCTGAAGCCGGCCATGGCCGCGAACGACAGCGCGGCCAGCACAGACCCGATGCGGCACATGCGCCGCACGCCCAGCGTACCGATCAGCCGGCGCACGGTCAGCGCGTAGAGCAGGCCGCCGATGCCGAACGCGCCGATGGCGATGCCCACGTGGCCTGCGAGCACGTCGGCCGGTGCCGGCTCGCGCAGCGCCAGCACGCTGCCCAGGTGTGGGAAGACGCCGAAGAACATCATGGACTCGAAGAACACGCCGCCCAGCAGCCAGGGGGCCTTGGGCGTGCCCAGGATGCGCCGGTAGACCGCCAGCGTGCCGACGATGCCGCCGCCCGGCCCAGGTCGCGCCGCTTCCCGCGGCAGGCGTGCCCAGGCAAGAAGCGCAGCAGCCAGCGCCACACCGCAGGCGATGAAGAGTGCGCTGCGCCATCCGAAGACCCGGCTGGACAGGCCCGACACCAGGGACCCGAGCATCTGCCCGCTGATGGTGGCCACCAGCATCCGGCCGATGGCCACCTGGCGGTGCGCCATGTCGTAGGCGTCGCCCATGGCGGCCAGCACCAGGGGGATGAGGCCGCCGCCGAAGATCCCGGCCGCGATGCGGGTGGCGAACAAGGTCTCGTAGGTCGGTGCCACAGCGCCCGCCAGCAGGGCCCCGGCCAGCCCGGCGATGCACCAGCGGATGCAGCGCCCGCGGCCGAAGCGGTCGCTGATGGGGCCCAGGAAGAGTTGCGACACGGCGTAGGGCAGCGAGAAGGCCGGCGCGAGCATCGCCGCCACCGCGGCGGTGATGGCGAACTGCTCGGCCACGGGCAGCACCAGCGGGTCGAGCAGCCGCATGGAGAAGCTGCTGGCGAAGGCGCAGACACCGAAGAGGAACAGCGAGGACATGGCCCCGAGCTTAAGCGGCCGCAGCGCAGCACGTCGGCCGCGGCCCGGCGCGCGCGCGGCGGTGCCACACTGCGGACATGCATCCGCCCGTCGCCCCCCTGCCCTTGCTGACGCTGGGCCATCCCCTGCTGACCCAGCCGAGCGCCACCGTCGTCTGGCCCGACACCGACCTGCCCGCACAACTGGCTGCGCTGCACGCCACCCTGGCCGACTTCCGCGCCCGGCACGGTTTCGGCCGCGCGATGTCGGCGGTGCAGGCCGGCCTGCCCAAGCGCGTGATCGTGATGAACCTGGGCGCCGGGCCGCTGGCCCTGATCAATCCCGAGATCACCTGGCGCAGCGATGCGACCTTCGTGCTGTGGGACGACTGCCTGAGCGTGCCCGGCACGCTGGCCCGCGTGCGAAGGCACTGCAGCATCAGCCTGCGCTACAGCGACGAAGCCGGCCGCACCCGCCTGTGGGAGCGCCTGCCGCAGGACCTGGCAGAACTGCTGCAGCACGAGATGGACCACCTCGACGGCGTGCTGATGGACCAGCGCACCGAGGGCGACGACGCGCTGCGCCCGATGTCGCAGCGTGCCGTGCTGGTGGACGCGCAGCGGCCCGTGCACCGCCTGTCGCTCGAACGCATGGCCCGCGCGGCAGCCTCCATCCCGCCGGAGTTCCTCAACTCGGCGCAGTACGACTGCGAGCCGCTCAGCGAGGCGCTGGGCCTGTCGCTGACGATCAAGCTCGACTTCTGCAACCCGATCCGCAGCTTCAAGGGGCGGGGCGCGAGCTTCCTGGTGGCCGAGTGGTCACGGCGTGGCGAGCAGCGCCCGCTGGTGTGCGCCAGCGCCGGCAACTGGGGCCAGGCGATGGCCTACGCCTGCCGCGCATCGGGCACGCCGCTGGTCATCTACGCTGCCGTCAACGCCAACCCCCTGAAGGTGGCGCGCATGAAGGCGCTGGGGGCCACGGTGATCCAGCAAGGCCACGACTTCGATGCCGCCAAGGACGCCGCGCGGGCGCATGCCGCCCGCGTCGGCGGCGTGATGGTGGAGGACGGCCTCGAACCACAGATCAGCGAAGGCCACGCGACGCTGGCCATCGAGTTGCTGTCGCGTGGCGACGCCTTCGACGCCGTGGTGCTGCCGCTGGGCAACGGCGCCCTGCTGGCCGGCATGGCCCGCTGGATCAAGGCGGCCTCCCCGGCCACGCAGGTCTTCGGCGTCTGTGCCGAAGGAGCGCCTTCGATGGAACGGTCCTGGCGGCAGCGCCAGGTGCTGCGCACCGAGACCGCCGACACCTTCGCCGACGGCATCGCCGTGCGCGAACCCATCCCCGAAGCGCTGGACGACCTGCAGGGCGTGATCGACGACGTGCTGCTGGTCAGCGACGATCAGATCCGCCAGGCGCTGCGCGGCGCCTGCACGCACGCCGGCCTGCTGCTCGAACCTGCCGGCGGCGCGGGCCTGGCGGGGGTGTGGGCGCATCGCGAGCGCTGGGCCGGCGGTCGGGTGGCCACCGTGCTGTGCGGCAGCAACCTCACCGAGGACCATCTGCGCGACATCACGTCGCCCCCCTGAGTCCTGGCGCGGCGCGGGCCCCGTAGGCGGCCACCCGGACGGCGATACTGGAGCCCCCTCGACAGCCTGCGACGCCATGTTCACCGATCTCGCTCCCCGACCCTTGGCGGGCCTGCTCCGATGAGCGCGCCCCGCTACCGCGACGCCCGGGTGGGCGGCTGCCTGAGCGCACGGGTGGCACATCGAGACAACGGCGAGATCCTGCTCAGTGCCGACGAGCCCCTGGCCGCCCACGCCGACCGCCTGATCGACCGCCTCGCCCATTGGGCCGAACGGGCACCGGAGCGCACCTTCGTGGCCCGCCGCGACCCCGCGGTGCCCGGTGGCGGCGACTGGGTGCGCATCGGCTACGGCCAGATGCTCGAACGGGCCCGGGCCATCGGCCAGGCCCTGCTCGACCGCGGCCTGTCGACCGAACGGCCGCTGGCCATCCTGTCGGACAACGACCTCGAGCACCTGTCGCTGGCCATGGGCGCGATGTGGGCCGGCGTGCCCTGGGTGCCGATCTCGCCGGCCTACTCGCTGCTGTCGACCGACCATGCCAAGCTCAGGCACATCGTGGCCACGGCGAGGCCGGGCATGGTGTACGCGGCCGGTCCGGCCTTCGCGGCGGCCCTCGAGGCGGTGGCGCCGGCGGGCCGCTCCGACATCCACGTCGTGCTGGGCCAGGGGTCGCTGCCCGGCCGCGAGACCACCCCGTTCGACGACCTGCTGCGCGCGGTGCCGGGCCCGGCGCTGGCGGCGGCCCACGCCGCCATACGGCGCGACAGCATCGTCAAGATCCTGTTCACCTCGGGCAGCACGCGCCAGCCCAAGGGCGTCATCAACACGCACGCGATGTGGTGCGCCAATCTGCAGATGCAGGCGCAGTGCATGGCCTTCGTGACCGAGGAACCGCCGGTGCTGGTGGACTGGCTGCCCTGGAACCACACCTTCGGCGGCAACCAGAACGTGGGCCTGGTGCTCTACAACGGCGGCACGCTGTACATCGACGAAGGCAAGCCGACGCCGGCCGGCTTCGCCACGACGGTGCGCAACCTGCGCGAGATCGCGCCCACGGTGTACTTCAACGTGCCCAAGGGCTTCGAGGAACTGTCGCTGGCGATGGAGCACGACGAGCAGCTCCGCCGCACGCTGTTCAGCCGCGTCAAGGCCTTCATGTTCGCCGGCGCCGGCCTGGCCCAGGCGGTGTGGAACCGGCTGGACCGGCAAGGCGAGGCCACGGTCGGCGAGCGCATCCGCATCATCACGGGCCTGGGCATGACCGAGACCGCGCCGAGCTGCCTGTTCCTGGTGCGGCCCGGTGCCGGCGCGGGCCACATCGGCCTGCCCTGCCCCGGCGTCGACGTGAAGCTGGTGCCCAACGCCGAGGGCAGTGGCAAGACGGAGATCCGCTTCCGCGGGCCTAACGTGATGCCAGGCTACTGGCGCGAGCCCGAACTCACGCGTGCCGCCTTCGACGAGGAAGGCTACTACCGCACCGGCGACGCCGTGCGCTGGGTGGACGACAAGGACGTGCAGCGCGGCCTCGTCTTCGACGGCCGCATCGCCGAGGACTTCAAGCTGTCGACCGGCACCTTCGTCAGCGTCGGGCCGCTGCGCGCGAAGGTCATCGCCGAGGGCGATCCGCTGGTGCAGGACGTGGTGATCGCCGGCATGAACCGCAACGACATCGGCCTGCTGATCTTTCCTCGGCTCGACGTGCTGTGCGCCCGCTACTCGCTGGCGGCGGACAGCCCCGCCGGAGAGGTGCTGCGCCACCCCGATGTCCGCGACGCCTTCCAGCAGCTGCTCGACCGGCTGTGGGCCGGGGGCACGGGCAGCGCCAACCGGACTGCGCGGGCGTTGCTGCTGGACGTTCCCCCGCAGATCGATCGCGGCGAGCTCACGGACAAGGGCTCGATCAACCAGCGCGCCGTGCTGGCACAGCGCGCGGCCCTCGTCGACCGGCTGTACGACGCCACCTGCGACGACGTGATCCGCGCCGGCAGCCGTTGAGGCGGCCGGTGCCCCACCACCCGCGTCCACGCGGGCCGGCGGTCCCTCACGCGGGTCCGCCGGCCAACGGGCACGGTCTGCCGCAGAATGGGTGCTCCAGCCTCTCTCACGAAAGCAGATCGACCATGCAGCGACTCTCCCGGTGGATGTTGACTTCGGCCCTCGCGGCAGCGTCCCTGATCCATGCCGCCCCCGCGGCGGCGCAGTACCCGACCAGGCCGGTGAAGATGGTCGTGCCCTTCCCGGCCGGCGGCGCTACCGACACCATCGCACGCGCCATCGCGCAGCCGCTGTCGCAGGCCCTGGGGCAGCAGGTCGTGGTCGACAACAAGCCCGGTGCCGACGGTGCCATCGCCGGCGATATCGTGGCCAAGTCGGCACCCGACGGCTACACGATCTTCCTGGCCACCAGCAGCGCCCTGTCGGCCGTGCCGGCGATGCGCAAGCAGGCGCCCTACGACCCCGTCACGGCGTTCACGCCCATCAGCAAGATGGGCACGTTTTCGTACTTCCTGTTCGCCCACCCCTCGGTGCCCGGCCGCACCGTGGGCGAGCTGATCGAGTACATCCGCGCCAACCCCGGCAAGGTGAACTACGCCGGCGCCACCACGGCCGGCGTGATGGCGGCCGTCGAACTGTCGGGCTTCGCGAAGCTAGACATGGTGCGCATTCCCTACAAGGGCGAGGGCCCGGCCACGCTGGACCTGGTCAGCGGGCGCGTGCAGCTGATGTTCGCCACGCCCACGAATGCGCTGCCCGCGGCCAAGGACGGCCGGCTCAAGGTACTGGCGGCCTTGTCGCCCAAGCGCAGTCCGCTGTCGCCCGAGACGCCCACCATGGTCGAGTCCGGGGCGCCGAACCTGTCCATCGTGCCGTGGGGCGGCTTCTTCGGACCGGCCGGCATGCCACAGGAGATCGTCGCCCGGCTGAACCGAGAGATCACGACCATCCTGGCCCGTCCGGACGTGCGCGAGCAGATCGAGCGCCAGGCCATCGAGGTGCAGAGCTCGACGCCGGCGGAACTCGGCGCCCACGTCAAGGAACAGCTGGAGATGTGGCGCAAGGCGGTGCGCGAAAGCGGCATCACCCCCGAGTGAGCAGCGACCGGGTGTGCGGCCCCCCGGTGACCGCACCGCGTTGCAGGGGTCTGCCCGTCCGGGCAGCGGGAGGGTGACCGCGGAGCCGACCGATCAATCGTCCGCGAGGCTCTGCGCGATCGACAGCCGCATCGTGACGCCGTCAGGCCCGTTGCGAACCAGCTCCACCTTGCCGCCGTGCAGGTCCATCACCCGCCTGACGATGTAGAGGCCGAGGCCCTTGCGCCTGCCGCGAGGGCTTCCAGGCGGCCTGGCATCCCGGTCGAAGAGACCCGGCAGCAAGGCGGCGTCGATGCCGGGGCCCGTATCCACGACGTCGAGCAGCAAGGCCAGCGGCGCGTCGGAATCGGCCACCACGACGGTCACCTCCGCCGGCGCGGGGCTGCACTTGAGCGCATTCGAAAGCAGATTGCGCAGTGCCAGCCGCATCAGGCCGGCATCCATCGACGCCGTTCGCGTGGGGGTGGCCCGCGCGACGCGGACCCGGGCGGCGTCTCCCGGGCCCAGGTCGGCGATCGCCACGGCGATGAGCGCATCGATGTCGGTGTCCTGGCGCTGCACGCGCTTGTCGCCCACCAGCAGAGCGGCCGACGCCAGCGTGTTGTCGATGCTCGCCCGCACGTCGCTCAGCACCGTCTGCGCCCGCTGCAGCGGCGCCGTCACGGACGGATCGGCGCCGCCTTTCAGCACGGCGCCGGCCGCCTGCAGCGCGGCCGAGGCGTTGTTCAAGGGCTGTCGCACCTCGTGGGCCATCACGTCGAGCATCTCGCTGCGCTCGGCCAGCTGGCGCAGCGCGTCCTCCTTGGCGGCGGCCAGCCGCCGCTCGCGGTCCTCGATGGCCTCGGCCGATGCGTCCAGGGTCCGGGCCAGCGCGCCGATGGGATCTTCGCCGTGCGGCAGCCCGCTGCGCGACCCGGGCTCGCCCAGGCGCATGCGGGCGGCGGCGCGCGACAGTGCCGCCAGGGGCTGCAGCACCAGACGGTTGCTGCCGATGGCGACCCACACGGCCGAGGCGCACAGCAGCACCAGCAGGACCGCAAAGCTCATCAGCGCTTCGCGCTGCAGGGGCGCCGTGATGTCGTCCTTCGGGATCGACAGCAGCAGCCGGTACTGGCTGCCCTGTGCGGTGTTCAACAGCGGCGTGTGGGCCACCAGCCGCCGCTCGCCGAACAGGTTGGTGTCTTCCAGCGTGCCTGCGCCGGGCGACTGGAGCACCCTCCGCATGATGGCGCTCCGGTCGCCCCGCTGCCCGGTGATGCCCTCGGGATCGGGGTAGCGTGCGGCGATGGTGGCCTGGCCGTCGATGACGACCAGGCGCGCGCCGTCCGTCAAGCTGTGGCGCGCCAGTTCGCGCTCCAGCCAGGCCAGGTCCAGCCGCACGAACAAGACCCCCTGGGCCACGCCTTCCGCATCGCGCATGGCCTTGGCGAAGACGAGCGCAGGGGTCTTCAGCGCACGGGTCGTGACGACGTCGGCCACCACCGTCTGATCGGACTTCAGCGCACCCTGGAAGTAGGCGCGATCGCCAACATCGTCGAAGCCTGTCCGCGGGACGGCCGCACAGACCAGCCGGCCCTGCAGATCGGCCTTGGCGATCTGCGAGAACACCGGGTCGGCCTTGAGACGGGCGCCCAGCAGGGCCTGACAGGCCTCCGCCGGCGCGCCCGGCTGGACTTCCGGGCTGAGCATCAAGCCGCTCAACAGCGCATCGGCACGCGCCACCAGCGCGTCCTGCCGGGTGGCGATCAGCTCGACGTTGCGCAGCAGCAGTTCCTGCGCCGTCAGCACGTCGTCCTCGTACTCGGCTTCGAGGTGCCAGCCGAGCAAGGCCGCCAGTCCGAGGAAAGCCGGGGCGAGCATCACCGCCAGGCGGGCGTGCAGTCCCGATGGCCGCAAACGGTCGAGAGAGATCACGTGGGGCCAACGGCGACGATGCGCATGGCGCCAAAGTCTATGCCTGCCGCCGGCGGGCGTCGCGCACAGCGCGACGCGGCCGCCGTCCGGCCTCGAGCGCCGGTCAGTAGCCTTGGCTGCCTGGACCCGGTGGCCGCTCGGGGGAAGTGCGGAACCGCCCCGCCAGTTCGCGCGTGGCGCGGGCCAGCAGGGTCGCCTCGACCCCGACGGCCACGAAGCGGACCCCGGCGGCGATGTAGCGGCGGGCCAGGGCCCTGTCACCGGCGACCCAGCGCTTCGCGGAGTTTCTCGCGCGCTGGATCAAGCGATGGTCTTCCAGCCATTGAGGTGCGCCAGCCGGAAGCGGCCGCACCGGCCGCAGAGGCAGTACAGGCATTGAGGAATCCCCCCATTCACGCCCCAACGACAACGGCCCCTCACCTTGCGATGAGGGGCCGCTGAAAGGGCTGTGCCCGGTGTTACTTGGGGTGGCTGATGGGACTCGAACCCACGACGACCAGAATCACAATCTGGGACTCTACCAACTGAGCTACAGCCACCGCAGAGCCTGAAAGTATAGCCGGACGAGGGCCTTACTGTGCCGGGGCCGAGGCAGCCGCCGCTGACGCCAGCTTTTCGTTGATGTTGACCTTGAAGCGCTTCTTCAAGGCTTCGAGGTAGGCCTGCGTCTCGGCATCGGCCCACGCCTGGGCGTACTGCGTCTGCAGTTGTGCGTCACCGCCGGGCATCGCTTCACGGGCCAGCACCTGCGTGACCTTGGCCACCACGTAGCCCTGCTCGCCCAGATCGACGCCCACCACCGACGGCAGCTTGGTGGCGTCGGCGCGCAGAACGGCCTCGAGCAAGGGACGTGGCATGCCCTGCGACTGGGCGCGCGACACCATCAGGCTCTGCGGCAAGGCCTCCGCAGGCGCCGCCTTCACGGCCGCCAGGCGCGACTGACCCTCCTTGCGCGCCAGCTCGGCCGACTGCACGGCCACCACACGTTGCCGCACGCGGTCCTTGACCTCGGCCAGCGGCAAGGTCCGCGCCGGCGTGTACTGCACCACGCGCGCCGAAGCGAGCTGGTTGGGGCCGACTTCCACCGCCTCGGTGTTGCGCTTGTTGCGCGACACGTCGGTGGAGAACACGGCTTCGAGCAGCTTCTGCGATGCCAGCGGGCCGGTCGCACCCTGCGCGGGCGCACGCTGCGCGGTGGCCGTCTGCTTGTCGAGTTTGAGCTTGTCGATGACCGGCTGCAGGCTGTCCGACTGCTCGTACACGAGGTTGGTGAACTGCTCGGCCGCCTCGGCATAGCGCTTCTGCGCGAGCGATCGGCGCACCTCGGACTCGATCTCGGCGCGCACCGCCTCGAACGGCTTCTTCTCGCCACCACGCACCGCCGTCAGCTGGATCACGTGGTAGCCGAAGTCGGATTCCACGACATTGCTGATCTCGCCCTGCTTCATCGCGAAGACGGCGTCCTCGAAGGGCTTCACCATGGCGCCGCGGCCGAAGAAGTCGAGGTCACCTCCCTGCGTCGCGCTGCCGCTGTCCTGCGAGCTCTTGCGGGCCACGTCGGCGAAGCTGGCCGGGTTCTTGCGCACTTCGTCGAGCAGGGCCTGGGCACGCGCCTTGGCGGCCTGCTTGTCGGCGGCAGGAGCGTCCTTGTCGGCCTTGATGAGGATGTGACTGGTACGGCGCTCTTCGGCGGCGGTGTAGCGGCTGGCGTTCTCGGTGTAGTACTTGCGCAGGTCCTCTTCCGGAATGGCCACGCCCTTGCCCAGGCCGTCGAGGTTGAGCACCACGTACTCGATGGCGGCCGACTCGGCGGCCTTGAACTCCGACTCGTGCGCCTTGTAGTACGCCTCCAGGTCGGCGTCGGTCGGTACGACCTTCGCCACGTACGACGCCGGATCGAAGCGCTGCAGCTGCACCTCACGGCGCTGCAGCAGCGGCCCCAGCGAGGCCGACGCGGCGGCGGCGGGTGCAAACGCCGTCGCACCGATCCCGGCCAGCACCTGCTTCATGCCGTACTCCTGGCGCAGCTGCGCGGCGAGCATGTCGGAGCTCATGCCCTGCGCCGACAGCAGATCGCGATTCACGCTGCCGTCGGGATTGCGGATGCCGGCCATCTGCGGATCGGTGATGAACAGACGCTGCAGCCGCTCGTCGCCCGGGGCCAGCACCAGTTTGTCGGCAGCGGCCAGCAGCACACGTTCGCGCACGATGGTGTCGAGCGTCTCGCGCTTCATCTGCGGGGTGTCGAGCATGCGCACGTCGATGTTGGGCATCTGCCGGCGCAGACGTTCGATGCTGCGCTGGTGCATGGCGTCCCACTCGGCGCGCGTGATGCCGCGGCCGTCGACCTTGGCCACCGCCACGCTCGATTCGTCCATGAACTTCGAGTAGCCCTCGACGCCGAAGAACACGAACGACGGAAAGATCAGCAGCAGCATCAGCCCGAGCATGAGCCGTGTGTGGGTGCGGACGAATTCGAACATGGAACCTGCCTGTGGTCGACAGACCGCCCCGAACCGCGGCGGCCGTGAAAACGACGAAGGCGAACCGGGGTTCGCCTTGATCGGCCAGCCCTTGCGTCGTGCAACGCCCTGGCCGGAAAGTGTGAGCTGCGGGGATTCTAGCCGCGGTGCGGGTGGTGGGTGCTGACGGGTTCGAACCGCCGACCTACGCCTTGTAAGGGCGCCGCTCTACCAGCTGAGCTAAGCACCCGCACATCGACGGGCAGCGCAGCGAATGCGCCAACCCGGGAGTTGCTTCAGTTGAGGTGGTCCTTCAGGGCCTTGCCCGGACGGAACTTGGGGACCTTCGCAGCCTTGATCTTGATCGCGGCGCCCGTGCGCGGGTTGCGCCCGGTGCGCGAGGCGCGCTTGGTGACGGCAAAGGTGCCGAAACCGGCGATCGTCACACTGCCGTTCTTCTTGAGCGTCGTCTTGACGCCACCGATGATCGCTTCCAGTGCGCGGGCGGCTGCAGCCTTGGAGATGTCCGCCTGCTTGGCAATGTGTTCGATCAGTTCCGACTTGTTCACGTGGGTACCCCCTCTTGAAGGTGTCTCGATCTGTTGAATTTGGTGACGGGTGCGGCCGTGCTGCACCCCCTGCCCCGGCAATTTCATTACAGCCGTGGCCCTGGGGAGTGTCAAGGGGCGGACGCGAATTCTATGCGCTCGATGCGCCGGAACGAGGGTCTGCCAGAACCAATGCAGCACGTGCTTGCACGCTTGACAAACGACGCCTCGACATGCGGGTCACTTATGCTTTCCGCCGCCCGCTGTGATGGCCTCGGCCATCACCTTGCCCATGTCCGAGGTCGAGGCCCGCCCCCCCAGATCGGCAGTGCGCGGCGCGTGCGGATCGCGCAACACGGACTCGATGGCGGCAACCACGGCATCGTGAGCGTCGCGATGGCCGAGGAAGTCGAGCATCATGGCCGCCGACCAGACCTGCCCTATCGGATTGGCCAGGCCCTTGCCGGCGATGTCGGGCGCGGAACCATGCACCGGCTCGAACAGCGAAGGCCATTGCCGCGTCGGGTTCAGATTGGCCGATGGCGCGATACCGATGGTGCCGGTGCACGCCGGGCCGAGGTCGGACAGGATGTCGCCGAACAGGTTGCTTGCCACCACCACGTCGAAGTGCTGCGGCCGCTGCACGAAGTGCGCGGTGAGGATGTCGATGTGGAACTGATCGACACTCACCTCGGGGTAGCGCTTGGCCATGGCCGCCACCCGTTCGTCCCAGTAGGGCATGGTGATCGAGATGCCGTTGCTCTTGGTCGCCGAGGTGAGCTTGCGCCGCGGCCGTGACTGCGCCAGGTCGAAGGCGAAGGCCAGCACGCGGTCGACGCCATGACGCGACATCGTCGTCTGCTGCATCACGATCTCGCGGTCGGTGCCTTCGTACATGCGGCCGCCGACGCTGGAGTACTCGCCCTCGGTGTTCTCGCGGACGATCCACATGTCGATGGCGCCGGGCGCCAGCGGCTGGCCCTGGCGGTCGACCAGGGGCGAGCGGATGCCCGGCATCAGCCGCGCCGGACGCAGGTTGACGTATTGGTCGAAGTCGCGGCGGAACTTCAGCAACGAGCCCCACAGCGAGATGTGGTCGGGCACGGTGGCGGGCCAGCCGACGGCGCCGAAGAAGATCGCCTCGTGGCCGCCGATGCGGTCCTTCCAGTCGTCGGGCATCATCTTGCCGTGGCGGGCGAAGTAGTCGCAGTTCGCGAAGTCGAACTCGTCGACCTGCAGCGCAATGCCGAAGCGGCGGGCTGCGGCGTCGAGAGCGCGCAGGCCCTCGGGCATGACTTCCTGGCCGATGCCGTCGCCGGCGATCACGGCAATGCGGTGGGTGCTCATGGGGGCTCCTTGTTTCAGGTTCTTCGTTCTCTCACCACCAGCCACACACCCATTGCGGTGAGAGCCAGGCCGGTGAGGATGAGGGGGGTCAGCGCTTCACGGAAGAGGATCCAGGCCATCACGGCCGTGGTCGGCGGCACGAGGTACATCAGGCTCGTCACCGACATCGCCGCACCGCGCTGCAGCAGCATGTACAGCAGCGAGCTGCCGCCCAGCGTCAGCACCAGCACGGACCAGGCCATCGCACCGATCAGCTCGGGGTGCCAGTCGATGCGGCCTTGTTCGAAGAATGCGAAGGGCAGCGTCACCACGAAGGCCGCAGCCAGCTGCACGGTGTTGGCGGTGCGCACGTCGCAGGTCTGCAGATAGCGCTTCTGGTACAGCGTGCCTATGGTGATGCTGGCCAGGGCGAGCCCGCCCCACGCGAGGTTCGTGGCACTGACCTCGCCGGCACCCAAGCGGTCCCACACCACCAGCAGCAGGCCGAGAAAGCCGAGCACCAGGCCCAGCCATTGCGCCAGGGCCACGCGCTGCGGGCGCCCGATGGACGACAACCACACTGCGGTGAGCACGGGCTGCAGTCCGACGATGAGTGCGGTCATGCCCGCGCCCAGGCCGCCCTTCACGGCCACCCACACGCCGCCCAGATAGCCGGCGTGCATGAACACGCCCGTCACCGCCAGGTGCAGCCACTGGCTGCGCGACTGCGGCCAGGGTGCCCGTGCCACGGCGATCCAGAGCAGGAAGGCCAGCACAGACAGCGCATACCGGACGACGAGGAAGGCCATCGGCGGCGCATGCGGCATGCCGAAGCGTGCGACGACGAAGCCCGTGCTCCAGATCAGCACGAACACCAGCGGTGCAGCCCGCAGCCAGCCCACGGCCGGCGCCATCGCCTGCGCGCCGCTCATCGTGCCTTGGCGCGGATCTCCGGGATCGCCTTGCGCAGGTAATACACCATCGACCACACCGTCAGCACGGCGGCCACGATGATCAGCGCCGTGCCCCACAGCCGGGTGTCGATGACACCGAACAGGGCGCTGTCGTAGAGCAGGAAGGGGATCGCGACCATCTGCACCATGGTCTTCACCTTGCCCAGCATGTGGACGGCCACGCTGCGCGAGGCCCCGATGGTGGCCATCCACTCGCGCAGCGAAGAGATGGCGATTTCCCGCCCGATGATGATCAGCGCGATCACCGCGTTGATGCGGTCGAGCTGCAGCAGCATCAGGAGTGCGGCACAGATGAGGAACTTGTCGGCCACCGGATCGAGGAAGGCGCCGAAGGCTGAAGTCTGGTTCAGCTTGCGCGCCAGCCAGCCGTCGAGCCAGTCGGTGGCCGCGAAGGACACGAACATCACCGTGGCCACCAGGTTGCGCATGGCACCGTCGATGGGCAGGTAGTAGACCCCGACAATCAGCGGAATCGCTGCGATGCGCGCCCAGGTGAGCAGCGTTGGGATCGTGAGGAACATCGCCCGATTCTGCCGGACTTGGCGCGCCGCGCGATGCGCGCCCGCAAGTTACTCGTCACTGGTCCAGTGTGCGGGGCTTGAATCGCCGGTTGTCGTCGAACAGGAAGACCTCGGAAAACTTCCAGGGCCGTGGCAGGCGCGAGACATCCCCGAAGGGCGCCGCACGGCGAACGGCGTCGATGGCCAGCTGCGTGGTGTCGCGCGCCTGGCTGGGATGGCGCAGCACGTCGATGCGGCGCACGCTGCCGTCGGCGTTCAGCTCGATCTCGAGCACGGGAATGGCCAACAAGGGCTCGGGCGGGGGGCCGCCGTAGGTCGCGCCCGGGTTGGCGGTGACGATGCGCTGAGCGGCAAGGCGGCGGTAGTCGTCCCAGTTGCGGGCAGCGGTGGCGGGCGGACGCGCCGCCGATGGAGGCGACGTCGGCGCCGGCGCAGGACGCGCCGTCGATGGCGCGGGCGCCGGTGCCGCGGGCGTCGGGGCTGGCGCCGGCGCGGTGCCGCCCAGGCCCGCCACGCGCGCGCAGCCGGCCAGGGCCAGCGCGAACAGCGATGCCAGCGCGACGCGGGCCCGCGACGACGCCCGCTCGTCACGGCCACCGCCGTGCTTGTGATCTTCAGTGAAGGGCACGATAGATTTCCTCGGCCAGGTCCTTGGAGATGCCTTCGACACTGGCCAGGTCGTCGATGCCCGCACTGCTGACTCCTCGCACGCCGCCGAACCTCTGCAGGAGCCGGGCCCGCTTCTTCGGACCGACCCCCGGGATGTCTTCCAGGCGGCTGCCCCCGGTTCGCACGCTGGCGCGGCGGGCTCTCATGCCCGTGATGGCGAAACGGTGTGCTTCGTCCCGGATCTGCGCCACCAGCATGAGCGCAGCCGAATCATGCCCCAGCCAGATCTTCTCGCGCCCGTCAGCAAACACCAGCTCTTCCAGACCGACCTTGCGGCCTTCGCCCTTCTCGACGCCGACGATGAGCGACAGGTCCAGGCCCAGTTCGGAGAACACCTCGCGCGCCATCGAGACCTGCCCGCGCCCGCCATCCACCAGCACCAGGTCGGGCAGGCGCGCGGAGGCCGACTTACGAGGAGCGCGGGTGGGTGCGTCACCTTCCTCGGCCGGCGGTTCTGCACCCGCATCGGCGGGCGCCTCGGGCGCCTTGGGGGGCGCCTCGGCGAAGCGGGCATAGCGCCGGGTCAGCACCTGGCGCATGGCGGCGTAGTCGTCGCCGCCGGTGATGCCCTGGATGTTGAAACGCCGGTACTGTTCGTTGCGCATTTGATGGTTCTCGTACACAACGCAGGAGGCCTGGGTCGCCTCGCCTGCGGTGTGGCTGATGTCGAAACACTCGATGCGCAGCTGGTCGGGGTCGGCGATGTCGAGGTCCAGCGCTTCGACCAGAGCGCGGGTGCGTTCGCGCTGCGAGCCTTCTTCTGCCAGCAGGCGCGCCAGCGCCAGCTCGGCGCCCTTGGCCGCCATCTCGAGCCAGATGCGGCGTTGCTCGCGAGGCTGGTGCTGCACGCGCACCCGCACGCCGGCCATCTCGGACAAGGCCTCGATCAGCGCTTCGTCGACGGCGTGGCTGAGCACCAGCTGCGGCGGCACGGCCTGGCCGACGTAGTGCTGCGCGATGAAGGCCTCGAGCACGGCGGCCTCGGCGCTCTGGCGGGCGACCGGCGTGTCGCCGCCGTCCTCGGCGGCTTCGGCGGCCAGGCCCTCGGCATTGATGGCCGCCCCGTCGTCCACGTGCGTCGGGAAGGAGGCGCGGTCGCCGAGGTGCCGGCCGCCGCGCACCATCGCCAGGTTCACGCACGCGCGGCCGCCGCTCACCTTGACGGCGATGACGTCGACGTCCTTGTCGCTGGCCGACAGGCTGCTGACGTCCACCGACTGCTGGTGCAGCACGCGCGACAGGGCGCCGATGCGATCGCGCACCTCGGCGGCCTTCTCGAAGTCCAGCGCCTCGGCGCTGGCCATCATGTGCGACTGAAGATCCTGGATCACCTCTTCGGCACCGCCGAGCAGGAAGCGCTCGGCGTCGCTGACGTCGCGCGCGTAGTCCTCGGGTTTGACGAAGCCGACACAGGGCGCCGAGCAGCGGTGGATCTGGTACAGCAGGCAGGGGCGCGAGCGGTTGTTGTAAACCGTGTCTTCGCAGGTGCGCAGCCGGAACACCTTCTGGATCAGCTGGATCGTCTCCTTCACCGCCCAGGCGTTCGGATAGGGGCCGAAGTAGCGGTGCTTGCGGTCGACGGCGCCGCGGAAGTACGCCACCCTGGGAAACGGGTGCGTCACCAGCTTCAGGTACGGATAGCTCTTGTCGTCGCGGAACAGGATGTTGAACCGCGGATTGAGCGTCTTGATGAGGTTGTTCTCGAGCAGCAGCGCCTCGGCCTCGCTGCGCACCACCGTGGTTTCCATGCGCACGATGCGGCCCACCATGTGGCCGATGCGCGTGCCGCCGTGATCCTTCTGGAAGTAGCTGGAAACCCGCTTCTTCAGGTTGCGCGCCTTGCCCACGTACAGCACGCCGCCCTGCTCGTCGAAATAGCGGTAGACACCAGGCATGCCGGGCAGTGCCGCCACCTCGGCCAGCAGGCGCTGGCGGGTCGTGTCCCCGGCCTGGGCTTCGTCTGCACGGTCTTCGCTCATCACCAGGATTCTGCCGCCTTCGATAATCCATCGATGCGATGGGACCTGTTCTGCCGTGTGGTCGACAACTTCGGCGACGTCGGGGTGTGCTGGCGCCTGGCCGCCGACCTCGCCTCTCGCGGCGAGCAGGTGCGGTTGTGGGTCGACGATCCGCGCGCGCTGGCGTGGATGGCGCCCGAGGGGGCACCGGGCGTCGAGCTGCGCCACTGGACCGCGGCGGTCCCGGAGGTCGCGCCACACGATGTCGTGGTCGAGGCCTTCGGATGCGATCCGCCGCCCGCCTTCGTGGCCAGGATGGCACACGCGGACGCGCGACCGGTGTGGGTCAACCTCGAGTACCTGAGTGCCGAGGCCTATGTCGAACGCTCGCACGGCCTGCCCTCGCCGCAGATGTCCGGGCCAGGCGCCGGTCTGACCAAGTGGTTCTTCTTTCCGGGCTTCACCGCCGCCACAGGCGGCTTGATCCGCGAACCCGGCCTCGCGGCGGCACAGGCGGTCTTCGACCGGACGGCGTGGCTGGCCACACACGGCATCGCCCTGCGACCCGCCGAGCGCGTGGTGCCGCTGTTCTGCTACGCAGGGGCGCCGCTGCAGGCCCTTCTTGGCGCACTGTCCGGGTCCGGCGCACCACCCGTCTTGCTGCTGCCCACCCCGGGCACCGCGCAGATCGAGGCCGCCGCCTGCACCCTGCCACCGAACATACGGATGCACCCGATGCCCTGGCTGACGCAGGCGGGCTTCGACCGGCTGCTTTGGAGCGGCGACCTCAACATCGTGCGCGGCGAGGACTCGTTCGTGCGCGCGATGTGGGCCGGGCGCCCTTTCGTCTGGCACATCTACGCCCAGCACGATGGGGCGCACGAAGCCAAGCTGGCGGCCTTCCTCGACGCGTTCGGTGCCGATGCCGTGCCCGGACTGGCCCGCGCCTGGCGGGTCTGGAACGGCCTGCAGACCGGGGACCTGGTGTTGCCGGACACGGCAGCGTGGCTGCAGGCCTGCACCCGCTGGAAGGCTTCGCTGTGGTCCAGACCCGACCTGAGCGACCGCCTGCTGGACTTCGTTCACGTCAGGCAAGGCGCAGGATCCGCCCGGTAGCGCCAGACGGCCTGTTAGAATCGAGGGCTTTGTGCGGCGCACCATCCGGGTTTTCGGTGGGCGCTCACGGTTCCAGCCGGGCCCAGCCCGGGCCCGAGCCGTGTCAGGCAGGTCACGCAAGTGAAGCGCCGCGCCCAGGTCCTCCCACGGAATGCAGCCATGAAACTCGCTCAGGAAATTCGCGCCGGCAACGTCATCATGCAGGGCAAAGACCCGATGGTCGTGCTCAAGACGGAGTACAGCCGCGGTGGCCGCGGTGCCGCCACCGTCCGCATGAAGATGAAGAACCTCCTCAACGGCGCTGGTGCCGAGCTGGTCTTCAAGGCGGACGACAAGATGGACCAGATCGTGCTCGACAAGAAGGAGTGCACCTACTCCTACTTCGCAGACCCGATGTACGCCTTCATGGACGCCGAGTACAACCAGTTCGAGGTCGAAGCCGAGAACATGGGCGACGCCATCAACTACCTCGAAGACAACATGCAGGTCGAAGTGGTGTTCTACGACGGCAAGGCGATCTCCGTCGAACTGCCGACCACCGTGGTGCGCGAGATCACCACCGACCCCGCGGTCAAGGGCGACACCTCGGGCAAGGTGCTGAAGCCTGCCAAGCTGGTCGGCACCGGCTTCGAGATCAGCGTGCCGATCTTCGTCGAGAACGGCGACAAGGTCGAGATCGACACCCGCACGCACGAGTACAAGAAGCGCGTCTGACGGCTGGTCGCGCCACACGGTCGCCCGGGCGACCGGGCTCCGAGGGCACCCTGGCGGTGCCCTCGCCGTTTCAGGAACTTCGCTGCAGCCTGCAGCAGGCATCATCCAGCCCATGGCCTTCGACTTCGACGCCGCCATCCAGGCACCCTTCCGCATGCAGCCGGGGCTGCGCCGTCTGGCGCCGGGCGCACTGCAACTCACGCCGCTGGCCGCAGGTGGCCGCCACCAGCGCGAAAAGCTGGCCGTGCTGTCGGCCTTCTGGCCGCAGGCGCTGCTGAGGGCCGATGACTTCGACGCCGGCGGTGCCCTGGCCGCCCTGTGCGCACACGCAGCGCAGGAGCACCCGGCCGCCTGGGCCTGGGACGGCAGCACCGCGCTGGCCCGCCACCTGGGCGTCGGCGTGACCGGGGGCGTCGACGCGGTGGCCGAGGTCGTCGAGCTCGAACGCGGCGCCTTCGGCCTGGGCGACGAACTAGCGCGCTGCCTGCGGCAACTGCCGCCCCGATGGCGCCTGCCAGGGCTGCTGAGCCTCGCCTTCGCCGAAGACTTCGCCGTGGTCGACGGCCAGCACGGCACGATCCCCTGGCTGGCCGTGACCCTGCCGTCGTTCTGGGCCCCTGAAGAGAAGGTCGGCCGGCATTTCGCCGAAGTGCACGCGCCGGTGGCCGACAACGCGCTGCTGCTGAAAGCCAGCGATGCGTTGGTGCGCATGGTCACCGGCGCCGAGCGCTGGGAACGCTTCGTGTGGACGCTCACGCCGCACCCGCGCCTGCATGCCCACCCAGACCGCGTCGACCCGGAACGCTGGGGCGGCATGGATGCATCGACGATCGGTCGGCAGACCTGGCTGCGCACCGAGCGGCAGACCTTCATCCCGCTGGCCGAGGCCCACCAGGCGGTGTTCACGATCCTCGTCGAACTCGAGCCCCTGGCCGTCGCGGTGGCGCCGGCGGGCCGCGCGCGGGTGCTGCACGATGCGCTGGCCAGCATGAGTGCGGCCGTGCTCGAGTACCGAGGCCTCACCACCGCCCGCGAGCCGCTGCTGCGCTGGCTGGACGCACACGGCAGCGCTGCGCGCTGACGGCGCGGTGAAGACACGGCCCATCCGACCGGCGCTGCCGCGTGACGACGCCGACGAACCTCGCTCGGGCCCCTTTGGCCTCGATGACGCCAGCCCTGTGCGCAAGGACACCGCCGACGCGGCCGGGGAGGTCTACCTGGCAGGCAACGGCCTGCCGACACGCTGGGCAGGACGGGACCGTTTCGTCGTGCTGGACACCGGCTTCGGCGTGGGGAACCGCTTCCTGGCCGCCTGGCAGACCTGGCGCGAAGACCCGCACCGCAGCGAGCGGCTGACCTACGTCGGCATCGACCCGCACCCGCCGAGGCTGGAGGACCTGGCGCAGGCGCATGCCCGGTCCCTGCATCCAGACCTCGCGGCGCTGTTGCAGGAGGCCTGGCCGCCGCTGACCGCCAACCTCCACCCGCTGCAGTTCGACGGCGGCAGGGTCCGGCTCCTGCTGGGCTGGGGCGATGCGGGGCACGTGCTCAGGCAGTTGGAGCTGCGCTTCGATGCGCTGTTCCTCGACACCCCCATGCTGCGGCAAGAGCCAGCGACGGATGAGACGCACTTCGTCAAGGCCTTGGCCCGCCGCGCTGCGCCGGGCGCCACGGCCGCCAGCCAAGGCGTGTCGGCCACCCTGCACGACGCGCTGGTCTCGGCGGGCTTCGAGGTACAGACTTCGCCCGGAGCGAGCGAGCAGACCCGGTTCACGACCGCGCGCTTCGCCCCGCGCTTCCATCCACGCGGCGCGGCGCGCAGCGAAGTTGCTTGCGCCTCGGCGACCGCTGGCGCACGACGGGCCGTCGTCGTCGGAGCAGGGCTTGCCGGCGCCTGGGTGGCCCACGAACTGGCGGGGCTCGGCTGGCAGGTGACCGTGCTGGACCGCCACGCGCAGCCCGCGTCCGAGACCTCGGGCAACCCGGCCGGCCTGTTCCACGGCACGGTGCATGAGGGCGACGGTCCGTACGCGCGGCTGTTCCGCGCCGCCGCCCTTCTGGCCCAGCGCCGACTCCGACCGCTGATCAACAGCGGGCAGGTGCCGGGACAGCTGAAGGGGCTGCTGCGCCTGGAGCGCCATGCCGACGCGGAGGCCCGCATGCGCTCCCTGCTCGATGATCAAGGCTTGCCCGACGACTACCTGCAGGCCTTCGATGCGGCGCAGGCCCGCGAGCGGTCCGGCGTGCCTCTGGCGCATGCCGCATGGTTCTACCCCGGGGGCGGCTGGATCGCTCCGCCGGAGCTGGTTCGACACCTGCTGCGCACGCCCGGCGTCCACTTCGAGGGCGGCGCCGACGTGGCGCAGCTGTCGCAGGCGGGCACGGTGTGGCGCCTGCTCGATGCACACCAGGCGCCGCTGGCGGAAGCACCGGTGGTCGTGCTGGCCCACGGGGATGGAACGATGGCGCTCACCGCGGCCATGGGCCTGGACCCCTGGCCGCTGACGCGCATCCGGGGCCAGGTGACCGTGTGGCCCGCCGTGCAGGGCGCCGCCGTGCCGCTGGCCCTGCCCGTCGCAGGCGACGGCTATGCCCTGCCCTTGCCTGACGGCGGCCTGCTTTGCGGTGCGACTTCGAGCGATGGCGACGATGAAGCACCGCTGCGCCAGAGCGATCACTTCGCCAACCTGGCCAGGCTGGAACGCCTGACCGGCCTGCAGGGGATCAGTGCGGCGGCGGCAACTTCACCGGGACGGCTGGGGGGCCGGGTGGGCTGGCGGCTGCAGGCGGCCGACCGACTGCCTGTCGTCGGCCCTGTGCCGCTGCCGAAAGCCGACTGGCCGCCTGGGAGGCACGATCAGACCCGCCTGGTTCCGCGGGTTCCGGGGCTGTACGTGGCCACGGCCTTCGGGGCCCGGGGGCTGACACTGGCACCACTGGCGGCCGCGCTGCTGGCGGCACAGATCAACGGCGATCCGTGGCCCCTGGAAAACGATCTGGTCGAGGCCATCGATCCCGCACGCTGGCAGGTGCGCCAGGTGCGCCGGGACGGTCAGGCCTGAGCCGCTGGTCAGGGCGAAGGCGGGTTGCCGCCCTCGGCGGGAGCCGGCGGAGCCGCATCCTGGCCTGGATCGCCGGGCTCGCCGGGTTCACCGTCGGGACGTCCATCCGGGCTCGACTTGCGCTGGGCCTTCTCCTCCTTCTTGCGCTTCTTGGCGAGTTCGCGTTGGCGCTTTTCGAAGGAGTAGTTGGGTTTTGCCACAGGGGGTCCTTGGTAGGAGGTGGATGGTGATTGGATCAGAACGTGAGGGTGCGCACGCCGTCGGCGGCCCCCAGCAGGCAGGTTTGCGCGCGATGGCGTGCAAAGATGCCCACGCTCACGACGCCGGGCCACTGGTTGATCTCGGTTTCCATGGCCAGCGGCTCGGCAATCTGCAGACCGTGCACGTCGAGCAGGGGATGACCGTTGTCGGTCAGCACGCCTTCACGCCGCACCGCCCTTCCGCCCAGAGCCGCGAAGCGCCGAACCACCTGGGGCAGCGCCATGGCGATGACTTCGACCGGCAGCGGAAAGCGGCCCAGCACCGGCACCAGCTTCGACTCGTCGGCAATGCAGACAAAACGCTCGGCCAGGTCGGCGACGATCTTCTCGCGCGTCAGCGCCGCACCGCCGCCCTTGATCATGCAGCCACGCGGGTCGATCTCGTCGGCGCCATCGATGTAGACCGGCAGCGTCTCGACGGCCCCGGCCTCAAGCACCGCGATGCCATGGGACAGCAGCCGCTCGGTGCTCTTGACCGAGCTCGACACGGCGCCGGCGATGAGACCCTTGCGCTCGGCCAGGGCGTCGATGAAGTGGTTGACGGTGGAGCCGGTGCCCACGCCGATGACCGCGCCGGCCGGCACGTGGGCCAGGGCCGCGCGGCCGACCAGGGCCTTGAGTTGATCTTGCGTCATCGGAGCATTATGGGCCGGCGGCAGGGCCGCCCGCCGGCCCGCCCGCCCGGGGCTGGGACGCCTGAGACAATGCGGCCCCATGGCCTTGATTCCCTATGCGCTGACGCGCCCTTTCCTGTTCGGCCTGGACGCCGAGCAGGCCCACGACCTGACGCTGGGCAGCATCGCCCGGCTGCAGAACACACCGGCCCAATGCCTCTGGCAGCAGCCCCGCATCGACGACCCGGTGACCCTGGCCGGCCTGCGCTTTCCCAACCGTGTGGGCCTGGCCGCGGGACTGGACAAGAACGGCCGCTGCATCGACGGCCTGGGCGCGATGGGCTTCGGGTTCATCGAGGTCGGCACTGTGACCCCGAAGCCGCAACCCGGCAATCCGCGGCCACGCATCTTCCGCCTGCCCGAAGCGAACGCACTGATCAACCGCCTGGGCTTCAACAACGACGGGCTCGATGCCTTTCTGGCCAACGTGGCGCGCGCCAGGAGCTTCCGCCGCAGCGGCGGCCTGCTCGGGCTGAACATCGGAAAGAACGGCGCCACGCCCAACGAGCGTGCCGTCGACGACTACCTGTTGTGCCTGGACGGCGTGTTTCCGCATGCCGACTACGTGGCGGTGAACGTGAGCAGCCCCAACACCAAGAACCTGCGCGCGCTGCAGAGCGATGAGGCTCTGGACAGCTTGCTGTCGGCGCTGCACACGCGGCGCCAACAGCTGGCTGCACAGCACAAGCGCCAGGTGCCGATGTTCCTGAAGATCGCGCCGGACCTCGACGAGGCACAGATCGAGGTGATCGCCGCCACGGTGCGCCGCCAGGGCATGGACGGCGTGATCGCCACCAACACCACGATCTCGCGCGATGCGGTCAAGGGCCTGGCCAACGCCGAGGAGACGGGCGGCCTGAGCGGCTCACCGGTGCTGGAGGCCAGCAACCGGGTGATCCGCCTGCTGCGTCAGGCGCTCGGCAAGTCCGTCCCGCTCATCGGCGTGGGCGGTGTCATCGACGCGGCCACGGCGCGCTCGAAGATCGAGGCAGGCGCCGACCTGATCCAGATGTACACCGGCATCATCTACCGGGGACCGGCCCTCGTGACCGAGGCGGCGCGGGCCCTGAAGAAGGACTGATCCACACGGCCGGCGCTGCGCGCGCGGCCGCCGGATCAATGGTTCTCGCGCGCGTGGTTGATGGTGTACTTCGGGATCTCGATCACCACGTCCTTGTCGGACAGGATGGCCTGGCACGACAGGCGCGAGGTGGGCGTGAGGCCCCAGGCGCGGTCGAGCAGGTCTTCCTCGCTCTCGTCCATCTCGCCCAGCGAATTGAAGCCCTCCTTCACGACGACGTGACAGGTGGTGCAGGCACAGCTCATCTCGCAGGCGTGCTCGATGGCGATGCCGTTCTCGAGCAGCGCCTCGCACACCGAGGTGCCGGCAGGCGCCTCGATACTGTCGCCTTGCGGGCAGAGTTCTGCGTGCGGCAGGATACGGATCACGGGCATCGTTGTTCCTCAGACCTCTTCCACTCGGCGGCCGGCCAGCGCCTGGCGGATGCCCTGGTTCATGCGCGCGGCGGCGAAGGCCTCGGTGCCTTCGGCCAGAGCCTCGACGGCGGCCTCGATCACGGCAGCATCGCTGCCCTGGCCGGCCTTCAACGTGGCTTCGACGAGCGCGTCGACCGCCTGGCGTTCTTCGGCGGACAGCAGCGCGCCATCGGCGGCCAGCGCGGCGCGTGTGGCCAGCACCATGCGCTCGGCCTCGACCTGGGCCTCTCGAAGTGAACGCGCGGCCATGTCGTCCGCGGCGTGCGAGAAGCCGTCCTTCAGCATCTGCGCGATCTGGTCGTCGGTCAGGCCGTAGCTGGGCTTGACCACCACCGAGGCCTCGACGCCCGACGTCAACTCCCGCGCCGACACGCTCAGCAGGCCGTCGGCATCGACCTGGAAGGTGACACGGATCCGTGCCGCGCCGGCCACCATCGGCGGGATGCCCCGCAGCTCAAAACGGGCCAGCGAGCGGCACTCGCTGACCAGATCACGCTCACCCTGCAGCACGTGGATGGCCATCGCCGTCTGGCCGTCCCTGAAGGTGGTGAACTCCTGCGCCTGGGCGACCGGAATCGTCGTGTTGCGCTCGATCACGCGCTCGACCAGACCGCCCATCGTCTCCAGGCCCAGCGACAGCGCGATGACGTCGAGCAGCAGCAGTTCGCCGTCCTTGGCGTTGCCGGCCAGCGCATTGGCCTGCAGCGCAGCACCGATCGCCACCACCTCGTCGGGGTTGACGTTGGTCAGCGGCTCGCGCCCGAAGAGTTCGCCCACGGCCTGCCGGACCAGCGGCATGCGGGTGGAGCCGCCGACCATCACCACGCCCTGCACCTCGTCCTTGCTCACGCGGGCATCGCGCAAGACCTTGCGAACCGCCGACAGCGTGCGGTCGACCAGGGGCCGCGCCAGGGCTTCGAGCTGCCTGCGGGACACGGGCAGGGACACGCCGGAGCCGACCGCGGCGGAGAACAGCGCCTCGTCGGCGTCGCTCAGCGCCTCCTTGGTGGCGCGCGCCGCCACCAAGGCAGCGCGCTTGTCATGCGGCGACTCCGCCTGCAGGCCGGCCTGGGCCAGTGCCCAGGCGGCCAGCGCATCGTCGATGTCGTCGCCCCCCAGGGCAGCGTCGCCGCCCGTCGCCACGACCTCGAAGACGCCCTTCTGGAGGCGGAGCAAGGAGATGTCGAAGGTGCCGCCGCCCAGGTCATAGACGGCGTAGAGGCCTTCGCTGGCGTTGTCCAGGCCGTAGGCCACCGCGGCAGCGGTCGGCTCGCTGATGAGGCGCAGCACGTTCAGTCCGGCCAGCTGTGCAGCGTCCTTCGTGGCCTGTCGCTGCGCATCGTCGAAATAGGCCGGAACGGTGATCACGGCGCCGAAGAGGTCGTCGCCCAGCGTGTCCTCGGCGCGCTGGCGCAGCGTGGCCAGGATCTCGGCCGACACCTCGACGGGGCTCTTCACGCCGTCGCGCGTGGCCACGCTGACCATCGCCGGCTGGTCGACGAAGCGGTAGGGCAGCTTCTGGCTGCCGGCGATGTCGGCCAGGCGGCGGCCCATGAAGCGCTTGACGGAGACGATGGTGTTCTCGGCGTCATCGGCCTGCGCATCGCGTGCCGCGTGGCCGATCTGCCGGCGGCCGCCGTCAAGGTACCGCACAACGGAAGGCAGCAGGACCCGCCCCTGCTCGTCGGGCAGGCACTCGGGCACACCGTGGCGCACAGAGGCCACCAGGGAGTGCGTCGTGCCGAGGTCGATGCCGACCGCCAGGCGACGCTGATGAGGGTCGGGCGATTGGCCGGGTTCGGAGATCTGCAGGAGAGCCATCGTGAGCTGGTCTTGTTGTCGTCGGGTTCTTGTTCTGGCGCCTACCGGGCCGGGTCGAGCGCATCGAGACGCCGCTCGATATCCTGCCGGAAGCGGCTGACGAACATCAGCGCGCGCACCTGGGCTGCCGCCGCTGCCACGTCCCCGCCGTCGCCGTCCAGCTGGCGTTGCGCTTCGGCGAGCATGGCGGCCTCGGCGCGAAGCACCTCGGTCTCGATGCCTTCCACCGCCGCTGCGCTCCGCGCCTCTTCCAAGGCCTCGCGCCACTCCATCTGCTGCATCAGGAACGCCGTCGGCATGGCCGTGTTCCGCTCGGCGTCTATGGGCACACCTCGGAGCTCGCAGAGGTAGGCGGCGCGGCGCAAGGGATCCTTCAGGCGCTGGTAGGCCTCGTTCACGCGCACGGCCCACTGCATGGCGACGCGCTGCGCCGAGGCGCCCTGGGCGGTGAAGCGATCGGGATGCACTTCGGCCTGGAGCCCACGCCAGCGCTGGTCGAGCTCGGCACGGTCGAGCGCGTGCCGCGGCGGCAGGCCGAACAAGGTGAAGTCGTCGTCTTCGATCTTCACGCCAGCGCCTTGCCGAAAAAGAGGGACAGGCCGTTGTCGGGGTAGCCGCCGAAAGCCGAACGGCGGCGATAGCCACAGCGTTCGTACAGGCGCACGGCCTGGGTCTGCGCCTCACCGGTCTCGAGCAACGACAGGCCCACGCCCTCGGCGGACGCAGCCGCTTCGAGTTGCTGCAGCAGCGACTCGGCGATGCGCCGGCCGCGATGAGCAGGGCTCACGTACATGCGCTTGATCTCGGCGTATCGCAGACCGGCGGTGTCCACCTCACCGGGCATCAGGCGAACGGCGCCGCAGCCGACGGCGAGGTCGCCGTCCCAGGCCGCCACGAAACGTACCGACGGGTCGAGCAATTCCTGCACCGACAGGATGTGGTTGGCCTCGGGCGCATAGAGGGTGGCCAGGTAGGCATCGAGCGCCGACAGCATCGCCACCACCTGCGGGTGGTCGGGACGCTCTGGGCGGATGGTGATGGCGGCTTGCATGTCAGGCTGGAAAAGACGAGCGCGGCTCGACGGCCGCGCTTCTCGAGGTGCCGCTGGGGCGTCAAACCCGGAAGGACTCTCCGCAGCCGCAGCGATCCTTCTCGCGCGGGTTGTGGAACTTGAAGCCCTCGTTGAGGCCTTCGCGCACGAAGTCAAGTTCGGTGCCGTCGATGTAGGGCAGGCTCTTGGGGTCGACCAGCACCTTGACGCCATGGTCCTCGAAGATGATGTCCTCGGGGGTGACGTCGTCAGCGTACTCGAGCTTGTACGCCAGCCCCGAGCAGCCGGTGGTCTTCACGCCCAGGCGCACACCCACGCCCTTGCCGCGCCGGCTGAGATAGCGGGTGACGTGGCGCGCAGCGGATTCGGTGAGAGTGACTGACATGGTCTCTTCGTTTCGCGAAGTCAGTGCGAAGCCTGCGCCGCCGCTTCAGGCGCACCGTGCTTGGCCTTGTAGTCCTGCACAGCGGCCTTGATGGCGTCCTCGGCCAGGATGGAGCAGTGGATCTTCACCGGCGGCAGCGCGAGCTCTTCGGCGATCTGCGTGTTCTTGATCGTCATCGCCTGGTCGAGCGTCTTGCCCTTGACCCATTCGGTGACGAGCGAGCTCGACGCGATGGCGGAGCCGCAGCCATAGGTCTTGAAGCGCGCGTCCTCGATCAAGCCCGTCTCGGGATTGACCTTGATCTGAAGCTTCATCACGTCGCCGCAGGCCGGCGCGCCGACCATGCCGGTGCCGACGCTGTCGTCACCCTTGTCGAATGAGCCGACGTTGCGGGGGTTCTCGTAGTGTTCGACGACCTTGTCGCTGTATGCCATGTGATCTCTCCTGGTGCTTTCGAGGGGCGTGAGTCTGCAGGCGTCAGTGCGCCGGCATCAGTGCGCCGACCATTGGATCGACTTCAGGTCGACCCCGTCCTTGAACATCTCCCACAGAGGTGAGAGATCGCGAAGCTTCGCCACGCGGTCCTGCAAGGTATTGACTGCGTAATCGATGTCCTGCTCGGTGGTGAAGCGGCCGATGGTCATGCGCAGGCTCGAGTGCGCCAGCTCGTCGCTGCGGCCCAGCGCACGCAGCACATAGCTGGGCTCCAGGCTGGCCGAGGTGCAGGCCGACCCCGAGGACACCGCAATGCCCTTGACGCCCATGATCAGCGACTCGCCTTCGACGAAGTTGAACGAGGCGTTGACGTTGTGCGGCACGCGCCGCTCGAGGTCGCCGTTGATGAAGACCTGCTCGATCGATGCGATGCCGTCGAGCAGGCGACGCTGCAGCATGCGCACCCGTTCGTTCTCTGCGCCCATCTCCAGACGAGCGATACGGAAGGCCTCGCCCATGCCCACACACTGGTGCGTGGGCAGCGTGCCGGAGCGCATGCCGCGCTCGTGGCCGCCGCCGTGCATCTGGGCCTCCAGGCGTACGCGCGGCTTGCGGCGAACGTACAGCGCGCCGATGCCCTTGGGGCCGTAGGTCTTGTGCGACGCCAGGCTGAACAGGTCGATGGGCAGGGTGGCCATGTCGATGGCCACCTTGCCCGTGGCCTGCGCGCCATCGACGTGGAAGATGATGCCGCGCTCGCGGCACATCGTGCCGATGGCATTCATGTCCTGGATGACGCCGATCTCGTTGTTCACCATCATCACCGAGACGAGGATGGTGTCGGGACGCAGCGCGTCCTTGAAACGGTCGAGGTCGAGCAGACCGTCTTCCTGGACATCGAGATAGGTCACCTCGAAGCCCTGCCGTTCCAGTTCGCGCATGGTATCGAGCACGGCCTTGTGCTCGGTCTTCACCGTGATGAGGTGCTTGCCACGCGTGCTGTAGAAGTGCGCTGCGCCCTTGATGGCCAGGTTGTTGGACTCGGTGGCACCCGAGGTCCAGACGATTTCGCGCGGGTCGGCATTGAGCAGTTCGGCCACCTGCACGCGGGACTTCTCGACGGCCTCTTCGGCCTCCCAGCCCCAGGCGTGGCTGCGCGACGCCGGGTTGCCGAAATGCTCGCGCAGCCAGGGAATCATGGCGTCGACAACGCGCGAGTCGCACGGCGTCGTGGCGCCGTAATCCATGTAGATGGGAAAGTGGGGAGTCATGAACGGTTCACGTTGAGGTGCACGGGATGGTGCGGCGAAAGGCTTGCTGGTCGGCTGCCGGGCCGCCTGGAGGCGACCTGGCGGACTCCGTCACTTGGACAGTGCGTTGCCCAGAGCGAAGACCGAGTTCGGCGCCGTGATCTTGATCGGCTTGACGACCGGTTGCGTGGAAATCGCCCGCTTGACCGGCGCTTCCTCGATCGACACGCCCTTGGCGAGTTGCTCGTCGACCAGCTTCTTCAGGGAAATCGAGTCCAGATACTCGATCATCTTGGAATTCAGACTGGCCCACAGGTCGTGCGTCATGCAGCGGCCCGCGTCGTCTCCCATGCAGTTTTCCTTGCCGGCACAGCCCGTGGCGTCGATCGGCTCGTCGACCGCGACGATGATGTCGGCGACGGTGATCTCCGCCGCGCCGCGCCCCAGCGAATAGCCGCCGCCCGGCCCGCGGGTGCTCTCGACCAACTCATGCCGGCGCAGCTTGCCGAACAACTGCTCGAGGTAGGACAAGGAAATCTGCTGACGTTGGCTGATGGCCGCCAGCGCCACCGGGCCGGAACCCGAGCGCAAAGCGAGATCGATCATCGCAGTGACTGCGAACCGGCCCTTCGTGGTGAGTCTCATGTGTATCTCCACTGGATTGGACTGAGGGACGGCCGAGCGGCCTCCTCACCGCTGCTGGCAAGGTGCGAACCCGACTGAATTGCTCAAGTATATAGAAGCCGACTGAATTGGTCAAGTTCTACCCGGGGGCGCCGCCGGAGGGATCCCAGGCCGCCTGAGCGTCTCGATGAGTCCGTCGCAGGCGTCCTCCAGCAGGTCGAGCACCCGGTCGAAACCGTCTGGCGCACCGTAGTAGGGGTCAGGCACCTCTTCGACGTCGCGAAAGCGCCGTGAGTGGCGCATCAGCAATTCAGGCTGGCAGCGTGCACCGGCCGGCGCCTTGGCCTTCAGCCAGCCGAGGTTGTCGTCGTCCATCGCCACGATGCGATCGAAGCGTTCGAAGTCTTCCGGCACGACCTGCCGGGCGCGCAGGCGCGACAGGTCGTAGCCCCGCTTCAGCGCCACCTGGGCCGCGCGCGGGTCGGGTTCGCTGCCGCGCATCGCATGCGTCCCGGCGGACTCCACGCCCACCAGTCCCTTCATCCCGGCTGCCGCCAGGCGGGCGCGCAGCACCCCTTCGGCGCTGGGCGAACGGCAGATGTTGCCCATGCAGACGAACAGCACACGCACCGGCGCGTCCGCCTCTGCGGATCGCGGGTCGGGCGGCGATCGCCCGAGCAAGGACTTGATCCTCCCGATCATCAGCGACCTGCGGCGGCGGGCGGCGGGGGCTGCACCAGGGGCACGACGTTGCTGTCGTGGGGAGCTGCACCGAAGGCCTGCTCGCGCAACAAGGCGAGTTGGTCGCGGATGCGCGCGGCCTTCTCAAACTCGAGATTGCGGGCATGGTCGAGCATCTGTTTCTCCAGGGTCTTGATGCGCTTGCCGAGGTCCTTCTCGGTCATCGACTCGACCTCGGCCGCCGCCTTGGCAGCCTTCAGATCGTCGCGGGCGGTCTTGTCGGACACGGCGCCATCGATCATGTCCCGGATACGCTTGCTGACGCTTCGCGGCGTGATGCCCTCTGCCAGATTGTGAGCGATCTGCTTGGTGCGACGCCGTTCGGTCTCGTCCATCGCGCGGCGCATCGAATCGGTGATCCGGTCGGCATAGAGGATGGCGCGACCGTTGACATTGCGCGCCGCTCGACCGATGGTCTGGATCAGGCTGCGCTCGGCGCGCAGGAAACCTTCCTTGTCTGCGTCGAGGATGGCCACCAGGCTGACCTCGGGCAGATCCAGGCCCTCGCGCAGCAGGTTGATGCCCACGAGCACATCGAACGTGCCCAGCCGCAGATCACGCAGTATCTCGACGCGTTCGACGGTGTCGACATCACTGTGCAGATAGCGCACCTTGACGCCGTTGTCGCTGAGGTAGTCGGTGAGCTGTTCGGCCATGCGCTTGGTGAGCGTGGTGATCAGCACGCGCTCGTTGGCCGTCACGCGGATGCGGATCTCCTGCAGGACATCGTCGACCTGGCTGCCCGCCGGGCGCACCTCGACCTCGGGATCGACGAGGCCGGTGGGTCGCACCACCTGTTCGACCACCTGGCCGGCGTGCTCCTTCTCGTAGGCCGCCGGCGTGGCCGAGACGAAGATCGCCTGGCGCATCTTGCGTTCGAACTCCTCGAACTTGAGCGGCCGGTTGTCCAGCGCGCTCGGCAGCCGGAAACCGTACTCCACCAGCGTGGTCTTGCGTGCGCGGTCCCCGTTGTACATCCCGCCGAACTGTCCGATCAGGACGTGGCTCTCGTCCAGGAACATCAGCGCGTCCTTGGCCAGGTAGTCCACCAGCGTCGGCGGCGGGTCGCCCGGCTGCGCGCCCGACAGGTGCCGGGTGTAGTTTTCGATGCCCTTGCAGTGGCCGACCTCCTGCAGCATCTCCAGGTCGAAGCGAGTGCGCTGTTCCAGGCGTTGCGCCTCGACCAGCTTGCCGCTCCTGACGAACTCGTCCAGTCGCTGGCGCAGCTCTTCCTTGATGGTCTCGATGGCCGCCACCACGCGGTCGCGCGGCGTCACGTAATGGCTCGACGGATAGACCGTGAAGCGCGGGATCTTCTGGCGCACGCGACCGGTCAGCGGGTCCAGCAGCTGGAGCGACTCGATCTCGTCGTCGAACAGTTCGATGCGCAGGGCCAGCTCGCTGTGTTCCGCCGGGAAGACGTCGATGGTGTCCCCGCGGACGCGAAAGGCGCCCCGCGAGAAGTCGATCTCGTTGCGCGTGTACTGCATGCGGATGAGGTGCGCGATGACATCGCGCTGTCCGAGCTTGTCGCCCACGCGAAGGGTCATCACCATCTTGTGGTAATCCGCAGGGTTGCCGATGCCGTAGATGGCGCTGACGCTGGCCACGATGATGACGTCGCGCCTTTCCAGCAAGCTCTTCGTGGCCGACAACCCGTTGATCGCGCTGTCCTTCTCGATGAACAGGTCGCGCTGCGGCACATAGGCCTCGGGCTGGTAGTAGTCGTAGTAGCTGACGAAGTACTCGACGGCGTTCTTGGGAAAGAAGTCCCGGAACTCGCTGTACAGCTGCGCAGCCAGCGTCTTGTTGGGTGCGAAGACGATGGCGGGCCGGCCTGTGCGGGCGATCACGTTGGCCATCGTGAAGGTCTTGCCCGAGCCGGTGACCCCCAGCAGCGTCTGGAAGCTCAGGCCGTCCTCGATGCCCTCGACCAACTGTGCGATGGCCGCGGGCTGGTCGCCGCCGGGCGCGAAAGGCTGCAGCAACTGGTATGGCGAGCCCGGAAAGGACACGAGTTCACCCTGTAGCGGTTCGGCAGGTGCTTCTACTACGTCGGTCATCGGGTGAACCCTGAGGCGCCTTTAGAATCGAAACACGCGCTGGCGTGTGCCGCGCGAAGAACCTTCAAGCGTATCTCAGCCGGGTCGGCGCTGCACGGACGTGCATCCGCCGCCCCGGCGTCGCAGTCACCCGGAAAGCCCACCATGTCCGCCCCCTCCTCCCTTTTCTCGGCCGTCGAACTGGCGCCTCGCGACCCCATCCTCGGTCTCAACGAGCAGTTCGCCTCGGACCCCAATCCGGCCAAGGTGAATCTCGGGGTCGGCGTGTACTTCGACGACACCGGCAAGCTCCCGGTGCTGCGCTGCGTGGCGGCGGCCGAAAGGCAGCTGCTGGAGGCGACCAAGCCGAAGGGCTACCTGCCCATCGATGGCATCGCGGCCTACGACAAGGCCGTGCAGGGCCTCGTGTTCGGCGCCGACAGCGAAGCCGTGACGGCGGGCCGAGTGGCCACCGTGCAGGCGCTGGGCGGCACCGGCGGCCTGAAACTCGGCGCCGACTTCCTCAAACGGCTGAACCCTTCGGCCAAGGTTCTGATCAGCGACCCGAGCTGGGAGAACCACCGCGCCCTGTTCACCAACGCCGGCTTCACCGTCGAGACCTACCCCTACTACGACGAAGTCTCACAGGGCATCCGGTTTGCGGACATGCTTGCCGCCCTGCGCGCTGCGCCGGCCGGCACGGTCGTCGTGCTGCACGCCTGCTGCCACAACCCGACCGGCTACGACCTCGCGCCGGCACAGTGGGACGACGTGGTGGAGACCGTCAAGTCGCGCGGCCTCGTGCCGTTCCTCGACATGGCCTACCAGGGCTTCGGCGATGGCATTGCCGAAGACGGCGCGGTGATCGCGAAGTTCATCGCCAGCGGCGTCGGCTTCTTCGTGTCGACGTCGTTCTCCAAGAGCTTCTCGCTCTACGGCGAACGGGTCGGCGCCCTGAGCGTGGTGTGCAGCAGCAGGGACGAATGCGCTCGCGTCCTGTCCCAGCTGAAGATCGTGATCCGCACCAACTACTCCAACCCGCCGACCTTCGGCGCACAACTCGTGGCCACGGTGCTGGGCACGCCGGCCCTGCGCGAGCAGTGGGAGGACGAACTCGGCGGCATGCGTGAGCGCATCCGCAGCATGCGCCAGGCCCTGGTCGCCAAGCTGCAGCAGGCCGGCGTGAAGCGCGACATGAACTTCGTGCTCCGACAGAAAGGCATGTTCAGCTACTCGGGGCTGACCAAGGAGCAGATGCAACGGCTGCGCAGCGAGTTCGGCGTCTACGGCCTGGACTCCGGCCGGATCTGCGTTGCCGCCTTGAACAGCCGCAATATCGACGGCGTGGTGTCGGCGATCACCAAGGTGCTCTGACCGCCCGCGGCGCGCCGCGCGTCCGCCTGCCGAGGGCCTTGCTGACTCCGCGACGCGACGCCCTCGCTTGCCGGCGGATTGCGGCGTGAACGTCCGTGTTTTTTCGCTGTCCGAGGGCGGCGCGAACGGGCACGATCAAGGGAAACGTCGTATATTTGCTGCACTGCACAAAAAGTGCCGGGATGTCAGCGAAGATCTGGCGCTGTCCCGGCACGATGGCGACAACGCGCCCCAGGTCGCAACGGAGATGAGCATGCTGTACCAGTTGTACGAAACGCAACGCGCGCTGATGGCGCCCTTCTCGGAGTTCGCCAGCGCGACCGCCAAGCTGTACAACCATCCGTTGTCTCCTTTTGCGCATACCCCGATGTCACAGCGGGTGTCGGCCAGCTTCGACCTGATGCACCGCCTGGCCAAGGATTACGAGAAGCCGGCCTTCGACATCAAGACGGCGCAGGTGGGTGGCGTCGACGTGGCGGTGCAGGAACAGGTTCCCATCACCAAGCCGTTCTGCCGACTGCTGCGCTTCAAGCGCTTCACCGACGACCCGAAGGCGCTGGCGATCATGAAGTCGCAGCCCAACGTGCTCGTCGTGGCTCCCTTGTCGGGCCACCATTCGACGCTGCTGCGCGACACCGTCAAGAGCCTGCTGCAAGACCACAAGGTGTTCATCACCGACTGGACCGACGCCCGCATGGTGCCGATCGAGGACGGCGTCTTCCACCTCGACGACTATGTGCACTACGTCCAGGAGTTCATCCGCCACATCGGCCCCGACGTCCACGTGATTTCGGTCTGCCAACCCACGGTGCCGGTGCTGGCCGCCGTGTCGCTGATGGCCAGTGCGGGCGAAGTGACGCCGCGCACCATGACCATGATGGGCGGCCCGATCGACGCCCGGCGCAGCCCCACGGCGGTCAACAACCTGGCGATGAACAAGAGCTACAGCTGGTTCGAGAACAATGTGATCTACCGCGTTCCCTCGAACTTCCCGGGGGCCGGCCGCCGCGTCTATCCGGGCTTCCTGCAGCACACGGGCTTCGTGGCGATGAACCCCGACCGCCACCTCAGCTCGCACTACGACTACTTCCGCGACCTGATCCGGGGCGACGACGACAACGCCGAATCGCACCGCCAGTTCTACGACGAGTACAACGCCGTGCTCGACATGCCGGCCGAGTACTACCTCGACACGATCAAGACGGTCTTCCAGGACTTCGCGCTCGTCAACGGCACCTGGTTCGTGGGCGGCAAGCAGGTGCGCCCGCAGGACATCACGCAGACTTCGCTGCTGACCATCGAAGGTGAACTCGACGACATCTCCGGCGCCGGCCAGACGCGCGCCGCGCACGAACTCTGTTCGGGCATCCCCAAGTCGCGCCAGTTCCACTATGACGCGATGGGCGCGGGGCACTACGGCATCTTCTCGGGCCGCCGCTGGCGCGAGCGGGTGTATCCCGAAGTCAAGGCCTTCATCGCCAAGTACGCGGCGGCACCCCGGGCCGACCAGGCCGCCGCTGCGCCAGTGAAGAAGGTGGCGCCCAAGGCCGAGCCGAAGGCCGCACCCAAGCCCGCGGCCCGAAGCGGCAAGGCCTTGGCGCGGTTGGCGAAGTGATCCGAGCCTGACACCGACGCGATAATCCGGCGGTGCCTACCACCGCCTTGAACATCACCCTGGTCGACGCGCTCGACGCGGCGCTGCCGCAGACCCAGTGCACGCGCTGCGGCTACCCCGACTGCCGCAGCTACGCCATGGCCATCGCCGAAGGCGACGCTGCAGTGAACCGGTGCCCTCCCGGCGGCGCCGAAGGCATCGCCAGGCTGGCAGCCATTTCAGGACTGCCGGCTCTCCCGCTCGACGAGGCGCGGGGCGCCGAGGGCCCACGCGCCCTGGCCGTGATCGACGAGGCCTGGTGCATCGGATGCACGCTGTGCATCAAGGCCTGCCCGGTGGACTGCATCGTCGGTGCGTCCAAGCTCATGCACACCGTCGTCGACGCCCAGTGCACCGGCTGCGAACTGTGCGTGCCGGCCTGTCCCGTGGACTGCATCGCGATGGTGCCGGTGACTCCAGGCCGCAGTGGCTGGCAGGCCTGGAGCGCCGCGCAGGCCGACGAGGCGCGCGATCGCTACGACTTCCACCGCCTGCGCGTGCTTCGCGAGCAGCGCGAGAACGACGAACGGCTGGCTGCCAAGGCGCGCGCCAAGCTGGACGATCTGGCCGAGCACTCCCGCCACACCGACCCCGAGGTGCTGGAGCGCAAGCGCCAGGTCATCGAAGCGGCCCTGGCCCGTGCCAAGGCACGGGGCGGGCCGGGGGACGCCAGCGCATGAATCGCGAAGACATCGACACCTTCTTCGCCACGCTGCAGGCTGCCAACCCCAACCCTCAGACCGAGCTGCAGTACACCAGCACCTTCGAGCTGCTGGCCGCCGTGCTGCTGTCCGCGCAGGCCACGGACGTGAGCGTCAACAAGGCCACGCGCAGCCTGTTCGCCCTGGCGCCCACGCCGCAGCGCATGCTCGACCTCGGGCTCGAACGCGTGACCGACCTGATTCGAACGATCGGCCTGTACCGCACCAAGGCGAAGAATCTGCTGCAGACCTGCCGCATCCTGGTCGACCAGTACGGCGGCGACATCCCGCGCAGTCGCGAGGCGCTGCAAGCGCTGCCGGGGGTCGGGCGCAAGACCGCCAACGTCGTCCTCAACGTGGCTTTCGGCGAGCCGACGATGGCGGTCGACACCCACATCTTCCGCGTTTCCAACCGCACCGGCCTGGCAGCCGGGCGCAACCCGCTGGAAGTCGAACTGGGGCTGCTGAAGCGGGTTCCCGATCGCTATCTCGTGCACGCGCACCACTGGCTGATCCTCCACGGCCGCTATGTGTGCAAGGCGCGCACTCCCGACTGCGGCCGCTGCGCAGTGCGCCTTCAATGCGACCATGGCCGGCGGCTGGGCCGGCAGACCGCCGCCTAGAATGCCGCCTGGGGAGGAGTCGAACCAACATGCCATCGCTCCACGACCTTGCAGAACGCATCGAGCGCCTCGTGTTGCGACACGAGGAACTCAAGCGCACCAGTGTGCTGATGGAGCAGCAACTGGGTGCCGTCACCGCCGAACGCGACAGCCTGCGTTCCCGGCTGGCCGCGGCGCGCTCGCGCATCGACGCGCTGCTGGCCCGCCTGCCCGCAGAAGACAGCGATACCGGGAGCCGACCTTGAAGCAGGTGGAAGTGACCATCCTCGGCCAGGGCTACGTCCTCGGCTGCCCGGAAGGCGGCGAAGCACTGCTGCAAGCAGCCGTGGCGCAGGTCGACCGCGAGATGAGCACCATCCGCGACTCGGGCAAGGTGAAAGCCCGCGAGCGGATTGCCGTGCTTGCCGCGCTGAACCTCGCCTACCAGCTCGCCGACCTGCGCAACCAGGCCCCGCCGCCTCCACCAGCCCGCGAAGCCACGGCATCGGACGCGGGCGAAGTCGATGTCGCCGCCCTGCTGCGGCGCATCGACGCCGTGCTCGACAGCGACGGTCACCTTCTGTGATTTCCGGCGCAGCGCACGGGGCGATTTGCGGGTCTAGAATGACCTCGTCCGCCGTGTTTGCGTGAGTCTTATATTTCCTTGAACCGATGCTCATCGAGCACGGGCTTGGCTCGCGTCAGATGAACCCGAAGCCTTGCTGACCTCGCCCACCTGAACTTCCCTGAGGGTTCAGGAATGCGGCTCACGGAGCGCGGCGGACACCCACCTTCTTCCCAACATGCCTCGTCACTGGCTGATGAAGAGCGAGCCCGACGAGTGCTCGATCGACGACCTCCAAGCCGCACCCGGCGCGACCCTGGCATGGACGGGCGTTCGCAACTACCAGGCCCGCAACTTCATGCGCGACGAGATGTCCGTGGGTGACGACGTGCTCTTCTACCATTCGTCCTGCCCCGATCCCGGCATCGCCGGCCTGGCGCGAATCGCCGGCACGCCGGTGCCCGACACCACGCAGTTCGACCCTGCGTCGCCCTACCACGACCCCAAGAGCGCGCCCGACAAGCCGCGCTGGCTGCAGATCGACGTGAGTTTCGTCCGCAAGACCCGGCTGCTCCCCTTGGCGACGATGCGCAACACGCCTTCGCTGCAGATGATGCGGACGCTCCAGGCAGGCAACCGCCTGTCCATCACGCCAGTGACCGACGACGAGTGGCGTGCCGTCGTGCAGCTGCTGCGCGACTGACGCCATGCCTTTCGACATCGGCTGGACACTCGTCGTCGAACTCCTGGCCCTGGGCCTCGTGACCGGCTTCCTGGCCGGCCTGCTGGGCGTCGGCGGCGGCATGATGATGGTGCCGTTCCTGACCTTCATCTTCTCGGGCCGCGGCGTCGAGCCGGGCATGGCGGTGAAGATGTCGATCGCCACCGCGATGGCCACCATCATGTTCACGTCCTTGTCCAGCGTGCGTGCCCATCACCTGCGCCAGGCGGTGCGCTGGGACCTCGTCAGGACGCTCGCGCCAGGCATCGTGATCGGCGGCCTGCTGTCGGGCGCAGCAGCTTTCGCGGCCGTCAAGGGCCAGGGTCTGGCACTCTTCTTCGCGGCCTTCAACGTGTTCTCGGCGGTGCAGATGCTGCTCGACCGCAAACCCAAGCCCAGCCGCGTGATGCCGGGCGTGGCGGGGCAGACCGCTGCAGGCGGTGCCATCGGCTTCATCTCGGGCCTGGTCGGCGCCGGCGGCGCCTTCATCTCGGTGCCCTTCATGATGTGGTGCAACGTGCCGATCCGGCAGGCCGTGGGCACCAGCGCCGCGCTGGGCTTCCCCATCGCCATCGCCAACACGCTGGGCTACGTGATCGGCGGACGGGATGTGCCCCCCGCCCTGCCCGGCGCCGCGGGCTACCTTTACCTGCCGGCGCTGCTGGTCATTTCGCTGGCCAGCGTCACGATGGCGCCGCTGGGCGCCAAGGTGGCGCACAGCAGCGACGTGAAGGGCCTGAAGCGGCTCTTTGCCTTGCTGCTCTTCATGATGGCCGGCTACATGGTCTACAAGGCCACGTCGGGCTGAGCGCCGACCCGCCCCGCGCCTCAGGCCGAGTCGAGCCGGATGGCCGCAAGCGTGACCTGGTTGCCGCCTCGGCGGCGGGCTTCGACAAGGGCGGCTTCACATGACGCCAGCAGCCGGTCCTTGTCGCTGGCCGTGTGCGGGAAGCTGGCAACGCCCATCGACACCGTGAAGCGCAGTTCCTGTCCCCCCAAGAGGACGATCTGCGTGGCGCACTGACGGCGCAGGCTTTCCATGCGCGAGTGCGCCGTGGCCAGACCCACACCCGACAGCAGCACGGAAAAGCGTTGCGCCTCCCAGCGGCATGAAGCGTCCATCGCACGCGTGCCACCACGCAGCAGGCGGCCGACAGCTTCGAAGATGCGCTCCTGAGCGGGTTCGCCCATGGCCGCTACTTCGGTGGCGGGCGGATCGATCTCGATGAAGACGACGGCAAACTCGCGATGTTCGCGGGTGGACAGGTCGAGTTCGCGGCGCAACTGTTCTTCGAAGTGCCCTCGCGCGTGCAATCCTGAGGACTGGTCGCGCATGGTCTGATCGGCCAGTTCGCGGCGCAGTTGCTCGTTGGCCCGCTGCTGCTGCTCGAGTTGCTGAAGTGCGATCGTGAGCTGGGCGGCCTTGCGCTGCGCAGGGCGCTGGTCGGTCCACACGCTGCACAACCAGCGCGACCCCTCCGCATCGGACACCAGGCAACGCAGCACCGAGAACTCCTGGCGCTCGCCCTGCCATTCAAAGGCGTGGTCGCTGCGCAACGGCTCGTTCTGCAACAGCGCCGTCTTCTCGGCCGCCCGGAACACCGTGCCCAGCGATCCGTCGAACACCTCGGCGTCGGTTGCGCCCACCACGTCGGCGACGGTACGCCCAAGGAAGGCCGCCAGCCGGTCATCGACCCACGCATAGCGCCCGGTCTCGACGTTCTTCACCGACAACATGTCGCCGCGGTGCGACAGCACCAGGGGCCACAGGTCGGCCAGGACGCTGGTGATCCTCGGTGGGGTGGTGGTCGGGGCGTCGGTGCTCACGCGTCGGGTGCTCTCATGCAGTGCATTGACGGCCGTCCTCTCCACGGCATCCATCGCGCCGATGTTGGACCTCCGAGCCGCAGAGATCAAGACGTTCAGCGCAAGACCCACAGTGTCGGCGCAATGGGACCGGCGTCCCGGTCCGGCCACCGCGTCCTGCTGCGCCGATATGTGACATGTGCGACATGTGCGACAGAGCGGCCCGTCGAGCCGACGGCCACGTCGAGACGATGCGCTCCTCGCCGGTCGCATGGACGCAGCCGATCCGGCCCTTCACAGGGAGCGCTTCAGGCAGCCTGTTGGCGAAGGCTGCATTTCCGGGCTAGAATCGCGCTCTTTGCTGGCAACGTGCGTGTCGATCCAGCGCCCCTGAGCAGCCACCGGCCTCGCCCATCGATCCCAGGGTCACACCCAGGATCACACGGGCATCTGCCTCAAGCTGCCGCCTGCGGGCCGGACACCGAGCGCTATCTTCTGGACCTGACCCTACATGACCACCATCCGCGTCAAAGAGAACGAGCCGTTCGACGTCGCCCTGCGACGTTTCAAGCGCACCATCGAGAAAATCGGCCTGCTGACCGAACTGCGCGCGCGCGAGTTCTACGAGAAGCCGACCGCTGAGCGCAAGCGCAAGAAGGCCGCCGCGGTGAAGCGCCACTTCAAGCGTGTGCGCAGCATGCAGTTGCCCAAGAAGATGTACTGATCTATGGGTTGACGCCCGGGGCGCACTGCCCCGCCGAGCCCGCACGGCACGCCGTTGCGGGCTTCTCTGTTTGTGGAGCACGACGATGAGCCTGAAGGACCGTGTCACCGAAGACATGAAGACCGCCATGCGGGCCAAGGACAGCGCCCGCCTGTCGACCATCCGCATGCTGCTTGCCGCCTGCAAGCAGAAGGAAGTCGACGAACGCGTGGTGCTCGACGATGTCGCCGTCGTCGCCATCGTCGACAAGCTGATCAAGCAGCGCAAGGATTCGATCGCCGCCTTCGCGCAGGCGGGGCGCACGGATCTCGTCGACAAGGAAACCGCTGAACTGCAGGTCCTTGAAGCCTACCTGCCGCAACGGCTGTCGGCAGAACAGATCACGCAGGGTATCGAAGCGCTGGTGGCCGAACTCGGCGCCAGCGGGCCCGGCGACATGGGCAAGGTCATGGGCGCGGCCAAGGCGCGATTCGCGGGCCAGGCCGACATGGGCCTGGTGTCTGCGGCCGTCAAGCAAGCCCTCAACAAAGGCTGAGGAAGGACGACCGCAATGAACCCCTTGCCCGCCCGCGCCGTCACCGCCGACATCTGCGTCGCCCCCCAGCTCACGCCCGAGGCGATGGCGGAAGCCGCTGCTGCCGGCTTCAAGAGCGTCGTCAACAACCGGCCCGACTTCGAGCACGGTCCCGACCAGCCGACCAGCGCGCAGATCGAGGCGGCAGCCCGTGCTGCCGGCCTCGAGTACCGCCACCTGCCAGTGGCCGGCGGCTACCAGTCGCCGGAAGAGATCGCGCAGTTTGCCGTCATGCTGAAGACACTGCCACGCCCCTTGCTCGCGTTCTGCCGCTCCGGCGCACGTTCCGAGCGCCTGACGCAGGCCGCCCTGGCCTCGTCCTGACCACGCGCGCCGCGGCAGCTCGCGGCGCCTCCTGCTCACCGACAAGACCCGGGCGCCAGCGCCGCCGAGCGGCAGGTGGCCGCCCGCCCGTTCAGGCGGCATTCAGCGCTGCCGCCTAAAGTCGCGCCCGGAACCCCTGCGGTCGCCTTGTCTCTGGCAGGGGGCTGCTCCCTAGAATCCTGCGCACCCGGCGCGACGACCGGTGCAACGAAGACGGAGACTCACGTGACAGCCATGCTCAAGCTATCGCAGCTGATCGACACGCTCAACGAGTGGATCGGCAAGGTGATCATGTGGTTGATCCTGGCCGCGGTGCTGATCAGCGCCGGCAACGCCGTGATGCGCAAGGCCTTCGACATCGGCTCGAACGCCTTCCTCGAGATCCAGTGGTATCTCTTCGCAGGCGTCTTCATGCTGGGCGCGGGCTACGTCTTCCTGAAGAACGCCCACGTGCGCATCGACTTCATCTCGACCAAGCTCAGCAAGCGAACCAACACGATCATCGACATCCTGGGCATCGTGCTCTTCATCATTCCGCTTTCGCTGATCCTCATCAACCTGTCGTGGCCGGTCTTCGAACGGGCCTGGGTTTCGGGTGAGATGAGCCAGAACGCCGGTGGGCTGATCCGCTGGCCGGTGTTCCTGCTGATTCCTGTGGGCTTCTCGCTGCTGACACTGCAGTGCGTCTCGGAGCTGACCAAGCGCGTGGCTTTCCTGACGGGCCATCGCAAGGAGCCCTTCACCGACTTCGACGACAAGCTCGAAGAACAGAAGTTCGCCGAAGCCCTGGCCGAAGAGGCCGAGCGCCGCGAGGCCGCCCTGCTGGCCGCGAAGACCGCGAAGGGGCAATGACATGACCGCCTTCATCGCCCAGAATTTCGTCCCGCTGATGTTCGCGGGGCTGCTGTTCTTCCTGCTCACCGGCATCCCCGTGGCCTTCGGCCTGGCGGCCACCGGGCTGCTGTTCGGCTTCGTCGGCATGGAGGCCGGGCTCTTCCCCGGCAACATGTTCCAGGCGCTGCCGCTGCGGGTGATCGGCATCATGCAGAACGACACGCTGCTGGCCATCCCCTTCTTCACCTTCATGGGCATCATCCTCGAACGATCGGGGATGGCGGAAGACCTGCTGGAGACGGTGGGCCAGGTCTTCGGACCCCTGCGCGGCGGCCTGGCCGTGGCCGTGGTGCTGGTGGGCGCCCTGCTGGCGGCCACGACCGGCGTGGTGGCTGCCGCCGTCATCAGCATGGGCCTGATCTCGCTGCCCATCATGCTGCGCTACGGCTACAACCGCACCATCGCCACCGGCACCATCACGGCCAGCGGCACCCTGGCCCAGGCCATACCGCCGTCGCTGGTGCTCATCGTCCTGGCCGACCAGCTCGGCCGCTCGGTGGGTGACATGTATGCGGGTGCCCTGATCCCCGGCCTGATGCTGGTGGGCCTGTACCTGCTGTTCATCGCGGCCGTGGCCATCATCAAGCCCAAGTGGGTGCCGGCGCTGCCGGTCGAGGCGCGCATCTACCGTGAAGGCAACGGGGCCAGCGGGCACCGGTCGCTGCTCGTGCTGCTGGTCACCTGTGCCATCGCCGGCTTCCTATGGTCGCGCGTGCACGAGCAGGTGTTGAACCCCTTCCTCGGCCGTGAGACCCCCGCGCCCGGCGACGAGCGCTTCATCATGTCGATGACGATCGCCTCGTTCCTGGCCCTCGGCCTGGCCATCGGCAACCGCGTGCTGCGCTTCGGCCTGCTGTCCAAGCTGGCCGAACAGGTCACCTTCGTCCTGATCCCGCCGCTGGTGCTGATCTTCCTGGTGCTGGGCACCATCTTCCTGGGCGTGGCCACACCCACCGAAGGCGGCGCGATGGGCGCTGTCGGGGCACTGGTGATGTCGGTGGCGCGCGGTCGCCTGGGTTTCGACCTGATGAAGCAGGCGCTGGACAGCACGGCCAAGCTGTCGGTCTTCGTGATGTTCATCCTGATCGGCTCGACGGTGTTCAGCTTCACCTTCAATGCGGCCGACGGCCACATCTGGGTCGAGCACCTGTTCGACAAGCTGCCCGGCGGCCAGCTCGGCTTCCTGCTGGTGGTGAACGTGCTCGTCTTCATCCTGGGCATGTTCATCGATTTCTTCGAGATCGCCTTCATCGTGGTTCCGATCCTGGCTCCGGTGGCCGACAAGATGGGCATCGACCTGATCTGGTTCGGCGTGATCCTGGCAATGAACCTGCAGACCTCGTTCCTCACGCCGCCGTTCGGGTTCGCGCTGTTCTACCTGCGCAGCGTGGCGGCCAAGAAGGACTACACGGACCGCGTCACCGGCCAGATGATCCCGGCCGTCACCACCGCGCAGATCTACAAGGGCTCGATCGCCTTCATCATCCTGCAGCTGATGATGGTGGCCGCGGTCGTCGCCTACCCTGAACTGGTCAGCGGCGGCATCGAGAAGGTCGAAAAGATCGATGCCGACAAGGCGCTGGAGACCATGGGCCTGCCCACCGCCGAAGAGGCTGCAGCACCCGAGGCCGAAGCCTCGGCCCCGGAAGGCGCCGCCAGTGCGCCCGAGGGCGAGACCGCGGCCGACGAGAACGACCCGATGAAGGCCCTGGAAGAATCGATGAAGAAGGACGCCGCGGGCGGCAAGAAGCCCTGAGCGCGAGGCGCGCCCTGGGCGCGCCTCGCCGCGCTGCGCGTCACCCGACAAGAAAAAAGGCCCCGCAGTGCGGGGCCTTTGTCTTGCAGCGTGCTGGATTACAGCTTGACGCTCTGCATGTAGCTGTCGAAACGCGCTTCGGTGAAGCGGAACCACAGGTTCGATTCGCGGCGGAAGTTGCTGTAGTCGTCGTAGATCTTCTTGAACGCCGGGTTCGACGCGCTGATCTCGCTGTACAGCGCCATGGCTTCCTTGAACGCGGCGTCGAGCACCGGCTTCGGGAAGGCCACCAGGCGGGTCTTGCCGGCCACCAGCTGCTTCAGTGCGGCCGGGTTGCGGGCGTCGTACTTGGCCTGCATCTCGGTGTGCGCGTAGGCGGCGGCACTTTCGATGATGGCCTTGTACTCGACGCTCAGGCCGTCGAAGGCCTTCTGGTTGACGTACAGGTCCAGCTGCGGGCCACCTTCCCACCAACCCGGGTAGTGATAGATCGGCGCCACCTTGTTGAAGCCGAGCTTCTGATCATCGTACGGGCCGACCCACTCGGCGGCGTCGATGGTGCCCTTCTCCAGCGCCTGGTAGATCTCGCCGCCAGGGATGTTCTGCGACACCGTACCGAGGCGTCCGGTGACCTTGCCGGCGAAGCCGCCGACGCGGAACTTCAGGCCCTTCATGTCGGCGACGGTCTTGATCTCCTTGCGGTACCAGCCGCCCATCTGCGCGCCGGTGTTGCCCATCGGGAAGCTGGTGAAGCCGTAGTTCGAATAGAACTCGCGCATCAGCTTGAGGCCGTTGCCGTCGTACGACCACGCCGTCATCTGTCGGCTGTTCAGGCCGAACGGGATGGCGCAGCCGAGGGCAAAGGCGTCGTTCTTGCCGAAGTAGTAGTAGGGCGCGGTGTGGCCCATCTCGACGGTACCGTTCTGCACGGCATCGACCAGGCCGGGCATCGGCACCAGTTCACCGGCGGCGTGCACCGAGATCTCGAACTTGCCGCCGGTCATCTCCTTGACCTTCTTCGAGAAGGTGTCGGCGGCGCCGTAAATGGTGTCCAGCGACTTGGGGAAGCCGGAAGTCAGACGCCAGCGCACGTTGGCCTGGGCGTGCACGACGGCCGGGGCCATGCCCGTGGCCAGGATGCCGGCAAGGCCTGCGCCTTGTACAAATGAACGACGTTCCATGAATGGGTCTCCTGCGAGGATCGGTGCGGTTCGATTGAAAGGGACGCGAAATTCTAGGGAGCGGCAAAACCCTACCCGGGCGGGTTTACCCGCTCGGGCAAGGCCCAGCCGCACGCTTGTTTCGCGCTGCCGCGCAGTGTGATCAACGAAGCTAAACGATTACTGAAATTAGGGTAAGCCCGATCCAGCGGCCGACAACGACCTCATTCACCCGCGAGCTTCATGCGGTCGATCAAGACCGAGCCCACCGATCGCGAGCCCTGGTTGTAAACGTCGGCGCCGATGGCCACGATGCCCTTGAACATGTCGCGCAGGTTGCCGGCGATGGTCACCTCGTGGACCGGGAAGGCGATCTTGCCGCCTTCGACCCAGAAGCCGGCAGCACCCCGCGAATAGTCGCCAGTGACGGCGTTGACGCCCTGCCCCATCAGCTCGGTGACGAAGAGGCCCCGGCGCAGCCGCTTGAGCATGGCATCGAGGTTGTCGCCGGGCTTGGTGAGGCGACTGGTCATCCACAGGTTCTGGGCGCCGCCGGCGTGACCGGTGGTGCGCATGCCCAGCTTGCGGGCCGAATAGCTCGACAGGAAGTAGCCCTGCACGACGCCGGCCTCGACGACCTGGCGGGCGCGCGTGCGCACGCCCTCGTCGTCGAAGGGCGCGCTCCCTTTGCCCTTGGGCACGTGGGGGTCTTCGCGCACATCGACGTGCGGCGCCAGCACCTGCTGGCCCAGGCTGTCCAACAGGAAGCTCGCCTTGCGGTAGAGCGCCCCGCCGGAGGTCGCCCCCACCAGCGAGCCCAGCAGGCCCGAGGCGACGGGCGCCTCGAACAGCACCGGCACGTGCCCGGTGGGCACGCGGCGCGAGTTCAGCCGGGCCAGTGCGCGTTCAGCGGCGTAGCGGCCCACCGCTTCAGGTGACGACATCTCGGCGGCGTCGCGCATCGAGCTGTACCACGCGTCGCGCTGCATGCCCCGCCCGCGACCGGCGATGGGGGAAGCCGACAGGTAGTGGCGCGAACTGGCATAGCCGCCCCGGAAGCCGCGCGTGTTGCCGGCCCAGAAATGCGACTGCTGCGCCGAGCAACCACCGCCTTCGCTGTTGGTGATGCGCTTGCTGGTAGACAGCGCAGCAGCTTCGCAGCGGCGCGCCACCTCGGCGGCCTGCGCGGCGTCGATCAGCCAGGGGTGGAACAGGTCGAGGTCGCGCGCCACCTCCTCGGGCGTGGCCAGGTCCTCGGCATCGGGCAGGCCGGCCGCGGGGTCGGCGGCGGTGAAGCGCGCGATGTCGTAGGCCGCCTGCACGGTCTGCTTCAGCGCCGCCGGCGAGAAGTCCGAGGTGCTGGCGTTGCCGCGGCTCTGCCCCAGGTAGACACTCACGCCCAGCGACTTGTCACGGTTGCGCTCGACGTTCTCGAGCTCGCCCATGCGCACCGAGACCGACAGACCCACGCCTTCGGAAACCTCGGCGCTTCTTCGCCAGCGCGAGCGTGTCGTCGACGAGTTGCTGGAAGGTCTCGCGGCTGTAGGCGAAGCCGTGATCGGTGCGGGGTCGGGTCATGGGCAGGGGAGCTCGGGGTGGATCGCGCCACGGCGGGCGGCACGAAGGGGCGTCGACAAGGGTGCGGACTATGATACCGGCCGCATCCAACGCCCTCAGCGCAGACCCCAGACCATGACCAAGCGCGCCGCTCCGCACCGGGGCATCGACGCCCACTACGGCGACGAGGCCGACGACGACGCCCGTCCCAGCAAGACCCGGCTCAAGCAGCAGTCGCACGACCTGCAGGACCTGGGCATGGCCGTGGCCGCGCTCTCCGACGAGCGGCTGGCGAAGATCGACATGCCCGATTCGCTGCGCGAAGCGATCGACATGTACCGCAAGACGCGCTCGCACGAAGGCCGCCGGCGGCAGATGCAGTACGTGGGCAAGCTGATGCGCAGTGCCGACGAGGCCGTGCTGCGCGAAGCCGTGGCCGAAGCCACGCTGGGCTCGGCGCGCGAGACGCTGCTGCTGCACGAGACCGAGATGTGGCGCAACGCCCTCATCGCCGAGGACGACGCGATGACACGATGGCTGGTGGACCACCCCGAGACGGACACCCAGCAACTGCGCAGCCTCGTGCGCGCGGCGCGACGCGACGCCGCCGGCCTGGCCGCCGAAGCGCGCCAGCCGCGCAGCTACCGCGACCTGTTCCAGTTCCTCAAGCCGATGTTGGTGGAGACCAGGACATGAGCCTTGATTTCGATCCCGTGCGCATCGGCGTGGTGTCGGTGAGCGACCGTGCTTCCAGCGGCGTCTACGAGGACAAGGGCATTCCTGCCCTGCAGGACTGGCTGGGGCGCGCGGTGCGCAACCCCATCGAGTGGCAGACGCGGCTGATCCCCGACGAGATGTCGCGCATCAGCGCGGCCCTGTGCGAACTGGTCGACGAGGCCGGCTGCCACCTGGTGCTGACCACTGGCGGCACCGGGCCGGCACCGCGCGACGTGACGCCCGAGGCCACCATCGACGTGGCCGACAAGGTGATGCCGGGCTTCGGTGAACAGATGCGGCAGATCAGCCTGGCTTTCGTGCCGACGGCGATCCTGTCGCGCCAGGTGGCGGTGATCCGCGGCAAGGCGCTGATCATCAACCTGCGATCGCCGAGACGCTGCAGGGCCTGCCGCAGGCCACGCCGCCGGTGCACGGCATCTTCGCGGCGGTGCCCTACTGCGTGGACCTCATCGGCGGGCCCTACATCGAGACCGACGAGGCGGTGTGCAAGGCCTTCAGGCCGAAGTCGGCCGTCAGGCCGCCCAAGGCCTGAGCCGGCGCTACTTCACCAAGCGGTTCAGCCGCTCGGCGTCGAAGGTCTCGGTGGTCTGCGCGTCCTGCGGCACGCAGTCGCCGGCTGGCAGTTCGCGGGCCCGGGCCGACAGTTTCTCGATGGCCTGCCACAGCAGCATGATCTGGTGCTCGTGGCCCGACGCGTTGTCGATCAGTCCCTTCATGGCCTGCGACACCGGGTCGTCGCCCTGGGTCACGCCGTAGGCCGAGAAGCCCATCTTGGCCGCAGCCGCCTCGCGAGCGGCTTCCGCGTCACGCTGGATCACGCGCGCCGGATTGCCCACCGCGGTGGCCCCGGGCGGCACCGGCTTGACGACCACGGCGCTGGAGCCGATGCGCGCGCCATCGCCCACGGTGAAGCCGCCCAGCACCTGCGAGTTGGCGCCGACGATGACGCCGCGGCCCAGCGTCGGGTGGCGCTTGGCGCCCTTCGACAAGGACGTGCCGCCCAGCGTCACGCCCTGGTAGATGGTGCACTCGTCGCCGATCTCGGCGGTTTCGCCCACCACGACACCCATGCCGTGGTCGATGAAGACGCGGCGGCCGATGGTGGCGCCCGGGTGGATCTCGATACCGGTGAGGAAACGCGCGACGTGCGAGGTGAAACGCCCGGCCCAACGCCAGCCGCGCTGCCAGAACCAGTGGGCCCGGCGGTGCAGCACCAACGCATGGAGGCCTGGGTAACAGGTGAGCACCTCCCACGTCGAGCGCGCGGCGGGGTCGCGCTCGAGGATGCAGGCGATGTCTTCACGCAGGCGGCTGAACATGGTGGCTCCGGGTGCGTCCGGATCGATCCGGGTCAACGGGGGCGTTTCAGTGTAGCCGCGCGGGCGATTCCACGCAGGATGTGCACCTCCTCCTGCGTCAGCTGGGCGCGGTTGAGCAGCTGGTTCAGCCGCGGCATCAGCTTGCGCGGCGCGGCAGGGTCGAGGAAGCCGATGGCTTCCAGCGTGGTCTTCCAGTGCTGCAGCAGGCCTTCGAGGGCGGCACCGTCAGCCAGCGACGGGTCGCTGGTGCGCGCACTGACCGTGAAGCCGCCGATCGCCTGGCGCCAGTCGTAGGCGATGAGCTGCACCGCCTGCGCCAGGTTCAGCGAACCGTAGTCGGGGTGCGTGGGCACGCTCAGACAGGCGTGGCAGCGGTAGACGTCCTCGTTCGACAGGCCCGTGCGTTCCGGGCCGAACACGAAGGCCACGCGGTGCGGCCCGGCGGCCAGCGTGGCGAAGTGCTCGCGCGGGGCGAAGGTGGGCGGCCCGAAGTCGCGCGGCGTCATGGCCGTGGCACAGGCCCAGGTGATGCCGTCCAGCGCTTCGGCCAGCGTGTCGACGGTGCGCGCGCCGGCCAGCACGTCGGTGGCGCCGCTGGCCCGCGCCAGGGTCTCGTCGCGCTGCAGCACGTCGGGCCAGCGCGGCCGCACCAGCACCAGGTCGGCAAAGCCCATGACCTTCATGGCACGCGCCGCCGCGCCGACGTTGCCGGCATGGCTCGTGTGCACCAGCACGAATCGGGTCGGGTCGCTCATCGGCGGAGGAGACGGGGTCGCGGGTAAACTCGGGGGCTGTCCTGCAGCGGTGTCATCTCCGGATTGTCACTGCAGCGCTCTTTTCATCGTCGCCGCCCTGCCCCGCTCCCTCCCCCAGACCAAGTCCATCCCATGCTCAACATCGCCATCAAGGCGGCCCGTGCGGCGGGATCGATCATCAACCGGGCGGCACTCGACCTCGACATCATCAAGGTCGGCCAGAAGGGGCCGAACGACTTCGTCAGCGAAGTCGACCAGGCGGCGGAACAGGCCATCATCGACGTGCTGCTCGAGGCCTACCCGGGCCACGGCATCCTGGCCGAGGAATCGGGCCGCAGCCGCGGCGCGAAGGACAGCGAGTTCACCTGGATCATCGATCCGCTGGACGGCACCACCAACTTCCTGCACGGCTTCCCCGTATATGCGGTGTCGATCGCGCTGGCACACCGCAACCAGGTGCACCAGGCCGTCGTCTACGACCCCACGCGCAACGACATGTTCTACGCCTCGCGCGGACGTGGCGCCTTCCTGAACGACCGCCGGCTGCGTGTGTCCAAGCGCACGCGGCTGTCCGACTCGCTCATCGGCACCGGCTTTCCTTTCCGCAAGGGCGACAACTTCAAGCGCTACCTGAAGATGTTCGAAGACGTCATGCAGAGCTGTGCCGGCCTGCGCCGCCCGGGTGCCGCCGCGCTCGACCTCTGCTACGTGGCGGCGGGCTACTACGACGGCTTCTTCGAGACCGGCCTGAACCCCTGGGACGTGGCCGCGGGCTCGCTGATCATCACCGAGGCCGGCGGCCTCATCGGCAACTTCACCGGCGAGAGCGACTTCCTGTACCAGCGCGAGGTGGTGGCCGGCTGCCCCAAGGTCTACGGCCAGCTGGTGCAGATCCTGGCGCCCTACACGCGCGTGATCAAGGAAGAAGAGCCCGCGCACGAAGGCGCCGCTGGCGTCGCCCCTGTCAAGGCCCCCGACGCGACGCAGGCCTTCGTCGATGCCGCAGCCCCGTCGTCCGAGGCGGTCGCCCCGCCCGCGGTGAAGAAGGCGCCCGTGCGCATCCGCCGAGCCGACGCCACGCCGCCCGGCGACGACGCGCCGATGTGAGAGCGCCCGCCGAGCGGGGGGCGCTTCAGCCCTTGCGCCCGGCCGCGTAGACGGCGGCCTGCACGCGCGAGCTCAGCCCCAGCTTGCGCAGGATGTGCTGGACATGGATCTTCACCGTGGTCTCGGCGATGTCCAGCGCGCGTGCGATCTCCTTGTTGCTGGCGCCACGCGCGATGTGAAGCAGGATCTCTTCCTCACGCGGTGACAGCGGGGGCGTCTGCAGGGCGGCCTCATCAGCGCCGGGGGACGTCGGCTCGGCCGTCATCGACTGGAAGGCCGACACCAGCTTGCTCGTCATCTCGGGGCTCACCACCGACTCGCCGGCCATCGCGCGCACGAGGGCCGAGGCCAGCACGTCGCTGTCCACGGTCTTCAGCAGGTAGCCCTGGGCACCGCCCCGCAGCGCGGCCGCGAGATCGCGCTCGTCCTCGCTGACGGTCAGCATCAGCACACGTGCACGCGGGGCCACTTCGCGCAGGCCCGCCAGCGCAGCCACCCCCATCACGCCGGGCAGGTGGTTGTCGAGCAGCACGATGTCGGGCTGCACCTCGGCAGCGCGGCGCTGCGCCTCGCCTGCGTCGCCGGCTTCGGCCACCACTTCGAACCGTGCGTCGGCGCCCAGCAGGGCGATCAGGCCCCGTCGGAAGAGCGTGTGGTCGTCGACCACCAGCACGCGCACACGCGTCGTCGGGGTCGTCGCGGTCGTTGGTGTAGGCGGTGTCGTCGGCATCAGCGCGCCCTCATGCCGCCACACGCTGCCGCTCGGGCAGCGTCAGCACGACGCAGGTCCCGGCGCCCGGCACCGAGTCGACCTGCACCGTGGCGCCGATGCGCTGCGCGCGCTCGCGCATGATGCGCAGACCGACATGCGTCTCGTCGCTGGCCGGGCCGGCGGCGCGGAAGCCGAGGCCGTCGTCGCGCACCTCCACGCGCCAGTGCGGCGTCTGCTTCACGTCCACCCACACCTCGCGGGCCCGGGCGTGCTTGCGCACGTTGGACAAGGCCTCCTGCACCACGTGCAGCACCTGCACCTGCACGTCGGGGTCGAGCGGCAGGCCGTCGCCATCGATCTGCAAGTGCGTGGCCAGGCCGGTCTGGTGCTCGAACTTCTGGAGCGTGGTGCGCAGGGCCGGGGCGATGTCTTCGGCGTTGGTGCGCGTGCGGAAGTGCATCAGCAGCTCGCGCACATCGGACAGGCTCTCGTTGACACCGGTGTCGAGCTCGGCCACCGTGCGCTCGATCACACCGGCGTCGCCGCGCTGCACGGCCCCCCGCAGCAGGCTGACCTGGATCTTCAAGAAGGCCAGGCTCTGCGCGATGGAGTCGTGCAGCTCGCGCGCCAGCAGGCTGCGCTCTTCGGCCACCGCGGTCTCGCGCTCCAGCGCCCCGGCACGCAGGCTCTCGATGGCCGCGGCGAGGTGGCTGGCCAGGGTCTCCAGCAGCGCACGGTCGTCGTCGGCCAGCTGCCTGGGCTGGCGGAAGAAGAGGTTGATTTCGCCCACCAGACGCTCGTGCAGCCGCACCGGCACCCCGACCACCGTCTGGAACCCGGCGCGCTCGCAATGGCCCAGGTGGTCGGCATGCTGGCCGGCGATGATGGGGATCACCCGCGTGCGCGCCTGCCCCTGCGGCTGGCCGCACAGGCACTGCCCGGTGGGGACGCACTGCTCTTCGTCGGTCACGGCCTGCGGCAGGCCGTCGGAGGCCAGCATCAGGTAGCGGCGGTTCGACTCGTCGGACCAGCGCACGGCCGACGCATCGGCCCGCGCCACCCGCCGCACCTGGCGCGCGAAACCCTGCGCCAGTTCGTCCAGCGTGGCGGCGTTCGCGACGAAGGCGGCCGCCTCGTACAACGCCGCGAGACGCGCATGTTCGGTCTCCAGCCTCAGGGTCTTCTCCTGCACCTTGGCTTCCAGGTTCTGGTACAGGCCCTGGAGCGTTTCGGTCATGCGGTTGAAGCCCATGGCCAGGCTGCCGAACTCGTCGTCGGACGCCACCTCGACGCGCGCCGACAGGTCGCCCGCTTCCACGCGGGCCAGGCCGCCCTGCAGGCGCGACAAGGGATTGAAGACGAACAGGTAGCCGGCGTAGAGCAGCGTCACGGCGCTGGCGATGGCCAGCACCATCAGGGCGAACTGGAAGGCGTTCAACACCGCCGTCAGGCGGGCGAGCTGCGACTCGATGGCCGTGACGAAGCCATCGATGCGGGCGACGAACGCATCGGCTCGCCGCGTCACTTCGCCGGCGTCGGGCCGTTGAGGAGCCGCCCACGCGGCCCGCAGGGCCAGCCAGTCGGCCTGCACCTCACCGAAGGCCACTTGCGAGCGCTCGTCCCGCGGCACGAACAGCGGCCGCGCGGGATCGCCGCTGCGCAGCACGGCCACGCTGGCGTCGAACTCCCTGAGCAGCGCGTCGACACGCATCGGGTCGCTGCCCTGCAGCGTCTGCGCCAGCCGCCAGGTCTGCATGCGCATGCGACCCGCCTCGTTGACCGCCGCGGCGCCCCCCGAGAGCTGCCAGGTGACCCACAAGGTCAGGCCGATGGACACCAGGGCGACCAGCAGCAGGGCGCCGCCGATCGCGCCGAGCTTGGTGGACAGTGACCAGCGGTGACGCACGACCGGACTGTACGGCGGCGCGGCACCGGCGGGCGCAGGTTCGAGGTCCCCGATCAACGCACGCCTCTGCGCCGGGCCATCTCTTCGCCCATTTCTGCCCGTCCCGGGTCATCGATCAGCGCCTGTGCCGCCGGGTAGGCCTGCCCCTCTTCGAGGGCGATGTGCGCGCGGTACAGGTCTGCGAACGCGCCCCAGCGCTCGAAGCCGGGCGCCGGCCCCTCGGGCGGCGGCCAGCCTGCGGCAGCCACGCACTGAAGATCGTAGCGGAGCTCGCGCCATCCGGCGGTCATCGCAGCATGGTCCTGCTGCAGCCGACGCACCACCTCGCGCAGCGCTTCGGGCCCCTGCGCCAGAAGCCGCGGGAAGACATGACGCTCCTCGTCCTCGTGGTGCGCCGGGCCGGCCACGTCGAAGTAGCGCATGACGTCCTGCGCCGCCCGCTGCGCCGGGGCGTCGGCGCCGTGCTCACGCAGGTGGGCCGCGAGCCGTTCGAGCAGGGCGAGCATGCGCTCGACGCGCTCGTGGCAGGCCGTCAGCATCTCGAAGGGCTCGTCGAAGCCGGCGGAGGGTGAACGGTGCAGGGTGAGGGGCGAAGGGCGGCTCATGGTCCAAGGTGGCAATGCCAGGGGAACTGCGGTGCGTCGGTGATCACGGGGCCTCGACACGGTACCGATTCGGCACGGCCCTGGTCGCGGCAGGGCGGCGAGGCCGGCAGCCGGTCCGGTGTCAGCGTGGTGCGGTCCAATCGGACGATGAACATCACCACCTTCGACGAACTCCTGCAGGCGGCACGCCAGCAGCCCCAGCCCCAGCGGCTGTTGCTGGTCTTCGCGGGCGCCACCCTGCCCGAGCATGCCACCGACGAGCAGCGCGCGCGCTTCGAGGACGGCGAATCGGGCGAACTGTCGCCCCTGATGTGCGTCGACCAGGACCCCGCCGAACTCCAGAGCTTCCAGGCGCTGGTGAGCGAGGCCACCACGCTAGACCAGCCCTGGGTGCTGGTGTTCGCCGCCGCCTTGTCGGGCGAGAGCGGCCGCCCGCCGGCCGACCGCGTGGTGAGCAGCGCGCTGGAGCGCATGGTCGACGACGTGCGCAACGGCGAGCTGGCGCGCTTCATTCCGTTCGACCGCCAGGGTCAGGCGGTGCAGGTGCGCTGACCGGCCGCGGCGGCGGCGCGTCGTCGTACGGCGCGTAGGGGCCGGTGCCGGCGTGCTCCGACGCCGAAGCAGCGATGAAGGCGCCCTGCTGGACGTCGAAAACGTGCACCTCGCCGTCCTCGATCACGTAGTGCCAGCCGTGCAGCGTGAGCCGGCCGGCCTCGACCCGTTCGCGCACCATCGGATAGTCCATCAGGCGTTCGAGCTGAAGCACCACGGCGCGCTGCTCGGTGCGGCGCAGCACCTCGGGCCCGGGCTCGGCCACCGGCAAAGCGGCTTCTCGTCCCAGCTCCAGCCACTGCGCCAGGTTGCGTGCGGCTGCAGGCACGCCACCGTACAGCGCACGGATGCCCCCGCAATGGCTGTGCCCGCAGACGATGACGCGGGTGACCTGCAGGTTGAGCACGGCGAACTCGATGGCGGCCGCCGTGCCGTGGAAACCAGCCGAGCCGTCGTACGGCGGCACGAAGGCCCCGACGTTGCGCACCAGGAAGAGCTCGCCCGGCCCGGTGCCCGTCAGCAGGTAGGGCACCAGGCGCGAGTCGGAGCAGCCGATGAACAGCGTGGTGGGGTGCTGCCCGTCGTCCACCAGCAGGCGGAAGGTCGATCGGTACTGCGGGAAGGCGTCGTCGTGGAAGCGCCGCAGCCGCGCCAGCAGTTCGTCGGGCATGGTCGCTGGTCCCGCTTCACTGCACCAGGGGCGTGGCGGCGGCGTCGAGTTCCACGCCCACCACCCTCGCCCGACCGGCCAGCAGCTGCAGGTACTGGCGCAGCGCGGTGGTGAAACTCTGCTGCCGCAGGCGCTGCGCCACCGCCGCACGCACGACCTCGAAGGCAGGCACCGCGCCGGACTCGCGGGCCAGCACCTCCACCACGTGCAGGCCGAAGCGGCTGTGCACCAGGCGCGGCAGCACGCCCACCTCGCTCTGGCCGAAGAGTTCGCGCGCGAACTCGGGCGCGCAGTCGTCGCGGGTGAGCCAGCCCAGGCTGCCGCCTTCGGCACCGCTGGGGCAGTTCGAGGTCTGCGCAGCGACCCCGGGGAAGCGGTCGGCCTCGCCCTTCTTGCGGCCGCGCAGGTCGAGCAGGCAGGCTTCCGCGCGCTGGCGCAGGCCGACCACGTCGACGCCCGGCGTCACCGCGAACAGCACGTGCCGCGCATGCACGCGCTCGCCCACCGCGTAGCGGGCGGGATGCGCCGCATGGTGGCGTCGGCAGGCGTCTTCCGACGGCTCGGGCAGCTGCAGCTCACGGTCGAGCAGACGCTCGATGGCCTCGCTGGCGGCTTCGCTCAGCGCCCCGGCCTCGGGCACCGGGTCGCTGGCGTCCAGCAGGCCGGCCGCGATGGCGGCCTGGCGCAGCAACTCGCTGCAGGCGCGCTGGCGCAGGGTCTCGGTGTCGAGCGACTCGTCGGCGGCGGCCAGCTGGATGCCGTTGATGGCGGGCGGCGTGGCCGCGGACGCTGGTGCGGCGTTCGACACAACGGTCGTCACGGTGGTCAGGTCGGTGAAGATGGTCATCTCGGATCCCTGGAGGTCAAGGCGCACGGGGCCGCGGTGCACGGGGCGTGTCGGTGCGCAGGTTCAGGCGGCGCGAACGCACCAGCTGGTAGGGCCTGAAGAGGTAGCCCAGCGAGGCGAAGCCGCTCCACACATGCACCAGGCGGCTGAAGGGGAACAGCAGGAAGATCGTCATGCCCAGCACCATGTGGACCTTGAAGGGCCAGTCCAGCGCCACCAGCGCCGAGGCGTCGGGCCGGAAGGTGACGATGCGCTGCGCCCAGTCGGCCAGGATCAGCATGGCGCTGGCGTCGGCACGGTGCGAGAAGGAGAACGGCAGCGTCACCAGCCCCAGCACCAGCTGCACCCACAGGATGAGCAGGATGGCCAGGTCGGTGCGGTGGCTGGTCAGGCGGATCCGCGGATCGAAGATGCGCCGGTGCAGCAGCAGGCTCAGGCCCACGAAGCACACCAGTCCGGCGAGGCCGCCGGTGACGATGGCGATCATCTGCTTCTGCGGCGCGGTGATCAGCGCCTCGTAGATGAAGTGCGGCGTCAGCAGGCCCACGGTGTGGCCGAACAGCAGGAACAGGATGCCGACGTGGAACAGGTTGCTGCCCCATCGCAGCTGGCCGGCGCGCAGCAGCTGCGAGCTGTCGCTCTTCCAGGTGTACTGGTCGCGGTCGAAGCGTGCCAGGCTGCCCATCAGGAACACCGCCCCGCAGATGTACGGGTAGACGTTGAAGATGAAGTTGTGCGCGGTGATGTTCATGATGGAGCTCCCGTGTGGGGCTGCGCAGCAGACTCGGCCGCGCGCCTGACGATCTGGATGGGCTGCGGCTGGCCCGGGCGGGCCTGGCCGTCGGTGCTGCAGCCGCCAAAGGCCGGCGGCTCTTCCCAGCTGTCGTCCAGCGCCGGCTCGGGCGGCAGCGTGACGGCTTGCGCGGCTTCGCCGGCCAGGTCGAGCAGCGCGGCCAGCACGCTGGCGTAGGCGCTCTCGCGCTTGAGCAAGGCACTGAAGATGACCTGCAGGATGTGCGAGAACTCGCGCAGCAGGCTGCGCGCCGCCTCGGCCGGCTGGGTGGAGGCGTACTCCAGCACCACCGAGAGCTGGTCGGGCAATTCGTCGGGGCCCATCAACAGGCCGGCGGCCTCGTAGGTCTTGATGAGATCGACCATCGCCGGCCCACGGTCGCGCGAGTCGCCGTGCACGTGCTCGAACAGGTGCAGGCTGGTGCCGCGGCCGCGGTCGAAGAGTTCGACGTAGGCCGCCTCCAGGTCCATCGCGCGGCCGGCCTGCAGGCGATCGATCAGCGCGTCGATCTCGGCCAGGCGGCCGAAGGTCAGCGCGCGTTCCTCGTGCAGCGCGGTGCGCATCTGGGCCAGGTGACCGCGCAGCTGTGCGTCGGGGTAGGCCAGCAGCAGCGACAGCACGCGCAGCGTGTGCGCCATGGGGCGGCGGGGGATGTTCAGCAGGCCCATGTCACAGCTCCGCCTTGATCGGAATCGTGCGCTTCTTCTCGCTGCCGAAGAGGCTGGTGTCCGAGTCGCCTTCCGAGCAGCCGTTGCCGAAGCTGAAACCGCAGCCGCCGCGCACGTTGAAGGCGTTCTCGGCGTATTCGCGGTGCGTGGTGGGAATGACGAAGCGGTCCTCGTAGTTGGCGATGGCCATCGTGCGGTACATGTCCTCGACCTCGGCGACGCTCAGGCTCACCTGGTCGAGCGCGGCGGTGTTCACCACCCCGTCGACGTGCTTGCTGCGCTGGAAGGCGCGCATGGCCAGCATGCGTTCGAGTGCGCGCACCACCGGCTCGGTGTCGCCGGCGGTCAGCAGGTTGGCCAGGTACTTGACGGGGATGCGCAGCTGGTGGACGTCGGGGATCTCGCCGTTGGTGCCCACGTGCCCGGCGTTGGCCGCGGCGGTGATGGGCGACAGCGGCGGCACGTACCAGACCATCGGCAGCGTGCGGTACTCGGGGTGAAGCGGCAGCGCCACCTTCCAGTCGACCGCCATCTTGTAGACCGGGCTGTTCTTCGCGGCCTCGAGCCAGTTGTCGGGGATGCCGTCGGCCTGCGCCTGCGCGATCACGGCCGGGTCGTGCGGGTCGAGGAAGATCGACAGCTGCGCCGGGTAGAGGTCGGTGTCCTTCTCGACGCTGGCGACCTGCTCGATGCGGTCGGCGTCGTACAGCAGCACGCCCAGGTAGCGGATGCGACCCACGCAGGTCTCGCTGCACACCGTGGGCTGGCCCGCTTCGATGCGCGGGTAGCAGAAGATGCACTTCTCGGCCTTGCCGCTCTTCCAGTTGTAGTAGATCTTCTTGTAGGGACAGCCGCTGACGCACATGCGCCAGCCACGGCACTTGTCCTGGTCGATCAGCACGATGCCGTCTTCCTCGCGCTTGTAGATGCTGCCGCTGGGGCAGCTGGCCACGCAGGTCGGGTTCAGGCAGTGCTCGCACAGCCTGGGCAGGTACATCATGAAGGTGTTCTCGAACTGCCCGTAGATGTCCTTCTGGATGTCGTCGAAGTTGCGGTCCTTGCTGCGCTTGCTGAACTCGCCGCCCAGGATCTCCTCCCAGTTCGGGCCCCAGACGATCTTCTCCATGCGCTGGCCGGTGATCAGCGAACGCGGGCGCGCGGTGGGCGCGGCCTTCATCTCGGGCGCCGACTGCAGGTGGTCGTAGTCGAAGGTGAAGGGCTCGTAGTAGTCGTCGATCTGTGGCAGGTTGGGGTTGGCGAAGATGCGCATCAGCAGCTTCCAGCGTCCGCCCTGGCGCGGCTCGATGGCGCCGTTGGCCTTGCGCACCCAGCCGCCGTTCCACTTGTCCTGGTTCTCCCACTCCTTCGGGTAGCCGATGCCGGGCTTGGTCTCGACGTTGTTGAACCAGGCGTATTCCACGCCGGGTCGGCTGGTCCACACGTTCTTGCAGGTCACGCTGCAGGTGTGGCAGCCGATGCACTTGTCCAGGTTCAGGACCATGCCGATCTGGGCACGAACTCTCATGACGACTTCCTTGTCTTGATCAAGCTTCCCGCCACGGAACCGGCTCTGCCGGGCCGTTGGCGGACGGCCCCCACGGGGGGTACCGAGCGAACGCGAGGTCGGGGGCTCCAGGTCATGGGTTCTCTCCTTGGGCCTGGACTACGGGTGCGAGGTGGTCATCTCTGGGCGTGTCGAGCCAGTCGACCTTCTCCATCTTGCGCACGACGACGAACTCGTCACGGTTGGTGCCGATGGTTCCGTAGTAGTTGAAGCCGTAGCTCAGCTGCGCGTAGCCGCCGATCATGTGGGTGGGCTTCAGCACGATGCGCGTCACGCTGTTGTGGATGCCGCCGCGCGTGCCGGTGATCTCGCTGCCCGGCGTGTTGATGATCTTTTCCTGGGCGTGGTACATCATCACCATGCCCGGGTTGACGCGCTGGCTGACCACCGCACGTGCCGCGATGGCGCCGTTGATGTTGAAGAGCTCGACCCAGTCGTTGTCCTGCACGCCGGCCTTCTTCGCATCGTCCTCGCTCAGCCACACCACCGGGCCGCCGCGGTTGAGCGTCAGCATCATCAGGTTGTCGCTGTAGGTGCTGTGGATGCCCCACTTCTGGTGCGGCGTGATGAAGTT
>LNFM01001284.1_pt1 | contig 60818 bp, 57 predicted proteins | sample 596031 | NCBI WGS metagenome assembly LNFM01 (sample SAMN04254537, study PRJNA301005) | activated carbon metagenome | isolation source: dual media filters at the Ann Arbor, Michigan drinking water treatment plant | place: USA: Ann Arbor | reverse complement strand
CCTGGGGAGTACGGTCGCAAGATTAAAACTCAAAGAAATTGACGGGGGCCCGCACAAGCGGTGGAGCATGTGGTTTAATTCGATGCAACGCGAAAAACCTTACCTAGGCTCGAAATGCAGTGGAAGACAGCAGAAACGTTGTCGTCTTCGGACCGCTGTATAGGTGCTGCATGGCTGTCGTCAGCTCGTGTCGTGAGATGTTGGGTTAAGTCCCGCAACGAGCGCAACCCCTGCCTTTAGTTGCCAGCATTAAGTTGGGCACTCTAGAGGGACTGCCGACGTTAAGTCGGAGGAAGGTGGGGATGACGTCAAGTCCTCATGGCCCTTATGTCTAGGGCTACACACGTGCTACAATGGTTGGTACAAACGGTTGCTTAGCAGTAATGTGAAGCTAACCCGAAAAAGCCAATCTAAGTTCGGATTGAGGTCTGCAACTCGACCTCATGAAGTTGGAATCGCTAGTAATCGCGGATCAGCATGCCGCGGTGAATACGTTCCCGGGCCTTGTACACACCGCCCGTCACACCATGAAAGTCGGTTGTACCAGAAGTCGCTGCGCTGACCGTAAGGAGGCAGGCGCCCAAGGTATGGTCGATGATTGGGGTGAAGTCGTAACAAGGTAGCCGTAGGGGAACCTGCGGCTGGATCACCTCCTTTCTAAGGAGTATCGTCAACTTCGCAAGAAGTTCGATATACCGAGGTCATCCAAACACCAGCTAGCTATTTAGTTTTGAGAGAGCGAACACGTTGGGCCTGTAGCTCAGTTGGTTAGAGCACACCCTTGATAAGGGTGGGGTCGGATGTTCGAGTCATCCCAGGCCCACCAACTGCTAACAGATAAGTGAATGACAGTATTGTCAGACACTGTTAGGCCGAGCGGTTCGTTTTTATGTTTTTGATTTTGCTAGTTTGTTCTTTGAAAATTGAATGTTGATCGTAATAACGAAATGTTTCTGAATGAACATCGTTGCCGATCGAAGAAGTAAGTTTGCGTTTTCCTACGACGAACTTGCCCAACTTCGATCACTAAAAGGCGCGGTACGCTTGTCATGTCATGGCGGCGGAGTGTTCGAACAGATCAATTTCGGTGATTTTTAGCTGGGATATTCATCGATACTTTTTTTAAGCTACTAAGGGCTTGCGGTGGATGCCTTGGCACCAAGAAGCGAAGAAGGACGCGGATAACTGCGATAAGCCTCGATAAGCCGTAACAGGCGTTATAGTCGGGGGTTTCCGAATGGGGCAACCCACCAGTTTACTGGTATTCTGCGATGAATTCATAGTTGCAGAAAGCAAACCCGGGGAAGTGAAACATCTCAGTACCCGGAGGAAAATAAATCAAATAGAGATTCCCCTAGTAGTGGCGAGCGAACGGGGAGCAGCCCAAACCTTGTTCAAGCAATTGAATAGGGGGTTGTGGGACCTCAATGTGGGACTCAAAGATCTAGTAGAACGCTCTGGAAAGTGCGGCCAAAGAAGGTGATAGCCCTGTAGACGAAAGATCCTAGAGCCCTAGAGGCATCCCGAGTACCACCGGACACGTGTAATCCGCTGGGAATCTGGGGCGACCACGCTCCAAGGCTAAATATTACTTGGTGACCGATAGCGCATAGTACCGTGAGGGAAAGGTGAAAAGAACCCCGAGCAGGGGAGTGAAATAGAATTCTGAAACCGCAAGCCTACAAGCAGTGGGAGCACTATGTGCCTGGCGCATGTGTTACCGCGTACCTTTTGCATAATGAGCCAGCGAGTTATTTTTGCAGGCAAGATTAAGCCGTTACAGGTGTAGTCGTAGCGAAAGCGAGTCTGAAATGGGCGTTTAGTCTGTAGAGATAGACCCGAAACCCGGTGATCTATCCATGGCCAGGGTGAAGCGCGGGTAATACCGCGTGGAGGCCCGAACAAGTGGAAGTTGAAAATTCCTTTGATGAGCTGTGGATAGGGGTGAAAGGCCAATCAAACCGGGTGATAGCTGGTTCTCTCCGAAATATATTTAGGTATAGCGTCGGGTAAATTCTTTCGTGGAGGTAGAGCACTGAATGGGCTAGGGGTCTTTACCAGATTACCAAACCCAACCAAACTCCGAATGCCATTGAAAGTTACCCCGGCAGGCAGTCACTGGGTGATAAGGTCAAGTGACGAGAGGGAAAGAGCCCAGACCAACAGCTAAGGTCCCAAAATACATGCTAAGTGGAAAACGTTGTGGAGTTACTGAGACAACCAGGAGGTTGGCTTAGAAGCAGCAATCCTTTAAAGAAAGCGTAATAGCTCACTGGTCTAGTGACTCTGCGCGGAAAATATAACGGGGCTCAAGCATGTTACCGAAGCTTTGGATGTGCAGATATTTTTCTGCACGTGGTAGGAGAGCGTTCTAGCGTAGGCTGAAGGTCGATCGTGAGGATGGCTGGACGAACTAGAAGTGATCATGCTGGCGTAAGTAGCGTTCAAATACGGGTGAAAAACCCGTACGCCGTAAACTCAAGGGTTCCAGGGCAAGGATAATCCTCCTATGGGTTAGTCGAGACCTAAGATGAGGCCTATTGGCGTAATCGATGGAAACACGGTTAATATTCCGTGACTGCTAATAACGTAGCGCAGGAGGGACGGACTAGGTTAGCTCGGGCCTTTATTGGTTCTGGGTTCGAAGCTGTAGGTAGTCGTGTAGGCAAATCCGCACGGCAATACTGAAGCATAGAAAATGGGTCTTTTGACCTAAATTCGAGTGAAACCATGGTCCCAAGAAAAGCTTCGGCGTGTTTTTTATTAGTACTCGTACCGTAAACCGACTCAGGTGAGTGGGATGAATATTCTCAGGCGATTGGGTTAAATCTGCTTAAGGAACTCGGCAACTTAACACCGTAACTTAGGGATAAGGTGTGCCTAACCTCGTTAGGGGTGGCCGCAGAGAAATGGGAGTAGCGACTGTTTATCAAAAACACAGATATGTGCGAAGTCTCAAGACGAAGTATACATATTGACGCCTGCCCGGTGCTGGAAGGTTAAGAGGAGTAGTTAGCGTCGGCCGTAACTATAACGGTCCTAAGGTAGCGAAATTCCTTGTCGGGTAAGTTCCGACCTGCACGAATGGCGTAACGACTTCTCCGGTGTCTCAAGCAGATGCTCAGCGAATTCGAATTCTCGGTGAAAATGCCGGGTACCCGCAGAAAGACGGAAAGACCCCGTGAACCTTTACTGTAGCTTGGCAGTGAAATTAGAGTCACTATGTGTAGGATAGGTGGGAGCCTTTGAAGCTTGGGCGCTAGCTCAGGTGGAGGCAACCTTGAAATACCACCCTTAGTGTCTTTGATTTCTAACCTGCGGCCTAACCGGCCGAGGGACACTGTCTGGTGGGCAGTTTGACTGGGGCGGTCGCCTCCCAAAGAGTAACGGAGGCGTACGAAGGTCCGCTCAGCCTGAATGGAAACCAGGCGTCGAGTGCATTGGCATAAGCGGGCTTAACTGCGAGACAAACAAGTCGAGCAGGTGCGAAAGCAGGTCAAAGTGATCCGGTGGTCCCGCGTGGAAGGGCCATCGCTCAACGGATAAAAGGTACTCCGGGGATAACAGGCTTATCTCCCCCAAGAGTTCACATCGACGGGGAGGTTTGGCACCTCGATGTCGGCTCATCACATCCTGGGGCTGGAGCAGGTCCCAAGGGTTTGGCTGTTCGCCAATTAAAGTGGTACGCGAGCTGGGTTCAGAACGTCGTGAGACAGTTTGGTCCTTATCTTCTGTGGGCGGAGGAAATTTGAGGAGACCTGTCCTTAGTACGAGAGGACCGGGATGGACGAACCTCTGGTGTTCCAGTTGTCGTGCCAACGGCACAGCTGGGTAGCTACGTTCGGAATAGATAACCGCTGAAAGCATCTAAGCGGGAAGCTAACTCCAAGATGAGATTTCCCTAGGCTTCGGCCTCTAAAGACTCCTGGGAGACTACCAGGTTGATAGGCGGAAGGTGTACGCAGAGTAATCTGCTCAGCTGATCCGTACTAATAGTCGTGCGGCTTTTTATATTCTTGTTTTCAGCTTCGGCTGCAAACATTGAATGATTAGACATCGATGGATTATCCCAGCTAAGAATCACCAAATTTTATCTGTTACCTTCCGAGTGGATTAAGACCCGCTCGTGTGGTATAAAAGCAAACGCAGAAATGCGGGGGCTAGAAACATGAGCTCAAGATTTGCTCTTAGGTTAGTTGAGTCCGACATAGTTGGATGAGATTGAGAAGAGCAGTTTCGAGTGAAATTAAAACGATCAACATTTTGCCGGTGTCAATAGCAACGAGGTCACACCTGTTCCCATTCCGAACACAGCAGTTAAGTTCGTTTGCGGCGATGGTACTGCAGGGTTAACCCTGTGGAAGAGTAGCGCGATGCCGGCGTTTTTTTTAACCCGATAAGTTTATTCTTATCGGGTTTTTTTTCGTCTGCAGTGAGCCATATTTTAGATATCGTCTTGCAAGATGGGCTGATCGGGAGGAACACTCCCGGCTCGGATAACCATGAGTCACTTTGGCTAAGGGGGACTTTAAGAGCGGTGTTTCGCTTTTTGAGTTTAAGCTAAAGAGATTCGGAGAATTCTTGGGGGGATTTCGGGTGCGATCAAACTTCATTTTTGGTTTTAGCGTTCATTCAATTAGTAGTTCTCGTTTTGGACTGGTTCAACGGAGCCAGATGCTTAAGACCTCAGTTCGATTTTCGCTGGCATCTTTGGCGGTCATGGCGCTGGTGAGTTTCGTAAATCCATCGATAGCCGAATCGGCGGGAGAAAAGGCCCGTCGAAAAGCTCCGTCACAGGAAATCATGAACGAAGCTATTCTCAACAACGAGATGGCGAGCCGTTTTCTTCTTGAGCTAAACCCTCTCCTTGGAACTCCGACAACTGTTCGTCCCTTCGCTGACTACGAAAAAACAGGCTATGTTTTCATCAGCGACAGTTTCACGTTTGGATCTCAAACGGCGAAAGAGGCCATCGCGGCTAATCTTCCAAAAGATGTGACTCTCGTCGTTTTCATGGAAGATGTAACTAGCTTTCGAGCGACATCACTTCGGAAGGCCTACGAAAAGTTTGTGGCGCCAGACAAGTTGAAGCTCATTGCTCTTGATGATGCATCAGATGGTTTTTGGGCGCGAGATGGATTACCGGTTCCGGTGATCGAAAGCTCGGGGGCGCTTGGTTTGGTCGATGCCAAATATTACTATCCGTTTGAACCCGACAAGCAGGTCGGTGTCGCTTTTGACAGTTTGGTTCGATCGCACCGATTTAATTTCGAGGGTGGTAACTTTATGGCGAATCATAAAGGCCACTGCATCATCGTTAACAATCAATCTCATTCTAGAATTCCGGATTCTATTTTTGAAACATTGTATGGTTGTACGAAGTTGCAGCGTCTACCGCACGTTTCGGGTATCGGTCATATCGATGAGCATGTTCGCTTCATCTCTGAAGACACAGTGATGACGGATCTTCCAAGTTACAAAAAAGCACTTGAGGCCGAAGGTTTGAAAGCGATTTTACTTCCTCGCCCTGAAAATGAGATTGAGACCTATGTAAACTCACTTCTCGTGGATGGTGTCGCGATTGTCCCAGTGTTTGGACAACCAACCGATAAAGAGGCTTTGGATATCTATACGGCGGCAGGGATAAAGGCCGTCCCCGGAGATTCGAAGGATCTTTCGAACATGGGCGAAGGTTCCATTCATTGCATCACAATGACGTACCCACCAGTCGCGCTCAAATCATTGCTGAAGAGAATTGGCGCAAAAGAAATTCGATAGAGTAGAAAAAAACTGAAAATGGGCCGGTCAACTAATGCCGGCCGGTCACCGAATCAGGTGGAAAAGTCGACGAGCTGAAACGGTTCCGTCGGCTCGAGCGGGTCAGTAGTAGATGCCGAGCCAGAGTGTGCGAGCAAATTCGCCCACTTTGTTTTTCGTGGCGGTCTCGATGAATTCGTATTGCACGATGACGCCGTAGCGGTGTCCCTCGATCTGATGAATGATGAAGACGTCGGCCAAAAGATCGCCGTTTTTGTTTTGCTCGAGTGGGGCTTTGATTTTTTCAATCCACTCGGTCGCGGGCGAATGATCGTTCGCGCGCACGCGGACTTCTTTTACGCGCTTCAGAAGTTCAGCTTGTTTCGAGTTTTTGATCAGATGGAGATCGGCCTTCCAGCTCGACATCAGTTTTTGTTCGGGCGGAAGCAACCAGTAGCGCTGATCGAGACCTATGAATACCGCCAGGGCCGCCAGCGCCAGAGACGTTATTAAAAGAGCCCAACCAATCGAGCGAGTGCTTGTCGTGGTTGCCTGACCCTCGAAATTGGAATGAGTCGCCGAGCCGGAAGTTTGGTCCTTGGTTTTGTTATCTGAGTTCTGGGGCATTTCCGGCGGTCTCCTTGAAGTGGTGTGCGTTACGGCGCATCGGTGTGACTTGAGCGTAGCGGCGAATGTTGGCTGTGACAATTCGCGCGCGATGACGTTTTGTGGCCGGCCATAAGCCATCGTAAGTACTAAGATTTTTTGATTTTGGTGGTTTTGCCGGTCGCAAAACGAGACACTTTGGGGCTTTTGGCGGACCCAGAGGTTGGGCTCTAAGTAATTGAAATCACATTGTTTTGAACGTTGTTCACGAGTGACCAGGCGATGGCACGCTCATTGGATTGAATACCCGTGATCGAGTGAATATTTCGATCATGCCTACGGGGTCGGTGTCGCAAGACGAACCCTGAAACAGGCGGAGGGATTTATGGAGCGTCATCTAAAGTCAGGTCTCGCAATTTTGATGATCAGCTACTTCGGTGCGTGCGCACCGGTGAGCTTTGATACTCTGCCAGAGAACAAGGCCGACAATGTCGTGACCCGATGTGTGGGTTCGACATGCTTTTATGACATCACTGAAGAGAAAACAGTCGGCGAAGGCTTGGTCGATATTTTGATCGTGAACGATAACTCGGGATCGATGTCGTTTGAGCAAAAGAAAATGACAACAGCTTTTGCGGGATTTTTATCTTCGATCGATAAGCTCGATTACCGAATTGCAATGACGACGACCGACGTCTCCAACACTGTTGGTTGGGCGGGAAGTAACCCTGCTTACAATCCTGCAGGTCCTTACAATCAGTATGGAGCTCTTCAAGATGGTCGACTGATCGATTTCTCGCCAGGCATGAAGTTTCTTGCGCGAGCGACAGCAAATAAAGAGAACCTCTTCAACACCACGATCGTTCGTCCGGAAACTGCAACTTGCGAAGCGAGTCTTGCTCGCGGAGAAAGCCAATGCCCTGCAGGTGATGAGCGAGGGATCGTTGCCGCAGGTCTTACGATTAAAAACTACATGGGACAGTTCACACGTCCAACGGCCCACTTGGCTGTGATCGTTTTGTCGGACGAGGACGAGCGCGGAGTTTCTAAATACAATCCGTGCAACTATGCTGGTGCTGCGGACAAGTCGAACTGCGAAGCGATCAAATCGGCGTATCCTTTTGAAGCGGCTGACGAGCCTCAGGCGATGGTCGACAGTTTCCGTACACTCTATCCAAATAAGACGATGTCGGTTCACTCGATCATCGTGAAGCCAGGAGACATCGGCTGCCGAACAGCGCAGACCGGCCAGGTTGCGGCGCCGATGCCGGTTCTTGGTCAAGAGGGATACGCTTACGATAAATTGAGTAAGCTCACTGGTGGAGTTGTTGGAAACATCTGCGCAAGCAACTATACGGCGCAGCTTCAGGACATCGGTTACACGATTGGTGAGCAAGTAACGTCGCTTCCGTTCCGATGCCGACCCGTTGACGATCAGTTCGAAGTTCTTTTCAGCGGTCAGGCCGCTGCTAGCGGAACTTACTCGGCAGACTTCGCGACAATGGTTTTAACGATCAACACGAATCTGAGCCCGACGACGAAAGTGACACTCAAGTATACGTGCTCGAAGTAATCTAGGTTCGCCGCTAAGCTTCGAAATTTTTGGCAGCGGCGCCTAGCACAACGTCTAGAATTGAAAAAAAACTGAAGAAATTTTCTAGAGAATAAAACGACCGGGTTTCACGCTCGGTCGTCTTTTTTCGTGATTCAGAAGGCTCGATGGAAGCCTTGAGTTGTGATAAAGAAACACCTTTTCTGGAGTCTGCGAGTCGAGCTCTTAGAGTGACTAGAGAGATCTGATAAAAAACATGACTCAAAATTTGAGTGGAAAAATGGTCGGGGAGACAGGATTCGAACCTGCGACCCTCTGCTCCCAAAGCAGATGCGCTACCAGACTGCGCTACTCCCCGACGAAACCTGAAAATCCTGTGAAACAGGCATCAGCTCAGTGATTTCGACCTTTTGTCGCCATCGTTAACGGCAGCAAACTTAAGGTCTCTAGAGTGTTTCTAGATAGTCCGGGATGGGTCCCGGATGAAGTCCTTGCTTGAGATTCTTTTTTAGGAATTTCTTGCGAGGTTTCAAAATCAACGAACCGCGAGTCTATAGGACAAGCGGTCAAACGCCAACTAGAGTGTCGAGGTGTCGTCAGAAAATCACACACCCGACGATGGTCCCCGCATGCACGTCCGCGTTTGCTGCGCTGAATTAATGGGCTGGGAGCTCGTTAAAAAGCGTTTGCCTTCCAAATTGAAGAGTTTCTACCATAACGATGAAACGCACGGGTGTGGTGTCCTGCAGCGGAGGAGTAATTCCTCCACTGAATTCCACACTCAGCTCGCGGATTCGTCGGCCTAAGGTCGAGGACGACTGCGAGGAGGATCAAAGCATCAAAAGTCGACGAAGTGTCGGCGTGAGATCGACGGAGCGTCGTTCGCAAACTTGAAGCTTAGAGATCCGAAAAAAACGGGGCGCAATGAAGCTGGGATAGAAGTGAAGAGAATGAATAGTACAGCATTAGGTTCAGCAAAAGGTTCAACAACAAGTTGTTCTACAAGGAGCAATAGAATGAAACGTTTAGTTCTACTAGCAGGTGCCACTTTGGTTATGTCGTCGGCGGCTCACGCCCAGGACACCGAAGTTAAGCACAACGGTGATTTCCGGGTTCGTTACTACAACGATATGACACCATCGGGTGTTAAAGATCAGCCAGGCAACAAGTCGGACATCGAAGGCCGAATGAAGCTGGGTTTGACAATGCGCAAAGGTGAGAACCTTCAGGCCCATGTCACACTTCTTCATGGCACAATCTTCGGTCAGGACAAAGCAGCGAGCACAACACTCGCAGGTTCTGGCTACAGCACGGTCAACAACGACAACGGTTTGCTTGTAAATCAGGCTTACGGATGGTGGAAAGCTGGCGAGAGCGTCACTTTGAAAGCTGGTCGTTTCAACGTTGAAATCGGCGGCGGCGAGTTCTTCTCGGCTGACGATTGGAGACTTGTTCCGATCACTCACGAAGGTTTCCAGGTCGGTTTCGACACGGGCTTCGCGATGTTCAACGCTTACTTGATCAAAGACAAAGAACTCACTCCGAAAAATCCGGCTTCGTTGGATTCGGATCCTGAGCAGCACAACGTTATCCTCACGGCAGATCTGAAGAACATGCCTGAGGCGATCAAAACTGCAAACATCACTGCAGTTCAGATCAGCCGAAGTGAGACAGGTACTGCGGGTTCGGCGAACGCGCAGCACATCGGTCTGACTGTTGGTGGCGAAGTTGCTGGTTTCAGCTACAAAGGTGTTTACGCGACTCAGATGGGTATCGAATCTAGCAAAGTCGGCACTCCAGCACGTGAAAGAAAGCTCGCTGGCAACATGTTCGACCTCATGGTTGGCTACGCAATGCCTGAGACAATGGGTCTCAAGCTCTATGCGGGTTACCATATGGATTCAGGCGATGATTGCTCGGCAACTGCGCCAGCCGTTTGCTCTGAGAACAAGGCGTATCAGCCTCTTTACTACAGCAGCCACAAGTACGGCGGCATGATGGATATGTTCGGATGGGGCAACCTTTCGTACTTCAACCTGGGCGCTTCTGTAGCTCCTTCGGAAGATCTCGAAGTCGGCCTTGGTTTCTTCATGTTCACAAAAACACAAGAGCGTGGTGCTGTTAGCACGAACGCCAACACTCGTGCGACATACGCTGGCCTGGCTAACAAGTCAGACCTCGGTATGGAGCTCGATGTTTACGCTTCGAAGAAATACAGCTCGGCCTTCTCGATCGACGCTCACCTGGGCGCGTTCATGCCTGGTGCGGCTTTCAAAGACGCGACTGCGAAAAAAGAAGCGACAATCATGCAGTTGATGGTTGCTGGTACAATGATGTTCTAAGCCCTGTAGGGACTTAGTTCGAGGCTCGGCGAAAGTCGGGCTCTCTAGAAAGCGGACTGGGAGACCAGTCCGTTTTTTTTTGGCGTCAAGCCAAGGCGACGCTCTTCCGAAGAGTCTTTGTGAGACAGAGACTCTTTACCGCTCTAATAGTGTTGGCAGTGGCTTCAGTGTTCGCCATTGGGGGAACCTCGGAGGCCCGTCGTATCTCGCGGCTCGTGCTTGAGCCGAACACGATGGCCGAACTCACCGCACTTCTGAGTGCCGCTGACGCACTTCACGCAAGTCTTACCGAGCAAGATGACGAACAGATCGATGTTATTTTGCGAGATATCGAAGTGGCCACTCGGCGTACCATGATGATGTCCGCAAAACTAAAACCCCATGATCGATCTCACCTGGTGAAAATTCTTGAGTCTGTTGAGATGAACGTCGGTGTCGCACGCAATAGCGGTCACACCGATCGGCGAGAACGGATTGTCGACATTTTCAATATGATGGCGAACCTTGTTCGCATTTACGGTGTCGACACCCGCTTTAAGATTTTCTTTTGTGATCGCGATAAGATGACGTGGATTCAGACGAAGGCCAGCGGTCAGCACCCCTTCGCAGACGCTCGGGAGCCGGCGAGCGTTCGCAATTGCGCTCTACGGGCGCCTTAAGTGATGGATAAGTGTCATGGATGAATTTCTTCGGCGCGCACCGCGAACGGTCTTGGCGCTTGTCGCTATCGTCATCGGCTACGCATTGATCATAGGTTTTAATCCTCCGCGAACCGTGTGCGATGAGCAGATGGATGTGGTGCTTGAGTCGCAAAAATCTTTTTTGAGTCCATCGAGCGAGAAAATTCGGAAAACCGCAGCCACTGAGCTCTACGAGCTTTGCAAGTCCGATAACGGCCCTGGTGGCTGCTTTGACTTTTTTCTCAATCTTCGAAGTATGGCTGACGGGCTTGAGCGGGTTCCGAAAACCTGTGCCGAAACGGTTGGCGCGAACGAACTTATACAAAATTGGATTTTTAAATCCATCACGTTAATGACGCAGATTGCGTGGGGGGATTCCAACGCGGGCGTTTATATCTCAAGAAAGCACAGCTGGTTGGACGCTTCTGACTTCAGACTGTTTTGTCGACTGAAGGCTTTGGCCGTTCGCTTTTATGGCGAAGACGCCTTTCAGGCCTTTCGAGAGAGCGTTTTGTCGAGCCTTCCTGGCGCTGACAAAATGACCCGTGAGCAGAAATGGTCACGGTCCATATTCTCTAGCTCCTGCAATATTTAAATCACCATCAGTTCAATGCCTTGAATTCCGTGCGGATATTGGCTTCGGCCCGTTCGTGCCTCCACTTTTACGGTCAAGCGCAGATCGCTGTCATCGCGGTGAACGAGGGTGAGGTGGGTCGGTACCTGATGAACCGTTTTTACGGCCCTCCAATCGAGTGGATTAAGGCCGAAGGTCGTAAGTTCGTTTCGAATTTTGTCGATCGAAAACGACTCAACGGTGAACGAGACGAGGGGTTCGTGGATTTGGTCACGAGTCAGCTGATAGGTCTGTGGCATTTCGGGGCTCCTATTTCTTGATTTGCAGTCGTCCCGGTTTCGGGGCCGAACGTTCGATTCGCTCTTAAAGCAATCAGGGTGCGAGAAAGCCCAGCTGAGTTTCCGAGGATCGGATCATGTAATTACGGTGGGTTAGGGGACTTGCTGGTCACTTCAGGGCCAGATGTTCTTTAATTTGATATCTCAAGTCTTGGAACCGAGACGCGGACAGGACGATACTTGAGGGTGTGGCGGATTGAGCCAAGGTGGGACTTTTAATGAGGAAACTTTTTTTTGCGCAGGTCGCAGCGGCTATTTTGGCGGCCGCTATTTTTCAAGTCGGTCTTGACCCTCGAGTGGCCGGACTCATCGCCGGAAGTTCGTTCGTACTTGTGGGTCTCTATGGGATTCGAATGAGCTGGCCTGAGCGCCGCAATCGACATTTGTCGTTGGCTATTTTGGGGATGTCTCTGATCCATCTCTTCGCGATCGCTTTGCCTATGTTGTGGTTTCGAATTCTAAATTGGAATCAGCCCTTTTCAAAAATCTCAGTTTGGGGGCTTTCAGGGCCTGAATTTCACCAAATTTCAACGCGACTCTATTTTCTCTGGGCTGTTTTAGTGGCAATAACCTGGTGGCTTGAGAGGAAAAAGTCTTCAAGAAAAGGCTCGGGCCCTAAAGGATCTATGGGTGGGCTCATCTCGCAGAAAAAAATTGCGGCTGCCAAAGATGCTGCTTTGAAGCGGTCGGACCGCCTCTCTCGAAATAGCTAGAGGAGCTTAGGTATAAAAAAAGCGCTCGACGAATCGAGCGCTTTTTATCATCGACAACGACCTCGTGGACACGTCGGTGCTACTGGCATTGCTTCTTTGAGTCGTCGACGGCGGTTGAAGCCTTCGGCGTCCCTGCTGTTAAGGCTACCGTTTTTTCCGGCGGCCCTACAGATTAAAGGGCGAAAGGCTTGGGCGAAATAGCCTCTGGGCGCTCGAAAAAGTCGAACGACTCGTTGCCCTGAGGCAAGAGGCCAAGATTTCGGGCTTTTTTCACCGCTGCAGCAACTTTTTTCTGCTGTCCAAGGGACAACTTGCTGATGCGAGCTGGGGTGATTTTGCCGCCCTCTGAGATGAAACGTCCCAGGGTCAAAGCGTCTTTGTAGTCAAAAAAGTAATCGCCAGGAAATTCGGGGCGGTACTTCGAACGAACCATTTTCTTCATGGGATAGGACCCTTCGTCGTTTAGGGCTGAAAGCCGCTGCTGAGCAGCTCTATCTTTCAGCTATCTTTGCAGAGGCGGCAGGGTACAACAGATAGTGGTTGCCAACAAGGTAGATTTTCAATATTCCTAGCCCCTCTCAAATGAGCACCTGAAGGAGACATGCAATGTCGATCTGCGAACTGACAGGCAAACGCCCGGTCGTGAAAAACCTGGTCAGCCACTCGAATATTAAGACCAAAAAGATTGCACAGCCCAATGTGCAGAAGCGACGTCTCTTCAGCCAAGCTTTGGGTGACCTCGTCACTCTTCGCGTAGCGACAAGCGCGATTCGCGATATGGATCACATCGGCGGTTTGGACCGTTTTATCCTCCGTCAGGACGATAAGAAGCTCTCAACGCGAGCTCGCGACGTAAAGCGCCGGATTGTTCGAAAATTGACTCGCAAGTCGTCGAAACCGACGGCCGCAGCTGGAAAGGCCTAATCTCAATGAAACTGAAAGTTACAAAAGGCGCGACCGTAGAAGTCATCGCTGGTTCCGAAAAAGGAAAACGTGGCGTCGTGCTCGATGTTGATTCGACGAAGCTTCGTGTTCGCGTTCAAGGTGTTAAGGTTCAGACCAAGCACTCGAAAAAAGACGGACTTCAGAAAAACGAAGGCTTCATCGATTATTCGAATGTGAAGCTTGTTGAAAAAGCGGCGAAGAAAGAAAAAACCGCTGCTAAAAAGACAAAGGCCAAGTCAGCGTCGAAGTCAGCGTAGTTAAAAAGCCGTTTGGCTTGAAGGCACCGCAAGCGCGGTCGAAAGAGGTGGCTTTGGCCGCCTCTTTTTTTTTTCGTGTTTCGTGAAGCTGTTTCCACTAGGGTTGAGGGCACACGGAGGCACTGATGCGACGGCAAAATTTTCTGATGTTTCTGGCGACTTTGATGTTGGCTTGGACCGCATTGCCATTAGTGGCTTCGGCGGAAGTCGTTCAGGATCTAATTATCTGTAAAAGTCCGGGGCGAATTGACGAAGCGCGAGCCGCTGCGAGTACGGGTGCTTCGGTGGGTAAAGCCGTTCGGATGCTTCGTGTTTATAAAACTAAAGACGTAGCCACCGATGGGACGACGATGGAAGGCTGCCGAGCCACGTACTCGAAAACCAACGTTGAACAGACTGTAGGAAGTAGTCGCCAGCGCCAGCAGTGCCGCAATATTATTGAAGGTATTCAAAAGAATCTTGAGGCGTCGAATTGGAAGTGTCGGTCCGTGGAAACGGCAAACACTTTGAAGTCGAAAGCAGTTTTGACGAGCGAGGCGATGTCGCTTCCGCCGGCGGCGACTTCGGGTTCGACCATTCAGTAGAATAATCGCCGTGATTTCGGATGGAGGGATCGCTGATGAATGTCGCCGTTGTGCAGATGACCTCGGTCAATCACGTCGAATCGAACGAAGCGATTGTTCGCGAAGCTCTTCGGCAAATCGAATCGAAGTCTGTTGGACTGGTCGTGTTTCCAGAGAATGTTTGGTTTCTGCGACTTGCTGACGGAGAGCCGTTACCGGATTTTTCGAGCGCGGTGAAGTTTCATAAAGTGATTCAAGATTGGGTCGAAAAAAATGACTGCGCCGTTGTCTTTGGAGCGGTCCCGGTGGCTTCGAAAGTAAAAACTGGTAGTAAGCCATTTTCCGCCACAGTGGTTTTTGAGCCAGGAAAAGATTGGCATGTTCCCTACACCAAAGTTCACTTGTTTGACGTCGACGTCACAGGACACAAACCTGTGCGCGAGTCTGATCACCTTTCGAGAGGCGAGGGGCCGCGCATTTGGGAGTATCGAGGCTGGAAGTTTGGCTGCGCGATTTGTTACGACGTTCGGTTTGCAGAACTGTTTTCGCACTATGCTGCGCCAGCGGTGGACGCACTTTTTTTGCCGTCGGCTTTTTTGGTTCCGACGGGTCGCCAGCACTGGGAAATTTTGGTTCGTGCGCGCGCGATCGAATCGCAGGTTTACATGCTCGCTCCGGCTCAGTCAGGAGATCATGTGGATCAAACGGGCCGCGTGACTTCGGTTCGAAAGACATATGGTCGATCGATGATTATCGATCCGTGGGGAAGAATCCTCGCGAGTGCGCAGGCCGAGCGCTCGGGAACTGAAGTTTTATATGCCGAGCTTAGCCGCGAAGAAATTTTGAAAGTTCGAGTTCAAATTCCGATGAAAGATCATCGACGTCTCTTGCCTGCAGGTGGGCTCGCGGGTGTTGATTTGAAGGGTAAGGAAGCATGATGAATTCTAAATTGAAGGCAGTGATTTTTCTGGGAGCCGGATTCGTTATTAGCTCCGCCGGTGTCGCACTTTCGGCCGCGGGCAAACTCGACGCTGATGTAGCGGCGACGGAGTCGATGCGTTCGGAGCTGCTTCAAGCCGAAGAGAAGGCTCGAGCCACGGGCGCAAGGTCGCCAGCCAGTACGTCGCAAAATGTTGTCGCTCGAAAAAAATATCCAGGTGGGGCCGATGAAGATGACTTGCAGGTTCAGCCAGCGCTTCCAATTCCGACGAGAACATATGATGGATCGCTGATCGGCGATGAACCGTCGGCCGAGTAGGATGCGCCGTCCTGTTTTGGCCAAGAGAGAAATTGTAAGAAGGCTTTAGACGACGATCGAAAAAGGGGAATTGAAACGGTGGAGCAAGACGGAATTCAGCGCGAAGAAATGGACGTCGATGTCCTCATTGTCGGTGGTGGAGCTGCAGGACTTTCTGCGGCCATTCAACTTCGAAAACTCATTGCGAAGCACGATGAAGAGATAGCCAGCGGTGCTCGCAGTGGCGAGCCTCTGGGCGAACTCATGGTCGCGGTGATCGATAAAGCTTCGGAAGTCGGAGCGCATGCGCTTTCCGGCGCAGTTTTGAATCCCGTGGCTCTGATGGAGCTCATTCCGGATTTCCGGGAACAGGGTTGTCCGATAGAATGTGTCGTCGATCACGATGAGGTTCATTATTTGGGCCGGACCTTCAATGTGAAAGCGCCCGTCACCCCGCCGCCTTTTCAGAATGAAGGCAATTTTCTTGTTTCACTTTCGAAGCTCAATCGGTGGATGGGCCAACAGGCAGAAGCGCTGGGTGTAAATATCTTTGCAGGATTCGCCGCTGTTGAAGCCCTTTACGGTCCCGGTGGCGAAGTCGTCGGCGTGAGAACCGGCGATAAGGGTGTCGATAAGGATGGAACTCCAAAACCAAACTTTGAGCCCGGACTCTTGCTGAAATCGAAGATTACGATTTTCGCTGAAGGAACACGCGGATCGCTTTTCAAACAGGTCGCGAAAAAGTTGAATCTTTTTGAAGGGAAAAATCCTGACTCGTACGAAGAGGGCGTGAAAGAAATCATTCAGTGCCCTCCGGGCACGGTGAAGCCCGGACAAGTGATTCACACGCTTGGATTTCCTTTGGATAGAACCATCGGTGGAACTTTCATCTACACTTATCCTGGCGATCAGGTTGTCTTGGGACTTGTCGGCTACATGGATACAAGTGATCCTTTGTTCGATCCGCACCGAGAGCTTCAGCGTTTGAAGACGCACCCGTTTATCTACAATATGATTAAGGGCGGAAAAGTTATCGCCTACGGCGGAAAAACTTTACCGGCGGGCGGTTGGTATTCCATGCCCAAACTTTATCATGACGGAATGATGGTCGACGTAAAAAAGCTCAAAGGTATTCACTTGGCGATGAAGGCTGGGATGCTGGCGGCGGAAACGGCTCTCGAAGCTCTTGTCAAAAAAGACTACTCCGCAGCGACACTTTCGAAGTACGCCGACCGCATCGAAAAAAGCGTCGTGAAAGATGATCTTTGGGCAACCCGAAACTTTCATCAGACGCTGTCGATGGGAATTTTCAAGTCGGCTCCACTTTTGGCGATTCAAGAAATCACGGGTGGGCGCGGCCTTGTTGATAATATGGTTTCTCACCCTGACTGGACGACGACTGAGTCATTGGTAGAAGTTTGGGGTGCACGAGGTTGGGAGCATCCCGATACACAGCTTCCTAAACCGGACGGTGTTTTGTTCTTCGATAAGCTTTCAAGCGTTTATCTAACTGGAACGTCGCACGATGAGCACTCGCCCAATCACTTACTTGTGGCGAACACCGATCATTGCCGCGATGTTTGTTATGAGAAATTCCGGTCACCCTGCAATCATTTTTGCCCGGCGGCCGTCTATGAAATGGTACCTGAGGAAAAAATCGCACGCGATGGGACGCCAGGGGGCCTAACGGGCAAACATCGACTGCAGATCAACTATACGAACTGCATTCACTGCAAGAGCTGTGATATTAAGTGCCCTGCAGACAATATCACATGGACCGTGCCCGAAGGCGGCGGCGGCCCGAAATACACTGAGACTTAAAAGCGTAAGCGTTGGGAAGTATCGATCTATGGCCACTTTTTTTGCTCTGACTTCGCGCGGTCTCGTCGATGCGCTTCGTGACGAATTGGCTCAGTTGGGGGCGAAAAATCTTGAGAAAGAACCTGGCGGAGTTTATTTTGATTCTAACTGGGCGACGGTTTACCGCGCGAATTTGCGGCTAAGAACAGCCACTCGGGTTGTGAAACCGATCCTTCGGTTTCCCGCGTACAAGAACGAAGATCTCTACAACAACATTCGCAAATTCGATTTCACTTCGTTGATTGAGCCCGAAGGGACTTTAGCGGTCGAAGCGAGCGTGCGGGATTCTGTTTTTACAGATCAGCGTTTTGTCGCGATGAAAGTGAAAGATGCCATCGTCGATCAGTTTCGCGAGAAGACGGGGACAAGACCGTCAGTCGACAACGACAAGCCTGACCTTGTGATTGTTGTTCGCGCTTATAAAAACACATTCTCTGTGAGTCTTGATACTTCGGGCGATCCGCTGTTCAAGCGTGGCTACCGCGTCGGCACCGGTGATGCTCCTTTAAAAGAGCATGTTGCGGCGGGGCTATTAAAACTGGCCGAGTGGGATGGCGAAACACCGATCGTCGATCCGATGTGTGGATCGGGGACAATACTTATTGAAGCCGCACTTCAGGCGCGGGCGATTGCGCCGGGTACGCTTCGCCGTCGTTTTGGTTTCATGGGATGGAAGGGGTTTGATAGCGAGGCGTTTAAGACTGAGCTTGAAGCCGCTATCGCCATGGAAGATGAAGCGGCGATTCGTATCGAGTCGGCCTTGGACCGAATTTATCCCGCAACAATGGCGGCCGATGCCGGCGTCTCGGTCGAAGAAAAACGAAGGCCTTTGTTTTACGGCTACGACGTCGATTCTAAAGTTATAAAATTAGCACAAGCCAACGCTCGCGAAGCTGGCGTCGACGATCTTATCAGCTTCCGACGACACGCCATGGAAACTCTCGAAGCTCCCATTGAAAAAGGAATCATCATCACGAACCCACCCTACGGCGCGCGCCTTGGAGACGAAGAGTCTCTAAAAGACGTGTACCGCGACTTAGCTTTCACTTTGAAGAGTCGTTTTAAGGGTTGGTCGGCTTTTGTCCTCTCTGGAAATCCGCAGCTGTCCTCAGCGATGAAGCTAAAGGCAACTCGAAAATCGGTCGTGTACAACGGCCTTATCGAGTGCCGCCTCCTCAAATACGATATGTTTTAAAGCTGGCCGAAAAAATTCGAATGAGATCGCGGCGACTTCCCAAGTTCCGCGACACGGGCATCGTACCCTCTGCCGTATCGGCTCGGGCCATCCGGGCCCTCGGCTCGCGGCGTACGCGAGCTGCCCGATTCGGAGGTCGCGGAACTTGGGAAGTCGCCGCGATCTCCTCGAATCAAATGGACAGGTTTAAAAATTCGCGCTTTCACGCTCTTTTTCTGAGCGATAAACTGTGGGCTTTTTATACGCCTGGTTTGTAGATCGCTAGGTACGCGGCCAGAATGCCGAGCGCTAGAGAGGCTAAAAATGTTGGAAGAGCCAAATTTGGTTTTCTTCTCAGGATGACCGGTGTTGCTCCGAGGATGAGCCAGATAACTATTTTTGCCCAGACCCATAGGCCCATGTCACGTGCCAGACCTAGCTTCGCTAGTAGTCCGAAGCCGGCGACGAGCATTATTATCGACGCGATTCCATGAAGGGTTAGGAACGGTTTTCGTTTCTCGGTTGCGACGACCGAGAGGGCGCCGAGGGATGCGAAGAGAGTTACGAGGCCGACGAGATGCAGAACTTTATAAAATTCGTATGTCATATAGACTTCGCTAGCTCATTCGCACGAGCGTGTCTACTCTTAGGAGACTATGGCGAAGACGATAAGAAGTATGTCAGGTACAAGTATATCGGGCAAAAGAACAGGCGCAGGAACAACCGGACGTTCGAAGAACGGTACAGTTGCGATGGGTGAGATGCCGCGCGAGATCGGGATGGCGTGGCAAGAAGCCGTTCGTGTTCGAAAGAATGCCTATGCACCTTATTCGAAATTTCAGGTCGGTGCGGTATTGATCGACGACCAAGGTCGCTCGCACAGTGGCTGCAATGTGGAGAATGCCTCTTACGGTGCAACCATCTGCGCGGAGCGCACAGCTGTGCTTCGGGCTGTGGCTGATGGAGCTAAATCGATTCGTCACGTGGTGGTTGTTACCGATATGAATCCGCCCGCTCCGCCGTGTGCTCTTTGTCTTCAGGTGTTGAGTGAATTTTCGAACGACGAAACGCGGGTTTGGACTGGTGATCTCAGCGGCGTGACTGAAGTTCTAAAAATTTCGGAACTTTTGCCAAGGCATTTCGGTCCGAAGTCGTTGGCCCGCGGACTTAAGAAACCTCCTCGGAGCCCTTAGCGTTGACCGCTTCATCATTTTCGCCGCGCCGAAGTTTTTTGAATAGCTCAGGAAGTTTTAAAAGTGCCGACGTAAACCGAATGTAATCTCGCATCGGGAGCAGCGGATTCCCACCGTAAGCTCCTGGTTTCGTGATGCTCTTTCGAACGACCGAAAGTGCCGCGAGATTGACGTTGTCGCAGAGTTCGATGTGACCGGTCACCGAAGTATTTCCACCCGTCAAAAAGTTGCGTCCGATTTTTGTCGAGCCAGCGACGACGAATCCGGCCGTGATCACGGCATTTTCACCAATGACAGCATTGTGAGAAATTTGAATTCGATTGTCCAAGATGGCGCCTGAACGAATCTCCGTGTCGGCAAATGTGCCGCGATCGACGTTCACTGAGGATCCCATATGGACGCGGTCACCAACGATCACGCGGCCTGTGTGCGGAATTCGGTAATGATTGTTTTTCTTGTCGTGTGCGTAGCCGAAACCTTCTTTGCCGATCGTCGTGTGTGGGTTGATTTCGCAGTCGACTCCGATATCGCAGCGAGGGCCGACGTAGACGAAAGGGTGTAAGACAGATCGCGCGCCGATTTTCGAGTGAGATTCGATCACCGTGTGGGCTCCGATGACGACCGAGTCTTCGATTGTAACTCCGCTTGAAATAACGCAGTAGGGACCAAGCCGAATTCCGGTACCGAGTTTTGCTGTGGGGTGAACGATCGAAGTGGGGTGAATGCCGCCGAGTTTGGGATCAGCGTCGATGTCGAGATTGACATAGGGAGTTGTTTGGAAAAACGTTTGCAGTGTTTGCCGCATTGCGAGTTCAGGCTCGTGGGAAAAAAAGAAGGGCCGAGAGGTGGAGCCGTCCAGGCGCTGAAGTACAAGCGTACGGGCCGACTCGGGAAAGCAAAGCGCACTGGCTGTTCCGGTGAGCGCTTTTTCAAGGTACTTGGCCTGGGTTACAAAGGCGACCTGATCAGGTCCCGCGTCGGCGGGGCTATTGACCGATCGAATTTCGATTTGCTTTCCGTCAATGTGATGCCGAGTCGTCACCAAGGGTCCGAGCGATTCAAGAATTCTTTCAAGGGTCGTTGGTTGACCTAGCGTTGGAGTCATGTTTGGAGTCCTACTCGTTTCTTAGTAAGTGCGCCTGATTATTTTATTTGGCCGATTTATTTGGCTTGTTTTTCAGGCTTGTTTTATAGAGGTGTCTTGTCTAGTTTGTTTTAACCTAGGGGCTTTTATGCTGAGTCGCTTGCGACAAATTTCGCGTCGCATCGGTTTGGGATTACGGGGCGAAGGCGGAGGAAAATTGGCTGCAAAATCGGCTTCCAAATCAGGGTCCAAGCCAGGTGCTAAACCTGCAGGCAAAACGGTGACCAAGCCGGCTGCCAAGTCCGCGGCAAAACCGGTTGTAAAATCGGCCGCGAAGGCGAAATCTGCGACTGCGAAGAAGACCCCTTCGGCTCCTGCTAAAAAACAAGGCACCGCGCCGGCTAAGGCCGTTTCCAAATCAGCACCGAAGGCCCTCGCCAAATCACCTTCGAAGGCACCGGCTAAATCGCCGGCTAAAGTGGCTGCGGCGCCCGCTGAAAAAGGCAAAAAGGCGTCGAAGTCTGCTAGCGCGAAAGCCGGGGGCAAGGATTCTGAGGCGCTTTCGCCGGCTGATTTTGAAGGCGCAGAGCAGTTTGCGGCCGACATCGCTTCCGACATGGAAGCGGCCGAACTGGAAGTGGCTGTTGAGCCTGAGGCGCTCAGTCCTTCGGCAGCACTTCTGGCGGTCATGAAGCCGACCGTGTCGGACGAGAAAGCGGCCGAGAAGAAGAAGAAAAAAGATGATCTCAAAATCGACAGAAATGGCGATCTCGAAGCTCAGTGGCAGACGCTAAAAGACAAAAATAAGGCACTGAAGCCGGTCAATTACAAAATGTCAGAGAGTTTTGAAGCCAGAACTCCGATCTTGCATAAGGTCCTCGGATGGGGCTTTATCATCAGCAATCAAAATGATCGTTTGGAAATACTGTTTCAACAGGGCATTAAGTTCCTGATTTCCAATTACAAAGTTTAGAACACTAGGAATAGGACGCGGATGGCGAAGGACGATTTAGCGCAACTCGAAGGAAAGATTGTCGACGTAAATGCGGGAGGGCTCTACCGGGTCATGCTCGACAACAACGTTGAGATCGTGGCGAGACTTTGCGGCAAGATGCGTCGCTTCAATATTCGGGTGGTCGTTGGCGATAAAGTCACCGTTGGCGTGTCGCCCTATGATCCAACGAATGGCTTGATTCTTTACCGACATAAATGATTCGCTCAAACTAACTATGAGCCTTACTCCAATTGCCTTCGCGGCCTATCGTGACAAGTTCCTTCCGAAGATTTCTCTGAAAGCAGCGCAAGCCGTTCTTGAGCTTGCGGCTGAAGGAGGAACCGTTCCCTTTATCGCACGCTACCGGAAAGAAAAAACCGGCGGCCTTGATGAAGTCGAAATCCGCGATGTCATCGAGGGCAATGAAACTCTGACGGAGCTCAACAAGCGCCGCGAGTTCATCTTCACGGAGATCCACACTCAGGGAAATCTGACCGACGAGCTTAAAAAGCGCATCGAGCAGACGATGGATCTTGGCGACCTTGAAGAGATCTATCGTCCCTTTAAGAAAAAGAAGAAGACCAAAGCGACACTCGCTCGCGAGGCGGGTCTTGAGCCTTTGGCCGATTGGCTTTGGAAGATTGGTCACGCGGAAGAAGCGCCAGACGTCACCATGGAGATCAAAGCGAAAGGTTTCTTGAACGTTCCGGGTGGAATCGTCACTTACGATTTGGCCCTGAAGGGCGCGCAAGACATCATCGTCGAAAAACTTTCCAACGATGCAGCTCTTCGCGAACGCATTCGTGCGAACTTCTTTGAGTCTGGAAAAATCACATCGAAGAAGGCCAAGGGATTCAAAGCGCATTCGAAATTCGAAATGTACGCCGAATTTTCAGAGCCGGTAAAAAGTTTGGCCGAGAAAAAAGCATCTCATCGCTACTTGGCGATGCGACGAGGTTGGGCCGAGGAAGAACTGTCGGTCGCGGTTGAGGGCGACGAAGAGTCTAACCTTCGCTTGTTCGAACGAGCGACGTTTGTTCCAGCCGCTGAAACGGCCGTTGCTGGAAATGCTGAGATTGGCAAGGTCCTCGAGTTCTTGAAGACCTGTGCAAAGCTTGCCTACACCGTTCACGTGCATCCTTCGATTTCGAACGAGGTTCATCGCCTCTTAAAAGAGAGTGCCGACAAAGACGCGATCACGGTCTTTGCTGAAAATGTTCGTAAAGTTTTGTTGTCGAGTCCGTTTGGACCTCGCTGTGTTTTGGGAGTCGATCCAGGCCTTCGCACAGGCTGTAAAGTCGCGTTGATCGACAAGCAAGGAAATTTCATCTCCAACACGGTTCTTCAAATTTTGGGCGAGGGCGCTCATGAAAAAGCGAAAGCTCTTTTTGGAGAAGTGACCAAGCAGATCGCGATCGATGCGATTGCCGTTGGAAACGGAACGGGCGGCCGCGAGGCAGAGACGTTTATTCGAAAAGTTCTTAAAGAGATCGAAAAAGAAATTCCTGTGATTCTTGTGAGCGAGTCGGGGGCTTCGGTCTACTCGGCGAGCGACGTGGCACGCGAAGAGTTTCCGGATTTGGATCTTACGGTTCGTGGAGCAATTTCGATTGCACGCCGTCTTCAAGATCCATTGGCGGAGCTCGTAAAAGTTGATCCTAAGAGCATTGGCGTTGGTCAGTACCAGCACGATGTCTCTCAGACGGCTTTAAAGAAGTCTTTGGGTGAAGTCGTTGAGAGCTGCGTGAACGGTGTGGGAGTTGATCTCAACACGGCGTCGGCGCCGCTATTATCTTACGTTGCAGGCATTGGGCCGGCTCTTGCGAAATCGATTGTCGAGCACCGCAAGGCCAACGGACTTTTTTCAGAGCGCGATCAGCTTTTGAAAGTGGCTCGTTTTAGTCCGAAAGTTTTTGAGCAGTCCGCAGGATTCTTGCGAGTTCCACAAGGGAAGCACCCTCTGGATTCGACGGGCGTTCATCCCGAGCGGTATGCTGCGGTTCGCGATATGGCGTCCGAGCTTTCGGTTCCTGTGACGGGACTTTTTGGCGACGGTGCAAAGAAGATTCTCGAGCTTCGAACAAAGTGGGCGAAGATCATCGGCGAATTCACATTTGACGATATCGTCCGTGAACTTGAAAAGCCCGGACGCGATCCGCGCGACCCGTTCAAGGTTTTCGCCTTCCGAGATGATATTTTTGAAGTGAAGGATCTGAAAGAGGGCATGATTTGCCCAGGCATCGTCACCAACGTTACGAATTTCGGAGCGTTCGTGGACATTGGGGTTCACCAAGATGGTCTGGTTCATATTTCTGAACTCTCGACTAAATTCGTCGACGATCCAAGAAAAGTGGTGAACCCGGGCGATCAGGTGACGATCCGAGTTCTCGGAGTCGATCTTGAGAAGACGCAGATTTCTTTGTCGATGATTTTGGAAGCTGGAGCGCCAAGAGAGCGCGCCGCTCGTACCGAATCCGCACCACGCGGCGAACGCGCCCCAAGGGGAGATCGCGCGCCTCGTGCCGGCAAAGGTGAAAAAGCAGCCGCTCCGAAGCCGACACCAACACCAGGTCCACGAGTGGGCGGCCCTCAGCCGCGTGCCGCGGGCGATGCGCCAAGTGTGCAGTCAGGCCCAAGACCTCAACCGCGCGGTCCCGGTCAAATTGCACCCGCTGGTTCAGGCCCACGAGTCGGCGGACCCTCGGGAAGTTTCGGCGGCGGAAATCGCGGCGGTGGTTTCGGCGGAGGCGGAGGATTTGGTGGCGGCTCACCGTTCAACAATCCGTTCGCAGCACTCCTCACGAACGACGACAAGAAAAACAAGGGAAGCTCAAAAAGCAAGTAGCCCAATCGAACTCGCCGACCGAAAAGCGGCGAGTTCTAAAAGTCAGTTGATGGAAGCAAATCTCATGATCGATTTTCAAACACTCTGATCAAATTTTTCTCCAACCGTGACGTCGGAACTTCTAAACTACCTGCTGATCTAAATGAGCTCGCGGAGGTATTTTTAGACAATCCGACTATTTGCGGGTGGCGAGGATTTGGTTGGCGATTTGTACGAAGCCGTGTCCGCCGCTGAGGTTGGCGACGAACGCGGGTTTGCTTTTTAGGCGGTCGGCGAATTTTACTATGTTGGCCACGGCGAAGGAGCTTTTGAAGGCTTTGAACATTGGTTCGTCGTTGGGCGAGTCTCCGCAGAAGGCTATCGCGCCTTTGGAGTTTTCGTCGTCGAACGTGAAACCTAATTCGTTTTTGCAATAGAGTTTTGTCATTGAGAGTTTGTCGTAGTCGCCGAACCAGCCGTTGACGTGGATGGAACTTACTTTGGCGACGGCTCCGTGTTTTTCGAAGATGGCGACGATTTTATCGATGTCCGCATCGGAGAGAGGCCCTACGTCTTCGGCGAAATCGATAGCGAGATCCATGAGTCTTGAGAATTGATCACTTGCGACAGCTGAGCCGCGAACATTTCTAAGAACTTCGTAGCGAACTTGTTCAAGTGACTCTCTATTTTTCGCCATGGTCTTTTCATCAAAAACGAAATGACGTTTCATCTTTCGGTCGGCATAGCGAAAATAAAACCCGCCGTTTTCTCCGATCACACCGTGCACGGGCCAAAACCGCGCGATCATTTCGCACCATCCGGCGGGACGTCCGGTCACCGGGATGACTTTGATCCCGGCTTCGTGGAGGCGCCAGAGGCTTTCATAGGCCTCTGGCCTTAGTGTTCCTTCGTCGGTCAAAGTGTCATCGATGTCGGTGAAGACTGTGTGGACCGAGTGGGAGAACTTTTCCAGCGCCTGCATTTCGGACATGACTTGATTCCTTATCTAACGCGCAACATAAGAGTTGAAGCTGACCTCACTATCCGAGCAGGTCCTGCCGCGCTGTTCAAGTGCAGTGAGAGCGGATCCCTACAGAAAATTATCTTGCCGAAGGTGTCCGGTTCACTTCACTTTAATAAACGATAGTCGGCGCGGGATGTGTGGCATAGTCAGAGGCACTGCAGCGCAGCTAAGTTGTAGCTCACGATTCATCTTTTGATTTGGCGGCATTTTTTGGCGAAGGCATCTGAGAAAGTATCTGAAAAGGTTTCTGGGAAAAGTGCGGCGAGAAGTTCGGGTAAAACCTTGGTTGTTGTCGAATCTCCGACCAAGGCCAAGACGATCCGAAAATTTCTTGGCAAAGACTTTATTGTCGAGAGCTGTATGGGGCACATCCGAGATCTGCCTCAATCCTCAAAAGATATTCCGGAAAAATTTAAGAAACAGAAGTGGGCTCAGCTGGGCGTCGATACGGACCACGAGTTCGAACCGATTTATTGTGTTCCTAAAAACAAGACGAAGATCGTTACTCTTCTGAAAGAAAAATTAAAAGAAGTCGATCACCTTTTGCTCGCGACGGACGAAGACCGTGAGGGCGAGAGCATTAGCTGGCATTTGGTCGAAACTTTAAAGCCGCAAGTTCCGTTTCGTCGGATGGTTTTCAACGAAATTACCAAGGAAGCGATTCTCGATGCGGTGAAAGATACGCGCGAGATCAATTCAAATCTTGTCAGAGCCCAAGAAGCTCGTCGAATTCTTGACCGCTTGGTCGGCTACACGATTTCTCCGCTATTGTGGAAGAAAGTTGCGTACGGGCTTTCTGCCGGCCGCGTTCAGTCGGTGGCCGTTCGAATGATCGTCGAGCGAGAGCATGATCGGCTTCGTTTTAAGAAGTCCAGCTACTGGGATCTTGAGGCCGAGAACGAAAAAGATTCGATTCGATTTAAGTCGCGGCTGATCAGCTATGATGGTCAGCGTGTCGCAACGGGAAAAGATTTTGATTCGACGACCGGGGCCTTATCCGTTGAGCGCATGAAAGATTCAGTTGCTCTTGACGAAGTAAAGGCCACAAAAATTTTGGCGCAGTTGCAAACAGCTCCGTGGAAAGTGACGGAGGCTGAAGAAAAGCCTGTGTCGCGAAAGCCTGCGGCCCCTTTCATCACTTCGACATTGCAGCAAGAGGCCAACCGAAAGCTTGGTCTCTCAGCGCGCGAAGCAATGCAGGTTGCTCAGTCACTCTACGAGCAGGGTTTTATTACCTATATGAGAACGGACTCGACGTTTCTTTCGACGCAGGCCCTTGAGGCCGCGCGCGGTCGAATCACGAAGCTCTATGGTAAAGAGTATTTGCCGGAAGCTCCTCGCACTTACGACGACAAAAAGTCCAAAGGTGCCCAGGAAGCTCACGAAGCCATTCGGCCCGCGGGAACGGAAATGATTGTTCCCGAAGACACAGGTCTTTCGGGGCTTCCTCTAAAGCTTTACGATTTGATCTGGAAGCGCACGATCGCAAGCCAGATGGTGAACGCGCGTCAGCGGCAACTGGCCGTACGATTTGAAGTGGGATTGGGAACTTTCGCTGCCAGCGGAATGACGATCGAATTTCCCGGATTTTTGAGAGCGTACGTCGAAGGCAGCGATGACGAGACGGCGGCTTTGGAAGAAAAAGAAGTTCGTCTTCCAAGTCTTAAAAAAGGCGACAGCGTCAAATGCGCGGAACTTGTCACTCAAGCGCACGAGACAAAACCACCCGCTCGATTTACAGAAGCGAGTCTTGTTCAAACCATGGAAAAGGAAGGCATCGGTCGACCGTCGACCTACGCGTCGATCATCGGAACGATTATCGACCGCGGCTATGTACGAAAAGCTGGTAACGCTCTGGTTCCGACGTTCACAGCGATGGTTGTTGCAAAGCTTCTCAGAAAGCATTTACCAGAATTTGTTGATCTCAAGTTCACAAGCGGGATGGAAGATTCTTTGGACGAAATTGCCAACGGCGATTTGGATTCCATCGGGTACTTGAAGTCGATTTACTTCGGAAAAGGTGCCAAGCACATTGGTCTTCGCCCCTTGGTCGACAAACAAGAAGCCGAAATCGATCCGGCCGAAGCTCGCACGATTCAGCTTGAGGGCCTTACCGGACTGAACTTCCGCGTGGGACGATACGGTGCTTATGTTTGTCGGGATACTAAAGACGGTGAGCAGTGTGCTTCGATTCCCGATGCTCAATCGCCCTCCGAGATCACAGCTGAAATCGTCAACAAGCTGATAGATCAAAAACTCAATGGCGCCGATGCTCTTGGCAAAGATCCAAAATCGGGACAGCCAATTTACGTTTTGAGTGGGCGCTATGGTCCGTACGTACAGTTGGGTGAAGCTGATAGCGAAGAGGCAAAGCCCAAGCGAGTTTCGTTACCCGCAGGCACAGAGCCCGAGTCGGTGACGATGGAAAAAGCTCTTCAGCTTTTGGAACTTCCAAAGACTCTTGGACTTCATCCTGGAACGGGAAAAGAAATCAAAGCCGGGCTTGGACGCTTTGGACCTTACGTGGTTCACGATGGAGATTTTCGGTCCATCCCAAAAACGGAAAGTCTTTTTGATGTGACCTTGGCGAGATCTCTTGAGCTTTTCGCAAAGGAAAAGCAGGGACGTGGTCGCGCGGCGGCTCTTCGGGAAATTCCAATTCCGAATCGAACCGATAAAATTCAAGTTTTCTCTGGAAAGTATGGGCCCTACGTGAAGCTTGGTAAGACGAACGCGTCTTTGCCAGAGGACATGAAGCCTGACGATATCACTTTTGAGCAAGCCATGGATTTGATCAAAGCCCGCGGCGGCGGCGATCCGGAAGAGGCTTCGACGTCATCTTCTGGCGGGCGCGGCGCAAAGGGTGGAAAAAAAGCGGCCAAAGCGAAAAAGCCGCTGGCTGAAAAAACGGAAGCTCAGAAAGCTGCGGGAGCGGCCTTCGCCGAGAAAATGGCGGCGGCACGCGCCGCTGCGGCGGAGCGAAAAGCTGGCGCATCGGGAGCCGTTGGTAAGTCTGGAGCGAAGGCTTCGACCAAACTACCTGCAAAGACAGTCGCTGTACCTTCTAAAAAAGCCACTGTGACGACGATCGTTCGACGCAAATGATGACGAGAGCGCGAAGTTTCGGCTTCGCCAAAAGCTGAATAAGGCCTTGTTGAATTTAGTAGCTGTTCGGGCTAGCGTCCGCGACAGTGAACGATCGAGACAGCTCCAAAGTCGAAACACAAAGCGTTGCGGCTCCTCAGGGAGTTTGGGCGCCGGTGCAACCTGAACGCGGGCAACTTGAGTTGCCGATTGGGCGTGATGTCGCCCGTGATCGGAACGCGGATCGCGGCGGTCGAAGCTTCTATTTTTTCGATTTCGACGACAACGTCGCGTTCTTGGCGACACCAATCGTATTGTTTCATCGAGAAACAAAAGAAGAGCTCAAAGTGTCCAGCGGCGAGTATGCAAAAGTTCACCAAAGCGTTGGCCAAGCTGGGGCGTACTCAAATTACGAGATTATCAATGAGGACCGCAGGGGTTCTTTTCGAAATTTCCGCGACCGCGATTTGAATGTTCTCGAAAAGCTTTTGGGTCGAAAACAAATTTTTGTTCAGGATTTGGCGCACGCATTGGGGCATCCCGATGTTGCTTGGAAGGGTCCGTCGTGGAGCTGTTTTTACCACGCGGCTTTGAATCGGCGACCGATGAGCGTGATTACGGCGCGTGGGCACGCGCCAGAGACGATCAAAGCTGGAATTCGGCTTCTCGTGGACCGCCAGTATTTGCCGTTTGAACCCAACTATCTCAGCGTGTTTCCCGTGACCCATCCGAATGTTCGGTCGGAACTTGGTTGTACCGACGGCTCGACTTCCGTCGCGTCCTTAAAAAAAGCAGCCATTCGCGCCTCGGTCGAGCGCGCGATTGAAGTTTATGGAAATAGCGACTTTCATCGCTTCGGAATGTCTGATGACGACCCGCACAATATCGAGCTTATTACGCAGGAGATGCGAACCCTGAAAGCCAAGTACCCGATGATGTCGTTCTTTGTCATTGAGACGCAGGCGGGACGTTTTGTGAAATGGGAAGTCTATGCCGACCACTCGGAAGCGACGGTGTGTTCAACAAATACAGATTTCCAGTCCTTTGAGCAGCTGACGCTTCTTCCTCCTTAGAGGTATTGTATGAAGGTCGAGGGGAAAAGGACGCGGTCGCATCGAGCGCGTCGGTAGCTTTTCTCTGGAAAGTTGAAAGGAATCTTCATGACCACTCGCCCGCGTTTTAAGTTCCGTTTTGCGGCATCGAATATTTTCAGAGTCGCGGTCGCCGGCGCTGTTTTGGGTGCGGCGTTAGGGGCTTCGAAAATTTTCACTGAAGCCGAGGCGCAGGCTCCAAAGTCCGGCGGTCTTAAACTTGGATGCGAAAATGTTCGTCGCATCCAAGACAAGTTTTTCGATCAGCACATTTTGTTCAAAGCGCCAGATGCGGCCATCGAGGGGCGCACTGTCGAGCAATACATTAAACGTCTCGACGCCGCGAAGCTCTACCTGCTGCAATCTGATGTCGACAGCATGAAGTCGAAAATGAAGGGCCTTTTCAAAGCTCTGGAAAATGACAACTGCACGGCGCTGACGTCGTCTTACGATGTATTGATCAAGAGAGTTGAAGAGCGCGTCGACTTTGCCAAAAAAACTTTGAGTTCGAAAGAATTCAAATTCGATCCGACAACATCGATCACTTTAGATCCCGACAAACGAAAGTACGCACGAACCGTTGCCGAGCAGAACGCGTACCAGATGAAATACATTCAGTTCCAACTTTCCAATCAGCTAGCAACGGGTTTGAAGCAAGATGAAGCCCAAGCGCAAGTCATTCGCACCTATGAGCGCGGACTGAAAAGAATTAAGGACACAGATCAAGAACAGCGATTCGCTGACTACTTGGAATCTTTCGGTAGAGCGTTGGATCCTCACACGTCATATTTTTCGAAGGACGCTTTGGAGGACTTCGAAGTTCAGATGAGTCTTTCTTTAGAGGGCATCGGTGCTTCGCTCTCTTCACAAGACGGTTTCACTGTGGTCGAGCAGCTGATCGATGGCGGAAGCGCGAAAGCGTCCGGCATGGTTCAGCCGCAAGACAAAATCGTCGCCGTGGGTCAGTTCAAAACTGACGGCAGCGAAGAGCAGTTTGAAAACGTCGTGGAGATGGATCTTCGCGAAGTGGTTCGCCGGATTCGCGGTCCGAAGGGAACGAAAGTTCGCTTGCAACTTCTTCGTCAAAAGACAGATGGTTCGAAAGAGCGCCTTTCTGTGACGTTATCTCGCGATAAAATCAAACTTGAAGAAGATGCCGCTCAGCTTTCGATGCAAACGCGAGAGATTGATGGGAAGCCCGTTTCGGTGGCCGTCATTAATCTTCCTTCGTTTTATTCGGATGGACGGCGCGGAGGTCGTTCGGCAGCTTCAGATATGAAGCGCTTGATCGGCGAGGCTCGTGAAAAAGGTGCGAAGGCCATGGTCCTCGACTTTTCAACAAACGGCGGCGGATCACTTGATGATGCTGTCCGCATTGCGGGTCTCTTTTTCAAAACTGGAAATGTCGTAAAGCAATCTTCCAATCGTGATCCCGAAGGACCGGCGCTAACGTTGACCGATCGTGATCCCGCCATTGATTGGGCGGGTCCGCTTGTGATTTTGACGAGCCGGATTTCTGCTTCGGCCAGCGAAATCGTTGCTGGAACTTTGAAAGACTACAATCGCGCTGTTGTTGTCGGCGGAGACCACACGTTTGGTAAAGGAAGCGTTCAGTCCGTTCAGGAACTTCCCCCAGGTTTGGGTGCCGTAAAGACAACGGTTGGCTGGTTCTTTACTCCGGGTGGTTTTTCGACTCAGTGGCGTGGCGTGGATGCGGACATTGTGTTCCCAAGTCCGTTTTCAACAGACGATATCGGTGAAAAAAGTTTGGATTATTCTTTGAAGCCGAAAGCGATCAAAGAGTTCCGCTCAAAAGATGCCAATGCTGTCGGACCTGAAGCTTGGAAAGAAGTGAGCAAACTAGAGCTTGATCAGTTGAAAGTTCGGGCCAAAGCACGCGTGCTGAAAAACCCTGAGTTCGTGAAGATCACTGGTGAAATACAAAAAGCCAAAGCTCGCGGGAAAGTCATTAAACTTGCTGAGTCTTTGAAAGAATCAAAAGAGCGCAAAGACGAAAATGATTCAAAAAAGCAGTGGGGCAAAGAAGAGAAGCTGGCCGAGTACTTGAAGCGCGCAGAGCTTCAAGAAGCTTTGAATGTGGCAGCCGACCTCTTTGCTCTTCAAAACAAAGTGGCGCTCAACAAAGTCGTGATCCCGCCACCACCGCCAGCGACAACAAAAGTCGCTGCCGCGACAAAGAAGAATTCGGACCCAGCACTTCCTGAGGATCCCGATAAGCCCGTTGGAACCATTCAGCGCGATGAAACAAAGGGGTCGATTTCTCCTTAACGACCGAGTGTCGCGCCGGGGTCGTCCCCTGGGGGGCCTTCTTCAACATAGCGCCGCTTCCGTCATTGGAAAGCGGCGCTGTTTTTTTGACTTCATACCCCATCGTGGGTAACCAAGAGTGCAATCGAATCCTATGGGGGAGTCCATGAGGCAAGTTCAGTCCACGAAGTCGAAGGCGCAGATGAAAACTCGTCCGTCGGCCAAAAAAGCCGCTAAGAAACCTTCCGTAAAAAAGACCGAAAAAGCGCAGGCGAAAGATCGTGCGCTGGGTCTCTTGCCGAAGAATCAAGTGCTTCAAATGATGGACCTGATGGTGAAGTCGCGCGTTTTGGAAGAGCGCCTCATTAAGGTATACAAAGCCGGCGATGCTTTCTTTTGGATCGGTGGACCGGGGGAAGAGGCTTTCGGGGTTCCGCTTGGTCTTTTGACGAACAAGGGACAGGGGCCTGCTTACGATTACCTGCATCTTCATTACCGCGGAACGCCGACGTTGATTGCGATGGGTATGCCTTACCTCGAATCCATTCGCCTCATCATGAATCGAGCGACAGATCGTTCGACCGGTGGAAGAAATTTTGCGAATCACTACTGCTACCCTGAGTGGAATGTCGTGCCGGTGGGATCGCCGATTGAAGTTCAGTACGGAATGGCGATCGGAACAGCGCTTGCTCAACGACGACGAAAGATGAAAAAAGAAGCTTCAGGAGTCACGATTGTCACTGGCGGTGATGCGGGATCTGCCGAGGGTGATTTTGCGTCGTGTCTGATTTGGTCGTCGCGACCTGGGAATGAACTGCCAATCTATATCACTGTTCAAAACAACAAGTGGGGCATCTCAACACCATTTTCAGAGCAGCACGGTGAAAAGAATGTCGCCGATCGCGGTAAGGCCTTTGGTATTCGCACCAATGTCGTCAACGGCAACGATCCGATCGAGTCGTATTTTCAGATCCAAGGCGATCTTGATTACATCAAGAAAAACACGCGGCCGGTTTTGACCGAGTTCCATGTCTCGCGGCTTTACGGTCACTCCTCGGCCTCTGGCGCCAATCGTGATTCTGGCGAAGATCCCATCGAACTTTTTGAAAAGCGCCTCGTTGATTCCAAATATGTGGCGCCAGGTTTCGTGAAAGAGCTTTGGGCTCAGTACGACGTTGAGTCCCGTCAGGCCGCCGACATCGCTAGAAGTGAAGCGGGTCCAAGCAAAGATACGATCTGGGATCACGTTTACGCTGACGGTGAAAATGCGGACTGGAGGAAGTTCTAATGGCAAACATGGCACAGGCCATTCGAATGGCTCTTCATTACGGCGAGAAAAACTTAGGCGTCACAGATATTTTTGGAGAAGACGTGGGCGCGCCATTGGGTGGCGCTTTCACTGTGACTCAAGGTCTTGAGACCGCTTGGAATTCACCGCTCGATGAGCGCGGCATCGTTTCGACGGCGATTGGCCTTGGCCTCGCGGGCGATCGCTGTGTCGCCGAGATTCAATTTTGCGATTACATCTTCAACACGATCGATCTTTTGAAAATCGCTGGGAATACTCTTTGGTGCTCCAACGGGCAGTACAATATGCCGATCGTCGTAATGACTCCAGTCGGAGCGGGCATCCGTGGATCCGTGTATCACTCGCATTCATTCGACGCTTGGGCGGCGCGCCTTCCGGGGTGGAAAGTTGTCATGCCGTCGACGCCTCTCGATGCGTATGGACTTATGATTTCTGCGATCAAAGATCCAAATCCCGTTTTGTTCTTGAAACCAAAATCTCTGTTGCGAGTTCGTGGCGAAGAACTTCTGCCGGGTGAGCCTGCGGAAAAAGAACTTAAGTCGATGATCGATGCGCCCATCGGAGATCGTTCGAAATGGAAAGCCCGCTGGCCAAAGCTTGGCGAATTCGAAATCCCCATTGGAAAAGGAAAGATCGTTCATGAAGGGAGCGACGTTACAGTTGTGAGTTACGGTCGAACCCTTCCACTTTGTGTGAAAGCGGCGCAAGAACTTGCGACGCAAGGTCGATCGGTGGAAGTGATCGATCTTCGTTCGATCTACCCTTATGACTGGCAGATGATTCGTGAATCCGTTCAAAAAACGGGACGGGTCTTGTTCGTTAACGAAGATACGGAAGTGACGAATTTCGGTGAGCATCTGGCTTACCGGGTGACCCAAGAACTCTTTTATGAAATTCACGCTCGCCCGCGTGTTCTTGCGGGAAAAAATCTTCCAGGCATTGGACTCCATCCGAACTTGGAAGAGGCGTCGGTTCCTCACTATGAAGACATCGTTCATGAGTTGCGCGAAGTTTTGGAAGAGGTTCCCTAGGTGGCCACTCGAAAGTCAGTCAGTTCGAAATTGGTGACGCCACCGTTTGATCGCTATGATTTTTATCGTCGAGCGGTTCAGTCGCCGGATGTCGATGTGCGTTTTCTGCGCGATACCTACCGAGAAATAAAGAAGACCGAGCCGCGAGATTTGCGCGAGGACTTTTGCGGAACTTTTGCGATTTCATGCGAATGGGCGAAACTTTCGCCGAAGTACCGTGCGTTCGGGGTCGACCTCGACAACGAGCCGATCTTGTATGGTCTGTCTCACAATCTTTCGCAGCTTCCGAAGAGTGTTCGTGACCGAGTCAAGATTCAACAAGACAATGTGTTGAATCCGGGGCTACCGAAAGTCGACATTGTTTCCGCGATGAATTTCTCGCACTACGTTTTCAAAGATCGCGCGGTGATGAAGTCGTACTTTCACAACGCGCACTCAACGTTAAATGTTGGCGGTATTTTTGCGGTCGACTGTTTTGGTGGGCCCAGTTGCCAAAAGCCCTCGCGCGAAGAAACGGATCACCGAAATTTCACCTATATTTGGGAGCAAGTTTCGTTTGATCCTGTGACTAGCGAAGCGCTCTTTCATATCCACTTCAAAGTGAAAGAGCCCGGTGGAAAAGTCCGGCGGCATAACAATCAATTCACTTATGACTGGCGAATGTGGTCGATTCTTGAGCTTCGCGAAATGATGATGGAGACCGGCTTCCGCAAGACTCACGTCTACTGGGAAGGCACGACTCGCAATGGTGAAGGGGATGGTATTTTCACTCGCGTCGAACGCGGTGAAGAGTGTGAGGCTTGGGTCGCGTACGTCGTCGGCGAAAAGTAGCCGAGTTCGCGAAGGAACGACTCTGAGGTCGAGCTGAGACTTTCGACAAAGGGCTAGGTCGCGCTAACTCGTTCCGTTTCAAGACTTCCGAACTGAAATCCGAAAAGAACCCGTGCTGTCGCTTCGAACAAGAATCATTCAAAGTTCGCGTCTGATTGGAACACTGGGTTTCTTGGTGGTCTTTGGCGCGTCCTCGGTGGTGGCCGGGCCTCTCTCGGTAAGACCTAAGACATCGTCGCTCGCGTCGGTTTTGGACGCATGTCCCACGGGCTTTCAAACGGTTTTTCGAAACGTCGCGAACCGCCAAGCCGAAAAGCACGCGCGGGCGGCGAGGAATCATGTCGAGTCCAAGCTGCTTCTTTTGATTCACAAGGAAGAAGAGCACCTATTGAAGTACGATATTGCTCTGCCGGCTCGTGGTTTGGTGGAGCCCCTTCCGGAAGAGCTAGTTCCTATGAATGCGAAGTTGGCAGAAATAGCGGACCGTGCGAGTCAAATTCTTCAGTCGCGAACTGAAATGTTAGATTTTGTTGAGAGCATGGCGCGCGAAGCAAAGACGGCGCGGACTGCCGGTTGGAGTCCTGGTGTTGATCCCGTGACGCTGCTGTCTCCTGAACAAATTGAAACGAGTGTTTTTCAACGAGTGGCTGAAAGGATGGGATGGGGGCCGATCGTACCTATTCGAAATCCTGTCGACGACGGAGAGAGTTTTCGGACTCAGGTCTTGGGTTCATCAAAACTTTTTTATGATGTCGAGGCTGTCGGCTCAATGCACACAGCTTCTGCGCATTTTCTGCAGTGGCTGATGGTCACACCAAAACTTGAATCTGAATTTGGCCCTGGTTCGGCAAAGCTACTTTTAAAACACTTCAGCACCGCTGAAGGAATTCGTCTTTGGGGATGGATGTTTGACCGCGGCCCAAGCTCCATGCGGGACTTTCGTTCACCGCGTGCCTTTTACGAGCTTCGACTGGTCGGAGATCAGTCTTGGTTCGGAGTCCGCTAGTTCAGATCTGCCCTGCGCTTTTGAGTTCGGCCATCGTGAAAAGCGCGTGAAGTTTCAGTTTCGCCTCGATCAACTTTTCAGTTTTACCTTCACTGCGATCAATGACGCCAACGACATCTGTGATAACGGCTCCATCGTTTCTTAAGTCGGTCGCGCTGATAACGATTTGCCCGCCCGTCGTAATGACATCTTCGATCAAAGTAATTTTTCGGCCTTTAATGTCGGGTCCCTCGGCGAAGCGGCACGTCCCGTAGTCCTTGGGCTGCTTACGTACAAAAACGATCGGGTGACCTGTCTCAAGAGCGATGGCCGTCGCAATAGGAATACCACCCATTTCAAGCGCTCCCAAAATTTCTGTGTCTGATGGCAACAGAGGAATTAGCATTTTCGCGACGTCTCTTAAGACGCTGGGACGACTTTCAAACTGATACTTATCAAAGTACTCGTTCGATGTTTTTCCGCTGCGCAGTTTGAACTCACCGGTGCGGTGAGAGAGGCGAAAGACTTCGCGGGCCAGTTCAGTTTTTGTCATCGAGGGACTCCTGACGGTGTTGACAGCGGTTCGACCGGTAACGGATTGACCCTGAAATAAATGGCATAGGCGATGCTACATCTCAACCATGGGGGCGAAATGGATCAAGACATTGTGCGAGATTCAGAAAGGGAGCCGGAGCGAGACGACGAGAATTTGACCTCGCACGTCAAACGACGTGATCCGCTGGCAAACGATCGTCTTCACGACGTGGAGTGGGTGGAGCGTCCGGAGGCCTCACGCGAGTCTCAGGGAACTTCCAAACAAACGTCGTCCTTTCGAGAGAGCTTCGATTTTGGTGCGATCAAAATACTGTTAATTCTCGTCGCGCTCACCGTCGGTATGACGTTGGTGCTTAAGTTTCTGATTTGATCCAAGCCCCAAATTTTGGTTCGATTTGGTCAAGAGCCAGCGACGCAATACAAGGCGTTTCAAACCCATGCACAGATTTAACAAATTCTGCGAGGTCACTGACACGTGAGCGAGTGGTCTTAAAAAGCCCCACAACTTCGCTAGCCACCTCTATCTGACTTTCCCAACGATAGAACGACGTGTGCGGCGCCCAAACATTCGCACAAGCGCAAAGCCGAAGTTCAACAGCCTCCCGCGCCACCTTTTCGGCAGAAGCCACATCAGGAAACGTCACATAAAGAAAAACAAAATCCGCAGCATCCTGAAGTAACTCACCACGATTTTCGTCAGTCACAAAAAAATCCTCCGGCCAAAGGCGAAAAAAAACCCAGGCAAAAAACCCAGGTCTCATCATCGAATGGTGCGCGTGAGCAGCACCAACTAATTTCCTCACCGCGAAGGTGTCGCCAAAGGCGCCACCCAGCTCTCAACTTCCCGAGGCAGCGAAGGTGCGCCGAAGGCCGCACCCCGCCCCAACTCCCCCGAGCCCTCACCGAGAGAGGACTCGCCGTCGTTGCGGCGGACCTCTGAGCGGGGAAGTCCTCGTACCCGAGGACCGAGGCTAATTTCGCTGCCGCCTTCGGCGCCTGTTCGCTAGCTCACAGAGGCAGCGAAATTGGCCGAGCCCGCGAAGGAGCGAAGGATGCGCGGGTCCGCCGGAACGACGGCGAGTCAGCTTAGCCCTTAGCTTCTGCTGCGCGCTTCTCCAAATACTTCTTATGAAGCTCTTCTTGAATGTTGCGCGGAACGGCCGAGTAACGAGCGAATTCCATCGTGAATTCACCTTTACCTTGAGTCGCCGAACGAAGGTCCGTCGAGTATCCGAACATTTCTGTCAAAGGAACTTCCGCCGTCACAGTGACCGAGCCTTCCAGCGTCTGCGTTCCCTGAATAACGCCGCGACGTTGGTTGATTCCACCCATGAGTGCGCCCTGGAATTCTTCCGGAGCCACGGTTTCAAGTTTCATGATTGGCTCAAGAGCTGTTGGTTGCGCTTGGAAGTAAACTTCACGAAGTGCAGCCATCGCAGCGATTTTGAACGCCATGTAGCTCGAGTCGACGTCGTGGTAAGCGCCGTCCGACAGAGTGACTTTCACGCCGACAATCGGGAACCCGATGAGAGTTCCTTTTTTCATCTGCTCTGCGAAACCTTCGTCAACCGCAGGGATGAATTCTTTTGGGATACGTCCGCCAACGACATCGTCTTCGAACTCGTAGGACTTTGGATCTTTACCTTCTTCAACAACAAGCGGCTCGATTTTACCCGAGATTTTCGCGTACTGACCCGAACCACCGGTCTGTTTTTTGTGAGTGTAATTGAACTCTGCCGGAGCGCCGATCGTCTCACGGTAAGCCACCTGCGGTTTACCAGCGATAACTTCGCACGCGAACTCGCGCTTCATTCGCTCGATGTAAACTTCCAAGTGAAGCTCGCCCATTCCAGAGATGATCGTCTCGGCCGATTCTTCGTCCCGGTGAACGCGGAAGGTCGGATCTTCTTTTCGGAATTTTTGAAGAGCTTTTGAGAAGTTGTTCGCACCGTCTTTTGATTTTGGTGCGACCGCCAGCGAGATGACCGCGTCGGGAACGAACATCGAAGACATCGCGTAGTTTACAGTTCCATCGGTGAATGTGTCGCCGGACGCGCAATCAACTCCGAAGAGTGCGACGATGTCGCCTGCTTCTGCCGACTCGATATCCTGCATTTCGTTCGAGTGCATACGAACCATACGAGGGATTTTCACCTTCTTCTGGTTCGTCGTGTTCACGATGAAATCACCTTTTGTCATAGTCCCCTGATAGAGACGCATGTACGTCAGCTGACCGTAGCGACCGTCATCAAGTTTGAACGCGTAGGCGACCAACGGTGCTTTCGGATCCACCTTGATGATGACTTTCTCTTCGCCTTTGTCGAGGTCGAGACCCGCGTTTTCTTTTTGAGTCGGGTTCGGGAGGTAATCCTGAACACCATCAAGAAGTTTTTGTACGCCACGGTTTTTGTAAGCCGAACCGCAGAAGACGGGAACAAGCTGAAGGGCGATAACCTGGCGACGAATCGCTGCGCGAAGTTCGTCGTCCGTTGGCTCCTCTTCCATCAAGAATTTTTCAGCGATCGGCTCGTCGTTGTCGGCGACTTTCGCGATGAGTTCTTTTCGGAACTCCTTTGCTTTCTCAAGCATATCGGCTGGGATGTCTTTCTCGATAACCTTTTCGCCGTCGTCGCCTTCGTTGTAATAGGCTTTCATGCCGACGAGATCGATAACGCCCGCAAGCTTGTCTTCAAGACCGATCGGAATCTGAGCCATGACAGCGTTGAGGCGAAGTTTTTCTCGCAAGCCTTCGAGGACGCGGAAGGGATTTGCACCGGTACGGTCGAGTTTGTTGACGAAGGCGAGACGAGGAACGTTGTAACGTTTCATCTGACGATCGACGGTGATCGACTGCGATTGAACGCCGGCAACACCGCAAAGAACGAGAATCGCTCCATCGAGAACTCGAAGCGAACGTTCAACTTCAATCGTGAAGTCGACGTGCCCGGGGGTGTCGATCAAGTTGATATCAATGTTTTTCCATGTCGCGTACGTCGCTGCCGACTGGATCGTGATGCCCTTTTCGCGCTCAAGGTCCATCGAGTCCATTTTCGCGCCAACGCCGTCTTTGCCGCGGACTTCGTGAATCTCGTGAATTCGGCCGGTGTAGAACAAAATCCGCTCCGTGAGCGTCGTTTTACCCGAGTCGATGTGGGCCGAAATCCCGATGTTTCGAACCTTAGAAATATCTGTCGATGCCATGTCGCTCCCAGAAGTCGTCAAAATCGGCGAAACATTCGCCGAGCATTTGGATTTTAAATCGATGATCGAAGGATCAGGTCGTAGCATGACGATGGTGACGCGTCCACTGGTTGCAGCGTACAATTGAAACATGTCGGGTGGGGTGCAGTTCGGGGCGGAGCAGGCCGCGAAAATTCGGTCTGAAGTCTTTGGTTTTGCCTCTTGGAGAGGCGAACAAGAGGCAGTTATTGCGGCTTTGGCTGCGGGTCAGAACGTCCTGACCGTCATGCCGACGGGTGCGGGTAAAAGTCTCTGCTATCAAGTTCCAGCAAGAGCCCTTTCTGCCGCGGCCGGGGGTATCGGTCACGCGGCCCCGAACGCGTCCTCGGGGGCGACCCTGGTCCTTGTTGTTTCACCGTTGATTGCACTCATGAAAGACCAAGTTGACGCAGCGCAGGCAAAGGGTCTCAGAGCCGCAGCGATTCACTCGGCAATGTCGCGGGAAACTCGAGAGCGGATTCTTCGCCAGGTTTCTCGGGGGGAACTGGAGATTTTGTACGCAACCCCTGAACGATTTCGCCAAGAGGCCTTTTGGGCAGCTCTTCGCGCCGGCGGGGGCGTGCGACTTTTGGCGGTCGATGAGGCCCACTGTATCTCGACGTGGGGCCATGATTTTCGCCTCGATTATTCGCGATTGGGAGATCGCCGTGCTGAGCTTGGAAATCCGCAAACATTAGCACTGACAGCGACTGCGACTCGGGAGACCCAGGCCGACATTTTAAAAGAGTTGTCCGGGCTGACACCGAATGAAAAATGGACGTCCGTTGTAGCTAGCGTCTGGCGACCGAATTTGGCCATTGAAGTTATTGAGACCGGCGGGCTTGATGAAAAAGTTCGCGCGTTCGTGATGATGAAGCATTTGAATCCGGGGCCGGCCATTATCTATTTCTCGTTGATTCAGAGTTTGCGAAAATTCAGCGACGAGATTCAGCGGCTCGGGTTTGAGCATTCGATGTACCACGGTCAGCTGGGAGACCGCTCTCGTCGAGAGAATCAAGATGCGTTCCTAAAGGGCGAAAGTGAATTGATGCTTGCCACTCCCGCGTTCGGCCTTGGAATTGACAAGGCCGATGTGAGACTTTTGATTCACGCGGAAATGCCTGGCTCGATGGAAGCCTACTATCAAGAGATTGGGCGCGCTGGCCGCGATGGCGCGGCCTCGAAATGTGTCGCATTTTACGATCCCGATGATGTGACGATTCAAAATGATTTTGTGAAATGGTCGACGCCGGATCCTGGGTTTCTTCAAGGCGTACACAATCTGATCTCGCGAAATGAAATGCGAGCGCGGCAAGAAGGGTTTGATTACTTGCGCGAGCAGATGAATTTCTACAATAAGCGCGATTACCGCGTGGAAACATCAGTGGCTCTTCTGGAGCGGTGGGGTGCGCTCGAAGGGCGCGAGCCAAGAGAGTGGAAAATTGTTGCAGAAATTCCCGTCGAGTTTCTGGACACGGTGAAATTCAAAGCCAATCAGAAGAGACGCGAGGAAAAGCTTTCTCGCCTTCAGGGATTCTTCGAAGATCCCGTCTCTTCGGGGCGCTGCCGCTTGGCGAGTATTGCGCAAAGTTTTGGTGAGAATGTTAAAGAGAAAAAATGTGGAGTGTGCGATGCGTGCCTCGCAGTTTCCTGATCCGAGATCGGCGGGCGAAGAGGGATTGATCGCCGTCGGTGCTGATCTTGACGTCGCAACGTTGATCGATGCTTATCGCCACGGGATATTTCCGTGGCCTCAAGAAGGGCTTCCGCTTTTGTGGTTTTCGCCCGAAGAGCGAGGCTTCATCGATTTAAAAAAAGATCTTCCGGTGCCGTCTCGATTTTTACGCAAACTTGAGAAGTGGCAGCGCGAAGGGCGCCTTGAGGTTCGAATCAATACCGCATTTCGCGAAGTCTTGAGTCACTGCCGAGTTTCGAAGCGAAAAGGGCAAGATGGAACCTGGATTCTCCCGGAAATGGTCGACGCTTATGTCCGTTTGCATGAGGCGGGAATCGCACATTCGATTGAAACCTATCTTGATGGGAAACTTTGCGGCGGTTTGTACGGGGTATTTATTGAAGGCGTGTTTAGCGGTGAAAGCATGTTCCATACTGTCGCCGACGCTGGCAAAGTCGCACTATTCACTTTGATAAAGCTTCTTCGTGAAGCGCAGTTTGATTTCGTGGATGTCCAGATGGTCACGCCCGTCGTCGCGTCGTTTGGCGGCGAGCTCATTTCGCGAAATGATTATTTGAACAGGCTTGAACTTGCGCAAAAGCGATGGGAGCGTGAAGTATGTCGATTCGAGTGGGCGAAGGGACCCGTGTCTCTTTAGCATACACACTTCAAACGGACCGGGGCGACGTGCTTGAAGAACGCACGCCCGAAAATCCATTTGTCTTCGATTTTGGCAAAGGTGAAACCCTTCCGGCAATCGAAGCCGTCATTCGCGGAAAAACCGAAGGGTTTGAAGCGTCGCTGGGAGTTGCTGCAAAAGAAGCTTACGGCGACTTCGACGACGAGCTGGTTGCGACGGTCTCGCTGACAACTTTTCCCAAGCCAGATGAAGTTCAAGTCGGAATGAAGTATGCGACCAAAGGTCCGCTGGGCGAGGAAATCACAGTTCGAGTCGTCGCCGTTGATACTGAAAACGCCACCGTCGACGGCAATCACCCGCTGGCTGGCGTCGACATAGAAATCGACCTGCGAATCCTAAGTGTAGAAACAATATCCGAAAGCGCCCCGAGCGACGGCGAAAGCGACGGAACCCCAAGCAGCTCGGACCGACTCCTGCACTAGTTAAGTCGGGACTAGGAATTTCAGCCACTCGAATTTTTCAGGGAGAAAATAGGCGAGGAAGAACGGCGTCAGTGCTGCGAGGATGAACGCCGCGATCGCCAGCCACCACAGCGGTTGTTTGACCGTCGAGTGGAGGAAGGCCATGAGGCGCGTAGGGGCGAATCGCGATGAGGCGTGCTTCAGGCCGCGGGAGGCGGCGAAGTCGAAATTTGCGGGATGAGAGTAGTCGCTGGATCTTGTCGTGACATAGCGATCGAGAACTTCGGCGACGGCCTTTGGTAAATTTCTGAAAACGAGACCGAGTTCCCAGATTTGATCTTCGGGAGCGGGCTCGAGCCGGATGACGGTTGCGAAAAAAGCAAAACGTCCACGGTCGGGGACTGCGAGTTCGATCTTGATCATTTCACCTTCGTCGAGAAAGCGAGCGCGCGCTGTCGATTCGCGAAGACGAATAAGTGCACCGGTCGCCGACAAATTGGTGAGAAGCCCTTCGATAATAGGGCCGTCAATCGAACGGCCCTCGGCCAGGCGCACGCGTCCATCGTCATCCGTAACCAAATTGTAGCGAGGAATTCGCGGCGAGTATTCGATGGGAACCTCCGGAGGGTACCCGGTTCTTTTTTCAGAAGCGGCGCGGCTAGCGCAGCGCTTCTGAAAAAAGAACCGGGTACCTAAGAAAAGTGGCCGATGTGAACTAGGCCGAGCGATGCAATTTTCTGAGAGCCTTCATGACTGGTTGCCCACTCTTTTGGGATGGCCAGCAGCAATTCATAATCGTCGCCGCTGTTGATGGCGAAGTCGAGGCGTTCGCGCTCGCTCAAATCAGAAATTCCCCTAAGAGCTAGGGGGATTTTGGTCTCGTCGATGTGAAACGAGACTTTCGACTCGCGAGCGAGCCGCGGACCGTCCTTAAAGAGGCCATCACTGAGATCCATAGCAGCGTGGATCGGCGAGGTGGCGAGTTCTTTAGCGATATCCAGCCGAGGCCAGGGCCTCAAGTGACGAAGCGCCAATTCACTCTTTAACGTCGTACCGCGTCCGGCGATGAGCTCGCGGAGTGCAAACCCAGCTGCCCCTAAAGGACCCGTAACAAAGGCGAGATCGCCGGGCTTTGCTCCCGACCGAAGCCAGGGCTTAGTCCCTTTGCGAGTTGCGCCGAGAGCTGCGACATCGATGACTATCGGGCCGTCGATGCTTGAGAGATCGCCACCAAGAATCGTCGTTTCAGTTTTTAAAGCGATATCGACGGCACCACGAAAAAAATCTTCTAGAAAAATAAGACAGCGATCGACGGCCCAGTTTTTTGGTAGCGCAATTGAGACGGTGACGCCGACGGAACGTCCACCCATCGCCGCGATATCACTGAGCGCACGAGCGAGACACTTAAAGCCCACATCCATCGGTGTCGAAAATGAGAGATCAAAGTGCGTGCCTTCGATGGTTAGATCCGAGCAAAGAATCGTCGGATCGCCACTGTTGCCTACCACTGCGGCGTCATCGCCGACGCCGACAAGTGTCGAATCTTTTAGAGTCGGTTCGCACCACATCCGAATTTTCGAAAGCATCGCATCCTCATCCATCTTTGAATCGTGCGACCTTGATCAACGAAACGTCAACGGAAGTCCCATCAGAAATGTCCGTCGATTGACGCTGGCACCGATTCGGTTCAAATTGCCATCCATGAAGCCTATGAATGAAGGTCCGTTAGATTTGCAGGGTGATCCGGTTGAGCTTTTAAAGCAGTGGGTGGAGTTCGCGAAAACATCTGGTGCGCCAGAGCCGACCGCGATGACGTTGGCGACAGCGTCCACAGCAGGCGTGCCTTCGGCGCGAATTGTTTTGTTTAAGGGAACTTCTGTGGGCTCATTAGGCCGCGAGGGCATCGAATTTTACACGAACTACGAAAGCGCGAAATCACAGCAGTTGACGGCGAACCCCGTCGCCGCACTTGTTTTTCATTGGAATACTTTGCGCCGACAGCTTCGCGTCGAAGGTGGAATCGAAAAAGTTTCGGCCGAAGAATCCAACGCTTATTTTCAATCTCGAGCACGTGAGAGCCGGATCGGTGCTTGGTCGTCTCCGCAATCTCGCTACTTAAATTCGCGCGACGAGCTGGTTTCAAAAGTTGAGGCTACAAAAAAACGATTTGAAGGCGCAGAGATCCCTTGCCCACCGTTTTGGGGTGGGTGGCGGCTTACGCCCACTCGTTTTGAATTTTGGGAAGAGCGCGCTCATCGACTTCACGAGCGCTACGAGATTAAGTTTGAAAATGGAATTTGGGTTCAGCGCCGCCAAGCGCCGTAGACTTCGAATTCAGTTTTATCCCGGCGGCCACGTCAGCGCTCGCCCACCTAAAATGTGAATATGTAAATGGTAGACGCTTTGGCCACCATTTTCATTTGTGTTGATCACAAGACGATAGCCGTCTTTCGAAAGTCCTTCGGTCGCGGCAATTTCGGAGGCCCTCACCATCATGTGCCCCAGTAGAGTTTGATCTCCACTTCGGACATCGGCCATTGATCGAATCTCTTGTTTTGGAATCAAAAGAATGTGGGTGGGGGCTTGGGGTGAGATATCGCGGAAGGCGAGACACAGGTCGTCTTCGTAGACGATGTTTGCAGGAATCTGGCGGTCGATAATTTTTTTAAATAAAGTCATGCTGAAGAGATTGAACCGGAATTCTTACGACGTCATCGGCGAACTTCAACTACTCCCAATTTGATTCGGTGGCGACCGAGGCCATACGGCGGAGATCGCGATGTAGCGCTAGAAGGCGAGGGTCCTCTGCTACAGGGAGAGCTGGCTCTGTGGATGTGAGACTGTTCAGACGTCGGACTTGCTCGGTCGCATCTTGCTTTACAATAGAGAGGCGACTTCCAGGTTGGCGAACAGCCCATTCAATCCATGTGTCGACGCGGCGAATTTCTAAATCCATGGCGGCCCTAGAAACTTGATCAAGGTCATTTTCGAGCGACGTGATGAATAGCTGAAAGCCCGGCATAGTTTCATGCCCCAGCGCTCGATCCAACTCGCGAAGTGAACTGAGCTCCGTGGTCATCCAGGGGCGATGCCCGTTCCAGAATTGAAAGAGACCGTCCGGTTCATGACTGGTTGATGTTCTGCGATCGGCCTCCGCTAGGACCGCACGCGAGCGGTGCAGGCGCTCTAAGACGCGAAGCGAACGATAAATCAATTTTAACTCTGAAATTCGGGCGAGATCAGCGTCGATCTGATTCCCTGTGGGGTCCTTTTCTATAGGAGCAATCATCGAGGGTTCAGCCGCAAGAATAAGGTTTTGAATCTTTGTGGCCGATCGATCAATTTCCGCGGCAAAATTCAACTCGGCCTCAGGAGATACGGCTGCGTGTGATGAGAGTCGTTCGCCGGCCGCGGCAAGATCTTTGGCAAGGGTCTCGCGCACTTCAATCGTCTCAAGGCGCCACGCGCTGACATTAAAAATCTCAGGACGAAACAAAAGACTCATTGCGAGCAAAAGACCAGCGAGCAGGAAAACCGCTGCAATTTTCCAGTTTCGAATTAGCTTGGCGCGCACATCGCTCATGAAGGACTTTTCGGCGATTCGACGAAAGTCTCGACATAATTCCTCAAATTGGGCCCGCAAGAGAGTTCGAATCTCGTTCCGAGAAATGAGCTCGAATCTGTTGGCACCTCTTATGGCCCTAGAAGATTCTCCTAGGTGCAGTGGGAGCCGATAGGCGCCATTGATGAGAATCAAGTGATAATCAATGAAATCGATCGATTCTCTTTATCATCGCATTGAGTAAGAGAATTGGTCTTTCAGGGCTTCAGCGACGAAACTGTATTTAACGAGGAGGTCCTTAAATGAGTTCATTTCAGCTAGCGCTCGTCGGTGGATTTTTTTCGTTCGCAAGTACGGGCGTGGGTGCTCTGCTTGCTCCCGCCATGGGGTCTCGGAAATCGAGTGTGGCGTCGACTCACAAGGCGCTTGATTTCGCGATCGGCGTCATGCTGTCGTCGGTGGCCTTTTCCTTATTGGGACCAGGGCTGATTCAGGCCAGTCACTCGGCGATGCTTTTCTCAAAAGTTCTCCTGGGAGGTGTGCTTGGAGCAGGTTTCGTTCTGGTTCTTAAAAAAGCTTTTGAGGCGAGTTCATTGAGCTTCGCCTCACGTGAAAAACAAAGCCCTAGCAAAATTCTTTTGGCAGCTGTGCTGGTTTTGCACGGTTTTCCTGAAGGCATGGGCGCAGGGGCCTCGATGGCAGGGATGTCAATGAGTGCGGCACTTCCGCTTCAGCTTGGCCTAGCGGCGCAAAATATAGTTGAAGGCGCCATCCTCGCACTGTGTTTTGTAGGCTTTGGTTGGACGTGGCGAAAGTCTATTTTCGGTTCGGTTCTTTCTGGTCTCGTTGAGTGGTTAGGAGCGGCCGTTGCCGGCGTAGGACTTATGAATTCAACGGCACTTTTATCGCCGCTCTTGGCCGCAGCGGGCGGAGCGATGTTGGTTTCGGTTGTCTTAGAAATCTATGAGCAAACGGAAAACCGAAAGCAAGTTTCAGTGAAGCCATTTTTTGCTGGTCTAGCGCTGATTCCGTTGATGAATACGTTGTTTGCTTAGAAACGTTCGTTCGACAATTCTTTGAGAAGTGCCGTGGCGCTTGCGACGGCGCCGTTGAGGCTTGGTCCACCAAACGCATCGCCGGCGAGAAACAATCCGGCCTGGGGCTGCGCAAAGGACGACGAATAGGTTTCTAGCGGGTGACTGTACCGCCATTTTTTGAGTTGGGCTGCTCCACATTTGAAACTTGGTTCTAGCTTTTTCAATTCCAAAGTAATTTTTGAGAGAATGTCTGAATCTGAGCTATCGAAATTTTTGTCGCTGAATTTCGGATCCATGACGACAGTCCAGGCGGACTTTTCAGAGAGGCCTTTTCGACTCTGATCGGAGATTGAAAAAATGGTTTCTGTCGGAGTTTCGGTGTAGCCCGACGATGGTACGACACCTTGGACATCTTCATAGAGTCCCACCAAGGCTTTTGCGAACGTCACCTTTGCAAGCCTCGGATCAAATGAAATGCCGCTGGCTTTAAGTAACTCAATTGACTGCGGAAGGGGGCAAGTCAGGATCACATTCTTAGCGGTCATCGGCTCTGAATTTTCGATTTCGACTTGCCACTGGTTGCCCTCGCGGCGAAGTTTCAAAACTTTTTTCTCAAGTCGGATATCAAGGTCGGTCGCGAGATTTTTTGCGAGCGAGGTCATTCCGGTGGCGGAAGCAAATCTCTGGGAGCCCTGATGTTCCAGCCAGAGTTTTGTAAGTCGTGCTTCAACCCAACGCCGGTGGAGTGGCTCGATAGCGGGTTTTAAACTGTAAAATTGGGCCCCGTGATCAAATTTTCCGTTTGCTGTGCGGCGAGTGGCGATGCGTCCACCCACGCCGCGCGACTTCTCTAAGATTGTAACGGGCCCCGCGAGCCCAAGGGCCACTGTCAGTCCGCAAATTCCAGCGCCGACAATAACCGTCGCGAGATCGCCGGATGAATGACTATTTGGCACGTAAGCTCCCTGGTTGGCTCACCAATCGTTCGCGAAGTTCGTCCGCGGCCATGTAAATTCGCTTCTTCTTTTCTTTATCCATTTTTTCAACGGTGCGAGCCATCATCGCCAAACGTGGATTCTTTAGAAAAAACTTTTGGTGCTTTTCAACGAAACTCCAATAGAGCCCATCGACGCCATCGCACCAAGGGCCAGCTTTGAACCCGCCCATCTTTCGGTAGTAGTTCGAACCGCAGATATAGGGCTTGGTCGCGAAAACACCGCCGTCACTAAAGAGCGCCATTCCATAAACGTTCGGCCCCATCACCCAGTCGCTCGAATCGATGAACATTTCCATAAACCAACGGTGAGCCTCCACTGGTTCAACTTCAAGAAGTAACATCATGGAGCCAATCACCATAAGTCTTTCGATATGGTGGGCATAGCCGTAGCGAACCACTTTCGTGAGGGCGGCATCGAGAGGCGGAACGCCCGTTCCTCCTTCGTACCAGACACTTTTTAGTTTTCCGGTGTGGTTCCAAAAGTTCGAAGTGTCCTGTTTTTCGCTGTAGTTTTGGTAAATGCCACGAACGAACTCGCGCCAACCAATAATCTGACGAATAAATCCCTCGGTCGAGTTCAGCGGGATTTTACTTTTCCGCGCCGCTGTCAGCGCGCTCTCAACGACCTCATCCGGGGTGAGCAAGCCAGTGTTCAAAAACGGAGTCAGTACGGAGTGATATAAAAATTCGGATCTGACGGGAATGGCGTCCTCAAAAGCCCCGAATTCATGGAGTCGCTCTTTGACGAACTGCTGAAGCCACGCGCGTGCGCCCTCGCGGTCGACCGGAAGCCAGAACTGACCTGCGACACCGGGATGTTTTGAAAAGTGGGTTTCCGTGAGGCCTTCGACATCCAGAATTATTTTTGACTTTTTTGTAGGTATTTTTAAAGGCGGCGGCTCGATGTCATTGGGAAGAGCTTTGCGATTGTCCTCATCAAAACTCCAGGCTCCACCGGTGGGTTCGAGCTTCTCATTCACAAGAATGCGCAGACGTTTTCGCTGTCCTTCGTAGAACGTTTTCATGAAGGGGCGTTTGTTTTTCCCAAGATAAGCTTTGAATTCTTCTCGTGTCGTCAGAAAAAGTCTGGATGGAATAATCTCAAATTCGATCTTCAATTTTTCTAAACGAGCGATGATTCGTCGCTCGAAGAATTTGTCTTCTATTTCGAAAAGATAAACTTTTGAAATCGACTCGGAGTGGAGCCAGGATTCAAGATGGTCTTCATACTTTTTCGACCGACTGGCCTTCGCATCGAGCTCTTCGTAGTGCACTTTGAATTTATCGCGTTTTAGTTCTTCCGCGTACGTGCGCATGGCCGCGAGGAAAAAAACAATTTTTTGTTTGTGAAATTTAAAGTACGTGCAGAGCTCGACATCTTCGCGCATGAAAACTTTGACGTCGGCTTTCTTCGACTTCGTTTTGGCAGCTAAAACGTCTCGAAGGAGTTTCGGATCAAAAAGTTGATTGCCCAGAACAAGAAGTGCTTCCATTCCGACAACCTATCAGGTCGGTTCCAAAGTTCGAAGTTCAATTCTTTTGAAACTGTCTGAGGAAGTTTCGATCGATGCGGTCTTTCAATTTCCACATGAGCTTAGAGTTGGGCCAAAGCAGAAGCCCGCGTGTTGCGATGGCGTGTCCGTTTCCGTCCATGATCAATTTAAGGTGCTCCTTTTGTGGTCGAAACTTCGCGTAGGTGGGCGGAGCCGAGCCATTTGCGGTTTTTGCCGCGAGCACGAGGTTTGTGGCCAGCGTTCGGGCTTGGCGGACAGCATAGACGCCAGACCGCGGCAAAGGTTGGAACCCATTTTTGGCCACGTCGCCTGCGGCAAAAACGTTTCGAACCGAGGTCTGAAGAGTGTTGTCGATTTCTATAAATTCACCACTGTGACGAAGGCCAAGGTTTTTGACCCATTCTGGTGTCGTCACGGGTGTACTGACAGAAATGAAATCAGCGGCCAGTGATTCACCGGATTCTAGTGTGACCAGATCTTTTGAAATTTGAACGACTTTGAGTGATGTCATGACCTGGACACCACTTTTAGAAAGAGTTCTTTCGACATGATGGCGAGTCCACGAGGCTGCATCCGGAAGAAGCTGGGATCTAGCTTCGATGAGGGTGACATCAGACTCTAGATTGAGCCTCCGGCAGCGGCCTGCGAACGCCATCGCACATTCGATCCCTGCGACACCGCCTCCGACTTGGATAATTCTGATTGGCCTTGTCTTAGTAGAAGCGTTCTTCAAAAATTCAGTGAACTTCTTTTGAAAGTGTCCGATCGGCTTAACTGCGACAGCGAACTCATCGGCACCGAGAATACTCTTCGTTGAAGGCGTACCGCCGGTGTTTATGGAGAGAATGTCAAACTTGATGGGGTTATTACCCCTAACGGCGACTTCGTTTCTTTCAAAGTCGACGGACTGGGCAGCGGCACAAACAAACGTGGCTCCAACAGAACGGGTGAAGCGTTCGATATCGAGGTGGATTTCGTCTTCAGTATAGAGTCCGGCAATGTAGCCGGTCAGCATTCCGCTGTAGGGTGAACGGTTAGAGTCAGAAACAAGAGTTACGTGTTTTAGCGAATGACCTTGGTCTGAAAGAATCTTGAGAACTAAGGCATGGGCATGGCCGCCGCCGAGAAGGAGGATTTTTTTTTCCGACATCGGTTAAAATGCCATCTTAAATTGACCGTGGCCGCCTTCGAAGGCGCCGCCTTCGGCGCGATCCACATCCAAAGTCAGTGCAAGTAGAAGTTCGGCCTGCTTTGAAAAAGAGATTCTGTAGCGAGCATTCAGCCGACTCTCCTCGGCAGACGGTCTTGTGGACGGAGATCCAAGCGATTCATCGCCGTACCGACGAAAGACAGTAACCTCTGCGCCTAAATCAAAACCTGATCTGTGCTGAACCCAGAGAAACGGAACTACATTCTCGTGGTGAAGAGAATTGCCATTTTCATCGGTCCACCCGCGTGAAGCCCAAAGTAACCCTGTTTCAAGAAAAAATGTGTCCGTCAGAACGCTGGTCCTTCGGGCCTCCAGCTGCCAACGATTGCGATGAACAAGGTCAAATGCACTGGTGGTCGTTGACTGAAGCGCGGTTTCGGTTCGATCCCATTGCCCTCGCAGGCTGACGTTTTCATCGGGCGATTCCTCTGGTGTCTTCATCCACAAGAATCCCAAGGTGGACCGAGCATAATGAAACGTTTGAGAGACTGCCGGATCATTCCACTCAACCGTTGATTCACGTCGGTAATACAATTCAGAAAAAGAAGTGGCGTCCACTTTTCGGTGTGTAAATCCAAAAACAATGGGCTCTTTGTCCGAGTTGAATCTGTCGCCGGCATCGTTTCGGCCCGAGCGTGTGAAATCGGCGAAAGTGACAAAAGCACGCGTCTCGGAACCGTTTTGGGTTTTTCTTCTGATGAGCGCGAACCCGACGTCGTCCTCTCTTTTTTGCCTTGTAACTTCACCATAGGCCGCAAAGTAGAGACCTCCCTCAGGCATTTCTAAAATTCGACCTTCAAGCTCAAAAATAGAGTGGTTGGAGTTTTCTTCGTAATTTTGGTGTTCGGTTCGTAGAAACTTGAAACGAAGAGCCTGATTGAGTGGCGAAATAATTTCGGCGCGAAGTTTTTGATCGAACTGCGTGGCGGAAAGACTGCCGGCCGAAATGAGAACTGAGCCATGTGTTTCCGAGTTGCCGGTAAACCTTTGCTTCATCGTCTGAGACACGGTGAGCGGTGAAAGTGAATAGGTCAGAATGTCAGATTGATACTCACTATCAATCTGCTTTGGATCAATGAGAGAAAATCCACTTTGTGTCGCTATGCTTTGATACTCGGGATCGAACTCGAACGCTGACGCACTTGATAAGTTCAGTATCAGCCAGAGTAAAACAATAAATCTGAGATACATAAGCATTGGGCGATACACTCCGATACGAATGACTGAGTCTTACTCCAAAGTGCTTCGCACTCCGTCAATTGGCAACCGTCTGTGACTAAAATTTGTGAAAAGTAAAGATGGTCGATGTCTTGCACAGACGGTGTCGCAGGAGATTTTATGACTGAAAAGGGAATTTTAGGTACGTTGTTCGGTGCATTTTTTCTTTGGGGACTTCTAAGTTGCTCAGGCGTCGATAAAGCGACGCGTGCCGAAGCGGATCAAAAGGTCTCAGAAGAAGTGCCCACAAAGCGACCCGGCGAACTCGCGGATCGAGGTTACAAAGCCTGGGCCTCGAGCTCGTCGATGAGTAGTGACCAAAAGAAACAAATGAACGAGATCCAAGCCCGCACCGAACGTGAAGCGATTCGCATTCGAAATGAAACAACGAAAACTCGGTCAGCGATGTATAAAGAGCTCGCCAGTGGCAAGTACGATGATCGAACGATCAACGGCTACAAATCTAAGCTTATTAAGCTCAGCCAAGATCGACTGGACGTCACCTTCGATTCTCTGGCCTCTGCGCGGAAAGTACTGGGACCCAGTGAAGAGTCTAGAAAGTACTTCGAGTATATGGATACGGTCGACATGATGAGAATGGATGGCCATCAATATTAGACGCAATGGGACCAATGGGACTTCAGCGAACGCTCGGTCTTTCGATGCTCACTTTCTACGGGACCGGAATGATTCTGGGCGCCGGCATTTATTCTATCATTGGAAAAGCGGCTGGCATTTCTGGTGACGGCCTTTGGCAGGGCTTTCTTTTGGCCGCAGCGGTTTCGCTTTTGACAGCCATGTCGTATGCCGAGCTTTCGACAATGTTTCCAACAGCCGGAGGCGAGTACGTTTACTTGCGGCGGGCATTCGCTGGTCAACGTTGGCTCGCGGCGTCTGTTGGAATCACAGTGACGTTTGCAGGTTGTGCTTCGGTCGCAACGGTCGCTATCGCGTTTGCTGGCTACCTACACCATTTCGTCGATTGGCCAAATCTGACGGTCGCCTTAAGCCTTATCGTATTTTTTACGGCCATCAATATATTAGGGATCAAGCAATCAAGTTGGATAAACGCGATATTCACGGTGATTGAAATTTCGGGTCTCATTTTATTTGTATGGTTGGGGTGGAATAGCCCGGACTTCGGTAAAGCTCTTTTGGTTCAGCCGAACATGGCCACTGTCTCGAGCGCGGCACTGATCGTCTTTGCCTACCTAGGATTCGAAAATATCGTGAGTCTGGCCGAAGAAGTAAAGCAGCCTGAAAAAACAATTCCTCGCGCGATTTTTTTGAGCCTACTGATTTCAACGCTTCTTTATGTTTTTGTCAGTTTGGCCGCTGTCTCTCTTATGCCGCCCGATCAGCTGGCGCAGACGGATTCAGCGTTGACCGACGCTGCTATGATAAGCTCGGCTCGTCTGGCAGGAGTTCTTGGCGGTATCGCCCTTTTTTCAACAGCAAACACGGCCTTGATCGGATTGATCACTGCCAGTCGAATCCTTTTCGGAATTTCGAGAGATGGTTCGCTTCCCAAGGTTCTATCGAAAACACTTTCGAAAAGAAAAACGCCGTGGGTTGCCGCGCTGGTTTCTCTGACGGTAGCCGCGCTTTTATTGCCTTTGGGTCGAGTCGAAGTATTGGCGGGCATCGCTTCATTTTCGACAATGATTGCGTTTATTGCAGTCAATACCACTTTGATTGTTTTGCGGAGAACTCAGCCGGATGCAAAACGTCCATTTCGAGTGCCACTCGCTGTGGCGCGCATCCCGGTTTTTCCTGTACTTGCCGTGGGCTCGTGTTTGGTTTTTCTATTTCAATTTGATTCAGAAGTTCCGTTCATCGGGACAGCGGCATTTTTTGGGTCCGCCGGACTCTACTTTTTATTTCGACGATTCCGGACTGATAAGAGCGTCTGATAGCGTTGAATCTTTTATTGAGCCTTCAGAATTTCGCCGTAGCGACTTTTCCAAAGAGTCGAGCTTCCATCGGCGCGAACCGCGAGCGAGTAGCCCTGGTTGAAATAAAAGCGCGAGAGCGTCGGGACGATGACCGACGTAAACGGCCAAATCAGATAAGAGATGAAGGCTGCGGTTCGTTTCAGCGGTTTCACGTCCGGGTTCAGCGGGCTCACGAAAAGTGTGTGGGGATCAAGACCTTCGATCGAATTTGCGTAGATGGCGCCGGATTTGATTTCAAAGGCCGATAGGATTCCTTGAAGAGCCGTGCGCGCCGAAGCTTCCGACTTTCCTTCAAGAAGATTGCAGCCAAAAAACAAGATCCGAGCATTCTCTGGAAATCGTCCCACGACCGGCGCAAAGGTTTTGGCGACGTCGTCGGGAAGGCGCACTCGGAACTTGTCGCTCTCGTTAAAGATCTCCATCAGGGATCCATGAGAGTACACGGCGATACCCAAGACTTCGCGTGGTGATGTGTCGGTCGGAAGTGGGTGAAGCCAAAGCGCTAAGGCTCTGGTGACGGCTTCATTGCTTGAGGCGCGAATAGTTACGACCTGTACTTTTGGACCAAGTGTCGAAGATGCGTTTTGAGCCTCAACCATCGGATTCCAGATTTTGCGCCAACGGGTTTCGTCGAGATAAGTTGCCGTCGCCGGCCCCATGACATCAGCTTCGGTCGTGTTAATGACAAAAACGAGTTTGGTGGCGTCCACTTTGGTTGACTTGTTTCCGCCGTCATCGCCACCTTGTGCGAAGGTAAAGCAGGGTGCCGTCAAAAGAGCTAAAGATGAGACCAAAATTCGAAATCGTCGCATCTGAAAACCATGGCAACAGTCGACCCCGATCTGCAATTTGGATTCAGCTCGCGGTAAAAAAAGCTAAGAGAAACTTCGTTCAAAACGTAGTTCCGACAATTTTGTGAAGTTTATTGAATTGACAGAAAAATTTAGCGCTATTTAATCGCACAATGGAAACTAGGTTTGTCGACGAGCTGCACTCAGCCATCGTCGGGAAAAAGCATATCATTTGGGATTGGAATGGCACTTTGTTGGACGACGTCAGTCATGCCATTGGCGTGATGAATGGTCTATTGAGCGAACGTCGCCTACCCCATCTGACGCGCGAACGTTATCGCCAGGTTTTTAATTTTCCGGTCCGGGGCTTTTGCGAAACTCTCGGTTTTGACTTCGAGAAAGAGTCGTTCGATCAGGTTTGCCACAAGTTTGTCGATCAATTCATGGAGGGATTTCGAGAATTACCCTTGGTTCCCGAAATGAAAGCAGTTCTTTTCCAGCTTCATACCGATGGCCTTTCGCAATCGGTTTTGTCAGCGACAGATCAACCGAATCTCGATGCGATGATTCATCATTTCGAGCTGAAAAGTGTTTTTTCGCATGTTTTCGGAATCGATAACAAACACGCCGTTTCAAAAGTTGAACGGGGACACGAACTAATTCGAAATACAAAATTCGCATTGTCAGAGACAGTTATTATCGGCGATACGCTTCACGATCTTGAAGTCGCTAACGCTTTGGGGATCGATGCCGTTCTGATATCGCACGGACATCAGTGTCAAACGAGATTGCGATCTCATCACAGCGTCGTGATAGTTTGACGATCTAGAACATCACACGACGGTTCCGAAAAGAGAGCCAATGCCTGCGGTGATGATCATTGCGAGTGCACCCCAAAAACAAACTCGCAGTGCGCCTTTCCAGATACTGGCGCCGCCGACTTTGGCCGCGACCACTCCAAGAGCTGCGAGAAAGACGAGTGAGCCAAGGGAGACGGCTCCGATAAGAGAGCCTGATGGCAGTGCTAAAACCAAGATCAACGGAAAAGCCGCACCCACCGCAAAAGCCGCTGCCGAGGCTAGAGCGGCTTGAATCGGACGCGCGCTGAATGATTCACTAATTCCCAGCTCGTCTCTGGCATGACTGCCGAGCGCATCGTGGGCCATCAACTGCTGTGCAACTTGTTTTGCTAAATTGGCGTCAAGTCCTCGACCCACGTAAATTTGCGCAAGCTCGGCGTGTTCGGATTCTGAGTTGGTCGCAAGTTCAAATCTTTCTCGAGCCAAATCGGCTCTCTCCGTATCGGCCTGTGAGCTTACGGAAACATACTCGCCCGCCGCCATCGACATTGCGCCTGCAGCGAGGCCTGCGACTCCGGTTAGCAAAATATTTTCGTGACTCGCGTTGGCGGCCGCGACGCCGAGGATAAGGCTCGCGGTGGAAACGATTCCGTCATTGGCACCCAAGACTGCGGCGCGAAGCCAGCCGATGTGGTGTGAGCGATGGAGTTCGAGTGGGTTTGTTTGCTTAGGCATTCTTTAGACCTTCTTCAGACTTTCTTCAGACTTTCTGCAAAATTCAACCCACCTTGAATGCTAACTTCACAAGTTTGACGATCGGAATTGGGTCGAGACGGCCCGGTTTCTACTCATGGCTGGGGCATTTTGTCTTAGGATCTCTTTGTGGACCATACTATCGAGATCGGTTACGCTATACCGATGTCGATCAATTCGGAAAAAGATCTCGAAGGACTTCGCAAAGTAGGCAGAATCGTTGCCCGCTGCCTTCAGCACATGCATTCGGTGCTCGAGCCGGGAATCACAACCGCAGAACTTGATAAGATTGGCGGAGCTTACCTTGCGCATCATGGAGCGCGATCGGCACCTCAACTGACATATAATTTCCCCGGATTCACCTGCATCAGCGTGAATGAAGAAGCGGCGCACGGAATTCCCGGGGCCAAGATTATTAGGGCTGGCGACCTGGTGAATATCGATGTTTCTGCTGAGCTCGGTGGTTACTTCGCTGACACTGGCGGTTCAGCGATTGTCCCGCCGGAATCGAAGCTTCATCTTCAGATTTGCGCTGTTGCCAAGAGGGCGTTGGAAAGTGCCATGCTTGAAGCTCGTGCTGGCGCTAAGTTGAATCGTATCGGTTTTGCGATTGAAGCTGAGGCTACTAAAAACGGATTCACAGTTATTGAAAATCTCGGCAGTCATGGTGTAGGGCGTGCTCTGCACGAAGAACCGGGCTTCATTCCAGGATATTACGACAAACGAGATCGGCGAATGCTTCGCGAGAATCAAGTCATCACGATCGAACCATTTATTTCTTCGGGTGCACGCGAAGTGGTCGAGAATGGTGATGGTTGGACATTGGTGACAAAACCAGGAGTCTTCACCGCGCAATATGAGCACACGCTTGTCATCACTAAAGGTAGGCCGCTAATCATGACGTTGATGGCGTAGTGCACCTTCGGTCGCTACCGAAGAAGTGGTGCTATGTTTGACCGGGTTATTGGATTTCCCATACGATACATCAAACCTTCGATGACGTAGTGAGTAAGAAATAATGCCACTAAAAAGCGTCCTATTGAATAGGGTGAGCCTCGCAAATAATATTCATAGAGTAAGTAAAAAACGCCGAGCAGACCTGTTAGCAAAACAAACTCCGTCTTTAGTAGGAACTTGTTCGTATTCGCCGAATTTTTGATGCTGTTCCAATAGATAAGGTTCGCATCCACTCCATGAAATGCAAAAGCTAGGAAGGGAACCAGAGGGTGTAGTTCGAAAAAAAACCGGTAGGAGTTGCGAAGCTGGAAGAGGATCTTGATGAGAGCTTGCTCACGAGGAAGTCCTAGATATTGGTACGCCATCCATAGAAAAAGCCCGAGTAGAAGAATAAGTCGTAAAGATTCGAATGCCGGCAACACGCTTTTCGGAAGTACGTAGGCGCCAACCATGTACACAGTCACCTCGACAAAGAGCCAATGATAAAATATTTTTTCCTTTCGAGTTAAGCTCTCAATCGAACACTTTTGGGGCTTGTCCGTCGTCTAGTTGAAACTCGTCGATCGAGTGGCGTGGTTTGCATTGGTTATGCGACGCTTTCTTGAGAGTCAAACTCTTCTCTGAGTTCAGTTAGCGAGCGAAGCAGAACCCACAGTGCTGGAAGTCCTGCGTGGCCTCGCATTCGACGCATTCGTTTTTCTGAGGCAAGGCAGTAAGTCGCGAGCCATCGCTGAAAGTGTCCGGAGTCGCGCCAGTTTTTCACGCGCCTCATGTCTTCCTCGATCAACGAGTTAAGCGACTCGATTGCGTTCGTCGTCGAAAAGAATCGCTTCAGATTTCGAGACAACTTCAGTTCGTGAATTGCGAGCAAATCGTCCTTCGCTTCACGGTAGCTTTCGAGTGCCGACAAATTTGAATCTCGCAAAATGCTCTCGAGACGATCCGACAGAACTTTGGCTTCAGCCATGTCCTTCGCATCTCGAAGTGCCCAGAAGGGTCCCGAGGCCTTGTGGGCGTCATCGCCAAGAGCCTTCTCGATGTTCCACCATTTGTGAATGTGGCAGCGAATTCGAATGGCGCGACGAAGCTTTCGGTCGTGGCACTGATATTTATTGTTCAACGCTTTGTTCAGGCCCGAACCGCCGTCGACGATGAACAAAAGCCCTGACGACGGAAGTCCGCGCGATTCAAGATTTGTCAAAAGTTCGATGCACGACGCGCCGTTTTCGGTATCGGCTTGATAGATCCCAAGCACGTACTTGCGGCCATCGCCCGCAACACCAAGAGCGATGATGACTCCGTGTTTTCGAAATCTCTTTCCGTCGATGAACACGGCGCGAATATCCATCGGCCGCAGATCGCGTTGCTGAAGGTCCTCGATCTTCTTCGCCGTTGCCTTCGTCCAGCGTTTCGATATCTGACTCTTCTTCATACCGAAAGAGTTCGCGATCTTCGCGACACCTTTTTCATAATCTCGCTGCGAAACTCGTTTGATGCCTTCTGTGAAAACAGCTTGATCGAACAGTCTCGGATCTTGAAAATCTTCGTAGGTTTGAAGCTTAACTTCGCGACCATCTTTTGATCGCACTCGAGGCCTTTCGACAGCCACGTGTTGATTTGCGAGAATGATCGAACCTTCTTGCGAACCCCAGCGAGAGTTCTTTTTCCCGTGCTCGTAGCGCGAACCGCAGAGCCGGCTGACTTCGCGTTCACATTCTTCCATAAATGCCTTCACCGCCGGCGGAAGCAGTGCCGAAATCAGCATGTGCTGCGTGTCGATCGCCTTGTCATCAAAGTCTTCAAATTTGTTTTCGAGAACATCTTTGCGCTTCGCGTGCTTCAATGGTTTGCGCTGCTTGCGACTTTTGAACTGAACAGGTACGTTTCCCATGTCGGGTGGCTCCTCTTTTTTTGCGACTTCTTTGACCCTTGATAAGCCATTGAAATCACATGTTGGTTGAGCCACTCAACCTTCAAATTTCAACTAAACTGCGGACATGCCCCACTTTTGAGACGCGTCCGATTTCAGGTAACGATGTGACAAAAGGATGCTTACTCCCTTTGTCTGTCCCAAATTGTGGAAAATATTCAAGCACAATAAAGCGAAAAGGACACTCCTATCAAATTCATTGTTTGATATGGTCTGATCGAACGTGCTGATCGTCGCTGGCAGCATGAACGTAAGTGTTAAAAAAGCAAGGTACACAATTGGGCTGATGGCCCAGATCGGTAGGCCGCAGAAGCGATAAGATTTGGCCCATTGCTGAAAGTTATCGATTCTAAAAATCTGCCAAAGACTCAAAAAATTGTGCGAAAAATTGCCTAAGATGACGAAAGTTAAGACGGAGCTCCAGCGAATCTGATCGCGACCCCAATCCTGCACTAAACCAAATTTCTCTAATATAACGTAAGCAGCGGCTCCCGCAAAAAGCAAAAACGGATAGAAGACTAGAATCCGATCCGAAGTGGATAGCTTCATTCTCAATAGGATAGACGATTCATGCACCCCAGCAATCAGAATTTAAGTTGGCGACTTAACTTAGTGACACCGAGTGACCGATTCCCGAAAATTAGACTATTTCTGACTTAGTTCTTGCTGTGTAAAAAGCCAAAAAATGGGCTTTGTAGAGAGCATCAAGATACGATCTTTAAGTGAACAGATCGTTGCGGTTTTGCAGCGCCTTGCGTGCGGAGAAAAAGATCTTTGTCGCGAGCTCAGAGTTTCTCGTCAAAAGCGCTCTCGAAACCCGATTTCAGAAATGCTCATAGAAAAAATGAAAACTGAATAGTCTTACCGAGCGGCTATTAAACTTTTACATTTAATAGTTTAGCATGCAGTTCTGTAGTTAGAGTTTCGATTCTCACGCTCAATTGCTGCGTCACTTCTGTCAAAATTGTATTCTGCTTCAACAATTCAGCTAACTGAATCATTTGGGAAGCCGCAAACTTCTCTCGCTCTTCACTTGCCACCGCAATGGCTTCTCGGTGCTGGGCGTCTGCTTCGGCATGAGCTTTATCACGGTCGGCTTGCCGCGTTTGAGCCAGTAAAATAAGCGGGGCTGCATGAGCTTACCTGATTATTCGGGCCACTTTTTACTTCAGTCGTCCAGCGTTAAACCTGGTTGTTGAATTCCTCTTCGAATTGCTTCGGTGTTTTC
>LNFM01001263.1_pt1 | contig 60820 bp, 60 predicted proteins | sample 596031 | NCBI WGS metagenome assembly LNFM01 (sample SAMN04254537, study PRJNA301005) | activated carbon metagenome | isolation source: dual media filters at the Ann Arbor, Michigan drinking water treatment plant | place: USA: Ann Arbor | reverse complement strand
TGGGCGAGCAAACCAACGTTGCCACGTTACCCATCATCGCTGGCCAAACGCCACTACAGATCGCCGACCGGGCGATGGTGGCGGCCAGGCTCGGTGGGTTTGACGTCGTTCTCCTCGACACCGCCGGCCGCATTACGCTCGACGAAGAACTGATGCAGGAAGTGGCCCAGGTGAAAGCCGCCACCAACCCGCACGAAGTTCTACTCGTCGTCGACAGCCTCACCGGCCAGGATGCCGTCAATACAGCCAAAGCGTTCGACGAACGCCTGTCGATTACCGGTACGGTTCTAACGCGCGCCGATGGCGACGGCCGCGGGGGCGCTGCGTTATCGATGCGGGCCGTCACCGGCAAGCCGATCAAGCTTCTCGGTGTTGGTGAAAAGTGGGACGCACTGGAAGATTTCGATCCCAAGCGGATCGCCGGCCGCATCCTGGGGATGGGCGATATCGTCGGCCTCGTTGAAAAGGCGGCCCAGTCCATCGACATCGAAAAGGCGACGAAGAGAGTTCGACCTCGACGATTTGTCCGAACAGCTCAAGCAGATGGAAAAGCTCGGCGGCGCGGGCGGCATCATGGGCATGCTGCCCGGCATCGGTAAGCTCAAGAACCAGATCAACGAGAGCGGGTTCAACAAGGATGTCACGCGGCAACGCGCCATCATTTCGTCGATGACCGCAAAGGAGCGGCGATTACCGAAGGTCCTGGACGCGAAACGCAAACGGCGCATCGCGGCAGGCTCGGGAACGCGGGTTGAGGACATCAACAAGCTGCTCAAGATGCACCGTCAAATGGCGGACATGATGAAGTCGATGGGCAGAAATCCTGGTCTGATGGGCAAGATGGCGGGCGCGCTCGGCATTTCGCCGATGGGCATGGGCAAAGGGCCCAGCGAAGCCGAACTAATGAAGATGCAGGAAGAACTCGCTGGCCTCGATCCCAAGGCGCTCGAGCAACTGCCGGCCGAACTCAGAGCATCGCTGCCCAAAGGTGGTCCCGGCCTTGGTGGTCTTCCGTCGAAAGGCCTGCCGGGGCTTGGCGGAGGCGCTCTGCCGGGGCTGGGAGGCGCACCGCGCTTTCCGGGCCTGCCCGGCAAGAAGAAGTGAGGGATGCGAATGCCATGACACCCGAACTGTCGCCTGAGATTTGGAAGATCGCCATCCCGATGTCGACGCTGTTCATGGCGTTCGCTTCGGCCATGTTCGGCTTCCTTGCCTGGCGCGGGGAAGGTGCGCGGCGGCGGGCCGAAGCACGTCGGCTCAGACTGGAATCCACTGTTGACGATCTTGCCGAACTTTTCGCTGCGATCCCGCACACGACCGCGAAGTGGGATCAGGCGTTCACCGACGTCTTCGTCGAGAAGGTGTGCAAGGTGGATTTCAAGATCGACGATGACAACCCGCACGCGGACGAACTCATTCGCGCGATTCAGAACATTCTCCCGCGGCATGCAACGAACCGCGACGAGGAGCACATGGCGAAGTACAACGCGGCCCGCATCGTGGCGAAGAAGTACCTCGACGTGGAGTGGAAACGCTTCAAAACCGAAACCGGAACCAAGACCTGATCTAGAAAGGATCCTGACTATGGCTGCAAAAATTCGACTGTCGCGCGGTGGCGCAAAAAAGCGTCCCTACTATTACATCGTCGTCGCGCACACCGCGTCGCCGCGTGACGGCCGCTACATCGAACAGATCGGCACGTTCGATCCGATGCTGAAAAAAGACAGCCCCGATCGGGTGAAGCTCGATGTTGAGCGGGCCAAGCATTGGCTCGGCGTCGGTGCGCAACCGACCGACCGCGTCGCGCGTTTCCTGGATGCCGCGGGCCTGATCAAGCGCACGCCGATCAAGAGCGTCCAGAAGGCCCTGCCAAAGAAAAAGGCTCAGGAACGCGCTGCCGCCGTCGCCGAAAAGGCCGCCAAAGCCGCCGAAGCTGCTGCCGGCTAAGGTCGCTGGGTTTCAGCTTGGTCCAGAGAAGGGAGCGCCACGCTCCCTTTTTTGACATTCAGTTCCAAGGAAGAAAACTGGCATCAGCCCTTCGGGAGCCGCACCGTGACCCTCGTATTTGACGTCATCGCCATGGTGGCGGCATTTATCTCCGCAATCCTCTGGTTCATGGCGAGCGGTAAATCGCTTCGGCGCGTCCAGCGAAAAGAGGTCATCGACGAACACGACATCAATCGCATCGTGACGGCCTTCAATCGCAATCAAATTCTCAATGGGCGGGCCGCGCTGGCGACCGCAATCTCAGCTACCGCAGTGGGCCTGCGGTTTGTGGTCCAGATCGCTGTTGGCAGCTGAACGATTGATTGTTCAAATCATGAAGGTGTTATGCAAAATCTGGCCTAGCCTTTGCTGAACACTGGTCATGAGCGGATTGAAGCGGGTTCTCGATCGTCTCGGACTGAAGCAAATCGAATTTGCTCAGCTCCTTGATGTCTCGCCGCGAACTGTAAGCTTATGGGCGACCGGCACCGTTGGAATACCCGGTCCGGTCAAGGCCTATCTGCGCATGCTGCAGACCTGCGAACCTTCGCGACGGGCGGCAGAGATCGCCCGGCTGAGCACCGATCAGCCGGGCATTGACGATGGTTTATACAGCCTCAGCTACGGGGCATCGGTCGCCGACGGCGTGGGGGCCGTCACCGGAGACGCGGTGGCCTTGCTGAAGGCGGGTCGCATCGTTGGCTCCGACAACGGGGGCGGCACCTTCGAGGGCACGTATCAATTTGACACCGTGCGGCGGACCAACCATTTCCGTGTCTGGTTGCGCGTGCCGCCAGCGGGTGAACTGGTGACCGGCTTTGCCGCCGGCGAGGCCGGAGTGATGGTCGAAGTGATCGCCGATCTCGTCCGTCCGGGTCCGGTCGCCTCCACTGTCGCTGAAGTCGCCGGGCGGTCGTTCGGCGTGACGCTTGCCTACCTCGGCCCACTGCCGAGCTAACGCGATCACTCGACTTAAATCTTGGGACCCTCGAACCATGATCGATCCAAATCGTCTGATCCTCCTTGGCGAGATCGGTGCAGCCCACGGCATCCGCGGCGAAGTTTCGATTCGCACCTTCACCGATAACCCGGCCGACATCGCTGCATATGGCCCGCTGTCGGACAAGACCGGAAAGCGATTGTTCACGATTGCGGGATTGCGGGTGACGCCGAAGGCCGTGATCGCGCGGTTCAAGGGCGTGGAAGATCGAACGGCGGCGGAGAGGTTGCGCAACATCGGCCTTTACGTGGCGCGCAGTTCGTTGCCGGAGTTGGAGCCAGGCACGTATTACCACGAGGATCTGGCGGGGCTCACGGCGGTCGATGCGAGAGGCGCGGAAGTGGGCTGCGTTCTTGGGGTTGTCAACTACGGCGCGGGCGATCTCGTTGAAATTGTGCGGCCGCAGGAGCGTGAAACGCTACTCCTTCCCTTCACCGACGCGGCGGTTCCCGCCATCGATTTGGCAGCGGGCCGCGTCACCGTCATTGTTCCTACATTCGTAGTTGCAGAAGATCCCGACACGGCTGACGACAAAGTCGAACCGATCAAGGAGTAAGCAATGCGCAAGATGATTATGTCTTCGCTCGTTCTGGTGTCAGCTTTGCTGGCGCTTGGAACGATTGCGTCGGTCCGGGCCGATACGGCCGCGCTTCTGTCTGGCGTTGAAACAGAACTGCGGAAGTCGTTTCCAAAAATTGCACTCGTCGCGCCCGCCGACCTCGACAACCTGGAAAAAAGCACAGGCGTGGTTATCCTCGATATCCGTAGCGAGCAAGAATTTGCGGTGAGCCACATCGCGGGTGCGCAGCGCGTCGATCCGGGTTTGTCCGCAGCGCAGTTCAAGGCGACGTTGGCGGAGGAGATCACGGGCAAGACAATCGTGGTCTATTGCTCCGTTGGACAACGCAGTTCAACGCTGGCGAACCGGATCGCGGACGTTGCAAAACAGTCTGGCGCGGACGGTGTCTATAACCTTCAGGGTGGAATTTTCCGTTGGCACAATGAAAAGCGTCCACTCGTCGGACCGGGGGGCGCGACTGACGAAGTGCATCCCTACAGCGCCAACGCGGCACGACTGATCGAGCGCAAGGACGGTATCGCCTACGCCCCTGGAACGTCGAAAGCAGCGACAGCAAAGTAAAGCGCGTCAGATCGGGTCGCCGCGCAGAAGCCTGGGTAAATCGCCCGACAAGCCGGCTGCTTGCGTCACCAGCGCCTGTTTGACGGCCGGCAACCGGTCAACGAGGCCGAGACCGGCATCGCGGACAGCGCGAACGACCGTGTTATCCGATGAAAAGAGGCGATTGAGGCCATCGAACGTTGCGGCTGAGACCGTGCTGTCGAACCGCCGCCAGCGCTCATAGCGCGACAGGATCTCGGCACTGCCCGGGTCCAATCCCAGGCGCAAAGCGTCGATCAAGACTTCGGCCAGGGCGGCGGCATCGCGCAATGCCAGATTGAGGCCTTGGCCGGCAATCGGATGCACGCCATGCGCGGCATCGCCAATCAAAGCGAAGCGGTCTGCGACGTAAGATCGGGCGAGGTGCATGGACAGCGGCCAAGATTGGCGGCCAGCCAGCATCGTGACTGCGCCAAGGCGGCCGCCGAACCTCTTTTCGACTTCGGCAACGAAAGACGCATCGTCGAGCGACAAAATACGGCGCGCTTCGGTCGTGTCCTCGCTCCAGGTGATGCACGAGCGATTGCCTGTGAGCGGCAGGATGGCGAACGGACCGGCCGGAAGAAAGTGCTGCACGGCGGTGCCCTCGTGCGGGCGTTCGTGAGCGACCCAGGTGACGATCCCGGTTTGCGCGTAGGGCCAGCCGATGATCTTGATGCCGGCTTGTTCGCGCAGCGCCGACTGCCGGCCCTCAGCCGACACGAGCAAGCGCGCGCGCAGGCGGCGATCATCGGCGAGGGTCACCGATACTCCCGACGCGTCCACCGCGAAGTGTGCCACGTCGGCAGGAGCAAAGCGGTCGATGCAAAGGTATTCGGCGACGCGGACGGCCAGCGCTGCGACAATTTCGGACGCCGGGACGATATGGGTCGCGGGCTCGCCATCATCGATCATGTTATCGTAGGTGAGAACCACGGGTCGGATGCCATCGTCGAGACGGCTGTCGGTGAGTTCGATGCGATACACGGGCTGAGCATGTGGCGAGACGGCTTTCCAAAGGCCGAGGGCCTGCAGCATGTGTCGCGACGCGGCCGAAAAAGCATAGGCGCGCACGTCATCTTTGACGGAAGGAGGCGGCCATGCGCGATCTATGAGAGCGATTCGAAGTTCGCCTTCGGCCGCTTCGGCTAGCGCCAGGGCCAACGACAACCCGGCTGCGCTCGCCCCGGAAATGATGACGTAGTAATGAGAGACAGGTGAGGACATCGAGCCCGCCTTGCTTGACACGCCGTCGACCCCGTTTGCCAATGGACTTCTTTATTTCTGGATAGCACCCCTGGCTGGAAGCGTCATGTCCGATACGTCGCCCACATCCCCCGCTTTGACGTCGCTCCTGTCGATCCTGGATCTGGAGCGGCTGGAGCAGAATTTGTTTCGCGGCCGCAGTCCGTCGGACGGTTGGCAACGTGTCTTCGGCGGGCAAGTCCTCGGCCAGGCGCTGGTCGCGGCGTGGCGGACTGTCGAGGAGGGGCGGGCTGCGCATTCGCTGCACGGCTATTTCCTGCTGGCTGGCGATCCCCAGCACCCCTTGATCTATGACGTGGAGCGGACGCGGGACGGCGGCAGCTTTTCGACCCGGCGCGTGAAAGCGATCCAGCACGGGCGGGTCATATTTACCATGAGCGTCTCGTTCCACCGCCCCGAGGATGGGTTCGAGCACCAGGCGAAAATGCCAGATGTGCCGCCACCCGAAGCGCTGCCGAGCGCGCAGGAACTGATTGCGCGCTTCGTCGATAAGCTGCCCGATAATATGCGAAGCTACTGGCGCCGCGAGCGGCCGATTGAGATGAAGCCGGTCGACGTCCGCCGGTATCTCAGCAACGAACCGGCCGAACCGCAGCAGGCCATCTGGATGCGGGCAGCAGGCGTCCTGCCGGACGACCTTGCGGTGCATCAATGCGTGCTCGCCTACGCCTCGGATTTCACGTTGCTCGATACGGCGCTGATTGCCCACGGCAAGGTGCTGTTTGATCCGCAAATCCAACTCGCCAGCCTCGATCACGCCATGTGGCTGCACCGGCCGTTCCGGGCCGACGACTGGCTGCTCTACGCCCAGGACAGCCCCAGTACGCATGCCGCTCGCGGTTTTTGCCGCGGTTCGTTTTTCGACCGCCAGGGCCGGCTGATTGCGTCGGTGGCGCAGGAAGGGTTGATCCGCCGCCGGGACACAGCGTTCGTGGTCAAATAATGAGCTAATGAATTTATCTGCACAAAAATGATGCGATTTGAAGGCTTCAGCGCCGTGCGCGAGTCATGCTGCACAAGATTAAGTCATTCTTTTTCATTAGGTTAGCTCCATATCCCGAAACTGGCACAGGACTTGACTCCTTATTCGGCGTTTTGCGGATCCTTGGGGGTCCGGAAGCGGAAAAGGCCATTCCCGCGTGCAAGCGGGCCGCGGGCCAGATGACTTATAAGGGGGTGCTCAGATGAAACTCATCACTGCGATTATCAAGCCGTTCAAGCTGGAGGAGGTCCGCGCCGCACTGACCGAGCTTGGCCTGCAAGGCATGACCGTCACTGAGGTCAAGGGTTACGGTCGCCAGAAGGGCCACACGGAAATCTATCGTGGCGCCGAATATGCCGTCAGCTTCCTGCCGAAGGTGAAGATTGAGACGGTGGTGCCATCCGCTCTCGCTCCCAAGGCGATCGAGGCCATCACCAGGGCCGCGAAAACCGGCCAGATCGGCGACGGCAAGATCTTTGTCTCACCCATCGAAAACACTGTCCGCATCCGCACCGGCGAATCCGACGATGAGGCGCTCTGATCTCATTCCAATCGTTTCGCGATAGCATCCATAACTGGGGAGTTACCAAATGAAGTTAGCCCTACCAAGCTGCACCGGCCGCCTCGTGGGCGCCGCGGCGGCTCTTGCCATGATGGCGGTTCCCGCCCTGGCGCAGGACGCGGCACCGCCGACACCCGACAAGGGCGACATGGCGTTCATGATGATCTGCACCGTGCTCGTGCTGCTCATGACCGTACCCGGCCTGGCGCTGTTCTATGGCGGTCTCGTGCGGACCAAGAACATGCTGTCGATGTGCATGCAGGTGTTCGCCACGATGTGCCTCGTGATGATCATCTGGGTGACCTACGGGTATTCCATGGCCTTCACCAACGGCGGCGCGCTCAATGACTTCGTCGGCGGGTTCGGCAAAGTCTTCCTGTCGGGCGTCGATTCGACGACGCTTGCGGCCACGTTCTCCAACGGCGTCTACATTCCGGAATACATCTACATCGTGTTCCAGATGACCTTCGCTGCAATCACGCCGGCCCTCATCCTCGGCGCCATCGCCGAGCGGGTGAAGTTTTCGGCCGTGCTGCTGTTCATGGCGCTGTGGGTCACGTTCATCTACTTCCCGATCGCCCACATGGTCTGGTACTGGGGTGGTCCCGATGCCTTCGGTAACGCCGCCAAGGCTGTTGCCGCTGCCGCAGAAGGCGATGCAAAGATCGCTGCTCAAGCTGCACTCGACGGCGTGCTCGCCGACGCAGGCCTGATCTTCAAGTGGGGCGCACTCGACTTCGCCGGCGGCACCGTGGTGCACATCAACGCCGGTATTGCTGGCCTCGTCTGCTGCATTCTGCTCGGCAAGCGCATCGGTTATGGCAAGGAAGCCATGCCCCCGCACTCGCTGACGATGTGCATGATCGGCGCCGCGCTGCTGTGGGTCGGCTGGTTCGGCTTCAACGTCGGATCGAACCTCGAAGCCAATGCGTTCGCTGGTCAGGTGATGATCAACACGTTCGTTGCGACGGCCGCTGCCGGCTTGTCGTGGATGATCGTGGAGTGGCTCGCCAAGGGTAAACCGTCGCTGCTCGGTCTCGTGTCGGGTGTCGTCGCCGGCCTCGTTGCGATCACGCCAGCTTGCGGTTTTGCCGGCGTCATGGGCTCGATCGTCCTCGGTCTCGTCGTGTCGATCGTCTGCTACATCTTCTGCTCGGGGATCAAGCATGCTCTCGGTTACGACGACAGCCTCGATGTGTTCGGCATCCACTGTGTCGGCGGCATCATCGGCGCGATCGCGACGGGCATTCTCGTCAACCCCGATTTCGGCGGCACGGGCATCCCGGACTACCTCTCCAAGCCAGGTGAATTGACGACGTCTGCCTACGACATGGTCTTCCAACTCACGGCGCAGGCCAAAGCCGTCGGCTGGACCCTGCTGTGGTCGGGGGTCGGCACGGCGATCATCTTCACGCTCGTCAACATCATCGTCGGCGCTCGTCCTTCCGAAGAGAAGGAACGCGAAGGCCTCGACATCACGGATCACGGCGAGCGCGCGTACAACTACTAAGTTAAAGGGCGGCCCGCGGGACACGATCCTGACGGGCCGCCTCAGACGTTTCTCCCGAGCACGGCCTTCCCCTAGACGTGCTCCTGCCTGGACCTGGACCGCGCAAGCGCTCCGGGTCTTTTTTTTGCGTCGTTGCGTTTCACGGAATGTGGATGCGTGCGCCGAACCGGAGATACGAAAGCACGCGCAGGAGGTCTGGCCGGCGCAGCGCGATGCAGCCTTCGGTTGGAGCGAAGCCTGGCCGGACGACATGCATAAAGATGGCGCTGCCACGGCCGCGAACGCGTGGGCGGCGATTGCAGTCGAGCACGACAACGGTGTCGTAGAGACTGTCGGTCCGCCACATCCTTTCGGCGGACGCGGGATAAGGGTGGCTGATGCGACGATTGTAATTGCGGTCGGTCGCGGCATCGCACCAGCCATCGGCAGGTGACAGCGCCTGCAAAGGCAGACCGGTGCGTGGCCGAGGGCAGCGATCGGGACGATAAAAAACATTTTCGAGCCGATAGATGCCGGACGGGGTTGCGCCGTCGCCCTCTCGTTTGAGCGCGCGGCAACCGGTCCGGCCAAGCGCGCATGGCAAGGCCTGGCCGGCGACCACCACGACGCCCCGGGTGGCTGCGCGCGACAGCGCTCTCACAAACAGTTGACCTCGTCGCAGCTTTCTCATCATTTTCCTTATCGCGATAAACTGCCAAAGCTCGCCCTGCCAGGGGCGCCTGAGCTTAATGTCAAAAAAACGGATAAAAGCGACCCGGTGGAAGCTGGGCCCAGCGGTGCACCTGCCGCGCGGGGGGATGAAATTTCCGAGACACTGAGAGGCACATAATGACTGCACGCCGTATCCTGCTCGTCGACGACGACGAGGATCTGCGCGGCTCGCTGAAGGATCAACTGTCGCTTTATGACGAGTTCGACGTGTTCGATGCCAACAATGCAACGAAGGGGATCGAACGCGCCCGCGCCGATCAACCCGACCTTCTCGTGTTCGACGTCAATCTGCCCGACATGGACGGGCGGGAGGCGGTGAAGCAACTGCGCAAAGGTGGCTTCAAATCACCCATCATCATGCTGACCGCGAATGATTCCGACGCCGACCAGATCCTTGGTCTCGACTCCGGCGCCAACGACTACATCACGAAGCCATTCAAATTTGCGGTGCTACTGGCCCGGATCAGGGCCCAGCTGCGTCAGCATGAGCAGAGCGAGGATGCGATATTCTCAATCGGCCCGTACACTTTCAAACCGGCGGCAAAGATCCTGCTCGACGACAAAGGCAGCAAGGTGCGGCTGACGGAAAAAGAAACTTCGATCCTCAAGTTTCTCTATCGGGCTGGTGAAAAGGTCGTGCCGCGCGATACGCTGCTTCTTGAGGTGTGGGGTTACAACGCCGGCGTGACGACGCACACCCTTGAGACGCACATCTACCGGCTGCGGCAGAAAATCGAAAAAGACCCGTCAAATGCGGAGATTTTGCTGACTGAAAGCGGTGGCTACCGGCTTGCTCCCTAACGAGATGCGTGAGCCAATTCGGCTGGCACAGAGCGGATCGCCGCGCGCGGTCTGATGCTTATCATCAACCGTCTATCCCCAGACCCATCCACAGCCCACTGGACCCTGTGTTCCGAATCAGCGGACCCTCGTCTGGTGGTGAATATCTACGGCCGCCCGGCAATGGCGCGGCGAAGAGTGTGGAACCTGGATCATGGCGATCGACACGTTTGTACAGCCGATGCTGAAGCTCGACATTTTTCACGGTCTGCGGCCACTGCAGATCACGGAAATTGCGCGTCGCGCCTATCGCGTGGTCTATAAGCCCGGCGACGTCATCATTCGCGAAGATGAAGACGGTGACGCCGCGATCATCATTGTTTCGGGCGATGCCGTACGCATTGCCGGCCCTGGAATGTCCGAGCCGGCCGAGGCCGTGCCTGCGGGGTCTCTGATCGGCGAGATGGCCATGCTGATCGAGACCCGCCATTCGTCCACTGTTGTCGCTCGCACGCCGGTCCGCGCGCTGCGGATCGCGCGGGAAGATCTGCAGGAGCAGATGATGGACGATGCGGCTCTCGCCGACCATTTCGTGCAGCGGATCACGTCTCGCCTGTCCGTTGTGTTGGACACTTTGAAGTCGATCGACGCGATGGTTTGTGATTCAGGAATGCCGGCAATCCGGGCGGGGACGCAGCCGGCGCTGCAACCACAAATGCACTAAGTGGCAATTTATGGTGGCGCCTGCTAACGCCCCTGTGGGGAGTTGACTGGAAGCACGTCTTGCGCCGTCCACCAACTAGCCGTTTGGCCGGATATCCACAAAATGTCGCAATTATTGCGCTTTTTGATCGCTGAAAAGCGCTGTCAAAAAAGAAAAGCGCCCAACTCCGGGGGGCGAAGTTGGGCGCTTGCGCTCTCGCGCTAGGCACCGGGAGGGAAGCCGATGCCTCAGGCGCGTCGTTCGGGTAGACGGGGGGGAGCTACCGAAGTTTCGCGACGCGACCTGTCTGATGGTTATTTAAGCGCAGGTTGCCTATTTTCAATAGACCCTCTCGCGGTAGATCACGAAAACGTGATCGATTTTAGCTAGGTTATCCCCAGCGTTGACTTGCCAGATGCCAAACCGCAACACCGAATGATCTTCGTTCAGTGAGGCTGGGCGAGCGGATTGTTATTAATTCCTTCGATTTTGAAGGCACTAGGGTCAAGTTTGTCGCCCTTGACGACGTTGGCGATTTCCACGCGCGTTTCGATGCCCTGGGCGTCGGTGGTCACCCATTCTTTCAACACGACACCGGGTTTGGTGGCCAGATACACCTTGATCCGTCCGGGGGTGTCGGGGCTTTTATCCATCAAAGCCACCACCATCAGGTCTTCAGCTTGTTGAACTTCCATGATTTTCGCATCGCGGGCGAGATCAACATCCTTGCGCAGGAGCAGCCGGAACGGCGTTTGATCGAGCTGTATGCGGTCTTCATTGCGCAGGTCGAGATCCTGGATCGCAAGCTGTTCGCCGTCCGAAATGATGATCTGCTTGGACGGCAGCGCATAGTCGAAGCGGAATTTGCCGGGGCGAAGGAGCGAAAACTTGCCCTTCATTTTCTTCTGGTCCGAAGTGGTCTGGACGAAGCTTCCCTGGAGGGTCGTCAACGCGTTGAAGTAATCGCTAACAGCCTTGACCACTTTCGTTTGGGATTCATCGAGGATGATGCCTTGATTTCCCGCTGATACTTCGGCGTTCCAGGCAGATCCGGCGGCGGTAGCCGGGCTCGCAGGTACTGCCGCGGGGGCGGCTGCCACCGGCGGCTTGGCGTCTTCTGCCAAGGCCGTGCCAGCGCAGGTCATGGTTGCAGCCAGGATCAAGCCGAGACCGGATGCCTTAGCGATCCACATTCTATCCATCCCCCAATACGTCGATCCGACCTTGTGCAACGCCTGAGCGAATGTCGGAACAATGCGACGAACTGAGGGCCAAAGCCCCCAGCTCGGGGCTTTTAGTAGCGGGTTTTAGCAAAGCCGCAACGGGGCAGGTGAGCGCGGGCGCCGGTCAAGCCGCAGGCTGCAAAACTTCACGGCGGCCGATGCTGTTGGCCGGTGAAATGAGGCCGTCCTGCTCCATTCGTTCGATAATATCCGCGGCTCGGTTGTAGCCGATGGAGAGTCGGCGCTGGATGTAGCTGATCGAGACTTTCCGTTCGCGCATGACGAGATCGCGAGCCCGTTCGTACATATCATCGCCGGTGCCAGGGCGCCCTACGCCAGCGTCGGGTCCGGATGCGACACCCGATGTATTGGTGATGCCATCGACGTAGTCCGGTTGGCCGTGGCTTTTGAGATAGGCCGACACCGCTTCCACCTCTTCGTCGGAGACGAATGGGCCATGGACGCGCGTCACGGCGCCAACGCCGGTCGAGAACAGCATGTCCCCCTGGCCCAGCAGTTGCTCGGCGCCTTGTTCGTTGAGGATCGTGCGGCTGTCGATCTTCGACGTGACCTTGAAACTGATCCGCGTCGGGAAGTTGGCCTTGATGGTGCCCGTGATGATGTCGACGGAGGGACGCTGCGTCGCCATGATGAGATGAATGCCGGCGGCGCGCGCCATTTGCGCCAGACGCTGCACGGCCTGTTCGATTTCCTTGCCAGCGACGATCATCAGGTCGGCAAATTCATCGACGACGATGACAATATAGGGCATGGGCTTGGCGTCGATCACCTGCGTTTCAAAGCGCGGTTCGCCGGTGGCGCGATCAAAGCCCGTCTGGACGGTGCGGGCCAGCGTTTCGCCGCGAGCGGCCGCAGCCTGAACACGCTGATTGAACGCTTCGACGTTGCGCACCGACAGCGCAGCCATGCGCTTATAGCGTTCTTCCATTTCGGAGACGGCCCAGCCGAGGGCCGCAACCGCTTTGTGCGGGTCAGTGACGACCGGCGTCAAGAGATGCGGAATACCGTTATACACAGACAATTCCAGCATTTTCGGATCGATCATGATCAGACGGCAGGCGTCGGGCGGCAGCCGATACAGGAGTGACAGGATCATCGCATTAACGCCGACGGACTTGCCCGAACCCGTGGTGCCCGCAACCAGCAGATGCGGCATGCGCGCGAGATCGGCGATGACGGGATCGCCGCCGATCGATTTGCCAAGCGCGAGAGGAAGGATGGCCTTCGAGTTGCGGAAGGCGTCGCTTTCGAGCATTTCGCGCAGGACGACCGCATCGCGCTTCGCATTGGGCAGTTCCAGACCAATGACATTGCGGCCCGGTACAACGGCGGCGCGGACGCTGGTGACGCTCATCGAGCGTGCAATGTCGTCGGCAAGAGCGATGACACGGGCCGACTTGGTGCCACGCGTCGGTTCGAACTCGTACAGGGTGACGACGGGTCCGGGCTTGATATCGCGCATCTCGCCCTTAACGCCGTAATCGGCCAGGACGTCGAGAAGCTGCTGGGCGACCGCGCGGGCAGCCGCTTGTGACGGCGCCAGGGCGAGGCCGTTCGCATCGGGCCGCTTCAGGAGATCGAGTGGCGGCTGCGACAGTGCCGGCTTAACGGCTTGACGTCGAGGACTGTCCGAACGCGGCGGCGCAGGTTGAGCGGAGTGGTCCGGACCGCGGACAGGAGCAAAGCGAGCGGCGATAGAGCGGCTCTGGCGATCCTCGTCGTCGAGGTCGTCTTCATCATCTTCGATTGCAAAGACAGGGTCGTCGGCGCCGTCGCGCGAGCCGGGACGAAGAACGCTCAGCTTATCGAAATGTGAGGCAAACTTGCCGGCAAGACTGGTGTCTTCCACCTCGGTCAAGGGACCTTGAGGTTCCACGCGGTCATCATTTTCACTGACATTCGGACGGCCAGCGGGGAAACCGTCGCGCAGGCGCCGCCATAGATTTGAAACGGTGCCGGACCGTTCCACTTCGATGGCTTCATACGGGAGCAGGTGATCGGCGGCAGGCGAATCCAATGTTGGTTCGACGGGTGCCGGCTCTCGGGCGCCCGGCTCCGATCTTGAGCGTTGCGGGCGGCCCATGTCCTTGCGCATGCTATCGGGCCAGCTATGGACGGAATGGGCGGCGCGCAATTGGGTCCACGCGGCTTGCGCCGTTTCCTTGGCATCGGCTCCAATGCTCTCGGCGGCCGCCGCGAGACCGGCCACCAGCAGCAGCAATCCGGATAGAAGAGACGCAAGTTCGGGGCTGGCAAATTGGCCCGCAATCGAGCGGGCGAAGTTGGAGACCAGATCACCAAGGATACCGCCCATGGCATAGTGCAGCGGCCATCCCGGCGCGACGGGCAGGGTTGCCAGCGCTCCGGCGAGAAGCAAAATCGACACTGGATAGAACGTGCACTTGACGCGAAAATAGAGCACGCGTTCGTTGCGCAGCAGTTCGATGGCCCAAAGCATCGGGGCCAGCAGGCACACGACGGCGCTCAAGCCCAACATCTGAAGCAGGATGTCCGACAAAACGGCGCCGACCGGACCGCCGGCGTTGCCGGTCGCGATACCGCTCGGGTTGGTGAGGCTCGGATCGTTCGCCGACCAGGTCAGAAGGCTGATCCAGCCTAACGCCAGGAACGCGAAAATGCAGACACCGGCCGTGCGCGCGCTGAGGCCGAGCAGGCGTGCTTCCACGCGCTCCGGCAACAGGGCATCAAACTGTTCTTCACGCACACTGGACATCGACGCGAACGTTTCTTTACGCAGACAACTCAACGATTCGTTCGAGCGCCTCCCGCACACGGTCTGCCGGCTGAACCAGCGCGACCCGGATAAAATCGTCACCCGGATTGCGCCCGTCCCGGCCCGGCTGGGCGAGGAAAGCACCAGGTATCACCTTGACGCCGAAGGCTTTCCATAAGGTTACCGTGGCGTTGGCGCCGCCGCCCATGTGGCTCATATCGAGCCAAAGGCAAAAACCGCCGGCTGGGCGGACATATCCGAAGCGGCCGGCCAGAAGGGCGTCAGCATCCGCAAACTTGCCGCGGTAGGATTGCCGGGCGGCCTCGACGTGGGCCTCGTCCGACCAGGCGGCGACGGAGGCATGCTGGATCGGGCCGGGGATCTGGGGCGCGCACATATTGCGGATCTCGGCGTAACTTTCGAGAAACACTGCGTCGCCGGCGCAGAAGCCGGACCTCATGCCAGGCAGGTTGGAACGCTTTGAAAGTGAGTTGAACACAACCAGATTACGGAAGCGCTCAGGCGTGAGGCAGGCGACCGCAAGCGCGCCCAGAGGCGGGGTGTCGGTGTAGATCTCAGAGTAACATTCGTCGAAAAACAGCATCAGGTCGTGGCGGCGGGCGAGTGCCAGCGCGCGGGCGATATACGCGGCGCTGGCCACCGCGCCGTGCGGATTGGATGGCGATCCGATAAACAGCGCGACGGAACGATCGAGAAGTGCGGTGTCGGATTCGAGCTGATCGAGGTCGGGCAGAAAACCCGTTTCGCGGGTGGCATTGAGAAAAACGGCTTGCGCACCGCAGCCCAAGGCTCCGGCCACGTAGGCGGAATAGTAGGGATTGCACATCAAAATCGCCGGGCACGACAGCCCGGATTTGCGAGCAAGTGCCGGCATGCAGGCAAAGCTGAGACCTTCGCGCGACCCGTTAAGGGCCAGGATCTCACGATCTGGATCGATGTTTGCGACGCCGGTGCGGCGGGCAATCCACGCCGCGATTGCCCGTCGTAATTCATCCGACCCTCGAATTGGCGGGTACTTTGCGAACGTAGCGGCAGCCTCCGCAATCTGGTCGGTGATGAAGACGGGCATGGCTTCGCGCGGCTCGCCAATCGTCAATTCGATCGAATGGGCGTGACCCGGAGCAATGCCATCGAGAAGGGCCCGCAGTTGCGTAAAGGGCGAACGGATGGTGCCGTCGGTGAGCGCCGAGACCCCACGGATCATGCCGGGCGTCCCACGGTCTGCGAAATTCGTCATCGACACCCCACTCCGGTCTCAAGCTCAGCGGCGAATCGCTTATCCTTTTGCGCAGAGGGCGTCCAGAAGCGGACATGCCGGCTGGTGGCACGTTGAGCCGACAGCCAGAATCGCACCGGCCGCAGCGCATGAGCACTTTGCGAGATCAACGTCACCGGCGCGGCGCGCTGCGCCACTAGGGGGTACTACTTGACCGTCATCCACACATTCAAAAAGTTCGCCCGGATCCTTTCCGGCGCGTTGCTGCTGGCCGTCACCTGCTTTGCAGCGTCTCCGGCTTCGGCCAAAGACGTCAGCCCGGCAGTGAAGAGAGCCTGCGCCAACGACTATTTCGCACACTGCAGCATGCACCCCGTCGGAACACCTGCTGTCCGCAAATGCATGCGGGCTGTCGGTCCACGGCTGTCGAAGCCGTGCATCGGTGCTCTGGCGGCGGCCGGCGAAATCAAGAACAGCGATCGCAAGCGCTACAAGACGGCGTCGACAAAAGGCAATCGCCGCAACTGAGCCCACGCCGTTGAAGCTAAAAAACCCGGCGCGCCTTGGCGGCACGCCGGGTTTTTTTGTAAGTGTTCAAGCGCTCAACGTGTGCGGCGCGGATTCTTATAGAGATCGGCTTCTTGCGCTTCGATCGTCGGCTTGATCTTGCCACGGCGAACATCGCGATAGAGTGCCTTTAAATGACGTCGGCTGTCGCCGTTGAAGATCAACATGCCGGCGAACAGTTTCATGACCGTCAGCAACCGCTTGTCGGCATGGCTCTGCTTGATTTTTCCGTACCACTTGCCGCCGAGTGAAAACACTTTGCCGTCGAGTGCGCCGACCACGTTTCCGCTTTGGTCGTAAAGAGTGTAATCGCCTCCAAGATCGATGAGGTCACGCTTCAATCGATAAAATTCGGGCTGATTATCGTTCATGAGAAAGAACGAAAAGTTCTCGGGCATCAACGGCCATTTGTTCGCCGAGCGCTCGAGGTAAATGAGAAAGTTGTCGTCGTCGGTGTTGATCGAAAATGCGGTGACGGGCAATCCACGTGCACCAATCGTCATCTGCAAGCTGCGGCCGACCATCAAATCCATCGTGGCGCGCCAGTTTACGGTTTCATTGAACAGCTTGAAGACGAGGCGTTTGTCCATGCCCGTCTTTTCTTTCCAAAGATCTTCGCGATAGCCGATGAGGCCGGTGCGCTCGCCGTTCTCGATGACCTCGGCAAAGACATCCATGTCGGCTGTAAACTGACGCGACTTGGCCCGATTGCGCGAGCGCTTATAGATGCCGAACTCAATGGCGTTGAGATTGGTGATCCAGACGTCGACCACGAAGCGATGCCAGCCATCCTTGGCCGCCTTCGGCTGTTTGCCGGGCTTGGGCTTTGCCGACCGCTCGGCTACTTCCTCGCGCGCAGCGTCTTGGGCGGCGGCTTCGGCAGCCGCGTTGCCGCTGCGGGCTACAATGGTCGACATGTCGCTCTCCTTGAAGAGAATCAGATGGAGAACGCTAGCACCGGCCTTTCAGGCGACATGGACGAGGAGGTGGAAAAGCTCTGGATAACCCGCGAACGCTTTGCGACGGCGGACCATAGCTTACGGCTCATTTGCATTTCGTGAGAGTGATGATAATTTCCTGGCGTTACTGTTCGCGGCCGGGTTTTTGACCACGGCCACTAGTGTGAAAGAGTTCGAACATGTCCGTAACCGCAACTCGCTTAGCTCCGTCGGGCGCTGGCGCCGAGCCAATCACCGACGATCTGGAGGGCTGGACAAAGGTGTCCGGTAATCCAACCATGAAAACTTACGTGCAACATACGACGGCTGATGGGTCGATGATTTCCGGTTTCTGGGAGGCCACGACCGGCTCCTATCGCGCCGTATATACGGGCTTTGAATTTGCGCACGTTATCAGCGGGCACATCGTCGTTACACCGGATGGCGGCGAACCCGTTGAGTTCACCGCCGGCTGCGCATTTGTCATGGAGCCGGGGTTTGTCGGTACGTGGGAGATCAAGGAACCGGTGCGTAAGCACTTCACGGCGCACGTTTAACAAAGAGCATCTTTGGGGCCTAGCCGCGGACCCCAAAGATTGCACTGCCGACCCGAACATGGGTGGCGCCGAGCGCGATGGCGGTTTCAAAGTCGCCGCTCATGCCCATGCTGAGACCCTGCAATTGGTTCTCACCTGCGAGTTTTGCCAGAAGGCCAAAGTGCAACGCCGCTTCCTCATCGACCGGGGGGATGCACATGAGGCCGGCAATCGCGAGCCGCAGATCGTCCCGGCAGTATTTTAGAAAGGCCTCGGTTTCGCGCGGGGCGATACCGGCCTTCTGCGCTTCCTCGCCGGTATTGACCTGCACATAGAGCTGCAGTTGCCGGCCCTGTGTGGCCATCTCATGCGCAATGGCTTGCGCGATTTTCGGCCGATCGATGGTGTGGATGGCATCGAACAATTCGACGGCTTCTTTCGTCTTGTTGGACTGCAGCGGTCCGATCAAATGCAATTCGAGATCGGGATAGCGGCCCTTGAGAGGCGGCCACTTGGTCTTGGCTTCCTGGACCCGGTTTTCACCGAACACGCGCTGGCCGGCACCGATGACAGGCAGGATCGCGGCTTCGTCGTAGGTCTTGGAGACCGCGACGAGGGTAACACTTGCGGGATCACGGCCAGCACCCTTGGCGGCCAACTCGATGCGGCTTTCGATGTCGCGGAGTGCGGCGATGGATTGGGTCATTGCAGCATCTTTCGCGACGGCTGTGGGGATGGAGAAGCCGGATAGGGCGGGAACGCGTGATCGTCCCGGCCGAGAAGGTCCATGTATTTGCGATGCACGAATAGCTTGTCGCGGCCGCGCTTTTCTTCAACGACGACGCCGATTTGAGCGAGCTGTTTCAAATAGCGCGAAGCAGCGTGGCGTTCGGCGATGCCGCTATCGATCAGATGCCCGATGCGAACATAGGGCTGGGCAAAAATCACCTGGATGAGTTCATGCGAATAAAGACCGGGAGCGGCGGCTTTGACGTAATCCGCAGTCTGCACCATGAGATCGCGGATGGCGCGGATGCGTGCGTTGGTCCAGGTGGCGGTGACCTCGACGGCGTGCAGGATGTAGAGCACCCAAGGTTCCCAGTCGCTGCGTTCGGTGACGCCCTGGAGGAGGCGATAGTAATCGCCTTTGGTGCGCACGATGTGACGGCTGAGGTAGAGGGTCGGGATGTCGAGAAGCCCGGCCTGGATGAGCGAGAGCACATTGAGGATGCGGCCGGTGCGTCCATTGCCGTCGATAAACGGGTGGATGGCTTCGAACTGGTAGTGCAGCACAGCCATGCGGACGAGAGGATCGAGATCATCGTCGGCGTTGGCGAAGCGTTCCCAATTGGACAGGAAATCACGCAGGTGGGTTTCACCTTCGGGCGGGGTGTAGATGACTTCGCCGGTGAAGGAGTTCTTCAGTTCGGTGCCGGGCGTTTTGCGGACATCCATGTCGACGCCCTTGATGGCGCTGCAGACCTCGATAGCCGTGCGGGCGGATAGCGGCCGTTCGGTGAGCATCTGGACGCCGCTATAGAGAGCAGCGCGGTAACGGAGCGCTTCCTTGGCCGAGGGGTCGCCGGCTTCGTCGCGCTGGCTCGCCTCGCGGAACAGTGCGTCGTTGGTCGTGACGATGTTCTCGATTTCGGAGCTGTCCTTGGCTTCGAGGAGGGGGATGGTGTTCACGAGGACAGATTGGTCGGGGATCAGCTCGCCGGCTCGGCGCAGGTCGGCTATGGCGGTGCGCGCGAGAACGCACTTCTTCAGCACCGCCTTGGTTTCCAGATCGGTGGCGGGCGGGAGAATTGGCAGGTCGTTGTAGGGACGGCGGGCGTCGTAGGCCATAGATTAGCGCCTTTTATGGAACTCAAATGATATTTTTGTTCCATATCTGACACCATATGGTGCGTCGTACGCCGTGTCTAGTATGACGTGGTACTGATTCGCATGTTTTGCACCATATGGGGGTGAATACGGTATCGGGGACACCGCGTTTGCCGAATATGGCACGAAAAACGACTTTCGGTTCCATATTCGTCGCGATATGTCGCCGGCATCGACATGTCGTGAGGGATATGTCGACGAAACCGCAAAATGGCGACACGTGGCTCCTGCCCGCCTGACGTCCGCGTCGGCTTGATTCCCTCCGGGCTTTCGGGCTCTGTACCGGCCGACCGCCGTTCACCATTTTCTCAAGTAGATCCGACAGGCCCGATGGCAACCGAACGCTACAACGCTCCCGACCGAGAACAGCATTGGCAAGTGGCCTGGGATGAGGCCGGCATCTTTGTCGCCGGCACCGACCAGACCGCCCCGAAATGCTACGTGCTGGAGATGTTTCCCTACCCCTCGGGGCGGATCCACATGGGGCACGTGCGCAACTACGCCATGGGTGACGTGTTCGCGCGATATAAAAGAGCGAAAGGTTTCAACGTCCTGCATCCGATGGGATGGGACGCTTTTGGCATGCCGGCGGAGAACGCCGCGCTCGAACGCAAAACACATCCGGCCAAGTGGACTTATGCCAACATCGACGCGATGAAGGCGCAGCTCAAGTCGATGGGGCTGTCGCTCGATTGGTCGCGCGAAATCGCAACCTGTAACGTTGCGTATTACCGGCACCAGCAGGCGATTTTTCTCAAGCTGCTGGCGAAGGGACTGGCCTACCGCGGACCTGGCAAGGTCAACTGGGATCCCGTCGACCACACAGTGCTGGCCAACGAACAGGTGATCGACGGACGCGGCTGGCGATCAGGTGCGCTCGTCGAGCAGCGCCAGATGCAGGTCTGGTATTTCAAGATCTCCGCGTTCTCCGACGAACTCCTCAAAGCGCTCGGCACACTCGACAAGTGGCCGGAGAAGGTGCGCCTGATGCAGGCGAACTGGATCGGCCGGTCCGAAGGCATGTCGGTGCGTTTTGCGCTCGACCCGGCCGGCGCGCCGGATGGGCAAACGGAAATCGAGGTTTTCACGACGCGGCCGGACACACTGTTCGGGGCCGCATTCGTCGCGATCGCCGCCGATCACCCGCTGGCGCGCAAACTTGCCGAGACAAACGCAGCGCTCCGGGAATTCGCCGAGGAGTGCCGGCGGCGCGGGACGTCGGTGATCGAGATCGAAAAGGGCGAGAAGCTTGGTTTCGACACCGGGCTGAAGGTGCGTCATCCGCTTGACCCCGACTGGCTGGTGCCGGTGTGGATCGCCAATTTCGTGCTTATGGATTACGGCACGGGCGCGATCTTCGGCTGTCCGGCAGGCGACCAGCGCGACCTTGATTTTGCGCGCAAGTATCAACTGCCGGTCATTCCCGTTGTGCTGCCGGAGGGGGCTGACGCGGCCACCTTCAAAATCGAGAACGTCGCCGCCGACGGCGACGGCACGATGATCAACTCGCGCTTTCTGGATGGGCTTTCGACGGCCGACGCCTTCCAGCAGGTTGCGGAGAAATTGGCGACCGAACGGCTTGATGGCAGCCCAGTGGGACGGCGGGAAGTGCGGTTCCGGCTGAAAGATTGGGGCATCTCGCGGCAGCGCTACTGGGGCTGTCCGATCCCTGTGATCCACTGCGAGACGTGCGGCGCGGTGCCCGTGCCGGAGAAAGATCTGCCGGTCGAGCTTCCCGAAGACGCGACCTTCGACAAACCCGGTAATCCGCTTGAGCGGCATCCGACCTGGAAAACCTGCACGTGTCCGCAGTGCGGCAGGCCCGCCCGGCGTGAAACGGACACGATGGACACCTTCGTCGACAGCTCATGGTACTATGGTCGCTTTACCGCGCCAGACGCTGCGACCGCCATTGACGCCAAGGCCGCCAATTATTGGCTCCCAGTGGATCAATACATCGGCGGCATCGAGCACGCCATTCTGCACCTGCTCTACTCGCGCTTCTTCTGGCGCGCGATGGGCGAGGCGGGCGCGGCGCCTGCGTCGGTGAAGGAGCCGTTTGGGGCCCTCTTCACGCAGGGCATGGTTACCCACGAAACCTACAAGTCAGACAGCGGCTCCTGGCTCTTGCCGACGGAAGTCGCCATCGAGGGCGAGGGCGACGCACGGCGGGCAACGGAAATCGCGAGCGGCCGGCCGGCGAGCATCGGCGCGATTGAAAAGATGTCGAAGTCGAGAAAGAACCTCGTCGATCCTGACGACATCATTGCGCATTGGGGTGCGGACTGTGCCCGGTGGTTCATGCTGTCGGACAGCCCGCCGGAGCGCGACGTGATCTGGACGGAAGCCGGCGTGCAAGGCGCGGGGCGGTTCATCCAACGCATCTGGCGCCTCGTCAGCGATATTGCCGAGCGGCCGAAAGGTGCACATTCCGCGACGCCGTCCGATGAGGCGATGGAGGTCCGCCGGGCAGCGCACAAGGCGCTCGATGCGGTTGGCCGCAACATCGAGGCGCTTCGATTCAATGTCGCCGTGGCGCAGATTTACGAGTTCACCAACGTCATGTCCGCAGCATTGGGCAAGTCTCAGGAAGATCTCAATGCGGCGCTGCACGAAGGCGCAGTAATACTCGTCAAGATGATCGCTCCGATGATGCCGCATTTGGCCGAGGAGTGCTGGGCGCGGCTCGGATACAACACCTTGCTCGCCAAAGAACCCTGGCCCGAGGCCGATCCGGCGTTGCTCGTTGACGATCGCGTGACCCTTGCCGTACAGGTCAATGGCAAGCGGCGTGGGGAGATAACCCTCGCGCGAGCCGCCACAAACGCCGAGGCAGAGGCCGCGGCTCTGGCACTCGAGCCCGTCGTGAAAGCCCTCGAAGGGCGGCCGGCCAAAAAGGTCATCGTCGTGCCTCAGAGGATCGTCAATATCGTTGCCTGAGGCGCGTATGATCGAAGCTCGTCGCAACGAAACGGTCGGACGCAAGGGCTCGCGCGCGTGGCGCAAGCTTGGCGGCCTCGTTTTGCTCGGTGGCGCGCTGCTCGGCGGTTGCGGTGACGCCGGTTTCCGGCCGATGTACGGGGCCACAGGCATCGGCGGCGCCGGGGCATCTGAGAAACTGGCGCAGGTCGATATCTCGACCATACCGGGCCGGGTTGGCCAGCAACTTCGCAACGAATTCATCTACCAGTCGACCGGCGGTGGGGATCGCATCGATCCGGTGTATCGACTGGAAATCGCAATCCGCGAATCTGTGACGTCGACGCTCGTCGATCAAACAGGCGACGCACGCGCGCAGGTTTATAATCTCGACGCCGCATTCAAACTCGTGCGCATCTCCGACAGCCAGGTGGTCATGGAGGGCAAGAGCTATTCGCGCGCGGCCTTCGACCGCTTCAGCTCGATCTATTCGAACGTGCGAGCACGCGAAGAAGCCGAGAACCGCGCCGCCAAAACCGTCGCGGAAGAATTGCGCACCCGCGTCAGTGCGTACGTCGCAACGGCGGCCTGATCGCTCATGGTGGCCGTTAAGGCAGCCCAAGCCGCGGCTTTGGTCAAGTCTCCCGACCCGCGATATTCCGCATATCTCATCTTTGGCAGCGATCCCGGGCTCGTTAGCGAGAGAGCAGCCCTGCTGGCGAAGGCACTTGCTGCGGCTGCACCTGTTATGGGCGAAGTTATCCGCCTCGACGAAACGGATATCGAGAACGATCCGGACCGGTTGGCGATTGAGTTGCTGACTGTGCCGATGTTTGGCGGCCGCAAAATCGTGCGGATTGAAACCAGCCGCCGCGTCAACGCTCAGATGTTGAAGCCGCTCGTCGAGGACAAGGCACTGGCGGGTATTCTGATCGTCGAAGCGGGCAACTTGAAACGGGACGACAGTACCCGGGTCGCATTCGAAAAAGCGCCGCACGCCGCCGCGCTGGCTTGTTATATCGACGACGGTCGCGACCTCGACAGCATCATCAACGAAATCTTGAGACCGCTGGGGCTTTCGATCACACCGGGTGCGCGGCAAATGCTGATCAGCCGGCTTGGTGCGGACCGGGTGATGTCGCGTGGCGAAATCGAAAAGCTTGCGCTCTACGCTCAAGGGCATTCGCAAATCACCGAAGACGACATCGAAGCGGTGGTCGGCGATGCGGCCGAACTCACCCTCGACCGGATCGTGAACGCTGCGGCATCCGGCGACGGGGCCCGCGCAGTCATCGAGTTGCAGCGGGCTCTGACGGCCAGCGAAAGCGCGCAGGGCGTTATCCTGGCGATCCAGCGCCATTTCACGCGACTGCACCGGATCCGAGCCCTTGCGGATGCCGGGAAATCGGTCGAACAGGTGATCGATGACATCCGTCCGCAAATTCATTTCAAGCAGAAGGACATGCTGGCCGCCCAGTGCCGGACGTGGCGGCAGGACGGGCTCGAAACGGCACTCGCGGGTATTGCAGCGACAGCGCGGGCGGCACGCATGTCATCGGCGCTGGAGGACCTCCTGGCCGAACGGCTCGTGCTGACGCTCGCGCGGCTGGCGCGACCCGCACGATAAAGGCCTTAACCCGCAACGGCCGCCAACATGCCCCGTTGCAGAGGGCGTGTCGCTGCCTATAGTCCGCGCGAGTTTTTCCAGGGAGTTTCCATGACCGCCGCCCGTTATGCCGTTGTCGCCATCGGCAACGCTATCGTCGACATCATCGGGCAGTGCGACGACACCTTCCTGGCGCGGCACGGCGCCGCCAAGGGTTCGATGCGGCTGGTCGATACCCCGACCATCGACACGCTCTATGGCGAGATGGGCCCGGCGATCGAAATCTCCGGCGGTTCCGCCGCCAATACCATGGTCGGTTTTGCCTCGTTCGGCGGCCCGTCGGCCTTTATCGGCAAAGTCGCGAACGATGAGTTCGGGCGCATTTTTCGACACGATATCGGCGCCGCCGGCGTGGTGTTCGAAACCCCGTCCGCATCCGGCAAACTGCCGACCTCTCGCTCTCTCATTCTCGTCACGCCCGACGGGGAGCGAACGATGAATACCTACCTCGGCATCAGCACCGACCTCGATGATCGCGAAGTCGATGCGGCGACGCTGGAAACTGCACAGATCGTCTATTTGGAGGGTTATCTTTTCGATCAGCCGCAGGCCAAGGCCGCGTTCCGGCAGGCTGTCGCCATCGCGACGCGCGCCGGCCGCACGGTCGCGTTGACGCTTTCCGACGGTTTTTGCGTCGACCGGCACCGATCCGAGTTTCTCGAACTGATCCGGTCGGGCGTCGGGATCCTTTTCGCCAACGAAACGGAAATCACGTCGCTCTACGAAACATCGAGCTTCGAGGCTGCCGCGCGCCAGGCGGCCGCTGATGCCCCGCTCGCCGTTCTCACGCGAAGCGCGAAGGGTTCGCTGATCCTGGCAAATGGCGAATCGCACGAGATCCCTGTCGACCCCGTCGCTAAAGTCATCGACACGACCGGCGCCGGAGACCTTTACGCGGCTGGATTTCTGTATGGATTTACATCGGGAGCCGACCTCGACACGTCCGGACGGCTGGGCAGCCTCGCTGCCGCAGAAATCATTTCGCATTATGGTGCGCGGCCCGAATCAAATCTCGGCGAAATAGCGCGAGCGCGCCGGCTTATTTTCTGATTTGCTCGCCAGGTACATTTGACTTCTACAGCACTGATTTTTTCCAAATGCATCGCTGGTATGTTTGCGTTGTATCGGAATCAACTCGGTTCGTTCTCGCGGACATACAAGTCCGCGGTGTAATTGCGCAACAGAAACAGGCCCTTCCATTCGTTAATTCACATGGCTTCAATTAATCTCTCTGGAAAGTCGCTAAAAATCCGGCATTCTTTGGCGCAGTCTTCGATTTCGCATTAAAGGTCCGAATCGACATGCCCCAGAAGACCGCTGCACGTGGCCGGCCGAAAGGCACAGGCCTAGACGATGCCGGTCCCCTTGCGGCCATCACAGAAATGATTGCAGCAAATCCGGGAATGAAACCGACAACCGCTATTAAGGCCGTTGGTGTGACCGATCCCTCGACGGTGCGCCGGCTACGCGACAAATATCAGCAAATGATCGGACCGGAGGCTTTTGCGGGCGGTCGCTCCTTGCCACGTCCGGCAGTGCAACGGCCTGCCAACAATGTGATCGCACTGCGGTCGCATTCGAATCCCGTGCGGCGGGAGGCAAAACTTCAATCGCCCTTGCTGGCATCCCGGCCGGCCACACCAAATGGCACGACCGAAGACGTTCCGCCTGCCACGGAGGACGACCCGGCACGATACCCGGCAGTTGCAGAGCCGGATCTTTTTGCAGCAGCGTATGCGGCCAGCGTCGCTGCCGCGAAGGTGGCGATCCATCTCCACTACAAGTCTATGTGGTACGCGTTTCAATGGTCAGCGTGTGCGTGCGCGATCCGAAATACCGAATACACACGTCTCGTGCTTGCGAGCTTGACGGACAAGGATGTCAAACCGAGGTGTTCGCGACCCGCGGAATGAAGCCGCCGACAAGCCCACTCCATAACTTCAAGGCCGCTCCCCAAGCGGCCTTTTCTTTTGTCTCCGTGAGGAGAAAAATAAGCACTCAGAGTTTTCGCAGAGCAACGGATTCGACGCGATGATCGGCGGTTTTGCTTAAAATGAGGCGCGCGCGCTGGCGAGTGGGCAGAATGTTTTCTTCAAGGTTCTTGAGGTTGATCATCGACCACAGTTCAAGCGCACGGGCCTTTGCCTCGTCGGGCGACATGCCAGCGTACTTGTGAAAATAAGCTCCTGGGTCGCGGAAGGCGGTACTGCGCAGGCGCATGAAGCGTTCGAGATACCATTCCTCGATGACCGCTGGTTCGGCATCGAGATAGATCGAAAAATCGAAAAAATCGGAGACAAAAGGTATCTCGGCGCCATCCTTTGGGAGGCGGGCCGGTTGCAAGACATTGAGGCCTTCGACGATGAGGATGTCAGGGCGTCGGAATACCGCTTTCTGGTCAGAGAGGATATCGTAATGGAAATGCGAATAGACCGGCGCCTCGACGAATTCCTTGCCGGATTTCACGTCGGCGAGAAAGGTCAGCAGCCGCGCGGTATCAAAGCTTTCCGGGAAGCCCTTGCGATTCATAATGCCGCGCGCTTGCAGTTCGGCATTGGGGAGGAGAAAGCCGTCTGTCGTGACCAGATCGACGCGCGGATGGTCGGGCCAGCGGGCGAGTAGGGCCTTTAGAACACGCGCGGTGGTGCTTTTACCGACGGCGACCGAGCCGGCCACTCCGATGATGAACGGGACCTTATTGTCGGATCGGCCCAGGAAGGTCGTCGTGGCCGCGTGCAGCTTCTGGAGGGCTGCGACATAGAGATTGAGCAGGCGGGAAAGCGGAAGATAAATCTGCTCCACCTCTTCAACCGAAAGTTCCTCGATGATGCCTGAGAGCTGGTCGAGTTCGTCGGGTAGCAGCGTCATCGGTGTGTCGGCGCGCAGGCGCGCCCAGTCCGATCGGCTGAAAAGGCGATAGGGAGAAAAAATCAAATCGCCGCCAGCGACAGACTTGGCGACGGCCCGCCGCCGCTTGCTCTGTCCGACATTGAGCCGGACGGATTTTTGCCGTTTGCGGCGCTTGCCGCTGCGCTCTTCAACAGGGCTCACAAAATGACCCGTTCCAATCCTGAGGGAGGTTAAGTCGTTCGTGCGGCTTTCTCGGCGTGGCCGGAGGTGCCCTGACGCGCACGGAGCAAAGCTGCAACGTCCTCCCATGTGAGGCCGCGCGATTCGAGAAGCACCAGCAGGTGGAAGAGAACGTCGGCGGCTTCAGCGGCAAGGGCCTGTTCGTCGCCGACGGTTGCCGCAATGACCGCTTCGATTGCTTCTTCGCCAAACTTCCTGGCACAGCGCTCCGGACCACCGTCGAGCAGGGTTTTTGTATAAGACGCCGCGGCCGAGGCGGACCGGCGGGCGCGAATGCTGACGGCCAGTTCGCTCAATATGTTGTCGGACATGGGTTGAACCCGCGACGGCCTAAACGAGGGCAAGGCGATGCTACACCTTCACCGACGCGTCAAGGCAATCCCGCGGCCGTGGCAAATGTTGTGTGACGACGTGTCGGCGTGGTCGCGCTACTCGGTCATGCCGGTCAGACGCATCCGAATATAGTCGAGCTGGTCGAAATTGCCGAAGCGGATGGTCAGGTTGCCGCTCTCACCCGAGCCCCGCTTGATCTCGACCTTAAGGCCCAATGCGTCGGTCAGTTCCTTCTCGAAGGCGCGGGTGTCCGGATCTTTTTCGCGGACTTTGCGCGCCGTTGATCCGGGCTGGCCGATCGGCCCGGCCTGCACGAGAGCTTCGACCTCGCGGACGTTGAGGCTGTCGTCGATGATCTTCTGCGCCAGCGTCTCGGCATCGTCGCGGCCGACAAGCGCGCGAGCGTGACCGGCGGTCAAAGATCCGGCCTGCACCAGTTGTTGGACACCCGACGGCAGTTTCAAAAGACGCAGCGTGTTGGTGACATGGCTGCGGCTCTTGCCGATAATCTCGGAGACCTGTTCCTGGCTATAGTCGAACCGTTCGATGAGATCGCGGTAGCCCGTGGCTTCCTCGATGGCGTTGAGATCCGCGCGTTGGACATTCTCGATGATCGCAAGCTCGAGGACTTCCTTGTCGGTCAAACTGCGCACGATGACGGGAATGGTATGCAGCCCAGCACGCTGAGAGGCCCGCCAACGTCGCTCACCAGCGACGATCTCGTACATCTGCTCGTTGTCGGGGTCGATGCGAACGATGATCGGCTGAACGAGACCCTTGGATCGGATCGAGTCGGCGAGTTCGGCCAGTTCGTCTTCGCGGAAATCCTTGCGCGGGTTGAAACGCCCGCCACGCAGCTGATCCGTGCCGACGATCCGCTGCTCGCCCTCAGCGGGGCCACGCGGTGCAATGCTCGGCGTATCGCCGATCAGCGACGCGAGACCACGACCAAGGCGGCTCTTCGGCAGGGGCACGTTCATTGTTCTTTTCACCTTCGCAAGGGGTGGATTTAGGGCTGGGATCACGCGGACGGTACGCCAACCGAAGCGCCGTTTCAGGCTGCTTTGTTTTGACGTTCACGCTCAATGATTTCAGTGGCCAGCCGGATGTAGGCCTGGCTTCCGGCACAATCGTAATCGTAAAGCAGGATTGGTTTGCCGTGCGATGGCGCCTCGGCGACGCGTGTGTTGCGTGGGATCATGCTCTCGTAGACCTTGGGGCCGAAGAAGGCGCGCACGTTGTCAGCGACTTCGCGCGACAGTGACGTTCGGGCGTCATGCATGGTCAGCACCACGCCCTGAATCTCCAGACGCGGATTGAGAGTCGCCCGGATTTGATCGATGGAGTCCTTCAACTGCGAAATTCCTTCGAGTGCGAAGAACTCACACTGAACCGGCACGAGTACGGCGTTGGCCGCGGCCAGCGCATTGAGGGTCAGGAGATTGAGAGATGGCGGGCAATCGATCAGAATATACGTGTAGGACGGCTGGCCCGGCGCCGCACGCGAGCGGCCGATGAGTGCCGTCACCGCGTCGCGCAATTTGAACGGCCGGCCGGTGTCGTTGATCAGGTCATGCTCAACGCCGACGAGGTCGCTGTTCGCCGGCACGATCGAGAGCCCTGGTACGGCGGTGGCAACGGCCGCGTCCGCCAGGGACACCGAGCCAACCAAAACATCATAGGCGGTCTTCGCACGGGCTTCGGGCGCCACGCCCAGGCCTGTCGAAGCGTTGCCTTGAGGGTCGAGATCGATGACGAGGACCTGTTCGCCGATCGCCGCGAGCGCCGTGCCGAGGTTGATGGCCGTCGTCGTTTTGCCGACGCCGCCCTTCTGATTGGCGACGGCGAGCACCCGAAGTCGGGCGGCAGTCTGATCAATGCCGTTCACGGGGCTTTCCCTCCGTTGGCGACGGGGCTGATCCCCGTGGACTGAGGTTACGGACACAAACGACGCGACCGTCCGGATCAGTCAAGCTGGGTTTTAGCTCCAACTCGAAAAACCACGACAATCTGGCAGCCTCGACTTCGTTCTCTGTGTCGCGGCCCTTCAAAAACAAGCCCAGGGTGCCTGGTTGCCAAAAAGGGAGCGCAAGACGAAGAAGCTCTGTCAACGGCGCCAAGGCGCGTGCCGAAACCACTTCAACTGTGCCGACCTTATCGCGAGTCGAGGACATTTCGATTCTCGTCCCCAAGATGTCCACAGCGCACCCGGTCTGACGCGCGACCTCGCGCAAGAAGGCCGCTTTGCGGGTATCGCTTTCGATAAGCGTCATATGAAGGTTCGGTGTTCGAGAGGCGAGATCGCGAGCCAGGATGGCAATGACAAGGCCCGGAAAGCCGGCGCCGGATCCAAGGTCAACCCATGACCGAGCATCCGCAGGCGCCAGGGCCGCAAGTTGCGCCGAATCGAGGAGGTGACGCGTCCAGATCGATCCAAGCGTACTCGGTGCGACGAGCTGGACCGCCTTCTGCCACTGCTTGAGCAAGGCGACGTAAGATTCGAATTTATCAGCAGTTTCACGTGAAACGCCAAGTTCCCGCGCGAACCCGGCCGCGTCCCCAATGGGTGACGAACTGGCTTTCATGCCCTCGTTCGCGCCGGTGACCGGCTCCTGGTGGCCTTTTTCAATGCGGCCAGCAACAGCGTCAGGGCGGCCGGTGTCATGCCGTCGATCCGACCGGCTTGGGCGAGCGAGCGAGGTTGATGCCGAATGAGCTTCTGGCGAACTTCGACGGATAGACTTGGGATCGCGCCGAAATCGAATCCATTCGGGATTACAATGGCTTCATCGCGTTTCAATGCGGCGACATCTTCGTCCTGGCGTACCACGTAGGCGGCGTAGCGAGCGTCGATTTCGAGTTGTTGGGCGACGGATGAGGGGATTTCGGCCAGTTCGGGCCAGATCCGGATCAGGTGATCAAGGCTGACATCCCTGAATGACAGCAGCTCGAAAGCCGAACGGCGGCGGCCATCGCGATTGATGGATAATCCCATGTCAGCGGCCTTCGTGGGGGTCAAAGTCAGACAGTCGAGCAGCGCGCGGCCGGCTTCCAAAGAGGAGCGCCGCTGATCGAACACCGCCGCGCGCTCATTGCCAACACATCCGACGGCCAGGCCGAGCGGCGTCAGGCGCTGATCAGCGTTATCCGCGCGTAATTTCAGCCGGAATTCGGCCCGCGACGTGAACATGCGATAGGGTTCGGTAACGCCGCGGGTGACAAGATCGTCGATCATCACGCCGATATAGGCGTCGGAACGGGACAGCACGAAGCGGCCGCCGGGGCTGGCGACGGCAAGCGCCGCGTTGAGGCCGGCGACAACGCCCTGGGCGGCCGCCTCCTCATAGCCGGTTGTGCCGTTGATCTGGCCAGCGAGAAACAGTCCCGGCAACCGTTTGACTTCCAGGGTCTGCTCAAGTTCGCGCGGATCGACATAGTCATATTCGATCGCATAGCCGGGCCGCACAACCCGCACCTGCTCAAGGCCGGGAATCGTTCGAATGAACGCTTCCTGGACGTCGGCCGGCAGCGACGTCGAAATGCCATTCGGATAGACGGTCGGGTCGTCCAGCCCCTCGGGTTCGAGAAAAATCTGATGCGTTTCGCGATCAGCGAAGCGCACGACCTTGTCCTCGATCGAAGGGCAGTAGCGGGGTCCGACGCTTTGGATCTGGCCGCCGTACATCGCTGAGAGGCCGAGATTTTCGCGGATGATGGCATGCGTTGCGGGCGTTGTTTGCGTGACGCCGCAGGCGATCTGAGGTGTCGTAATGGCGGAAGTCAAAAATGAGAACGGCGCCGGCAGATCGTCGCCGGGCTGGCTTGCGAGGCGATCCCAGCCAATCGTGCGGCCGTCGAGGCGCGCCGGCGTCCCGGTTTTCAGGCGGCCCATGGCGAGGTCGAGGCCATAAAGGCGTTCAGATAGCCCCCGGGCCGGGGCTTCACCGTGGCGGCCGGCCGGCGTGCGCGTTAGACCTAAGTGGATCACGCCGTTGAGAAAAGTTCCGGTGGTGAGCACGACGGCGCCGGCTCGCAGTTCGCGACCGTCTTCAAGGCGAAGGCCTCGCGCCCGGCTGTTTTCGACAATCAGGTCGTCCACGGCTCCTTCAACGACGGTCAGGCCTTCGGTTGCCGCGATCAACGTTTGCATGGCCTGACGGTAGAGCTTGCGGTCCGCCTGCGCGCGGGGCCCCTGAACGGCGGGGCCCTTCGACCGGTTCAACAGGCGGAACTGAATGCCGGCGGCATCGGCGACGCGGCCCATCAGGCCGTCCAATGCATCGACCTCGCGAACCAGATGGCCCTTGCCGAGGCCACCAATGGCCGGATTGCAGGACATCTCGCCGATCGTCGCAAAGCGGTGAGTGACGAGTGCGGTCTGAGCGCCGAGGCGCGCTGCGGCCGCAGCGGCTTCGACGCCGGCATGGCCGCCACCGACGACGATCACATCGAAGGTCTGGCGGGCTTGCAGCTGGGGGTTGACAGAGGTCATGAGCGTTCTTTTAGCTGAAAACGTGACCACGAAAAGCGCTCTTGAACGGCTAACCGATTCCAAAGGCGTAAAGAATTCGTTTCACGTGAAACACTGCACCGAATCAACCGAGCTTGGTTCATCGAAGCTTACCCATTGTTTCACGTGAATCATCGGGTGCACGTGGGCATCGGCGTTGGCCTATTTGCCGATGCAGAAGCGCCCGAAGATCTGGTCGAGCACATCTTCGACGTCAATGCGGCCGGTGAGACGGCCCAGTGCATGGGCCGCACGACGCAAATCCTCGGCCCTCAGTTCTGTGGTGTGCGGATTGCCTTCCAAGAACACGCACAAATGGTGGTGGGTGTCGGAGAGCAGAGCCCGATGACGAGGGTTGGTTACTGCTGCGGGTTGACCGTGGTCATCCAGCCGATCTTTGGCGATGTCGGCCAAACGAGCCGTCAAAACGTCAAGTCCAAGTCCGGTTTTCGCAGACACCAGAACACTGTCCTCGGGCAAAGCCGGTGGGGGGCCGGTGGCGATCAGATCGGCTTTGCTACGGACAATAAGAACCCTATCGCCAAGCGGGACCAGATCGGCCGGGAGTTGAATTTCCGGAGCTCGGGGGTCGACCAGCCACAGGATGAGTTCGGCTGCTCGGGCCGTTTCCAGGGTTCGACGAATACCCTCCTGTTCGACCTTGAGTTCCGTTTGCCGGATGCCGGCTGTATCGGACAAGATGACCGGGTAACCCGCAAGATCGAGGCGAACTTCAATGACGTCGCGGGTGGTGCCGGGGTCTTCTGAAACGATGGCTGCTGGCCGGCGGGCAAGCGCATTCAAAAGGCTGGATTTACCGACGTTGGGTGGACCGGCGAGGACGACACGAAATCCGTCGCGTAGGATTTCCCCCCGGTTGGCATTGTCGAGGTGCCGGCGGATCGTGGCTTCCAGGGCTTCGACGACGCTGCGGCCTTCGGCAAAGCTGCGCTCGCCGACATCGGCTTCGTCCGAGAAATCGATCGCCGCCTCAACCATTGCGATGGCGTCGATCAAGGTGGCGCGCCAGCTTTCGACCAGAGCAGACAGGCCGCCCGTCGCCTGGCGTAGTGCCTGACGCCGCTGGGCTTCGGTATCGGCATCGATCAGATCAGCAAGGCCTTCCACCTCGGCAAGATCGAGTTTGCCGTTATCGAATGCGCGGCGCGTAAATTCACCGGGCTCAGCTTCGCGATAGCCGCGAATTTCACCGAGGGCTTCGAGAACCGCAGTCACGACAGCACGGCCGCCGTGCAGCATCAGTTCGACGACGTCTTCGCCGGTGAAGCTTCTTGGGCCGGGGAACCACAGCACCAGGCCCTTGTCGAGGGGGCGGCTGTCCACGGGGTGGATGAAAGCGCGTGTGGCGGCGACGCGCGGCTTGGGACTTGGACGGGCCATCAGCTTGAGGACCTGGCTGGCGCGGGGTCCCGAAATGCGAATGAGTGCGACGCCGGCGCGACCGGGCGGCGTCGATAGGGCGAAGATCGTCGGGGGTTCGGACACGGCGGACATGGGGCCAATTCCTCAGCGGTCCTTATCCACCGCTGTTCATGTGGGAACAAGTCCGCCGCGGGTGACGTCGTACAATCACGGCCAGCTGATAGGTCATGGTCGGCTTAACCATGCCCTTACGGATTGTTGACAACAGTCGTTTATCGCTCTGAAATCATTCAGCAAGACGTGCTTGATTGGCAGTGGATAAGGCGGGATTGAGAGACAAGCGCAGAGGACCCAAATGCAAAGCGCCCCTATCGCATCGGCATCCCCTGAAACGCCATCTTGGGCACTCGACAGATCGATAGCAAAAGAGCTGCAGCGGCTCAAAGAGCGTGACGATCACACGAACTATCGCTACCTGGCAGCGAACTACGCCCTTTTCATCGCGACGCTGGTGGTGACGCTCTGGTCGTATCACGTCGCACAGTCGTCAGGTCTGGGGGCTTGGATCAGCGTTCCGGTGACCATGCTCGCGGTGGTCATCATCGGCGGATTTCAACATCAATTGGGCGGCGTTATCCACGAGGGAACGCATTACATCCTGTTCGCCAATCGCCGGAGAAACGAGATCATCTCCGACGTGTGCGCGGCTTTTCCAATCTACACGTCAACGTATACCTTTCGCCTGCATCATCTGGCGCACCATCAGTTCGTCAACGATCCGGTGCGCGATCCAAATTTCGCGCAGGCCGAGATGTCAGGGCATTGGCTCGACTTCCCGTTGACGCAATACGAATTGCTGCTGGCCTTCGTGCGGCAGCTCAATCCCATCCGGCTGGTGAAGTACATCCTTGCGCGTGCGCGCTACAGCGCGATTGGCTCGGATGACAATCCTTACGCCGACAGGAAGCGACAGGGATCGCCCTGGGTCGTTCGAACCGGTGCGCTCTTCGCGGTGCTGATGCCTGCCGTGGCCGTGACGCTCATTGCGCTTGAGGATTGGCTTTTAGCGCTGATTGCGCATCTTGCACTCTCGGCGGCGGTGCTCGGCTTCTACGCGACGATCCCGGATGATGCCTATGCGCAAAGCCGAATCAACCCGATCATTTCACACCGTGCAACGGCGATCGCGCGCATAGGCTTCATGGCGGTACTCTACGGCGCGCTCACACTGACGTGCTATCTGACGGGTGCGCCGGCGTGGGGTTACTTTGGCCTGTTATGGATTCTGCCGCTGTTCACGACGTTCCCGCTGTTCATGATTGCGCGGGAATGGGTGCAGCATGGCAACGCCGATCGCGGCCGGTTGACGAACTCGCGCGTGTTCTTCGTCAATCCCGTGGTTCGTTGGCTCGTGTTTCCCTGGGGCATGGACTATCACTTGCCGCATCACATCTATTGTTCGGTGCCGCATTATCGTTTGAAGGATCTGCACGCGGTGCTGCTCAGTGATCCTGACTATCGGGAAAAGGGGATGGTCGTGCACGGCGTTCTCGGCGAGGGCTCGCCCGGAGCTCCGTCGATCGTGGATGTGCTGGGGCCGCGCTATTCCTGGAACAGTCCTGAGATCAGCGTGCAGGTCAACACGTTGGAACGCGCGGACATCAACGACAAGGATGGAATCGCGCGCCACAGCGAAGCATCGCGGTAGGGCCGACCGGTTTGACGAGGCTGACTTGGTATGCGGATTGGGCGAACAACGAAAAAGGGCCGCTGATGTAGCGGCCCCTTTTTGTTGTCTCGATGCGAGAGCGCCGAAATGATTTCGGCAGCGCCCGTAGTGTTTCGGCAGCGCCGTGTCAGGTATTCATCTGCTGGAAGAATTCGCCATTCGTCTTAGTCGACTTCAGCTTGTCGATCAGGAACTCGATCGAGTCCATCGTGCCCATCGGATTGAGAATTCGACGGAGGACATAAACCTTCTTGAGCTGATCCTTCGGGATCAGGAGGTCTTCCTTGCGCGTTCCGGAGCGAGCGACATCGATCGCCGGGAAGACCCGCTTATCGGAAACCTTGCGGTCAAGGATGATTTCGGAGTTACCGGTGCCCTTGAACTCTTCGAAGATGACTTCGTCCATTCGCGAGCCGGTCTCGACAAGAGCCGTCGCGATGATGGTGAGCGAGCCGCCTTCTTCGATGTTACGCGCGGCGCCGAAGAAACGCTTCGGACGCTGCAGGGCGTTGCTGTCAACGCCGCCGGTCAGCACCTTACCGGAAGAGGGCACGACGGTGTTGTAAGCACGGCCGAGGCGCGTGATCGAGTCGAGCAGGATCACGACATCGCGCTTATGTTCGACGAGGCGCTTGGCCTTCTCGATGACCATTTCCGAGACCTGCACGTGGCGCGATGGGGGCTCGTCGAACGTGGAGGAAATGACCTCGCCTTTGACGGTGCGTTGCATGTCGGTGACTTCTTCGGGCCGCTCGTCAATGAGCAGCACCATCAGATAGCACTCGGGATGATTGGTCGAAATCGCGTGGGCGATGTTCTGCAGTAGCACTGTCTTACCGGTGCGCGGGGGAGCAACGATCAACCCGCGCTGGCCTTTGCCGAGGGGCGAGACGATGTCGATCACACGGGCGGAAAAATCCTTGATCGTTGGATCTTCGATTTCCATCTTAAGCCACTTCGTCGGGTAAAGCGGCGTCAGGTTGTCGAAGTGAATCTTGTGTTTGGTGGCCTCGGGATCTTCGAAATTGATCTTGTTGACCTTGACCAATGCGAAGTACCGCTCGCCCTCTTTGGGGCTTCGGATCTGGCCTTCGACGGTGTCGCCCGTGCGCAGCGCGAAACGGCGTATCTGGCTCGGTGAAATGTAGATGTCGTCAGGGCCGGGCAAGTAATTGGCGTCGGGTGAGCGCAGAAAGCCGAAGCCATCCTGCAGCACTTCAACGACGCCGATGCCGGCGATTTCAATATCTTTCGCAGCGAGCTGTTTCAACGTCGCGAACATCAATTCCTGCTTACGCAGGGTGCTTGCATTTTCAACGCCGACCTCTTCCGCGAAGCTCAACAACTCCGTCGGTGTTTTGCGTTTGAGGTCTTCAAGCTTTACTTCAGTCATTCATGTACTCCGCGTGGCTGCGGCAGAGGGGGTATTGTGGCCGCGCGCCAAGGTGGGTGGGGAGATGAAAAGCGCAGTCTGGTGACGCGCTTGGTTGTCCGGTACGAGCCGCTGACTGGGGCCGACCTGGACCTATTCGCGACCGGAGAGACCGCGAAGTCTTGTTCGAGACGGACGAGTGTTAGCAGAATCGTTTGAAAAGCAAAAGTCTTTCCTACGCATCCGGTGGCTTCCAGACGGATCCGTCGGTCAGACGTGGCTCAAAATGGTTTCACAATTACCAGGATCACAATCGCGACCATCAGCACCGTCGGTACTTCGTTCACGATCCGCCAATGGCGTGGCGGCTTCTCGTTACGGTCCTGGCGAAAAGCTCGGGCCGAAGCCGAGAAATATCCGTGCACGCCTGATAGCGCAATAACGAGGACAATTTTTGCGATCAGCCAGCCGTGGGTGAAAAACTCCTGCTGCCATGCAAGCCAGAGCCCAAGCACCCATGTGATCACCATCGCCGGCGTCATGATGATGTTGAGCAGCCGCCCTTCCATGATCTTGAACGTTTCGGATTGGACGGAGCCTTTCGGCGCATCGCAATGGTAGATAAACAATCGCGGCAGATAGAGCAGCCCCGCCATCCACGAAATAATCGCCACGACGTGGATCGCCTTGATCCAAAGATAAGCGCTATCGCCAAAAATGAAGATGACCAGCGCAGTGATCGCCACGGTTAACACAAGCGCCGCGCCAGCCCGCGAACCGGCTGATTTATTCTCAACTGCCGTTGTCATGCATGAACCTTCGCGAAGGCACGCACGCGCTCCATGAGGCGAGCGACATGGTCGGGGGGCGTGTCGGGCACGATGCCGTGGCCGAGATTGAAAATGTGGGGCAAGCCGCGCATGGCTTGCAGCGTCTCATCGATGCGCCGGTCGAGGGCTTCACCGCCTGCAACGAGGAGAAGCGGGTCGATGTTGCCTTGGACGGCGACGCCTGCGTCCTTGGCGAGCACGCGCATATCGTGCAGCGGCATCGCGGTATCGCAGCCAACGCCATTGACGCCGGTTTCCTTGACGAACCCGAGAGCATTTGATCCCGCACCACGTGGAAATCCGATTACCGGGACGTTGGGATGGCGCTTTTTCAACTCCCGCACCAAGCGTGCCGTCGGAGCGGTGACCCAGGTTGCAAACTCGCGATCGGGCAACGTACCGGCCCAGCTATCAAAGACCATGACGGTGTCGGCGCCGGCCTCGATCTGTTGGCTCAAATAGTCGACGGACGTGTCGACGAGAATATCGATCAGCTGCTGGAAGCCTTTCGGGTCGCGGTAGGCGAAGCGGCGGGCCGCAGCCTGGTCGGATGACCCTTCACCACCGACGACATATGTGGCCACCGTCCATGGCGCGCCGCAAAAGCCGATCAATGTGGTCTCGCTGGGGAGGTCTTGCCGAAGGCGAGCAACCGTTTCGCAGATCAGTGCGAACTTTGTGCCTGTTTTAGACGGATCAAGGCGGTTCAACTCGGCAGCCGATTGAATGGGGTCGAGTTTGGGACCTTCGCCTTCGAGAAACGACACGCTCTGGCCCAGGGCATCCGGCACAATGAGGATGTCTGAGAAGAGGATGGCGGCATCGAAGCCATATCGCCGGATTGGTTGCAATGTCACTTCAGCGGCAAGAGACGGTGTGTAGCAGAGTTTGAGAAACCCGCCGGCTTCGCCGCGCGTGGCACGGTATTCGGGGAGGTACCGGCCTGCCTGGCGCATGAGCCAAATAGGTGGCGTCGGTAGGACCTGGCCGCCGAGCACTTGCATCAGCTTGCGGTTCTTTTTGCTGTCTGTCCCTGCCGTCGTCATTCGCGTCCCTTTAATCTTGAAAGAGAGTCTTCTTGGTTTTTGTTATGACTCTTAGACCGAGGATTGCGGTAATTCAGATGAACTACCCAGGTTTTCCAACGGTTCTTCGTTGTGTACCGTTCGCCTGACAGGATCTAGTGGCCGCAACGACAGGCCCCTACCAGGGCCGGATGCGGTATGGGAAGTCAAGGTGTTGCCAAACAACGTGCAGTTGCAACCGCTGGGGATACCCTGGGGAGACGTGACGCACACCGTCAGCAGAACGTATCAATCCCCAATCGGGGAGGAAAACGAGTGGGGGCTATCCCGGCGGGTTCGAATGTGGGTATTTGACAGGCGAACTCCACAGTGACGACGGGACAGGATCGCCGGTGTGGCCGGCCCCGTTGATAACCCGACCCGTTGTCCACAGATGCCCAACACCCTGCCCAGCTACTATCACATGCATCTCGTCTCCGATTCGACAGGAGATACGTTGACGGCGATCGCCAAGGCGGCGGCGGCGCAGTATTCGACGTTGAAGCCGATCGAGCATATGCATCCGCTGGTGCGAACGCCGCGTCAGTTGCGGCGTGTCCTGCAGGAAATCGAGCAGGCGCCTGGCATCGTGTTGTACACGGTGGTCAATCGTGAACTCGTGGCTGAACTTGAAGACCGGTGCCGGGAATTGAATGTTCCGGCGCATGCCGTGCTGCAACCGATCATGCAAGTTTTCGAGTCGTACCTTGGTGCCCCGCAGACGCCGACCGTCGCCGGCCAGCACGTGCTCGACGCCAGCTATTTCAAGCGCATCGATGCGTTGAATTTCACGATGCAGCACGACGACGGGCGGCTGCCGGAAGATTTGAATAAGGCTGATATCATCCTGCTGGGCATTTCGCGGACGTCGAAAACGCCGACCAGCATCTATTTGGCTCAGCGTGGGTACAAAACCACCAATCTGCCGCTCGTGCCTGAGATCCCGCTGCCGCCGGCGCTGACAGGGGCGCATTCTGCTTTCATCGTCTGCCTGATCGCGAGCGTGGACCGCATAACGGAGGTGCGCCGCAATCGCGCGCTGCTGATGTCTGACCGCGATATCAACGCCTATGCCGACCGAACGCAGATCGCCGAGGAGATTGCGTATTCCCGCCGGGTCTGTGCCGATCACGGCTGGCCCGTCATCGATGTCACGCGAAAGTCCGTCGAGGAGACCGCGGCGACGGTTATTCAGCTGATGAACAATCGTCGTTCCGAGACCCGGGGCATCGAGAGCGCGTCATGACGCGGGGGGCTCTTATTCTGGCGTCCGGGTCGGCGGCGCGACAACAGATGCTGGCGCAAGCTGGATTGCAGTTCGATGTTGTGCCGGCGGACGTCGACGAGGATCTTATTCGCGAGCGATTGACCGGGTCTGCAACGCACCGCGACATGGCCGTGGCGCTGGCTGAAGTCAAAGCCTGTGCTGTCGCCGTGAAATATCCGCACGCCACGGTGATCGGCGCCGACCAGATCTTGAGTTTTCGCAATCAGGTCATGTCGAAGCCGGGTTCACGCGAAGGAGCGCGCAAGACCCTTTTTGCTTTGCAGGGTGGCACGCATCAGTTGTTTTCGGCCGTTACCGTGGCGTCCGGCGATCGGGTCTTATGGCGAACCGTTTCAACAGCGACACTCGCGATGCGTTCGTTGTCGACGCACGACGTCGAGAGTTACCTTGACGAAGTGGGCGATCGCATCTTCGGCTGTGTTGGCGCTTACCAAATTGAAGGTCCGGGTATTCGATTGTTCGAGCGGATCGAGGGCGATCATTTTACAATCATGGGAATGCCTCTGTTGCCGCTCCTTGGTGCTTTGCGCGAAATCGAGAGCATGAGCGCATGACGCGAGCGTGTGTCATCGGCTGGCCAATTGCGCATTCGCGTTCGCCGGTCATTCACGGCTATTGGCTGCGGACGCTCGGTATCGAGGGAACCTATACGAGAGAACCGGTCAGACCCGAAGACCTGCGATCTTTTCTGGCGACGTTGGGCGATCGCGGCTTTGCCGGCTGCAACGTGACGGTGCCGCACAAAGAAGCAGCGCTGGCGCTGGCGGTCGATGTGGATGCTGCCGCTCGAGCGATCGGGGCCGCTAATTCGTTATGGCTGTCGAATGGACAGCTGTGCGCGTCGAATACGGACGCTTATGGGTTCATGACTTACCTCAATCAAAAGGCGCCGCAGTGGTGCCAGCGTGATGCACCGGTGCTCATTTTGGGCGCGGGGGGGGCTGCGCGTGCGATCGTGCATGGCTTTCTTGAAGCGGGCGTCGCAAAGGTCATTGTCTGCAATCGGTCTTTGTCGCGGAGCGAAGAACTCGTCGGGCACTTCGGCGCGCGCGTGTCAGCGCATCGGTGGGAAACGCGCCACGAGGCCGCAAACTTGGCCAGCGTCGTGGTCAATACGACGACGCTCGGGATGAAGGGAGAGGGTGATCCCGGTATCGATTTCAGCGGAGTAGCTGCCGACACCGTGGTCAGTGATATTGTCTATGTGCCGCTCGAGACAGCGTTTCTTTCGCGTGCCCGGTCATTCGGCCTGGCAACTGTCGATGGGCTCGGCATGCTGTTGCATCAAGCGGTTCCTGGATTTGAAAAATGGTTCGGCGTGCGGCCGCACGTTACCGCTGAGCTCTATGATCTTGTGCGTGCCGACATCGCGAGATCGACGTAATGCTGGTCGTAGGGCTCACCGGATCGATCGCGATGGGCAAGTCGATGGCCGCCGCGTATTTGGCGTCACGTGGCGTGTCGGTATTCGATGCCGATGCGGCCGTTCACGACATTTATCGCAAGGAGGCGATGCCTGCGATCGAGAGCGCATTTCCGGGGTCGACATCTGCGGTTGGCGTTGACCGGGCCGTGCTTTCGGAGGCACTGCAGCGCGATCCTGCCGGCTTCAAACGGCTTGAAGCGATTGTGCATCCGCTTGTGCGCTATAGGGAGGTGGCGTTTCTTCGAGAGGCGGCCGCTTCGGGAGCCAGAATTGCCGTGCTCGACGTGCCATTGCTTTATGAAACCGGGCTTGATGCGACACTCGACGCCGTCATTGTCGTCAGCGCGCACTCTCAAGCGCAGCGCGAGCGTGCGCTGATGCGGCCGGGAATGACGTCGGAAAAACTTGAGCAGATCCTCGCGCGGCAGATGCCGGATGAAGAAAAGCGGCGGCGAGCACATTTCGTTGTGGATACGAACGGTCCTCCGGGGCGCTCTTTGCACCAGCTGGATGCTATTCTGGCTGCGTTGAATGGGCGGCCCGCCAGAGCTTTCCAGCAAGATTGGTCGCCGCTTTGAGATTTGTGAATACCGGCCGGGGGGCTTTTGATCATGCTGCGCGAGATCGTGCTCGATACCGAAACGACGGGCCTCGATCCAACGAAGGGCGACCGGCTCATTGAAATCGGTTGCATCGAACTGTTCAATCGCATCCCGACGGGGCGCGAATTTCATCAGTTTCTCAATCCGGATCGCGATGTGCCAGCGGAAGCGCAAGCCGTGCATGGGATATCGACGGATTTTCTGCGCGACAAGCCGCGCTTTCCCCAGGTTGCTGACGCGTTCCTTGAATTTATCGGCTCCGATATCCTCGTCATACACAATGCGGCGTTTGACGTCGGCTTTCTTAGTGCGGAATTGGTGCGGGCGGGGAAGTCGGCGATCGCGATGAGCCGCGTCGTCGATACCCTGGCACTTGCCCGGCGTAAGCATCCGGCGGGTCCCAATAGTCTCGACGCCTTGTGCAAGCGCTACGGCGTCGATAATTCGAAACGCACAAAGCACGGCGCGCTGGTAGACTCGTTGCTGCTGGCCGATGTTTACGTCGAGCTTCTGGGCGAGCGTCAGGCAACGCTCGGACTTGCCCAGTCGGCGGCAGCGAAGCAAACGGCATCGCGGCGGGCGGGTGCGGCCCAACGAAAAGCCGAACAGCGCCCCCATGCTTTACCGGCACGTCTGTCGGCTGACATGGAGGCGGCGCACCGGGTGTTCGTGGAAACGCTTGGTTCCAATCCGGTTTGGCGGCGCTTTCATCCGCAGCAGGACATCAAGACCGACAAGGCTTCCTGAGTTATTGAAGCTCGGCGGTTTTGGCGAGTTCCTGCTGGCGGCGCACGTAGAGAGCGCCGAAATCGACGGGATCGAGCCACAAAGGCGGATAGCCGCCTTCGCGCGTGATATCCGCGACAATACGGCGGAGGAATGGGAAAAGCAGCGTCGGGCAGTTGACGAGCAGGAAAGGTTCCATAGCCTGCGGCGGGACGTTCTGCAGACGAAACGCGCCGCCATAAACGAGTTCGAGGACGTAGATTTTGCCGCCCGAATGAGAGGCGGTGGCAGTGAAGAGAATCGTACTTTCGAAAACGTCGGGACCCAGACGTTGCGCTTCGACATTGACCTCGAGCTGAACCGCCGGGTTTTCACCTTGCTTGATCTGTAGTTTGCCGACGCTGGGGTTCTCGAACGATAGGTCTTTGATGTGCTGGCCGAGAACCTGCACCTGCATGGAACCGGCTTCGGGTTCAGTCGCGGCGGCGGCGCCGTTCGTCTCGTCTGCCATGTTTTTGCTCATTTTGGTTGGGTCACGCGGAGCGCTAACACGCTGCTGCGTTCCTCGCAATCGCGGTGCGAACCAATTGGACGAACGGCTCAATCCGTCAGCTTTTATTGCGCGTGTCGTCGTCGACGCGCTTCCAATCGCCTTCAATGATGGGCGGGTTGCCCGGATCTTCTTGCGGCCCTTGACGTTCATAGCGGCTGGACGACCGTCGGACGATGACCGTCGAGGAGCCAAACAGCCGGGCAGCCAAGCCGCGGCGAATAAGCGTGCGCAGCGGCGGAATGAGAAGAAGTAGCCCCAGCATGTCGCCGATCGGTCCTGGTGAAATGAGAAGCGCGCCGGCAGCAAAGACCAGGCCGCTGTCAGCGAGGGGCTCGACCGGTGCGCGCCCAGCTTCCAGTTCGGCCGAAATCTTCTGGGCAACTTTGAAACCCTGTTGGCGGAGGATGCTGATCCCCATTGCCCCGGTGCCGATAATGAGAGCGAGAACCGGCCAAATACCGAAAGCCTGGCCCGCACGGATGAGCAGAACCAGTTCCAGCAGTGGAAAAGCCACAAACATCAGTAGTAGAAGCAGACGCATTCGTTCCAATCCAGGCTGCGACGCGGCGTGGCGGCAGGCCCCGCTGGGGCTTCACTGGGCCGCAGCCGTTCGCCGCGCCCTGCGATACAGTTGGCATCTATGCCATTGTGCCCTAAGGTCAATCCTAACACCAATGTAGAGACGGACGTCACTTCAGAACAGGTCCAGATGCCAGGACCAGCCATATTGAGCTGTGGTGTCTCGGGTTGCGACCCTACATGTCGTAGGCCCTCACCTTCACTCTCACCTGGATAATTGCCAATGGAAGGCCAAATCGATCTCTTCACTCTGTTGGCAATGATCGTTGCGGTTATTGCCGTTCTGAAGCTGCGCAGCGTACTGGGTCGCAAGACTGATGATGATGATGCGCGTATTGAACGGCGGTCGCGGGAAGAGGCGCGCAATGCGTCCACCACCGTGGGCGGGCCTTCGGACAAAGTCGTGACGCTGCCGCGCCGCGATCGGGAGGAGCCCGTTGCCGAAACGCGGGTCGATACGGCGGAAGTCGAGAGCCGCCTGCGGGCGTTTGCCAAAGGCGATGCGTCCGTTGCCGATGGTTTGCTTGCCATCCATAAGCTCGATACCGACTTCGAACCGGAAGCGTTTATCACCGGTGCCCGCCAAGCTTACGAAATCATCGTCACGTCGTTTGCAGAGGGCAACCGCAAGGCCCTGCGCGATTTGCTTTCGAAAGATGTTCTTGAGGGCTTCACCGGCGCCATCGGCGAGCGGGAAGCGAAGGGCGAGCGCATTGAGCAGAATTTTGTCGGTATCAACAAGGCCGACATTCTGGAAGCCGAAGTCAAGAGCGGCGTTGCCAACGTCACCGTGCGATTCGTGAGCCAGCTCATTACGGCTACGCGAGACAAAGCAGGCGTAGTGATCGCCGGAGATCCGACGCGCATTTCGGACGTGACGGACATTTGGACTTTCAGCCGTGATCTGTCGAGCGCAAAGGCCAAGTCCAATCCCAACTGGCGTCTCATCGCCACGCAGGACGCCCATTGATCAGAGATTGCGGCGCACGGTGACGTTGGATGAGCAGCACAGACGTCAGTTTTGCGCCCACGGCATTTGGCGCACTGCCCTATTGGGCGGCCGACGATCATGCAGCAGCTTTTGCGGCGTTTATGGTCTCGTGCCGGCGGTTGCTGGAGCGGGCGCGGGACGGCCTCAAACCTGATAGTCCCGAAGCATTGCTGCGGCTTACGCGGATCGCCGTCGACAGTTCAGGACACATTACGTCAGCGGCTGATGCGCGGGTATTCTTCGAAGCGCATTTCACGCCGCATTACGTGCGGCATGCTGAGCCGCGAGGATTGATGACCGGATACTACGAGCCGGTCATTCCGGGCTCGCGCACGCGCACGGAGCGTTACACGGTGCCTGTGCTGCGGCGGCCGGCCGATCTCGTCAATCTCGTCGCTGAATCGGAGCGTGGGGCAAAGGCCGAAGCGCTGACGCATGTACGCCGGACCGCAACTGGTACGGAGCCTTACGCAACCCGGGAAGAGATCGAAGAAGGCGCGCTGGCGGGCGAGGGTTTGGAACTCGTTTGGCTGGAAGATCGGGTGGATGCATTCTTCCTGCACGTGCAGGGATCGGGTGTGATTTTATTCGATGACGGCACCCGTGCGCGGATTACATATGACGGCAAGAATGGACATCCCTACACGTCAGTGGGCCGATACTTGATCGATGCGGGGCTCTTTCCGGCCGATCAGATGTCGCTGGATGCGTTGAAAGATTGGTTGCGTGTGGACATACCGCGCGGCGTTGCCGCCATGCGGCAGAACAAGTCGTACGTGTTTTTTCGCGAGCTGACAGGCGAGGCGGCGGGGTCCGCGCTCGGGGCGATGGAAATTCCGCTGACCGACGATCGCAGTCTGGCTGTTGACACCCGATTTCATGCGCTCGGCACGCCAGTTTACGTGGTGGCGCCCGCGTTGACGCACGCGGGTGGCCAGCACGGGTTTCATCGGCTGATGGTGGCTCAGGATGTCGGTTCGGCCATTCGCGGGGCGGAACGGGGCGACATTTATTTCGGCACCGGGGAGGCGGCCGGACGCAAGGCCGGCGTCACTAAACATCCGGGCAATTTTTTCGTGCTGCTGCCTAAGGCCGTGTCGTGACGAAGAAGCCCGGTCGCGGCGGCGGCCCGAAGCCGACGATCCTGACACAGGACGACCACGAGGTTTGGGAACATACTGCCAGTTCGCTTTCGCCGTTGAAGGGCGTGAAAGGCTACGTCCTCGAGGCGCTGCAAGGCGAAGAAGACTTTGCCAAACTCTTTGCGCCCAAGCCAGCGCCGGGGGCCAAAAAGAGCGCGCGCGTGGAGCCGCCCATGCCGCTGCCAACACAGCGCAAGGCACCCGAAATCAATCCGTTCGACCGCAAAAACGTGAAGAAAATAAAACGCGGCAAGATCGAGATCGAGGCGCGGATTGATTTGCATGGAATGCGGCAGGCGGAGGCGCACGCGGCGCTGATCCGGTTCATCCACGGCTCGGCGTCGATGGGGCGACGGTGGGTGCTCGTCATCACTGGCAAGGGTTCGCCATCACGGCATGCGCACGACGATGTTGAGCAACCCTTCGGCGAACCGCCGCGCGGGGTCTTAAAGCGCAGCGTACCGATGTGGCTGGCGGAACCCGATGTGCGCGGGCTGATCGTGAGTTTCACCGAAGCGGCACCCGAGCATGGCGGCTCCGGAGCGCTTTATGTGCATTTGAGGCGGGGGTAGGTCTCGCTCACTTACACGTCTTGCCCAGTTCGGTGAGGGCCTGTGTCAGGCCGCTGAGGGTGTATGTGTCGGTGGTTTCGGTGCCGCGCGCGGAGGTGGCGGTGACGTCGGCTTTGGAGCCCTTTTTCAAAGCCTCGACGAGTTTCAATTCTTGCGTGGCGTCGGCGACGTAGGCGCGCTCCTCTTTCGGAAATAGTGAGAACGTGTCGGTGCCCACCACGACGGTGACGGTGCTGTCGGGCTTGACCGGATAGCCCAGCTTGACGCTGACTTCTGAGCGGATGCCGTCCTTGGGCCAGGCCGACACATACAGTAGTGTTGAGCCGCGGTTGGCTGTGGTGGGTTTCTTTTCCGATGGCGTGGCGGCGGCGAAGCAGAGTTTGGCGTCGCCGCTCTCGTTCGCGTAAAGGCTCCAGGCGCCGAATGTGCCCTCGACCGTGGTTGCTTGGGCGTTGGCGGTCAACGGCAAGAGGCTCGCGACAATTAGGGCGGCGAGCGGGGCGGTTTCAATGATCTTGCGCATGTTTTGATGCTCGACTCGGTGTGTTTGCCCTGTCCCCGCGCGCGGAGACAGGCGGTCATTCAGTTCTGTCGCTCGCGACATTACGCGAGAACCGGCGGGACGCGTCAGCCTTTGCGGTTTTTCCCCAGCGGCGCGTGGCCGGTGGTTGGCGGCGCTGTGGTCGGTCCGCCTTCGTGGATCGGCCGGTCTGCGAAACGAGCGAGCGATTTGACGCGGTCATACATAACAATGGCGCCAGCCATGGCGACGTTTACGCAGAACGATGTCGGGATCTTGACCACATAGTCGCAGCGTTCGAGCAGCGGATCGGACAGCGAGCCGCGTTCGGGGCCGAGCACGTAGGCCGCGCGCAGCGGGTGACGAAAGCTTGGCAAATCGATTGCGCCCTCGACCAGTTCGATGCCGATGAGCTTGACGCCCTGTGGAAAAGCGATCTCGTCCAGGCCGTGCCAATTGTAATGGGGCAGGTGAAGCTGGCTGCGGGATGTATCGGCGTAGGCCTCGTGTGCAGAATAGTTCGCGCCGATCGTGAACGTGAAGGCGGCACCGAAGGCATGGGCGGACCGCATCAGGTTGCCAAGGTTGAGCGATTTCGACATGCGCTCGGCGCCAATGGCGAAATAGCCCCTCGCGCGGGGCGGCCACGAAGGCGGGGGCGGAGGAAAGCTCGGGGACGGCGGCTGGTCCTGGGACATTGGTTCCGGTGGTGGGGTGAAGGGCCCTTGCGCGGGACTGAGAAACGTTCCACGTGAGGCGCGGTTTGGACACGGGTCAAGCGTGGTTGGGAGATTTCATATGCGGGCGGTGCTGTGCAACAGTCTCGATGGGCCGGAGGCCCTGGTTATCGAGAATATGCCGGCGACGGAGCCTGGTCCTGGTGAGATCGCCGTGAGCGTGCATGTTGCGGCGTTGAACTTCTTCGATACGCTCATCACGAGGGGCAAATATCAGATTAAGCCGGACTTGCCGTTCTCTCCGTCCGGTGAGATCGCGGGGGTTGTGGCGCGGCTGGGAGCGGGCGTGACAGGGCTGCGGCCGGGCGATCGGGTGGCGGCGTATCTGGGCTGGGGTGGCGCGCGTGAAGAGGTGATTTTGCCGGTGGAGGCGGCGATCCCCATTCCGTCCGGGGTTTCCGATGAGGTCGCCGCGGGCGTTGCCATTACCTACGGGACGGCCCTCCACGGGCTCAAGGATCGGGCTGGCGTGCAGCCGAACGAGTGGATTGCGGTGACCGGCGCGGCAGGTGGTGCGGGGCTGGCCGCCATTGAGGTTGCCAAGTTGATGGGCGCGCGGGTGATTGCGGTCGCTTCATCGGACGAGAAACTGGCCATTTGCCGCGCGCATGGGGCCGACGCAACCATCGATTATCAGCGGGAAGACCTGAAGCAGGCCCTGCGCGAGCGGACCGGCGGGGCCGGCGTCGATGTCGTCTACGACTGCGTCGGAGGCGAAACCGCCGAGCCGGCGCTGAGAGCCTTGCGCTGGGGCGGACGCTTTCTCGTGGTCGGATTTGCGTCGGGCGACATTCCGAAGTTGCCGCTGAATCTCTTGCTTGTGAAGGGCGTGTCGGCGATCGGCGTGTTTTGGGGTGAGAGCGTGAAGCGCGATCCAGTGGGGCATCGGGCGAACATGGCGTTCGTGCTGCAGGCGGCGGCCGAAGGCCGGCTAAAGCCGCACGTGCACGGGGTGTATCCCCTGGAGCGGATCGTCGAGGCGATCGGTGTTCTTGAGCGGCGCGAAGCGACAGGCAAGGTTGTCGTGCGGGTGAAAGGCGATTGAGGTGTGCCGCAATGGAACGGGCCTTGTTCAGAAATTTACTTTAACCTATTGTAATGCATAGTTTTTTATCGATATCGTTCAGTCAAAATTACCCATCACAGACCATGATCCGAACCACGGCCCTGCGTTGGGGTCGATCAGACGGGACGGAGCTGTTTGGTGGGGATCGCCTGGCTAAATTGGAATTCGCTGTGGTGGCGGGTGGCGATGAGTTTTCTCGTCGGCATGTTTTCGTGCCCGCCGGCGAACGCTCAGACGCTGTTTGAGACGCTATTTGGATTTGGATCGTCAAAGCCGAAGGCGGAAAAGGTGCAGCGGTACCGGACGCAAGCCAAGCCGCAGTCCTATCGCGATTGGGCGGCGGAGCACAGCCAAGGCAGTCCGGCAGATGGCGCGGATTACCGCCGCGATCCGGCATTTGGCGGCAACTATAAAACCGTGTGCGTGCGGACCTGCGACGGATATTACTGGCCGGTCAGCCGGTCGGTGACCAGCGAGAGGTTTGCGACGGATGAGAAGCGCTGTGACGCTGCGTGCCTGGGTGACGCCAAGCTCTATTACCAACATAAAGATAGCGTCGATCCGAAAACGCTGATCGCTCTCGACGGGACACCTTACACGGGGCTGAAAACGGCGTTTTCGTATCGCAAGTCGCTGCTCAACGGTTGCGGTTGCCGGCCAGCGCCCTGGTCGACGGCGGAAGCCATGCGGCATCAGGAGTATCGCGTCGCTGAAGACGCCCGCAAGCTCCAGATCGCAATGGAGACGGAACGCTCACGGGCCGAGCGGCTGCGGCAAGACAAGATTGCGCAGATTATTGCTGCAACGCGCGAGGCCGTCCTGCTCGATGAAGCCGAAGAGGCAACGTTCGGTGAGGCGGTTGCGGTGGTGGGGGTCGAAGAAATCGCGCCGGTCGCACCTGTAGACAGCGTGGCGGCTCTGGAGGCCGAGCCTGAGTCTGAGGCCAGCCTGACAGGCTATGTCCATTTGCATGTTCTGCCCAATGATGTGGTCGAGGCGGAACTGGAGGACGCGCAGGCCGCTTCAGTGGGCGCGATAGAGGTCGCTGAACTGGAAGCTGCGTTTGCGGAAATCGCCGCACCGGCGGCGTCGTATGAAGCCACGACAGTGGCTGTGCGCAAGGCGCGCGTGCGTCCGGCGCGGAAGGCATCAAAACCCGTTAAAACCGTATCTCTGTTTGAGGGCTTTTCAAGCTTCGTCTGGCCGGGAGATGGCCCGGTACGGTAGGTCAATCGTTCTCGTCATCGAGACCCGCAAACATGGGACGCGCGCCGCGCAGCGGAAACGCTTCCTCGATGACGTAGGGACCGCCACCGATCCTGGGCTTGGATGAAAACAGCGCGAACGCCTCGATCACAAAGGGACGCGATCGGTAGAGCGCATGGGCCTGCAGAAACTTCGTGAGGTCGGGGATGGAGACGTTGCGCAACCGGGCGAGCGTCACATGAGGTTTGAAGGGGCGACGTTCCGGCGGGATGCCTGCTGACCGGGCAGCGCGTTCGTGAGCACGGGCCAGGGCCGCCAGCGCCGGCGAAGGGCCAAAACCGGCGTACAAAATTTTCGGGTCGTTGCCGCCCACGACATGCACACCTTCGATGGCGAGTTCGAAGACGTCGAAATCGATCCGCGCCAGTTCCTCGATGAATTCCCGAGCGAGGCGATTGTCGATGTCGCCGGCGAAACGGAGTGTGAGGTGAAGGTTGTCTTCCTCGATCCATGAGGCGCCCGGAAGCGGGCACTCGAGATCTGTGAGATCGCTCGTGACGTCATCGGGCAATCGAAGACCGGTGAACAGCCGCGGCATGGCATTTTTCCTCGCCTCACTGCCAGCCGCTCAGGACTTGGATTGCACCTTAGCGCGTCGCCCCTCGACTTCGCGCAACAGTTCCTCGACCTTCGGCATAATGTTTTCAACGATCACGGCGACGCCTTTGTCGTTCGGATGCATTCCGTCATCGAGGTTCATGGACTTCTGCAACGCAATTCCTTCGAGGAAGAACGGAAAGAGGATGAGCCCATGCTTGTCAGCAAGCTCTCGATACATGCCGTTAAATTCGCGCAGGTAGTCATCGCCCCAATTCGACGGCGCGCGCATCCCGGCAAGCAGAACGGCAATGTTGCGTTCCTTAAGACGAACGATAATACGTTCCAAATTCGCTTTGGCCTCCGCAGGCGGTTGACCGCGCAGAGCATCATTGGCGCCCAGTTCGAGGATGACGGCTTCCGTGTCGCGGGGAACTGCCCATTCAAAGCGTTCAAGGCCCGCCGCCGTGGTGTCGCCTGATACGCCGGCATTGGTCACGTTCACGGCGTATCCTTTGGCAGCCAGCGCCTTGGCTAGCTGGGCTGGAAAAGACTGGTCGGGCTTGAGCTGGTAGCCCGCTGTGAGGCTGTCGCCAAATGCTACAAGTTTCACAGGCGATTTCGCTTCTGCTGCTGAAACGCTCAGGGTAAAACCGGCATTGAAGACGATCGCGACGACCCCCAGATAAACGAGGCATAGAGCCCGCCAAGTGGTGTGTGCTCGAAACATTTTTCTGCCTCACGTCTCGTTCATTGCCCTTCAGTCACGTATATCCCTTGGCAGTGCAAAACAAGGCGCCCCTCGTTACAAAGGGGTCATCAAAAGGACCGCGCGTGACTTCACCCATTATCTCGCTGAGAAACGTCCACTTGACGCTCGACAGCCGTGCCGGACCGGTTGCCATTCTCAACGGCGTTGGACTCGATGTCGAAGCAGGACAGTCTGTCGCAATCGTGGGCCCATCAGGTTCGGGGAAAACATCGCTATTGATGGTGCTGGCCGGTCTTGAACGCGCAACTTCGGGCGAGGTTCGGATCGCGGGGCACGATTTTCAAGCCCTTGGCGAGGATCAGCTTGCTCGGGTGCGCGGGTCGACGATCGGAATCGTGTTCCAATCGTTTCATCTCGTGCCGACCATGACCGCATTGGAAAATGTCGCGCTGCCGCTCGAATTTTCTGGACGAGGCGGGGCTGAGGCGATTGCGCGCGTGCGGCTCGACGAGGTCGGGCTCGCGCACCGGTTAGACCACTATCCGGCGCAGTTGTCTGGCGGCGAGCAGCAGCGCGTTGCGCTTGCCCGCGCGCTGTCCATCGAACCGCGGATTTTGCTGGCCGACGAACCGACAGGCAACCTTGACGGCAAAACAGGCCGGAGCGTGGTCGATCTTCTGTTCGGTTTGAAAACATCTCACGACGCGACACTCATTCTGGTGACGCACGACGAGCGGCTGGCCGCCGAATGCGATCGCGTCATCCGGATGTCCGACGGACGCATCGTCGATGACAGACGAGCGAAGGCGGCATGAGCGTTGTCAGTCCCGTTCAAACGATGAGCACACGTCCGGTGCCGCTTTCACTTGTCTTCAAGTTGGCCGCGCGCGAACTGCGCTCGGGATTATCCGGCTTTTACGTGTTCATCGCGTGTGTGGCGCTGGGCGTGATGGTCATCACCGGCGTCGGTGCATTGTCGGACGCTTTGAAATCCGGATTTGAGCGCCAGGGTGCACTCCTGCTCGGCGGCGACGTCACGGTTGCCCGTCCGCATTCGCGGTCATCAGACATCGAGCGTCGCTGGATCGACGGCTTTGGTGCGTCGAGCGAGACGGCAACGATGCGAACCATGGGGCGCCGCCTCGATGGTGAAGATCAGGCACTGATCGAATTGAAGGGCGTCGACGGGGCCTATCCGCTGGTGGGTCAGGTTTTGCTGGAGGGCAACGGAAAACTCGGCGACGCGCTGGCGCGGGGTATCGTCGTCGATCCCATGTTGCTTGAGCGGCTAAGCCTCAAGATCGGTGATCGGCTGAAGGTGGGAGGTGCTGAATTCGTGATTGCCGCCGCGCTCAAATCTGAGCCTGACGGTCTCGCCGATCGCGTTTCCTACGGGCCGCGCGTCTTGCTGACGCTCGCCCAAATGCAGCAGACGGGGCTCATTCAACCCGGAGCCCTCATCCGCTGGAAATATGCAATTTCGCTGAAGGAGAGCTCTGATCCGCTCGAACAGCGCTTGGTGTCGTTTCGCGAACAGGTCAAGGCAGAGTTGCCGGAATCCGGCTTTACGATCACCGATCGACGCGATCCCTCCCCGCAAGTTTCGACGACGCTTGAGCGCTTGCGTCAATTTCTTACTTTGCTGGGATTGACGGCATTGGTCACCGGTGGCGTCGGTGTGGCTAACGCAGTGGCGACCTTTATCGATCGTCGGCGTAACGTCATCGCAACCATGAAGAGCCTCGGCGCAACCGGAGGGACGGTCTTTGCTGTCTTTCTGGTGCAGGTTCTGGCGATGGCCCTGATAGGCGTCGCCTGCGGGCTGGGGCTCGGCTTGCTCATTCCGCCAGTCCTGACGCAACTTTTCGGTGCCTACCTTCCGGTCGTTCCGGAGTTTTCCGTGTCGGCGCAAAGTGTCGGGCTGGCCATCGCGTACGGTCTTTTGGTGGCGCTCCTTTTCGCGTTGTGGCCTCTCGGGCGGGCGGAACAGGTTCGTGCGAGTGTGCTGTTTCGCGATGAGATCGATCCGAGTGCAGCGAGGCCGGCGGCGCGCATTCTTGCGTTGATGGCGGCTGCGGGGGTTGCCCTCGTAGCGATTGCCGTGCTGTCGTCGGATTCACGGTTGATCGCATTTTATTTCGTGGGCGGGCTGGCACTCGTCATTGTTCTGTTTTGGGTCTTGGGCGGGTTCGTCACCCGTGTCGCGCGCGCGATGAAGCGGCCGCGCCGTCCTGAACTGGCGCTCGCCATTGCCAATATCGGAGCGCCGGGCGGGTTGACGCGGTCTGTCGTGCTTTCGCTCGGCGCGGGATTGTCGCTGCTGGTGGCGGTGGCGCTGGCTGATTCATCGCTGGTGAATGAACTCCAGAGCCGCCTGCCTGCCAGTTCACCCGCCTATTTTGTAATCGATATTCCCAAGAAGGACGAGGCTGCGTTTCACGACCTGGTGGTGCGCGAGGTTCCGGGGGCCATTATCGAAGCAGCTCCCATGTTGCGCGGCCGGATGGTTGCGATCAAAGGCGTGCCGGTTGAAACAATTAAAGCGCCGTCGGAAGCGCAGTGGGTTCTGTCGGGGGATCGCGGGCTGACCTACTCGGATCGTGTTCCGGCTGGTTCGACGGTGGTTGCGGGAGAGTGGTGGAAGCCCGGCTATAGCGGTGAACCGCTGGTCTCGTTCGAGGCGGAGCTGGCGCGCAATCTCGACCTCAAAGTCGGTGACAGCATCACAGTCAATGTGCTCGGCCGCAACCTGTCGGCCAAGGTTGCAAACCTGCGTGAGGTCAAGTGGGAGAGCCTTGCACTCAACTTCGTCATGGTGTTCTCGCCGAATACGCTCGCCGGCGCGCCGCACAATCTGTTGGCGACGATCTCGCTGCCCGATGCGTCCGGAGCGGTCGACGAAGTCCGTCTTGCGCGAGCGATGGGCAAAGCGTTTCCGGTCGTGACGGCTATCCGGGTCAAGGAAGCCATCGAGGCGTTTAACAAAGTCTTCGAGAAGGTCATGTCGGCTGTGCGCGTGGCCGGTAGCGTTACACTTTTAGCCGGTGCACTGGTGCTTGCCGGCGCCATGGCGACCGCGCAGCGGCGGCGCATTCTGGAGGCGGTCATCCTCAAGGCGCTCGGTGCGACCCGGTCGCGAATCCTCGCTGCGCATGTCGCGGAGTATCTGCTGCTGGCAGTGGTGACGGCCCTTGCGGCGACGGTGATTGGGTCAATTGCGGCGTATGCTGTCGTCACGGGGCTCATGGATCTGTCATTCGTGTTCTCCTGGACGGCTGTCGGTGCGTCGCTATTTATGGCCGCTGCGTTGGTCTTGACGTTCGGCGCCGTTGGGACTTGGCGTGTTCTCAGCGCCCGGCCGGTGCCGTTTCTACGTTCTCAGTGATCCCGCAACTCGCTGATTTCTAGGTAGTTATCCTGATCCTGACCGTCGAATAAATGGTTTGGTCTGGGTCAACGATGGTCTTGTAATCCCACGGCGTTGCTCCAATATCCGTCACGCGGCTCAAGGATGGGTCGCGTTATAGGTTTCAAAGGGTCTGCCAGATGGCACAGCTTCCGAATAGTTACGCGCGGTCGGATACGGTCGTCCGCACGGGCGCCAGGGTCGACGAAGGCCTGCGCGCCTACATGCTGCGCGTCTACAACTACATGTCTGCCGGCGTGGCGCTTACCGGTGTCGTGGCCTACTTCACGGCACAGGCTGCGACCTCGAACCCGGCGGTCGCGCAGGCGCTCTACCAGTCGCCTCTCAAATGGGTCATCATGTTCGCTCCGCTGGCGTTCGTGATGTTCCTGTCGTTCCGGGTTTATAAAATGAGTCCGGGTGCGGCGCAGATTGCCTTCTGGGCGTTCGCCGCCGTGATGGGCATTTCGTTGTCGGCGATCTTCCTCGTGTTTACCGGCACGTCGATCGCGCAAGTGTTCTTCGTGACAGCGGCCGCCTTCGCGGCGTTGAGCGTCTATGGCTACACGACGCAGAAGGATCTCTCGGGTTGGGGATCGTTCCTGATCATGGGCGTGGTCGGAATCATTCTTGCCGCCCTGCTCAACCTCTTCCTGCAGTCGAGCGGTCTCTCCTTCGCGATCAACGTTCTTGGCGTGTTGATCTTTGCCGGTCTCACGGCCTACGACACGCAGCAGATCAAGGACGGCTATTATGCGGTCCGCGACGACGCGGCGCTGATGACCAAGAGCGCCATCATGGGCGCGTTGAGCCTCTACCTCAACTTCATCAACATGTTCACGATGCTCCTGCAGCTCGTGGGCAACCGCGAGTAACAGGACTGCGATTTGAATGGAAAAGCCCCGCAGAGATGCGGGGCTTTTTTGTTTGCGCCGGGAGTGTCTCGATTACGCCTTCCGACTCCCCTGTGGGGAGCCGGCCGGAAGGCGTGTTTAGGTTGCGCCATCCGACGCGCTTGGCGTTTTTAGTTTGCGCCCGGCGACTCCGCTTTTTTGTTGCGCCTTCCGACTCCCCTGTGGGGAGCCGGCCGGAAGGCGTGTTTAGGTTGCGCCATCCGACACGCCTGGCTTTTTTGGTTGCGCCCGGCGACTCCCCTGTTGGGGAGCCGGCCGCCGGGCGTGAAGGGAAGTTACACAACCACGCGCATGGATTTATCGAGGACCGTGAGGACGCGGGCGAGATCGTTGCCGCGTTTCAGGATCAGGCCCGTCGTGGTGACGACGCTGTAGGCGCCCTGTTTGCGCGCGAGCTTGGGTGTCTTCTCGATGCGGTAGAGGGGAAATTCGGTGGCGCGCCGGAAGACGCTGAACACTGCTTTTTCGCGGTTCATATCGAGGGCGTAGTCGCGCCATTCTCCGGCGGCGACCTTGCGGCCATAGACGGCCATGATGGCCGAGAGTTCCTGGCGATTGAAGGCAGTGATGGGGCTGTTTTCATGGACGCTCCCAGCATCGGAGCGTTGCCGGGAGCTGTCGGCTCGCGGCGTGAACTGTATGGGCTCGGTTTCGCTCAAGGGCGCCTCCCTGTTCACCGGACCGTCATGATCCGTGAGGTCGCGACAGATGGCAAGCCCCCTTTGTCGGCCGATGGGACCCCTTGTTCCACTGCCGAGATTACCAAAATTTGAGGATCCGTCCGCAAGACGCCCCAATCGGACCCCAACCGCGCCGTATTGGGCTGGCAATAATCTAATCGTTGCCTTCGGGGCCGGTCACACGATTAGCCGCCGCAGCGCCAAGCCCCCGGTTCGCGGGCGGTTTGTGTGGCCGGACCCCATCAGGCAGCTCTCCCAAGTGTCCCCCCTACCCTGCGAAGCGAGGGCCGGCTCCCCCCAGCCGGCCCTCGACGCTTTCGGGCGGCCGTCTATATGTTAGGCGTACGCCATCACCGGGACATTCACACTCCATGAGCAAGACACCGTCGCGATCGAAGACTGCCGTCGCCAAGGCCGCCGCTCCCAATCCGTTTCAAACAGTCTGGCGCACGCCGCACGGGCTGCCACCATTCGCCAAGATCACCGCCGAGCACTATTGGCCGGCGTTCAAAGATGCGCTGGCTGAACACAAAGCGGAGATCGCGGTGATCGGTGCGCGCGAGGCCAAGCCGTCGTTCCAGAACACGATCGTCGCCCTGGAAAAGAGCGGAGACGCGCTGAACAAAGTCGCGGACGTGTTTTTCAATCTGTCCGGTTCGGACACGAGCCCGGCGCTGCAGGAGATCGAGCGTAAGCTGGCGCCGGTGCTGGCGCAGCACTCGAATGCGATCCAGCTCGATCAGAAGCTGTTTCGCCGGATCGAGGATTTGTATGAGCGACGGGAGACGTTGAAGCTCGACGACGAGCAACTCCGGCTCCTGGAGCGGACTTACACGACGTTCGTGCGGGCGGGCGCGCGATTGTCCGCGAAGGCCCGCAAGCGCGTGGCGGAGATCAACACGCGGCTTGCCGAGCTGGTGACGCAGTTCGGGCAGAACGTGCTGGCGGACGAGCAGTCGTGGCGGCTGGCGCTTGAGGGCGAAGCGGATCTCGCGGGGTTGCCGCAAGGTGTGCGCGATGCGGCGGCGCGGACGGCGGCCGATCTGAAGTTGCCGGCGAGCCATGTGATCACGCTGTCGCGGTCGAGCGTCGAGCCGTTCCTGCAATTCTCAGCCCGGCGGGATTTGCGCGAAGAGGCGTTCAAGGCGTGGATCCGGCGCGGTGAGAACGGCGGCAAGACGGACAATCGCAAAATCGTGGCGGAGATCGTGGCGCTGCGCGCGGAACTCGCCAAGCTGATGGGCTATCGCACGTTCGCCGACTACAGCCTCGACGATACGATGGCCAAAACGCCGGATGCGGTGCGTGGCTTGCTCAATCAGGTCTGGTCGGCGGCGGTGGAGCGCGTCGGTGAAGAACGCGCGGCGCTGACGGCGTTGGCGCGCAAGGAGGGCGGCAATTACACACTCGAAGCGTGGGACTGGCGGTACCTCGCGGAGAAGGAGCGCAAGGCGCGTTTCGACCTCGATGAGAGCGAGATCCGGCCTTACCTGCAATTGGAGAACATGATCGACGCGGCGTTCGATACGGCATCGCGGTTGTTCGGGCTGAAGTTCAAGGAGCTGGCCGACGCGCCGCGCTATCATCCGGACGTGCGCGTGTGGGAGGTGACGACGAAGGCGGGTGAGCCGGTCGGCGTGTTCCTCGGGGATTATTATGCGCGGCCATCGAAGCGGTCGGGTGCTTGGATGTCGAGTTTCCGGGCGCAGCACAAGCTGGGCAAGGGTTCCAAGCCGGTGATCGTCAACGTGCTCAACTTCGCGCGCGGGGCGGAGGGCAAGCCGACGCTCTTATCCATCGACGATGCGCGGACGCTTTTCCATGAGTTTGGGCATGGGCTGCATGGGCTGTTGTCGGACGTGACCTATCCGTCGCTGTCGGGCACGAACGTGTCGCGCGATTTCGTGGAGCTGCCGTCGCAGCTTTACGAGCATTGGCTGACGCGGCCGGAAGTGCTGCGGAAGTTTGCGACGCATTTCAAGACCGGCAAGCCGATGCCGGAGAGCTTGATGAAGCGCATTCAGGCGTCGCGGACGTTCAATCAGGGGTTCGCGACGACGGAGTATGTGGCCTCCGCCTTGGTGGATATGGACCTGCACGCGCTGGAAGCAGCCGACGGGCTCGACGTGGGCGCGTTCGAGACGGCGACGCTGGCGCGCTTGGGAATGCCTCGGGAAGTGGTGATGCGGCATCGCATTCCGCACTTCCAGCACATCATGGGCGGCTATGCGGCGGGGTATTACAGCTACCTTTGGTCGGAGGTGATGGACGCGGATGCGTTTGCGGCCTTCGAGGAGGCGCGGCGGCAAAGCTCAAGCAGCACGTGTACTCGGCCGGCAACCGGCGCGATCCGCTGGAGGCGTACGTCGCCTTCCGCGGCCGGCCACCGAAGGTGGAGAGCTTGCTCAAGAAGCGGGGGTTTGGGGGGTAGTGCGGTGTGGGGTCAGACCCCTGAGTAGGGGTCTGACCCCGTTCGTATGGCGGGGAACCGGCGCGATCCGCTGGAGGCGTATGTGGCCTTCCACGGCCGGCCACCGAAGGTGGAGAGCCTGCTCAGGAAGAGGGGGTTTGGGGGGTGAGGCGTTAGCTCAGCGCCTTGCCGTCCGTCCTCTGACGTGTTAAATAAATCGTATATTTTTAACACGTCGAGACGGATATGTTAAAACAAACATACGTTCTGCCTCCACTTCCTCCAAAGATTGATCTCGACACGGTGCCTATCCTTAAAGCACTCGCGAACGCAAATCGCGCGCTTGCTGAGCTTAAAGGGCGTGCCGCGACAATTCCAAACCAGGGCATTCTTATCGATACTCTTACTCTCCAGGAGGCGAAGGCGTCTTCGGAAATCGAGAGTATTGTAACGACCCAGGACGAGTTATTTCAGGCAGATTTCACTTTAGAAGCTGATCAGTCTGCCTCTGCCAAGGAAGTAACGCGATATCGAGACTCATTGAAACACGGACACAAAGCACTCAAAAATACTGGCGGTATAATCTCCAATAATACTCTAATCGAAATGTATCGCGCGCTCAAATTGCGGCAAGATGGATTTCGGACAATACCGGGCACAGCCCTCAAGAACGATACGACCGGCGAAATAATATACGTCCCTCCTCAAACCGGAGAGGAAGTCATTAGACATATGGGAGATCTAGAAAAGTTCGTTAACAACGACGCACACAAAGATATCGATCCTCTCATCAAAATGGCCCTCATCCACCATCAATTTGAAAGCATACACCCGTTTCCAGATGGTAACGGTCGGATCGGAAGAATATTGAACGTTTTATATCTCGTGCAGACTGGGCTGCTTGATATTCCAGTGCTTTATCTAAGCCGACATATCACGAAAAATAAGGCTGCTTACTACCATCTTCTCCAAGCCGTAAGAAATAGCAACGGAGCGCAAAAAGAATGGGAAGAGTGGATCCTGTATATTCTTTCGGGTGTAACAGACACCGCGAAAACGACCCTCAATTTGGTGGAAGGTATTCGAAGCCAGATGGCTGAAAAGAAGCAGCGGATGCGAAGTGACCTGCCCAAGCTATACAGTCAGGATTTGCTCAACAATTTGTTTAGGCACCCCTACACCCGCATTGAGTTTATTGTAAGCGATTTGGGCGTCACCAGGCAGACTGCTGCTAAATATCTCGATCAATTGAACTCGTTGGGGTTTGTTGAGAAGCACACATCAGGGCGAAATAATTACTACATAAACACGGATTTGGTCCGATTGTTCTTCTCAGTCTCTGATGGCCAATGATGCGGTGTGCCCTAGCGTAGGTTTGGCTTACGGTTAGTGTTTTCGGCCCAACGCTGTTCGCCCCCCTACGCCGCTAGGTTCCGCAGCACATACTGGAGGATGCCGCCGTTGCGGTAGTATTCGATCTCATCCAGCGTATCGATGCGGCAGACGATGGGGATCGCGACTTTGTTGCCCTTGGCGTCGGTGATTTCGGCGATCATGCGCTGACGCGGCTTGACGTCGGCGAGGCCGCGGATGGTGACGGTCTCATCGCCCTTGAGTCCGAGCGTCGCCCACGACGTCCCTTCCTCGAATACGAACGGCACAATGCCCATGCCGACGAGGTTGGAGCGGTGGATGCGCTCGTAGCTCTGCGCGATGACGGCCTTGACGCCGAGCAGGTTGGTGCCTTTCGCGGCCCAGTCGCGGGATGACCCGTTGCCGTATTCGACGCCCGCGAAGACGACGAGGGGCACGCCTTCTTCCTTGTAGCGCATGGCGGCGTCGTAGATCGGCATCTGCGCGCCGGTTGGAAAGTGGACGGTGTAGCCGCCTTCCTTGACGTTGCCGTTGGCGTCCTTGGCCATGAAATTCTTGATGCGGATGTTGGCGAAGGTGCCGCGCATCATGACTTCGTGGTTGCCGCGGCGCGTGCCGTAC
>LNFM01003911.1_pt1 | contig 60842 bp, 60 predicted proteins | sample 596031 | NCBI WGS metagenome assembly LNFM01 (sample SAMN04254537, study PRJNA301005) | activated carbon metagenome | isolation source: dual media filters at the Ann Arbor, Michigan drinking water treatment plant | place: USA: Ann Arbor | reverse complement strand
TGGACTTGCGCAGCAGTTCGGTGACGGTGAGCACCAGGTCGGTGGCGGTCACGCCGGGATTGAGCTTCCCGGTCATGTGCACGCCGACCACGTCAGGCTCGAGGAAGTAGTAGGGCTGGCCGAGCATCGCCGCTTCGGCTTCGATGCCGCCCACGCCCCAGGCCAGCACGCCGATCGCGTTCACCATCGTGGTGTGCGAGTCGGTGCCGACGGCGGAGTCGGGATAATAGATTCCGTCCTTCTCCCACACGCCGCGCGACAGGTACTCGAGGTTCACCTGGTGGCAGATGCCGTTGCCCGGCGGAACGACGCGGATGCCGGAGAACGCCTGCTTCGCCCACTTCAGGAAGGTGTAGCGCTCGCCGTTGCGTTCGAACTCGATCTCCATGTTCCGGCGCAGCGCATCGGTCGAGTTGTGGACGTCGACCACGATCGAGTGGTCGACCACCAGGTCGACCGGGACCAGCGGCTCGATCCGGGCCGGGTCGAAGTTCTGGCGCTTGGCCTCGGCACGCATCGCGGCGAAGTCGTTCAGCGCGGGGAAGCCCGCCATGTCCTGCAGCATGATCCGCGCGAGCACGAACGGCAGCTCGTTGGTGCGTTCGCCGTTGGGCTTCCAGGCGGCCAGGGCCTTCACCGAGTCGGGACTGATGCGCTCGCCGTCGCAGTTGCGCAGCACGGACTCGAGCACCACGCGCAGGCTCACCGGCAGGCGCGAGGTCTTGCCGAACCCCTGCTCTTCCAGCGCCTTCAATGAGTACATCCTGCCGGTCTTGCCGGACTTCAGCTTGAATTCGCGCAGGGTGTTCAGCGGATCGTGTGCCATGCTGGCTTCCTCTCAGAGGCTTGTGCGTAGGGGACTGTCCCGGGATGACCTGGGCGCGCGTGGAACGGCGGCCCTGCAACGGCAGGGAACCGGCGCCCGGCGCCGCAGTCGACGGGCCGCTGCGATGATGGACGCGCGGCGGCCGCAAGACAGCCTCGGATTTTTGCACATTTCGCGGGTATGCGCGCCGGCACCGGCACCCGCGCACCCGGCGCGGCGCGGCGGCGTCCCCCCGCGACCGGATCAGGCGAGCGCCGCCACCACGAACAGGGCCACGATGCAGGCAAGGGCCGCGATCCAGACCAGCGACCGCGCCGTCGGCCGGTCTGCGATGTAGAGCGCCGTGTAGGCGACCCGCAGCAGCACGAATGCGACGGCCAGCGCGTCGATCCGCCCCTGAGCGGCACCGGCCAGGTGGGCGATGACCACGCCCGCGGCGAACGGCGGGAACGCCTCGAAATGGTTCAGGTGGGCCCAGTAGGCCCGCAGGCGGAACCCGTCGGCGGCCGCCAGCTGGGCGCGGGGAGCCGCATTGTCGTAGTCGGCACGGTACTTCGCCACCGCCACTGTCAGATAGGGCAACATTGCACCTGCAAGGATCATCCAGAAGGCAAGGGTCACCGTATCATTCCTTTCCGTTGCGCCGAGGCAGGCGATCGAGCCAGACTGCGATCATGACAGACAAAATCCGCAAGACAGACGAGGAGTGGCGCGCCCAGTTGAGTGCCGAGCAGTACGAGGTGACCCGGCGCCACGGCACCGAGCGCGCCTTCACGGGCGCCTACTGGGACAGCAAGGACAGCGGCGTCTACCGCTGCATCTGCTGCGGCAATGCGCTTTTCGACGCCGCCACGAAATACGATTCCGGCACCGGGTGGCCCAGCTTCTGGCAGCCGCTGTCGCCGGCCTCGGTCGCCACCGCCGACGACAACAGCTGGTTCAGCCGCCGCACCGAAGTGCTCTGTGCCCGCTGCGATGCCCACCTGGGCCATGTCTTCGAGGACGGACCGCAGCCGACGGGGCTTCGTTACTGCATGAACTCCGCCGCGCTCGACCTCGACCGGAACGGGCCTGAATGATGCGCGCGCGCCTGAAGGCTGCAGCCCGGGAGATCATCGCGGCGTTCGATGCGTCCGGGACGCCGCCCGGCGCCCGGATCACGCCGGCGATGCTGGTCGATGCACTCGATGTCTTCTTCGACGACTGCGACCGCATCGACCGCGATTACGGTCCGACCGCCGAGGTCCTCGCGGAGGACATCAACGGCATCTCCGACCAGATCTTCGAATGCCTGCACGACCTCGGCAACTGGGCCGAGAAGTTCAAGCTCCGCCAGGCCCGCATCTCGGTGATCGACATCTCGCTCGAAGCCGCCCAGTGGTGCATGCGCCACCGCGGCCAGCTGCGCCAGATCGGCCCGGTGGTCGCAGCGCTCGCCAACCGCGCAAACATGGCCGGAAGCCTCGACTCCTGCATCGCCCTGTCGGATGCTTACGAGGCAGTCATCGCCAACGTGGCCGCAAGGCTGCAGGCCGACCACACGTCCACCGATCCCCTGCGCCCGTGGAGGCAGCTGCTGATCAACGCAGCCATCGTGTCCACCCGCTCGCGCGACCTGCGGAAGATGGAGCGGGCCTACCGACGGCTCGAGACCCACCTGCCGTCCGAATGCCCCGCGTTCTTCCAGCAGGCGGCGCACCAGGTGGCCGGCCTGGGTTTCTCGCCCGAGGCGCGCGCACTGGTGCAGTCACGGAACGCCAAATGGACATCGCGGAGCCGAGCCTAGATAATCGGGCAATGAAGTGGCTGTTCGACCTTTTCCCGGTCATCCTTTTCTTCGTCTCCTACAAGCTTGCCGGTCTCCATGCCGCCACGGCTGTCGCCATCGCGGCCACCTTCGTGCAGATCGGCTGGTTGCGCTTGCGTGGCCGCAAGGTCGAGCCAGCCCTCTGGCTCAGCATGGGCGTGATCGCGGTCTTCGGGGGCGCGACACTGCTGCTGCACGATGAAGTGTTCATCAAGTGGAAGCCGACCGTGCTCTACCTGCTGTTCACCGCCGGACTGGTCGGGTCGCAGGCCATCTTCGACCGCAACCCGATGCGCGCGGTGATGGGCAGGCAGCTCACCCTGCCCGACCCGGTCTGGCGATGGCTCAACTACGCCTGGGCTGCATTCTTCGCGTTCCTCGCAGCAGCCAACATCGTGGTGGTGCTGAACTTCTCCACCGACGCCTGGGTGAACTTCAAGCTGTTCGGGGTGACCGCCCTGATGCTCGTGTTCGTGTTCGCGCAGGCGATCGTCCTTTCGCGCTACGCCGAACCTTCGGAAGCACCCGACAAGGAACTGCGGTGAACCACGACGACCTTCCCGGCGAGATCCGGTCGAGACTGCAGGCGCTCGATCCCGACGCGGTCGCGGTCGAGGACGAAAGCGCACTGCACGCAGGACATGCCGGTGCGGCATCCGGCGGAGGCCATTTCAGGCTCCAGATCACCAGCGCGGCATTTTCCGGGTATGGCAAGGTCGCGCGCCACCGGATGGTGTACGCCGCGCTGGGCGACCTGATGCGCGGGCGCATCCATGCGCTGGCGATCCATGCCCGAGCACCAGGCGAGCCGGACGCACGATGAAGTCCGCCGGCATCGCGCAAGATCCGAACGATTCTTCCAAGGGAGCAACCGCATGAAACGCCTCGCACTGAAACGAACGGTCTCGCTCGCGGTGTTTGCCGTGGCCGGGCTGATGGTCGACACCAGCGCCTTCGCCCAGGCCAAGGGGCCCAGCGCCGCCGCGCGCGTCAACGGCGTCACCGTCCCGCAGAGCCGCATCGACATGCTGATCAAGCAGCAGGCCCAGCGAGGCGCGCCCGACTCGCCAGAGATGCGCGCCCGGGTGCGCGAGGAACTGATCAGCATGGAGGCCGTCAGCCAGGAAGCGGCCAAGCGTGGCTTCGACAAGAACCCGGACGTGATGATCCAGCTCGAGCTGGCGCGCCAGAACATCCTGGCCCAGGCCTACATCGCCGACTACATCGCGAAGAACCCCACCAGCGATGCCACGATGAAGGCCGAGTACGAGAAGATCCGCTCGACCCTGGGCGATCGCGAGTACCGGGTCCGCCACATCCTGGTGAAGACCGAGGCCGAGGCGAAGGAGATCATGGCGGCGATCGCCGCGAAGAAGACCACCTTCGAGAAGGCAGCCGCGGAACGGTCGGAGGACGGCGGTTCGAAGGGACGCGGTGGCGAGCTCGACTGGACACCCCCGGCCAACCTGGTCAAGCCGTTCGCCGACGCCATGGTGAAGCTGAAGAAAGGCCAGACCGCGCCGGCACCGGTCCAGTCGCAGTTCGGCTGGCACATCATCCGCCTCGATGACGAGCGCCCGCTGACCGCCCCGCCGTACGAGGAGGTCAAGCAGCAGCTGCAGCAGCGTTTCCAGCAGCAGGCCATCGAGAAGGCGATCGCCGAGGTCCGCGCCAAGGCGAAGATCGAGTAACGGCCATCCGCATGCGGCTGCCCGCTTGCCGGTGCAGCCGCAACGGCTCGGCAGGACGCGCACGCTAACCCGGCCCGGACGAACCCTACCCCATGCTCAAGCGCATCGAGTTCATCATCCTCACCCTCGCGGCGACCGCCTTCCTGGTCATCGTGATCGCCAACGTGTCGGTGGCGCGCACCTCGCGTGCGATGCAGATGCAGCTGTCCGCGCAGCAGCAGTTCATCGCCACCACCGCGCAGCTCGAGGTGCTCAACCGCGAACTCATCCGCGCGCTTGCCGAGCTCGCCGCGCGCGACAACGACGAGCAGATCCGCAGCCTGCTGGGCGCCAGCGGCATCACCTTCACCGTCGACCAGAAGCCTGCCCCGGCGAAGCGCTGAGCGAGGACCCCGATGCACGATTCGAACCGCAATGCCGCCCCGTTCGTCCCGCTGCTGCTGTTGATGATCGGCCTGCTGATCTGGTCAGGGGCGCAGATGTTCCAGCTGTTCAGCGAGCGCTCGACGTTGAAGACCCTGCTGTCGAACCAGGCTGCACCGTTCGCCGCATCCCAGAAGATGCGCGTACAGCTCGACGCGGTCGCCTCCGGCACGCAGCGGCTGGCCGACCAGGGCAACCAGAATGCGCGCCTGGTGGTCGAGGAACTGCGCAAGCGGGGGATCACCATCAGCCCGACGGCGGCCCCGGTCCATTCGCCAGCGCCGCTCGACCTGCCGCAGCCCGGAAGCCAGACGCCGGCACCCGCAGGCAAGTAACCTCGCCTGCGCGCCGGTGCCCCCTCTGGGGGCCGGCGGCCTGGGCTGCGCCGCTCAGCCAACCCAGCGGCGCGCGTTCCGGAACATCCGCAACCACGGACTGTCCTCGCCCCAGGCGAGCGGGTGCCAGGACATCTGGACCGTGCGGAACACCCGCTCGGGATGCGGCATCAGGATGCTGAACCGTCCGTCGATGCTGGTCAGGCCGGTGATGCCGTCCGGCGCACCGTTCGGATTGTGCGGATAGCGCTCGGTCGGCGCACCCGATGGATCGACATAGCGCAGGGTGACCAGCGGCGACGCGGCCTGCAGGGCCTCGGACGAGCGGAACAGCGGCAATCCTTCGCCATGGGACACCACCACCGGCAGCCGGCTGCCGGCCATTCCCTCGAAGAACAACGAACGGGTGGGCAGCACCTCGACCATCACCAGCCGCGCCTCGAACTGCTCGGACCGGTTGCGCACGAAGCGCGGCCAGTGCGACGCGCCCGGGATCAGGTCGGCCAGGCCGCTCATCATCTGGCAGCCGTTGCAGACACCCAGCCCGAAGCTGTCCGTGCGCGCGAAGAAACCGCTGAACGCATCGAGTGCGCGCGCATTGAAGCGGATCGACTTTGCCCAGCCCTCGCCCGCGCCGAGCACGTCGCCGTAGGAGAAGCCGCCGCAGGCCGCGATGCCCTTGAAGGCTTCCAGCGTCACCCGCCCCTCGAGGATGTCGCTCATGTGCACGTCCACGGCAGCGAAGCCCGCGCGGTCGAACGCCGCCGCCATCTCGTTCTGGCCGTTGACACCCTGTTCGCGCAGGATCGCCACCCGAGGCCGCACGCCCGCATGCACCCAGGGCCCCTGCAGGGTGTCCTGCGGGTCGAATGCGAGCTGTGCATGGAGGCCCGGCTCGGCCGGATCGCAGGCCCCGGCATGGGCCTGGTCGACGCACTCCGGGTTGTCGCGCAGGCGCGCCAGCAGGTAGCTCGTCTCCGACCACGAACGACGCAACGCGGCGCGCGGTTCGTCGAGCAGTACCCGGCCACCCACGGTCAGGCGCAGGCGGTCGCTGGCATTGGGCCGGCCGACCGGGAACACGCAACCGCCGAGGCCGCACGCGTCGAACAGGGCGACCGCCCGCGCGCGGTCCGCCGCCCTCACCTGCACCACCGCGCCGAGTTCCTCGTTGAACAGCCATGCCATCACGGTAGACGACGACGCCTGTGGCCCCGCCGCCTCGGGCAGCGCCGTCCCGGGATCGAGGTCGACGCCGACACCGGCGGCGAACATCATCTCGGCGATCGTCGCGAGCAGGCCACCATCGGACCGGTCGTGGTAGGCCAGCAGCATCGATTCGCGCCGCAGTGCCTGTATCGCGTCGAAGAAACCCGCAAGGTCCTGCGCCCGGTCGAGGTCCGGCACCTCGCTGCCGAACATTCCGTGCACCTGCGCCAGCGCCGATCCACCGAGGCGGGCACGGCCGCGACCGAGGTCGACCAGCAGCAGCTGCGTATCCCCGGCATCGGTGCGCAGCTCGGGCGTCGATGCATCGCGTACATCGGGCACCGGCGCGAACGCAGACACGACCAGCGACACCGGCGAGGTGACCGCGCGTTCGGCACCGCCGGCCGACGGGTCGCGCCAGACCGTCTTCATCGACAGGGAATCCTTGCCGACCGGGATCGACAGTCCGAGCGACGGACAGAGCTCCATCGCGACGGCATGCACGGTATCGAACAGCGCCGCATCCTCGCCCGGGTGGCCGGCCGCCGCCATCCAGTTGCAGGACAGCTTCACCGACCCGAGCGCCGGGATCGGCGCCGCTGCGATGTTGGTGATCGCCTCGCCGACCGCCATCCGCCCGGAGGCCGGCGCATCGACCAGCGCGATCGGCGTGCGCTCCCCGATGGCCATCGCCTCGCCGGTATGTCCGGTGAAGCCGGACAGCGTGATCGCGCAGTCGGCCACCGGCACCTGCCACGGCCCGACCATCTGGTCGCGCGCGGTGAGCCCGCCGACGCTGCGATCGCCGATGGTGACCAGGAAGGTCTTGTCGGCCACGGCCGGCAGCGTGAGCACCCGGTGCACCGACTCGCGCAGGTCGAGCCCCGCGAGGTCAAGGGGCGGCGCAGCGCGGGACAGGCGCCTCACGTCGCGCTGCATCCTGGGTGGCTTGCCGAGCAGCACGTCCATCGGCATGTCCACCGGACGGTTGCCGAACCGGGCATCCTCGAGCACCAGCTGCGTCTCGGCGGTCGCCGCACCCACGACGGCGAACGGGCAACGCTCGCGTTCGGCGATGGCACGGAACTGTTCCATGCGCGCAGGATCGAGCGCCAGCACGTAGCGCTCCTGGGACTCGTTGCTCCAGATCTGCATCGGCGACATGCCGCGGGTCTCCACCGGCACCGCGCGCAGGTCGAAACGGGCGCCGAGCCCCGCGCCGTGCGCCAGCTCGGGCAACGCATTGGAGAGCCCGCCGGCGCCCACGTCGTGTATCGACAGGATCGGGTTGGCGTCGCCGAGCGCCCAGCAGCGGTCTATCACCTCTTGTGCGCGCCGCTGCATCTCGGGGTTGCCCCGCTGCACGGAATCGAAATCGAGGTCGGCCGAGTTGTGGCCGGTATCCATGCTGGACGCCGCGCCGCCACCCATGCCGATCAGCATGCCCGGGCCACCGAGCTGCACCAGCGGCGCGCCCGCAGGCACCGGCGCCTTCTGCGTGCCGCCGGCGGGGATGCTGCCCAGGCCGCCGGCGAGCATGATCGGCTTGTGATACCCGCGCCGCTCGCCATCGAAGGTCACTTCGAACGCGCGGAAGTACCCGCACAGGTTGGGCCGGCCGAACTCGTTGTTGAACGCCGCCGCGCCGATCGGGCCATCGATCATGATGCGGCAGGCATCGTCGATGCGCGCCGGCTTGCCATAGGTGCTGCCGTCCGCCTGCAGTTCCCAGGGACGCGCATGCCCGGGCAGGTTCAGGTTGGACACGCTGAACCCGCACAGCCCGGCCTTGGCCCGGGCGCCCCGCCCGGTGGCGGCCTCGTCCCGGATCTCGCCGCCGGAGCCGGTCGCGGCACCGGCGAACGGAGAGATCGCGGTCGGATGGTTGTGCGTCTCGACCTTCATCAGGATGTGCGTGGCTTCGGTGCGCCATGCGTACGTGTTCGGCAGCAGGTCCGCACCCTCGCGGCCGGCGCCCGCCGCCGGCGGCGGCAACGGAAGCAGCCGCGCCGTATCGAAGCCCTCGATCACCGAGGCATTGTCGACATAGGCGACCACGGTGCCCGCAGGGCTCACCGCATGCGTGTGGCGGATCATGCCGAACAGCGTCTCGCTGCGCGTTTGCCCGTCGACGATCCAGTTCGCGTTGAAGATCTTGTGGCGGCAGTGCTCGGAGTTCGCCTGCGCGAACATCATCAGTTCGACATCGCTCGGGTTCCGGCCGAGGCGGCCGAACGCATCGACCAGGTAATCGATCTCGTCGCCCGACAGCGCCAGGCCGAGCGCACGGTTCGCAGCCTCGAGGGCTGCGCGCCCGCCGCTGGCGATGTCGACGATCGACAGCGGCGCATCGGACAGGTCGTCGAACAGGCGATCGGCCGAGTCCAGCCCGTCGAGCACCGATTCGGTCATCCGGTCGTGCACGCGCGGAGCGACCGCGAGGCGATCTTCGGCGGTCGGCTCGGCGCCGTCGGCGCGCTGGAGGCGCCATGCACAGCCCCGTTCGATGCGCAGCACCGCCGGCAGCCCGCAGTGGCGGAGGATGTCGGTCGCCTTGGAAGCCCAGGGCGAAAGCGTGCCCAGGCGCGGCACGACGAGCAGGTCGATGCGTTCCCCGGGTGCGGCAGGTTCGTTGCCGCCCGGCCCCTCGAGGATCGCATCGAGGCGGCGAGCCTCTTCGGCCGACAGCGGGCGTTCGACATGCACCAGATGCCAGAACGTCGCGGCCAGCGATCGGATCGCGGGGGCGTCGGTCCGCAGGGATTCCAGCAGCTTCTGCAACCGGAATCCGGAAACGGCTTGGCTGCCGCGCAACCGGAGAATCTGCGTCATCTGGATACGCTCGGCGCAGGGCGCCCGGAACAAACCCCGATTATAGCGGCAGGCGACGGACTACAATCCGGCGGCCGTCCGACTGGAATCCCGATGTTGCCACCGCCCCCGACCCGACAGACGCACCCTGCCCCCCTCTACACTGCGGCCGACCTGCGCACGGTGGAGCGCCTGGCAGCCGAAGCGATCGCGCGCGACCGGACGCTGCCCTTGATGGCGCGCGCCGGCCGTGCGGCGGCAGACCTCGCGACAGCGATGCTGGGCGACCGCCAGGGTCGGGTGCTCGTGTTCGCAGGGCCCGGGAACAACGGCGGCGATGCACTGGTCGCCGCGCGCCTGCTGCGCGAAGCCTTCTTCCAGGTCGACGTCGTGCTCGACGGGGATCCGGGCCGGCTGCCCCCCGACGCCGCGGATGCCCTCGGCGCGTGGCGCGCGGCCGGTGGCAGCACGCTGTCCGCACCCCCGGCCGGCATGACCTGCGCGCTGGTGATCGACGGACTTTTCGGCATCGGGCTGAAGCGTGCACCGGAGGGTTCCTTCGCCGAGCGCATCGAGACGATGAACCGCCTGTCCGCCGGCGGCGTTCCGGTGCTGGCACTCGACGTGCCCAGCGGCCTCGACGCCGACACCGGGCAGGTTCGCGGCATCGCGGTCAGCGCGACGCGCACACTGACCTTCCTCGCGTTCAAGCCCGGCCTGTTCACCGGCGACGGTCCCGACTGCTGCGGAGAAACGAGCCTGGCCGATCTCGGCGTGGATGCCCCCGCCCTCGTGCCGCCCTCGGGCCATGCGCTCGATGCGCGTGGGCTCGCCGGATTGCGACCGAGGCGCCGCCGCAACAGCCACAAGGGCAGCTACGGCAGCGTCGGCATCATCGGCGGCGCACCCGGCATGGTCGGCGCGGCGCTGCTGGCCGGTCGTGCCGCCCTGCTCGCGGGTGCCGGGCGGGTGACCCTCGGGCTGGTCGACGAACAGGGCCCGGCATTCGATCCGCTGCAACCCGAACTGATGCTGCGCCGCTGGCATGAACTGCCGCGCCTAGATGCGCTCGACACGCTCGCCATCGGACCGGGGCTCGGGGACTATCCCGAGTCGCACGCCGCGCTGCGCTGGTCATTGGAGTCCCCGCTGCCGCTCGTCGTCGATGCCGACGGCCTGAACCTGATCGCCCGTGACGACAGCCTGCGCGCGGCGCTGTCCAGCCGGACCGCGCCATCCATCCTGACGCCCCATCCGGCGGAAGCGGCGCGTCTGCTCGGCTGCGACACCCGAAGCGTGCAGGCCGACCGGGTCGGCAGCGCCTGCAGGCTCGCCGCCACCTTCGGTGCGGGCGTGGTGCTCAAGGGGGCCGGCAGCATCACCGCGCTGCCGGGTGGCACGACCTGGTTCATGCACCGGACGGGCAACCCCGGCATGGCGACGGCGGGCATGGGCGACGTGCTGACCGGCATCATCGCCGCGCTGCTGGCACAGGGCCTGCCGCTGCCCGATGCGCTGGCCGGTGGCGTCACCGTCCATGGCGCGGCAGCCGATGCGGTATCGGCCGACGCGGGCGTGCCGTCGGGCCTGCCGGGGCTGACCGCCTCCGAAGTCGCGCAGCGGGTGCGCCTGCTCCTGGCCGCAGGCTGAATCGCGGCGCGCGCGCGCCGCTCAGTGCGCCGTCGAGCGGAACTCGGCGTTCAGGGCATCGACCGCGGCCCGCGGGCCCGGCATGTGCGGATTGATCGCCAGTGCCGATTCGAAGGCCGCCAGCGCTTCGGCGCGCAGGCCGCTGCGCAGGCAGATCTGGGCAAAGCCGCAGATCGCGCCGAAGTGCCGCGGCTCGAGTTCGAGCGTGCGGATGATGTCGGCCACGCTGTCGCGGTCGCGCTCCATCAGGAAGAACAACGTCGCCCGCTTGTTCCATGCCTCGACGTAGTCGGGCCGATCGGCCAGCAGCGCATCGAGCAGTGCCACCGCCGGCTCGAACTCGCGCGCCGCGATATGGTGGATTGCACGGTCGAGGCGCTGCTCGAGCGCTGGATCGTCGTGCGAGGTCCACAGCGCCCAGATCCTGTCCTCCGCCTCGCCGGCCAGCACGAGGTCCCCGGTCGAGCCGAGGGTGCCGAAGAGGTCGGCCAGGCGGCGCTCGGCCGCGCCCCGCGGTGCCGCGGCCGGATTGCGGGAGACGACCAGGCGCAGCGCCTGGTCGAACAGTGCCGACCTCATCGAAGGTCCGCGATCAAGGGGTCAGCTCGATGCCCGACGAGCGCACGACCTTGGCCCACTTCGCGATCTCGGACTTGATGAACGCGCTGAACTGCTCCGGCGAACTGCCCACCGGATCGGCGCCGAGCCGGGACAGCGTGTCCGCCACCTCCGGCAGCTTCACCACGCGGGCCACTTCCCGGTACAGCCTCTGGATCGCGTCGTTCGGGCTTCCCGCCGGCGCCAGCAGGCCGGTCCAGCCAGACGTGGTGATGCCGGCCATCCCCGCCTCGGTTGCCGTCGGTACGTCGGGCAGCACCGCGGAGCGCTGCGGCCCCATCACGGCGATGGCCCGCAGCTTGCCCGAGCGGATGTGCTGGGTGACCGACGGCAGCGTCGTGAACATCACCGCGTTGCTCCCGGCCAGCAGGTCGATCACCGCGGGCGTCTCGCCCTTGTACGGGACGTGCAGCATCTTCACCCCGTTCATCTGGCTGAACAGTTCACCCGACAGGTGGTTCATGTTCGCGACCCCTGCCGAGCCGTAGGGAAGCTCGCCCGGTCGCTTGCGGGCGAGCATCGCCAGTTCCTTCAACGACGTCACCGGCAGCGCGGGATTCACCACCACGACGAAGGTGATGCCGGTCACCTGCGACACCGGCGCGAAATCGCGCAGCGTGTCATAGGGCAGCTGCTTGAAGACCAGTGGATTGATGGCAACCGCCGACGGCGGCGCCATCACCAGCGTGTATGCATCGGGCTTTGCCTTGGCCACCGTCTCCATGCCGATGATCGCGTTGGCGCCGGGACGGTTCTCGATCACCACCGGCTGCCCCAGGCCCTCCTGCATACGCTGGCCCACCGTACGGGCGGCGATGTCCAGGCTCGCACCCGCCGCCTGCGGAACGACGATGCGCACCGGGCGGTTCGGGAAATCCGGCTGCGCGAAGGCAGCCGTGGACAGCACCGCGGCGGCCAGTGCCAGGATCGCGCCCGCACCGACGCGGCGGGACCCGCCGCCCGCACACCCCGGGACAGCTTCAACCCGGGGCGAACCCGGCGAACGCCTGCTGCCTGCCACCTGCATGGAATCGTGCATCACACCTCCGCGGTCACTTCGATTTCGATCAGTTTTCCCTGCCGGGTGTCGACCCACGCATACTCGCAGCCGGCCACCGGATGCGGCACCAGCGCACGGAACGCCGAGCGCAGGTGCTCCATCCGCTGCGATTCGTGCAGGAAGAACGATGCCCGGACCACCCGCTGCCACGACGACCCGGCCAGCGCAAGGGTATCGCCGATGCGCCCGACGATCACCGGAAGCTGTTCATCGAACGTCGGCAGCACCACCGTGTTTCCGGAAATGAAGAGCACGCCTTCGCGCACGAGGTGGCGCGCGACGATCGTCGGCGGCTCGTACTCGACGACCTGCTTGCGTGACGCGGGATCGACCGGACGCATTGCCAGAAGGTCGAGCGCCAGCCGCGCGCCGGAGGCGAAGCGCGACGGTCGAACATGGCTTGAACTCACCGACCGCGCCGCACCGGACAGGATGCGCGCCCGTTCCTCGACCGCTCCGCCCCATGCATCCATGTCGCGCGCCCAGAGCCGGGTACGCACCGTGTCGTCCAGCGACAGTCCATGCACGCGCAGCCGCGCGTCCATGCGCTCGAGCAGTCGGGCCATCTCCGCCTCGACCGTGCCGTCCGGCTCGCCTTCGGCCGACAGCGCGACGAACTCGTGCCCGAGCCAGGGCGCCAGCGTTTCCTGCATCAGCCGGGCACTCCTGCAGCGGGCGCGAGGCGGCGCACCAGTGCGATCCCGGCCAGCGTGGCTGCGATCGATCCGCAGACATGCAGCGCGACCAGCGTGCCGGCCCAGCCGTAGTCGCCGCGCTCGATCAGCACGACGGTCTCGGCCGAGAAGGTGGAGAAGGTCGTGAGCCCGCCGAGGAAGCCGGTGACCAGGAACAGCCGGACTTCGGGTGGCCAACCGGCGTTGCGTCCGATCACTTCCCAGGTGGCACCGATCAGGAGCCCGCCGACCACGTTGGCCGCCAGGGTACCCAGCGGCACCGGTCCGAACAGCGGGTTGCAGAGCAGCGCCAGGGCCCAGCGCAGCCAGGCGCCAAGCGCGGCACCGACGCCCACTGCAAGCAGCCCCATGGCGCTCATGGCCGTTCGCCTCCCAGCCAGCGCCCGGCCGCCTCGTCATCGCTCGCGCGCGATTCGACCCAGCGTTCGCCCGCCGGCGTGCGCTCCTTCTTCCAGAACGGCGCCCGGGTCTTCAGGTAGTCCATGATGAAGGCGCAGGCCGCCAGTGCCTCCTCTCGATGCGCCGACAGCGCGACCACCAGCACGATCTGGTCGGCCGGCCGCAGGCAGCCGACCCGATGCACGACCAGCGCATCCTGCAGGCGCCAGCGGCCATGGGCCTCGTCGAGGATCTGCTGCAGCGCCTTCTCGGTCATGCCGGGATAGTGCTCCAGCGTGAGCTCCGTGACGCCGCTGCCTTCGTTGAAATCGCGCATCACGCCGATGAAGCTGGCGACTGCACCGACGTCGTTGCGCCCGGCGCGCAGGGCACGGATCTCGGCGGAGATGTCGAAGTCCTCTGGCTGCACGCGCACCGGCATCGGTCAGCCTCCGGTGACCGGCGGGAACAGCGCGACCTCGTCGCCGTCGGCAAGGGCCTGGCCTGCGCCGGCGAGATCATGGTTGACCGCGATGCGAACCTGCCGCTTCGGATCGAGTTCGACGGCCCAGGCATCGCCGCGACGGGCGAGCCAGGCGCGCAGTTCGCCCGCGGTCGTCACGTCGTCGGGCAGCACGAGGCGTTCGCGCTCGATGCCGAGCACTTCACGCAGGCGTGCAAAATAGAGCATCTGGACGGTGGCCATGGGGCGATGATAGCGCTCCGCATGCGCTCCGGCACCGATCACCGCCCGTGATCACACTGCGTGCGGCGGGAATCGTCCGTGCACGAAGGCCACGATGGCCGGGATATCGTCGATATCCAGCCGGGCCACGTGCGGCGGCAGCACCGGCAGCGCCGGCAGGTCGGTCGCCACTGCGACCACCCATGGGTCTGCCGGCGCCAGCAGGCCTGCCGGGCAGGCCGCCCGATGGACCTCGATCTTCGGGATCGGCGCGTGCTTCCAGCCCTCGACCAGCACCAGGTCGCAGGGAGACAGCCGCGCCAGCAGTTCCTGCAGCGAGGGCTCCGGCGCGCCGCGCAGCTCGTGCATCAGCGCCCAGCGGTTGGCGGAGCCGATCAGCACCTCGGTGCAGCCGGCCTGTCGGTGCCGCCACGAGTCCTTGCCCGGCCGGTCGACATCGAATGCATGGTGGGCATGCTTGAGCAGCGACACCCGCCAGCCGTGCGCGACCAGCGCCGGCACCAGCCGTTCGATCAGGGTCGTCTTGCCGCTGCCGGAAAAGCCGGCGAAACCGAGCACGTTCATGCGCCGAGTGTAGCGAGCCGCCCGCCAGACAGGTGCAGCCGCCGCGCCCCGGGCAGTTCGGCGAGTGCCCGATCGTGCGCGGCGATCAGCACGGCGGCGCCGTCCCGCACCAGCCGTCCGACCAGGTCCAGCACCTGTGCATGCGAGTCCCGGTCCAGGTTCGCGGTCGGCTCGTCGAACAGGAACAGCCTTGGCGAGAGCACCCAGGCTCGTGCGATCGCGGTGCGCTGCGTCTCGCCCGCGGACAGCCGGCGCGGGTCGGTCGCGGCGAGTGGCTCCAGGCGGGCCCATTCGATCGCCGCCTGCGCGAGCCGGCGGCATTCCGCCCGGCCGATGCCGCGCGCACGCAGTCCGTAGTCGATGTTGGCCTGCACGCTGGTCGAGAACAGCAGCGGATGGGCGGGCACGAACTGCAGCGCCCGGCGCACCGATGGCGGGAAGCGACCGGCCTCGACCGGCTGTCCGTCGAACAGCAGCGCGCCGGCATCCGGACGCTGCAGCCCGGCCAGCACGCGCAGCAGCGTGGTCTTGCCCGCGCCGTTGTCGCCCGTGAGCACGCAGGCCTCGCCGGCCGCCAGCGCGAGCGAACACTCGTCCAGCACGATGCGCGCCTCGAACCGCAGGCACAGGCCGGCGGCGGACAGCAGCGCCGGCCCGCTCATGGCCCGCCCGCCGTCCGGCCGGGTGCGCCGGGCCGGAATGCGCCACGGTCGTTCGGGGAGCCCTGCCCCGCGCCCTGGCTGAACGCCAGCGCGACGTTGACCACCAGCGCCACCGCCATCAGCACGATGCCCAGCGCGATGCCCTCGGTGAATGCACCCTTGCTGGTCTCCAGCGCGATCGCGGTAGGGATGGTGCGCGTGTGCCCGGCGATGTTGCCGCCGACCATCAGTGCGCAGCCGACCTCGGACACTACCCGTCCGAAGCCGCTGAGGATCGCGGCCACCACCGCGAAGCGCACCTCGCGCAGCACCGTGAACGCCGCGCGCAGCCGCGACGCACCGAGCAGGCGAGCGGTCTCGTGCAGTCGCGGATCGGCCGCCTGCACCGCCGCCAGCGTGAACGCGCAGACGATCGGGAACGCGATCACCACCTGCCCGATCGCCATCGCCTCGCGCGTGAACAGCAACTGCCATGCACCCAGCGGACCCTGCCGGGACAGCAGCAGGTAGAGCAGCAGCCCGATCACGACCGTCGGGAGCGAGAGCAGGCTCTGGAGCAGCACCACCAGCAACCGGCGCCCGGGGAAGCGGGTCATCGCCAGCACGTAGCCGCCGGCCACCGCGAACGGCGTGGCGATCGCCAGCGCGGCCAGCGACACCTGCATCGACACGCCGATCACCGTCCACAGCGCCGGATCCAGGCTGGCGAGCCGGTACAGCGCCTCGCGCGTCGGTTCGAGCAGTCCCACGCTAGCGCACGGGCTTCGGCACGCCGGGGAAGAACAGTGTCTCGCCACCCACTCGGTACGACCCGATCCGGGCCTGGCCCTCGGGCGAGGTCAGCCAGTCCATCAGCTCGCGCGCCCCCCTGGCATTGACGCCCGGATGGCGTGCCGGGTTCACCGCGATCACCCCGTAGGGGTTGGCCAGCGCCGGGTCGCCCTCGGACAGCACGGCCAGGTCGAGCTTGCTGCGCATCGATGCCCAGGTCCCCCTGTCGGTCAGCGCATGGGCCTGCAGTTCGCTCGCCATCGTCAGCACCTCGCCCATGCCGCGACCGGCGGAGAGGTACCCGGGCCACTTCGGGAGGCCACCGGCCGCCTTCCACAGGTCGAGCTCCATCTGGTGGGTGCCGGAGTCGTCGCCGCGCGACACGAACCGCAGCTGGCGGTCGGCCACCGACCGCAGGGCCGCGGCCGCGCCACCGGCCTTGCGCAGGCCGGCCGGGTCACCCTTCGGACCGACCAGCACGAAATCGTTGAACATCACGTCGCGGCGATCGACGCCATGGCCGGCCGCGACGAAGCGGTCCTCCGCGGCGCGCGCATGGACCAGTACCAGGTCGGCGTCGCCGTTCGCGCCGAGCTTGAGTGCGGCGCCGGTGCCGACCGACACGACGCGCACCGAGTAGCCCCGCGCCTTCTCGAACGGCGGCAGCAGCCAGCCGAGCAGGCCGGAGTTCTCGGTGCTGGTGGTGGTCGCCAGACGGATGACCCGTTCGGCCGCGGGCAGTTCGGCGGCGACGGCACGCGCGGGGACGGCCGTGAAGCCGGCCAGTGCTGCCGCGAAGAGCCCGGCCGCAAGGAACGCCACGGCCATGGCAGCCGAAGCGGCCTTCGAGCACTGCAGGACTTTGTTCATGGGACACCCCGTGGACACGCAAGCAGGCAAACTTACGCGTATCCACCCGAGGCCCTCAATATGAACCCGAATGCCGATTCGACCGCCGCGGCGGTGCACCGCTGGAACCTGGATGCCGCCCGCGCCGCATCGGTGCCGGCGTCCACCGCGCGCCGGGCCGATCCGCCCTGCAGGCAGGGCATCGACCGGTCGCGCCTGCAGCTGCGGCTGTCGGTCTCGATCGGCGAGGCCGGGCCGGCGCACGCGTCGACACACGGCGCCGCACAGGATGCGACGCAGGTGCCGGCGGCTGCGTTCGAACTGCTGCGCCGGCTGCCGCGGGTCGATTCGCTGCGCGAGGCGGCCAGCGGCCTCGGCTGCTCGTATCGCCATGCGTGGGCGCTGATCCGGGGGGCCGAGCGCGCCCTGGGCACGCCCTTGATCGACACGCGCCGCGGCCGCGGCACCCGTCTGACGCCCTACGGGGCGCTGCTCGCCGCCGCGCTCGAGGAGATCGAGTCGAAGCTCGCGTCCGAGCTCGATGCCGCCACGCAGGCGCTCGCGGCAGCACTGGCGCTTGGACGCCCCCGGTCGACACAGGCCCCTGCAGCGGACGGCCGGCGGCCGGTCGATGCGCGCAGGCGGGGCGCGGCCTGATGCGCCTGCCCGCCGCCCTCCCCGCCTGGTCCCTGCTGCTGCCGATCGCCGCGATCGGCATCCTCGTGCTTTCGACCGGCCGCGAACTGGGCCCGCTCGCGGTGGCGGTGGTCGCGCTGGCGCTGTTCGCCGCGGTGATCGCCGCGGTCCACCATGCCGAGGTGGTGGCCCTGCGCGTCGGGGAACCGTTCGGCACGCTGGTGCTCGCGGTTGCCGTGACCGTGATCGAGGTCGCGCTGATCGTTTCGCTGATGCTGGTCGGCGGCGACGAGACCGCATCGCTGCCGCGCGATACCGTGTTCGCCGCGATCATGATCGTCTGCAACGGCGCGATGGGCCTGTGCATCCTGGTCGGCGGCCTTCGCCACCATATCCTCGGTTTCCGCGCCGAGGGTTCCAACTCCGCGCTGGCGGTGCTGGCCGCACTGGCCACGCTGACCCTTGTCCTGCCGACCTACACAACCACCACCCAGGGCCCGACCTTCTCCGCGTCGCAACTCGTGTTCGCCGGGATCGCGTCGCTGGTGCTGTATTGCGTCTTCGTGTTCGTGCAGACGGTGCGCCACCGCGACTATTTCCTGCCGGAAGACGTTGCCGAACAGGACGTCGACCTGCATGCCGCCCCCCCCTCGCGCGGCGCGGCATGGCTGGCATTCGCCCTGCTCCTGGTCGCGCTGGTGGCGGTGGTGGGCCTGGCCAAGATGCTTGCGCCGACGCTCGAGTCCGGGGTGCGCGCAGCCGGGGCGCCCCAGGCGATGGTCGGCGTGGTGATCGCCCTGATCGTGCTGCTGCCGGAGACCTGGGCCGCAGTGCGCGCCGCCGCGGGCAACCGCCTGCAGACCAGCCTGAACCTCGCGCTCGGGTCCGCGCTGGCCAGCATCGGCCTGACCATCCCGGCCGTGGTGGTGCTCTCCTTCGTGCTCGACCGCCCGCTGCTGCTCGGCCTGCCGCCGAAGGAGATCGCGCTGCTGGCGCTGACCCTGCTGGTGACCACGCTCACGCTCAGCGCCGGACGCACCACCGTGCTGCAGGGCGTGGTGCACCTGGTGCTGTTTTCGGCCTTCCTGTTCCTGGCTGCCGTGCCCTAGGCGCGAACGCCCCGCGCAAGGGACTTGAACCCGTGGCTGCACGGCTATACTTGATGGTTTTCGAGGCCGGTGCCTGAATGACCCTCGTCGATACCCTCCGCCGTCCGCTGCGCGATCTTCGCATCTCGGTCACCGACCGATGCAATTTCCGCTGCACGTACTGCATGCCGAAGGAGGTCTACGGCAAGGATTTCCAGTTCCTGGAGCGCGAGGCACTGCTGTCCTTCGGCGAGATCCACCGGCTGGTGCGGCTGTTCCGCGACCAGGGCGTCGAGAAGATCCGGATCACCGGCGGCGAGCCCCTGGTGCGGCGCAAGATCGAGCGGCTGATCGAGATGCTCGCCTGGCACGGCGACCTCGACCTGACCCTCACCACCAACGGCTCGCTGCTCAAGCTGAAGGCCCAGGCGCTGAAGGATGCCGGGCTGAAGCGGGTGACGGTCAGCCTGGACGCGCTGGACAATGCCGTGTTCATGAAGATGAACGACGTCGATTTCCCGGTCGAGAAGGTGCTCGAGGGCATCGACGAGGCAAGCCGCGTCGGCCTCCCGGTCAAGGTGAACATGGTCGTGAAGCGCGGCGTCAACGACGACGATGCGATCGCGATGGCACGCCACTTCAAGGGAACCGGCCACATCCTGCGCTTCATTGAATTCATGGATGTCGGACACACCAACGGCTGGAAGCTCGACTCGGTCGTGCCCTCGGCCGAACTCGCCGCGCGCATCGGCGCGGTGTTCCCGATCGAACCGGTGCAGGCGAACTACACCGGGGAGGTGGCCGAGCGCTGGCGCTACCTCGACGGCAGCGGCGAGATCGGCTTCATCTCCTCGGTGACCCAGGCCTTCTGCAGCGACTGCACGCGTGCGCGCCTGTCTGCCGAGGGCAAGGTGTATACCTGCCTGTTCGCCACCCGAGGCACCGACTTCCGGGCCCCGCTGCGCGCCGACGCGTCGGACGAAGATCTGGCCGCGCTGATCCGCAGCGTCTGGTCGGCCCGTACCGACCGCTATTCGGAAGTGCGCACCGCCGAGACGGCCAAGGTGCACAAGATCGAGATGTCCTATATCGGTGGCTGATCCGATCGACTGCCCAGGCATCGGCAGCAGAGCCTCCCCGACCCCGCGCGAGATGACACGATGACTTCCCCCACCCCCGCCTCCGGCGCCGGCGCAGATTCCCCGTCGATCCGCGCCGCCTCCTGCGGCGACGACTACGATCCTGACTCGATGCCGGTGGACCGCGCGCGCGCCTTCATCGACCGCTTCGTCGCACCGGTCGGCGGCATCCGCCGCGTCCCGATCCGCGACGCGCTGGGCCAGGTGCTCGCCGAGGACGTCGTGTCACCGTTCGACGTACCGCTGTCGGACAACTCCGCGATGGACGGCTATGCGCTGCGCCACGCCGAGGTCGACGGCCGCGAGGGGGTGACGCTGAAGGTCGTCGGCACCGCGTACGCCGGACGCACGTTCAACGGCGAGGTCGCGCCCGGCGAATGCATCCGGATCATGACCGGCGGCGTCGTGCCGGCCCCGCTCGACTGCGTCGTGCCGCAGGAGCACACCCGCCCCGGCGATGGCACGGTCACCTTTGGTGCCGGACTGCGCCGTGCACAGAACGTGCGCTACGCGGGCGAAGACATCCGGCGCGGGGCGATCGTGCTGCGCCGGGGGCAGTGGATGCGCCCAGCCGAGATCGGACTGCTCGCCTCGCTCGGCATCGGCGAGGCCACCGTGTACCGCAAGCTGCGCGTGGCGTTCTTCTCGACCGGCGACGAGCTGGTGTCGATCGGCGGCAGCCTCGGCGAAGGCCAGGTCTACGACAGCAACCGGTACACGATCCACGGGATGCTGGCCCGGCTCGGGGTCGACCTGATCGACATGGGCGTGGTGCGCGACGAACCGGCACGGCTCGAAGCCCATTTCGCCGAAGCTGCGCGTTCTGCCGACGTGATCATCACCAGCGGCGGCGTGTCGGTCGGCGAAGCCGACTACATCAAGCAGATGCTCGACCGCATGGGCGAAGTCGTGTTCTGGAAGATCGCGATGAAGCCGGGCCGGCCACTGGCCTACGGAAAGATCGGCGGCGCGCATTTCTTCGGCCTGCCCGGCAACCCGGTCGCGGTGATGGCCACGTTCTACCAGTTCGTGCGCGAACCGCTGCTCAAGATGATGGGCCGCGACCCGATGCCGCTGCTGCCGACGTTCAAGGCCACCTGCACCGTGCCGCTGAAGAAGGCACCCGGCCGCACCGAGTTCCAGCGCGGCATCCTGTCGCCGGCCGCGGAGGGCGGCTGGCAGGTGCGGCCCACCGGCGAACAGGGCTCGGGCATCCTGTCCTCGATGTCGCAGGCCAACTGCTTCATCGTGCTGCCTGTGGACCAGGGCAACGCGCCGGAAGGCACCGTGGTCGACGTGCAGATGTTCGAAGGCATGGTGTGATGGCGACGGATGCCGGCGGCTCCCGCCCGGCGCTCACGGCCGCGCGCCGCGATCCCACGTTCGACGTCGAGGCCGTCGACGAACACGGCCAGCGCACGACGGTGTCGATCGCGGGCGAGCATCCGCTCACCCTGTACGTCGACAAGCGCGAGCTGGTGACGCTGATGACCCTGGGCCAGGCACCCGAGGCACTGGCGCTGGGTTTCCTGCGCAACCAGCGGCTGGTCGATGGCATCGACGAGATCGCCGCGGTGCATGTCGACTGGGAAGTCGATGCCGTGGCCGTGACCACGCGCGCCGGCGGCGCCGACTACTCGGCGCGCACCGCGAAACGCACGGTCACCACCGGCTGCGGCCAGGGCTCGGTGTTCGGTGGGCTGATGGAAGAGATCGAGGCGATCCGGCTGCCGCAGGCCGCGCGGCTGTCGCAGCGCGGCCTGTACGCGCTGCTCGATGCCGTGCGCCGGCGCGAGACGGTCTACAAGCAGGCTGGCGCCGTGCATGGCTGCGCGCTGGTCCGCTGCAGCGAAGCGGGCGAATCCGCCAGCGCAGAGGTCCTGTACTACGTCGAGGACGTCGGCCGCCACAATGCGGTCGATGCGATCGCCGGCCACATGTGGCTCGATCGCGTCGACGGCGCGGACAAGGTCTTCTACACCACCGGACGCCTGACCTCCGAGATGGTCATCAAGTGCGCGCAGATGGGCGTGCCCTTCCTGGTCTCGCGCTCCGGGCTGACCGAGATGGGCTACCGGATCGCCCGCCAGGTCGGGCTCACGATGATCGGCCGCGCGGCCAACAGCCGCTACCTGCTGTTCACCGGGGAAGGACGTTTCGACCGATGACCCTTGCCACCGGCATGCAGGTGGGTTCGACGACGAGCGCCGGCGTGACCGGCCTGGTGCTCGCGGGCGGCCTCGGCCGCCGCATGGGTGGCGTCGACAAGGGACTGCAGCTGCTCGCCGGACGCCCGATGGTCGCCCACGCGATCGAGCGCCTGCGGCCGCAGGTGGACGCACTGCTGATCAACGCGAACCAGAACCTCGGGCACTACGCGGTGTTCGGACATCCCGTGGTGCCCGACTCCATCGAAGGCTTCGCCGGGCCGCTGGCCGGGCTGGAACGCGGACTGGCGACCGCCGAAACCCCCCTGGTGGCCACGGTTCCCTGCGACTCTCCGTTCCTGCCCCTCGACCTCGTCGAGCGGCTGCGCAACGGCCTTTCGGCCGCTTCGGCCGACCTCGCCGTGGCACGTACCGGCACGCAGCCCCACCCGGTGTTCTGCCTGTGCAGGCGCGACCTGCACAGCCACCTGGTAGCCTACCTGGCTGGCGGGGGACGCAAGATCGACCACTGGTACGCGACCCTTGCGGTCGTCGAGGTGGACTTCAGCGACGAGGCAGCGGCCTTCGACAACATCAATACCCTGGTCGAACTGCAGTCGGCAGCGGCGGTCGGCACCGCCGACGGGGCTCGCGGCGCATCGTCCCGTGAAGGCCGCTGACGTTCACTGACCGCCCTGCACGGGCGATCAGTCGGCGAAATGGCGGCCGATCATCGCGGCACCGAGCAGGCTCGGGTTGCGCCCGAGCACGACATGCACCGGGAACTGCGACACCAGCTCGCCGAAACGGCCCTTGGCCAGGAACGCCTTCATGAAGGTGCCGTCGCGCATCGCGTCCAGGATCCGGGGCGCGATGCCGCCCGCGAGGTAGATGCCGCCACGCGGCATCAAGGTCAGCGCCAGGTTGCCGGCCAGCGCGCCATAGGCCTCGAGGAAGATCGTCAGGGCAGCGCGCGCCGTCACCTGCCCGCCGGACAACGCTGCCTCGGTCACCGCCGCGCCACCGCGTCGCTCCACGTCCTGTACCAGGTCGGCGGTAACCGCGGCCTGGCGCCGGATGACCAGGAATTCGAAGATGCTCGCCAGCCCGGGGCCGGACAGCACGCGTTCCCAGGACACATGCCCGAAGCGGCCGCGCAGGTGCTCGAGCAGCTCCGCCTGCGTCTCGTCGTTCGGGGCGAAGTCGGCATGGCCCGCCTCGGATGCATAGGCCACGTAGCCGGACGGATGACCGATCGCGAAGCCGATGCCGAGCCCGCTGCCAGGCGCCACCACCAGCCTCGGCGCACCGGCCACCACGCTGCCAGCCTGCAGCCGGACCATCTCGGACGTGGTGAGCTGGCCTACGCCATAGGCGGCCGCCTGCACGTCGTTGAGCAGGCGCACGGTGGGCATGGCCAGACGCTGGACCAGGTCGCGTGCATCGATGTCCCACGACAGGTTGGTCATCCGGCAATGCAGGCCATCGGTCGGACCGGCCACCGCCAGCGAGGCGCTGACGAACCGACCGTCCACCGCCGACACTTCGGGCGCGGCGATGAAACCCGCGAGGATCTCGTGCAGCGACCCATGCTCCGCGTTCAGGTAGCTCGCCTCGTGGACGGTGGCATTGGTCGTTGCCGCCACGACCAATGCCCGCGTGTGGGTCGCGCCGACATCGGCGGCAAGGATCAGGCGTTCGGTCACTGCGAGAGACTCCTCGTCGGGTGCCGGGGCATCCACGGCAGCAAGGTGGATGCCGACCGGTCGGGCAAGCGGGCCCATGGGCGGATGTTCACACATCCGGACGGCACGTGCCACGGGGCGCGCGGCCGTCCGCGCGCACGCGACCGTCAGTCCCCGGCGCCTGCGCCGGTCCCGCCCAGGCTCAGCGCCTGGGGTGCCAGCGGCATGGACGGGATCGGCGCCGCCATCGCGGGGCGGGCCATGCCTTCGAGCAGCGGACGCGGCGCGCCGAACTGGCTGCCCTGCGCGTAGTCCACGCCCATCGCCTCGAGCTTGCCCGCAGTGTGGGTGTCGTCGACGCCCTGCGCGACCGTATGGATGCCAAGCACATGGCCGATCCGCGCGATCGAATCGACGATCGCGCCGTCCATCGGGTCGTCGATCATGTCTCGAACGAAGCCCGCCTCGATCTTCAGGTAGTCGATCGGCAGGTACCTGAGGTAGGAGAACGAGGACAGCCCCACGCCGAAATCGTCCAGCGCGAAGCTGCATCCGGCCGCGCGCAGTTCATGCATCCCGTCCGCGATGCGCGTCAGGTTTGCCATCGCGCCCACCTCGGTCACCTCCAGGCACAACTGGCCCTGCGGCAGCCGATGGCTCTCGATCAGGCCGCGCACGAAGGTCCGGAACTCGGGATCCTGCAGGCTGGCCGAGGACACGTTCAGGCTGTGGCGCATCGGCCGCTCGCTGCGATCGCCCCGCTCGTCATCGCGGGCACGGCGCTCCGACAGGTAGACGGCCAGCGCGCGCAACGCCCAGCGGTCTATGGACGTGAGCAGCTCGTAGCGCTCCGCGGCCGGCAGGAAGGCCGACGGCAGCACCAGGTTGTCGTTCGCATCCAGCATGCGCACCAGCACCTCCCGGTGCGCGCTGCCGGCCAGCTCGACGCGCAGGGGGGATACCGGCTGCACGTACAGGACGAAGCGGCTCAGCTCGAAGGCTTCGCTGATCTGCGAGATCATCTGCGCATCGGAGGATCGGCGACGGCCGGCCTCTTCGTCCGGTCGGTAGACCTGGATCCGGTCGCGTCCATCGGCCTTCGCCTGGTAGCACAGGGCGTCGGCGGCCGCGATCACCTGCGCCACGGAACCGCTGCCCGCGTCGATCGGCAGCAGCCCGATCGTGGCGCCCACCTTGAACTGCCGGCCCTGCCACACGAAGACGAACTCGTTCACCGCATCGCGCAGGCCATTGGCGATCCGCAGCGCCTGGTCCGAAGGACAGGATTCGAGCAGTGCGCCGAACTCGTCGCCGCCAAGCCGCGACAGCAGGTCGCTCGCACGCATCCGGGACTGCATCACGGTCGTGATCTGGCGCAGCAGTTCGTCGCCGGCGGCGTGCCCGCCGTTGTCGTTGACCGCCTTGAAGTGGTCGAGGTCTATGTACAGCAGCGCATGGGTCTTGTGGCCGCTGGCGGCGGAAGCCAGCAGCTCGGTCAGCGCGCGTTCGAACTCGCGCCGGTTGGCCAGCCCGGTCAGGGCGTCATGGCTGGCCTGCCAGGACAACTGCTGGGCCAGCGTGCGCAGGCTGCTGTCGTCATGGAACACGATGATCGCCCCGCCGGCCGTGCCTTCGAGGTCGCTCACCTGCGAGAAGGAGTGGCGGATGGAGACTTCCCGCCCGTCGCGAGAGGACAGGCGCAGCAGTGACTCGCCTTCGTGGCGCCGCTGTGGCGTGACCGAGGGCTGCCAGGGCTCGAAGCAGTGCACCTCCCGGGTGCGCTCGTCGACCAGCGCGTAGACCTCGGCGAGGGGACGCAGGCGTGCATCGTCCAGCCGCCATCCGGTCAGCGACTCGGCAACCGCATTCATGAACTCGACCCGGCCTTCTGCATCGACGGTGATGACGCCGTCGTTGATCGAGCGCAGCGTCATGTCCGACAACGACCTTTCCCGGTGCAGGTCCGATTCCTGGCGGCCGGCACGCCGGATCAGCGCATGGCCGGCAAGGCCGACGCCGGCGATCACCAGCGCCACCGCCGCCGCCAGCAGGAGGAACACGCGGCGCGCGCGCTCCGCGGATTCCGCGGCGATCGACGCGGTGGCGACGCGGTGCGCGGTCGTCAGGCGGTTGATCGCAACCTGCAGGCCGCTTTCGGCCTCCACCTCGCGTTCGACATAGATCCGCTGCGCCCCGGCCGGATCGTTGCGCGCCAGCGCCTGAAGCACGTCGGCCTGGGCGTCGAGCACCCGGCCTGCGGCAGCGAACAGTTCGTCCGCGGCCAGTGCATCCGCCACGGCACCTGATTCGACCGGCGTACGAAGCATGCCGATCGCCTCCTGCCACTGCCGGGTGAGGGCTGCCAGCCTCCGCTCCGTGGCCAGCCGCGCCGGTGCAGTCGGCGCGACCAGCGCCGCGCGCAGGGCATCGCTTCGGCTGCGCGACAGCGCCATCGCGGCCTCCGAGCGCGCCGCCGCTGCGATCCGCACCGCCGCCCGGTCATCCGCCAGCCGCGCCTGCTCCCGCATGTGCACGATGCTGCTGCCGGTGGCAACCAGCAGCAACGCGAGCACGGCGGAGAAGACCACCGCCAGCGTCCGGGTCGTGAATCGGTTGAACCATGCGTCGGTCATCGGGGGAAGGAGGTCGTACGAAGGTGGAGGGCCAATCCTCCTTATCGTCCCGACGCCGGGAAAGTTGAGGCACCGGGATCCTGGCGGTAGAAGCCGCGCAACTGGGCATAGACGGCTGGATACGCGGCCTGTAGCCGCGCCGGTGCTTCGAAGAACGCCTCGCTGGCGCAGGCAAAGAACTCTGCCGCATCCTCGCAGGCATAGGGATCGAGCGGCAGCGCTGCCCAGCCCTCCTCGAGCGTGGGCGACGAGGCATCGGTCACCTGCGCGCGGCGCCGGGACCGCGCCGCCCGGCACTCCAGCCGCTCGATGTGCTCGACACGGTCGGCAAGGTCGTCGAACGCATCCTGGAACGCCGCGTGCCAGTCCGAACGGCTCATGCCCGCATGCAGCGGCGGCACGCCGTCGGCATCCCCATCGAGCATGTCGAGCTTGTGCGCGAACTCGTGCAGAACGACGTTGTAGCCCTCTTCAGGATTCGCAGCCTCGACGTCGGCCCACGACAGGATGACCGGGCCTCCGGCCCACGACTCCCCCGACAGCGGCTCGCGCACCCTGTGCACCACGCCCGCGTCGTCGACCCGCTCGCGGTCGACGATGAACTCGTCGGGATACACGATCACCTCGACCCAGGGCGCGTAGCTTTCCAGGCCCAGCTCGAGGATCGGCACGCAGGCCTGCAGCGCGATCGCCAGCCGCATGTCAGCGGTCAGTTCGAGCCCGCCTGCCGCGGTGAACTGCTTGGAATCGAGGAACAGGGTCACGCATTCGCGCAACCGCGCCTGCGCCATGCCATCGAGATGGCCTGCGACGCGACAGCGTGCGAGCGCCTGCGCCCAATCGGAATCGTCGATCGCGGCACGGGCGAGTGCACGGCCACGAAGCCACCTGCCGAGCCCGAACATCGGTCAGGGCTGGCGGCGCGGCGCGATCTTCTGCTCGAGATCGCCGAACAGGACGCGCTGCCAGTCGCGCGGAAGCGATACCACCACCAGCGGACGGGAACGGATCTCGACCCGCACCGCCTTGTCGACGGTGGTTGTCACGCGGATATCGATGCGCTCGCCGGCACTGGTCGACGATGCGCCATGGCGCAGTTCGATCACGCCGTCCGTCGCATCGGCCCTGGCCACCGTCATCTTCCGCTCGGCCGCCGAGGCCAGCAACGCGCCCCAGATCACGTCGAACGGCAACTTGTACAGGCGGGACGCAGCCTTCTCGACGCTTTCGGCAGTCTCGCGCTCCTGCGCGATCCGCTCGGGCGATGGCGCACCACACCCGGCCAGCAGTGCGGCGCAGGCCAGCACCGCAGCCGCCCCCCGGACTGCGGGCGCTGCCCGGAGAGCCACCCTCAGAGTCCGCCCGCGCGCACCGGCGCAGGCGGACTGGCGGCCCCGGGCGCCCCCGCCAGCGGCTCGACCAGCGGCTCGACCGGCATGGCGGCCACCGGCTCGCTGCCCAGCGCGCGCTCGATGTCCACCTGTTCGATATGGCGGAACCGGTGGGTGATCTTCTGGCTGCTCACATGCACCTGCTGCACGTCGTCGTTCGCCTGCCGGATGTGGTTGGCCAGCTGCTGCATGCGGTGGTCGAAGCGCTCGAAGTCGCGCGCCAGCTTCGACAGTGCATCCTTGATCACGTGCACCTGCCGGCGCGTCTCGAAATCCTTGATCACGGCGCGGGCGGTGTTCAGGATCGCCATCAGCGTCGTCGGCGAGGTCACCCAGACGTGCCGCTTCTGGGCGTGTTCGACGAGGTCTGGATGGTGCGCATGGATCTCGGCGAACACGGCCTCCGCGGGCACGAACATCACGGCACCGTCGCTGGTCTCGCCCGCGATGATGTACTTGTCCGCGATGTCGTCGATGTGCTTCTTCACGGCGCAGCGCCGCCTGGCGCTCTGCCTCGGGCTGGTCGGCGGCGAATCCGGCGCGGTAGTTCTCGAGCGGGAACTTGGAATCGACGGCGACCGAGCCGGTAGGTTCGGGCAGCTTGAGCAGGCAGTCGACCCGGGAATGGTTGGACAGCGTGCACTGCATCTCGAACGCACCCGGCGGCAGGCTGTTGCGAACGATGGCCTCGAGCTGTACCTCGCCGAATGCACCGCGCGAACGCTTGTCGCCCAGAAGCTCGTGCAGGCTCACCACGTTCGTCGTCAGGCCATCGATCTTCTTCTGCGCCTCGTCGATCGTGGCCAGCCGGGCCATCACGCTGGCGAAGGTCTCGTTGGTGCGCTTGAAACCTTCGTCCAGGCGCTCGCCGACCTTGCCGCTGATCTCGCCGAGGCGCGAATCGACCGACCGGAACAGCGCGTCGATCTGCGTCACCAGCTGTTCGGTCAGGCTGCGCACCATGGATTGCGCGGAATCGCTCTGCGCCCTGCCCTGCGCCGAGAGCGTCTCGTGCAGCTGCGTCAGCGTCTCGGTACGCATGCCGTCGAGCCGTCCCTGCACCGCGGCGGACATCTCGGACAGGCGCTGGGCCATCGATTCCCGGTTCGCCGAGAGGTCGCGCCCCTGTGCAAGCTGGAGGATCTGTATCGACTCCCGGGTCTGCTGCAGTTCCTGCGAGACGCTGGCCCGGACCAGGTCGGCCTGCGTCGCATGGCTGAGCGCCAACCGGTCGGCGGAGCCGGCCAGCGCCTGGTTCAGGTCGACCAGCATCGCCCGGTGCTTCTCGTCGAGCAGTGCCGCGAGATCCGTCGGGGCCCGCGCGAGCGTGCGCTGCAGCTGTCCGAGCTTCAGCGCGAGCCAGACGAAGGCGACGAGCGCGAACAGCGCGAGGAGCGCCAGCAGGACTTCGATCATCATCGCGGGCATCGCTGGGGACATGTCATGGTCAGTATAGCAAAGCGCCCTGCATGCCCGACGCGGCCTACACCCGCCGCAAGGTCGCGAGCGGCGGGGCGTTGAGGGTGCCGAGGGTGCCCACCCAGCCCGCGGCACCGACCAGCAGCGCGCCGCCGGCGAAGCCGGCAAGCCAGACCCAGGGGTCGAACACGAACGGCACGCCCAGGACGAACCGGCCGAGCGCCCAGGCCAGCGCGCTGGCTCCGAATGCCGCCACGAGCCCCGACAGGGCGCCGATGGCGGTGAACTCGGCGAGTTGCACGACCTGCAACTGCCGACGGGAGCCACCCAGCGTCCGGATGATCGCACCTTCGAACACACGCTCGTCCCGGGTCGAGGCGATCGCCGCGTAGAGCACGACGAGGCCGGCCAGCAGGGTGAACAGGAACAGGAACTCGACCGCCCGGGAGACCTGGTCGATCATCGCCTGCACCCGGGCCAGGATGGATCCGACGTCGAGCACCAGCAGGTTCGGGAACTCCCGTATGAGCGAATTGGTGAACCCTTCCCGTCCCTCGGGAAGCCGGAAGGCGGTGATGTAGCTGACCGGCAGGCCGTCCAGCGCGCCGGGTGCGGTGACCACGAAGAAATTGGTGCGGAACGAATCCCAGTCGACCCGGCGCAGGCTGGTGACGATGAACTCGCGGCGCGTGCCCGCCACGTCGTAGACGACCGAATCGCCGAGGCGGATGCCGATGCGCGCCGCGATGTCCTGCTCGAACGACATCAGCGCCGAGCCCTTGTCCGCCGGCGTCCACCAGCGCCCGGCCACGAGGTCGTTGCCGGGCGGAACGTCGGCCATGAACGACATGTTGAACTCGCGGTCGACCAGCCTGCGGGTACGGTCGTCCGCGTAGTCCGACGGTTGCACCGGCTTGCCGTTGACCGACACCAGCCGGCCACGCACCATCGGCTGCACGTTCGGTGCGGCCAGGCCCTCCTGGGCATGGAACGCACGCACGCGTTCGACCTGGTCGGGCTGGATGTTCACCAGGAACTGGTTCGGCGTGTCGGCGGGCAGCGAACGTCGCCAGTTGTCGAGCAGCTCGCCGCGCACCAGCGTCAGCAGCAGCAGCGCCATGATGCCGAGTCCGAGCGCGGTCATCTGCACGATGCTGCCCAGCGCACGCCGGTTGAGGTTGGCGATGCCGTAGCGCCAGGTGAAGCTGCCCCGGCCACGGCCGCCACCGGCCAGCCGGCCGGCGCCGCGCATGGCGAGCCACGCGCACCCTGCGCAGACCGCCACCGTCGCCACCGTGCCGCCCAGCATCGCCAGGCCGAGCTTCAGGTCGGCAGCCTCCCACATCACCATCGCCGAGATCGCGGCAACTGCTGCAAGCCAGGAGAGCAGGCTGCCGCGCCCGGGCGAGCCAAGGTCGCGGCGGAGCACGCGCAGCGTCGGCACCGTGGACAGCGCGATCAGTGGCGGCAGGCCGAAGCCGAGCAGCAGGACGACGCCCGTTGCCATGCCCTTCACCGCCGGCCAGGGCGTCGGCGCAGGCAAGGACGCGGAAACCAGGGAGCCGAGCACCTGCACCAGTACCTGCTGCCCTGCCGCGCCGATCGCACAGCCGATCGCGCTGGCCACCACGCCGAGCAGGAGGAACTGGGTCAGGTAGAGGCCGATCATCTGCCGCTGCGGTGCGCCGAGGCAGCGCATCATCGCGCAGGCATCCAGATGGCGCTGGAGGAACCGTCTTGCAGCGAGCGCGACGGCAACGCCGGCGAGGATCACGCTGACCAGCGCGGCGAGGCCGAGGAACCGCTCGGCGCGTTCGATCGCGCTGCGCAGTTCAGGGCGCGCTTCGCGCACGTCCTCGACCCGTTGCCCGGCGCCCAGGCGCTGCGCGACGAACCCCCGGTAGCGTGCGATGTCGCCCGGCGGTCCCGCGAGCATCAGCCGATGGCTGATCCGGCTCGAGGCCTGCACCAGTCCCGTCTCGGGCAGGTCGAGCGCATTGACGAGGATGCGCGGCGACATCGAAAGGAAGCCGACGCTGGCCTCGGCGTCCCGTTCGAACACGCCGGCAATCGTGAACGAGCGATCGCCCAGTTCGATCGTGTCGCCGCCATCCACGCCGAGCAGTGCCACCATCCGGGTATCCACCCACACCGTGCCGCGCGCAGGCACGCCACGCGTGGCGACCGGGACTTCGAGGTGCCGCGGGGCCACGCCGATGTCACCCTTCACGGGGTAGCCGTCGCCCACCGCCCGTACTTCCGACAGCTGGGCGCGGTCGCCGCGGATCACCATGCTCGGGAACCGCAGCACCGGCGCCTGCGCCAGGCCCAGGCGGTCGGCCTCCTGCCGCAGTGCCGGCTCGATCGCCCGATCGGACACCACGATCAGGTCGGCACCGAGCAGCGCGTTGGCCTGTTCGATCAGCGCGAGCCGCACCCGGTCGGAAAAGAAGCCGACACTGGTCACCGCTGCGATCGCGATCACCAGCGCGGCCACCAGCACGCGCAACTCGCCGGCGCGCCAGTCGCGCATCACCAGGCGGGCCGACAGCCCCAGCATTCCCAGCGCCCCCTTCATGCGGACTGCACTTCCGCGGCAGGCTCGACCGCGCTGCCGGCGGCGGCGACCGGATCGGATTCGTCGGCCACCAGCGCGCCGGCGGCGATGCGCAGCCGGCGGCCACAGCGGCGGGCGAGCTGTTCGTCATGCGTGACCAGCACCAGGGTGGTGCCCTGCTCGCGATTGAGCTCGAACATCAGTTCGATCACGTCGCTGCCGGTGGCCGCATCGAGGTTGCCGGTCGGTTCGTCGGCCATCAGCAGCTTCGGACGGGTCACGAACGCACGCGCCAGTGCCACCCGTTGCTGCTCGCCACCGGACAACTGCTTCGGGTAATGGCTCACGCGTGCCGCAAGGCCGACCCGGGCCAGCAGCGGCAGCGCCTGCTCGCGCGCATCGGGCCGGCCCGCGAGTTCCAGCGGCAGCATCACGTTCTCGAGCGCCGTCAGCGCGGGCAGCAGCTGGAACGACTGGAACACGAAGCCGATCAGCCGCTGGCGCAGCGCGGCGCGGCCGTCTTCGTCCAGCCGGAAGATGTCCTCGCCATGCACTTCGACCCTGCCCTCCGAAGGCGTGTCCAGGCCAGCCAGCAGGCCGAGCAGCGTGGTCTTTCCGGAACCCGAGGCACCGAGCACCGCCACCGATGCGCCCGGCTCGATCTCGAAACTCACGTTGGACAGAATCAGCAGCGAAGACTCTCCGGTGGTCACCCGTTTAGTAAGATGGTCAGCCTTCAATGCCGGAGCGTGCCGTTTGTCCTCACTCATGCCGTCTTTCATTCCGTCGTCCATCCGCTTTTGTCGTCCATACGGCGTGCTGCCTTCGGTCCTGCTGCCCGTGCTGCTGGCCCTGGCGCTGCTGATCCCCGCAGTGGGCCATGCACAGACTGCCACCGGACCGGTGCTGATGGTGTTCGGCGACAGCCTGTCCGCCGAGTATGGCCTGCCGCAGGGTTCCGGGTGGGTCGCCCTGATGGAAAGCCGCCTCAAGGCCGAGAACCCCGGCTGGCGGGTGGTCAATGCAAGCATCAGTGGGGAAACCACCCTGGGCGGCCGCAACCGGATCGACGCCGAACTCGCCCGCCACCGTCCTCAGGCAGTGGTGATCGCCCTGGGTGGCAACGACGGCCTTCGCGGCGTTTCGCTGGAAACCACGCGCGCCAACCTGGAGTACATGGTTGCTGCGAGCCGGAAAATCAATGCCCGGCCGCTGCTGGTCGGTGTCCGGCTTCCGCCGAATTATGGCCGGACCTTCAGCGAGAAATTCCGCCTGGTGTTCGTCGAGGCCGCACGCAACACGAAGGCCCCGCTGGTGCCCTTCATCCTCGAGCGGTTCGCGGAGAAACGCGACTTCTTCCAGCCCGACGGCATCCATCCCACCGTGGCCGCGCAGCCCCTCATGCTGGAGACGCTCTGGCCCGAGATAAGCAATGTACTGAAGGCGCGCTGAGCGCGCGCGCGGCGCCAGCACCGCAGAAGGATGCCGGCTGGCTAGCGAACGACGACGCGCCCGGCGGGCTGCACCGCCGAAGGGGCGTCCAGGCTGCCCACCCTCGCCGCGAACTCGAACCCGGCCGCGCGCATCTCGGCGACCAGCCCGTCTGCGGCCGATGCCTCGCAGGCGACGAGCAGCCCGCCGCTCGTCTGGGGGTCGGTCAACAGGTTGCGCTGCCATTCAGGCATCGTGGCGGGCAACGTCACGTCAGCGCCGTAGCTCTGCCAGTTCCGGCCGGAGGCGCCGGTCGCCATCCCCTGTTCGGCGAACGGCACGGCCTCGGGCAGCACGGGCACAGAGGACCAGTCGATGCAGGCGACCAGAGACGCGCCGCGCGCCATTTCCAGCGCATGGCCGAGCAGGCCGAAGCCCGTGACGTCGGTCAACGCATGCACCTCGTCGCGCGCGGCGAGGCCAGCGCCGATCGCGTTGAGCTGGGTGGTGCTCGCGATCATCCGGGCATAGCCCGCCTCGCCCAGCACCTGCTTCTTCAGCGCCGCGCTCAGGATGCCCACGCCAAGGCCCTTGCCCAGCACGAGCGCGTCGCCGGCCCGCGCGCGATCGTTGCGCTTCACCCGCGAAGGATGCACCAGCCCGAGGACGACCAGCCCGTAGATCGGCTCGACCGAATCGATGCTGTGCCCGCCGGCGATCGGGATGCCTGCGGCGGCACAGACTGCCTCGCCGCCGGCGAGGATGCGCTGCACCGCCGCGGCGCCGATCTTCGCCACCGGCATGGCGACCAGGGCCAGCGCCATGATCGGCGTGCCGCCCATCGCATAGACGTCCGAGATCGCGTTGGTCGCGGCGATCCGGCCGAAGTCGAACGGATCGTCGACGATCGGCATGAAGAAGTCGGTGGTCGCGATCAGCGCCTGGCTGTCGTTCAGCCGGTACACCGCCGCATCGTCGCTCGACTCTCGGCCGACCATCAGGTCGGGGAAGGCGCGCGTGATCGCTGCTGTCGCAGGCGACGCGGCCAGGATTTCGCTCAGCACCGCCGGCGTGAGTTTGCAGCCTCACCCACCGCCGTGGGACAGCTCGCTCAGGCGGACGGGGCGGGCGGCGATCGCCGATTCGGCATCGACCTTCGCTGAAGGGCTGGGGACGGTTTCGGACATCGGGGTCTATCCTGTTCGCGGGTCTGCTGGCGGGTCTGCTGGCGGGTCTGCTGGCGGCTCGGCTCGCACCGGTGGCACGTGCGGCGCCGGATGCCAAGCGCATCGTGCGGAGTGTACACTCCGCGCCCAGGCGGTTGCCCCCGCCGCCGCGTCCGTCCTCCGTGAACGATCCCGTCAGCACGACTGTCTCCGCACTTGCCGATCCGGCGCAATTCGACGCGTTGATCGATGTGCGCTCGCCTGCGGAGTTCGCCGAAGACCACATGCCCGGGGCGATAAACTGTCCGGTCCTCGACGACGAACAGCGCGCCCGGGTGGGCACGATGTACAAGCAGCAGGGCCCCTTCGAAGCACGCCGGGTGGGCGGTGCACTTGCCGCACGCAACATCGCTCAGCATGTCGAGACCGTGTTTGCCGACCGGCCGCGGAAGTGGACGCCGCTGGTGTACTGCTGGCGCGGCGGACAGCGCAGCCGCTCCTTCGTCCATGTGCTGCGCGAGATCGGCTGGCGCGCCGGGCAGCTCGAGGGGGGATACCGCGCCTATCGCCGCCGCGTGATCGACGACCTGGACGTCCTGCCCGGCGCGCTGTCGTTCCGCGTCGTGTGTGGCCGCACCGGCTGCGGGAAGAGCCGGCTGCTGCGCGAACTGCAGGCGCTGGGCGAACAGGTGCTCGACCTGGAAGCCCTGGCGAGCCATCGTGGCTCGGTGCTCGGCGACCTGCCGGATGAACCCCAGCCATCGCAGAAGCTGTTCGAGTCGATGCTCTGGCAGGCGTTGCGCGGCTACGATCCGGCACGGCCGGTGTTCGTCGAAGCCGAGAGCAAGCGCGTCGGGGTGCTTCACGTGCCGGATGCCCTGATCGCCAGGATGCGGGAGGCGCCGACGCTGCGCGTCGAGGCTTCCGTGGCCACGCGCACCCAGCTGCTGCTCGACGAGTATGACCACCTGGTGAAGGATGCCCCGCGCCTGCTGGACCGCCTGGAATGCCTGCGCGGACTGCATTCCGGGGAGACGCTCGCGCACTGGCGGGCACTGGTCGACGCCGGCCAGTGGGACCGCTTCGTGTCGACGCTGCTCGAACAGCACTATGACCAGGCCTACGACCGTTCCATGTTCCGCAACTACAGCGGCCACCTCGACGCACCGGTGATCGAACTGGCTGGCGTGGACGCGGCCTCGGTGCGCGCTGCCGCGCTGTCGCTGGTATCCGCCTGCGCATGAAGCTCGCGCTGAAGGTGGACGTGGACACGTTCGACGGAACCCGTGAAGGCGTGCCGCGGCTGGTCGAACTGCTCCGGCGCGAAGGCGCCGGTGCGACGTTCCTGTTCAGCCTGGGTCCCGACCACACCGGGCGTTCGCTCCGGCGCCTGCTCCGCCGCGGCTCCGCGCAGAAGGCGTCGCGGATCCCGCTGCTCGACCAGCACCGGCTGCCCGCCCTGCTCTACGGCACCCTGCTGCCGGGCCCGGACATCGGCGGGCGCTGCCCGGACCAGATGCGGGCGGTTCGCGACGCGGGCTTCGAATGCGGCATCCACGCCTGGGACCCGGCTCGATGGCATGACCGGCTCGCGCAGGCCGATGAAGCATGGACCCGGGCCGAGATGCAACTGGCCTACGACCGCTTCGAGGAAGTGTTCGGCGTCCGCGCTCGCGCCCATGGTGCCGCCGGCTGGCAGATGAACCTGCACGCGCTGCGCAACACGCAGCGCATGTCCTTCGGCTACAGCTCCGACACGCGCGGCACCTGTCCGTTCCTGCCCACCTACAACGCCGAACTGATTGCCTGCCCGCAGATCCCGACCACCCTGCCCACGCTCGATGAACTGGTCGGCCATGACGGCGTCACGGTCGACACGGTCGCCGACCGCCTGCTCGAGATGACAGCCGTCCAGCAGGCCGCCACCGGCCATGTCTACACGCTGAGGGCCGGGCTCGAGGGTCGGAAGCTGGCGCCGGTGTTCGAGACACTGCTGGCGGGCTGGAAGGCGCAGGGCTACGAATTGCTGTCGCTGCGCGATTTCTGCGATGGCCTCGAGCTCGAACAGTTGCCGCACCACGAGGTCGTCTTCGGCGAGGTACCGGGCCGCAGCGGCGCGGTGGCACTGCAGGGCCCGGCCTTTCTGTCGCCGCACGCACCGGCGCCGGACTACCGCTGGACGCGCGACCGCGCGGTGATCGCCCAGCACGTGCCGCCTGCACGAACGGCCGGCGCAGCCTGAACGCGCGTCGTCCGCCGCCGGTGCGGATACCGCCGTTGTAACGTTGGCCGGCCATCCTTCATGATCATCCCCTCAGACATCCCCTGCACACGAGGAGACACGATGCCCACGACCCCAGCCCCCGCGCTCAAGCTGCCATCGACCGATGGCACGACCTTCGACCTGTCCGCCGCGCGCGGCGCACCGGTGGTGGTGTTCTTCTATCCGAAGGACAATACGCCCGGCTGCACCACCGAAGCCGCCGGCTTCCGCGACCACTTCAAGGCCTTCACCAGGGCCGGCGCCGTCCTGGTGGGCGTCTCGCGGGACAGCCTGAAGTCGCATGCCTCGTTCCGCGAGAAGCTCGGCCTGCCGTTCGACCTGCTCTCCGATCCGGACGAGACCGCCTGCACGGCCTGGGGCGTGATGAAGATGAAGAACATGTACGGCAAGCAGGTCCGCGGCATCGAACGCAGCACGTTCGTGGTCGCGGCCGACGGCTCTGTCGCACGCGAATGGCGCGGCGTGAAGGTGCCTGGACATGTCGACGAGGTGCTGGCGTTCGTGGGTACGCTCAAGTAGAGTTTGTATCCTCAAGTCGGAAAGGACGGTTGCCCCACGATGTCCCGGAAAAGGTGACGCGCACGCGATGACAGCGTACCCCACTGGCCTCACGCATGCCTGCCGCACCCATCGCTGCGTGCCGAACCGGCGTCCATCTTGATCCGACGTCCTGCCGCAGAAAAATCGTTTTCCCCGCGCCCCCACGGCCTTGCCGCTGGGGGCGCGTCGTTTCCTGCCCTCCATTCCTTGACCCAACCCGGGAGACTCGATGATCCAGCGCACCAGGCCGGCCGGACAGACCAGCGTCACCAGGCTGTTCGTGGTCGACACCAACGTGCTGATGCACGACCCGACCAGCCTGTTCCGGTTCGAGGAGCACGACGTGTTCCTGCCGATGATCACGCTGGAGGAACTCGACGACCACAAGAAGGGCATGACCGAGGTGGCGCGCAATGCGCGCCAGGCGAGCCGCTACCTCGAGGAGGTGATCGCGCGTTCGCCCGGCGCCGACCTCGGTGCCGGCATCCCGCTGACCGATGCGGGCATCCGCCAGGGGACCGGCCACCTGATGCTGCAGACCGAGGCGCTGGAAACGACGCTGCCGACCTCGATCCCCGCCAGCGGCAAGGCGGACAACCAGATCCTCGCCGTGGTGAAGGCCTTGCAGGAACGCGACACGCGCCGGCAGGTGATCCTGGTCAGCAAGGACATCAACATGCGGATCAAGGCGCGCGCGCTGGGGCTCGCCGCCGAGGACTACTTCAACGACAAGGTGCTGGAAGACACCGACCTGCTGTACACCGGCGTGCGCGAACTGCCGGCGGACTTCTGGGAGAAGCACGGCAAGGAGATGGAATCGTGGCAGCAGGCCGGAAGCACCTTCTACCGGGTGCGCGGGCCGCTGTGCGCCGCGTTCTCGGTGAACGAGTTCGTCTGGATGGAGGCCGACCGGCCTTTCCATGCGATCGTGAAGGAACAGTCGGGGAAGACCGCGATCCTGCAGACCATCCGCGACTACTCGCACCAGAAGAACAGCATCTGGGGCATCGTGGCGCGCAACCGCGAGCAGAACTTCGCGCTCAACCTGCTGATGAACCCGGACATCGACTGCGTCACGCTGCTCGGCCAGGCGGGCACGGGAAAGACCCTGCTCACCCTGGCCGCCGGCCTCGCACAGACGCTCGAGGAAAAGCTCTACTCCGAGATCATCATGACCCGCGTCACCGTCCCTGTCGGCGAGGACATCGGCTTCCTGCCCGGCACCGAGGAAGAGAAGATGAACCCGTGGATGGGCGCGCTCGAGGACAACCTCGACGTGCTGAACAAGACCGACGAGGATGCCGGCGATTGGGGGCGCGCCGCGACGCGCGACCTGATCCGGTCACGCATCAAGGTGAAGTCCCTGAACTTCATGCGCGGGCGCACCTTCCTCAACAAGTTCCTGATCATCGACGAGGCGCAGAACCTCACGCCGAAGCAGATGAAGACGCTGATCACGCGGGCCGGGCCGGGCACCAAGGTCGTCTGCCTGGGCAACATCGCCCAGATAGACACGCCCTACCTGACCGAAGGCAGTTCCGGCCTGAGCTACGTGGTCGACCGGATGAAAGGCTGGGCACACGGCGGGCATGTGACGCTCGCGCGCGGCGAACGCTCGCGGCTGGCCGACTTCGCGGGAGAGCGGCTGTAGGCCGAGGGCCTCAGAACCGCCCGGGCACCGGCGCGAAATTCTCGAACTTGGTGTGCTTGCCGAGGAAGGTGAGCTTCACCGTGCCGATCGGGCCGTTACGCTGCTTGCCGATGATCAGTTCGGCCGTGCCCTTGTCGGCGGAGTCGGGGTTGTAGACTTCGTCGCGGTAGATGAACAGGATGACGTCTGCATCCTGCTCGATCGCGCCCGAGTTGTGGCTGACCAGCCCGTCTGCCAGCCATGACGCCGGCCCCGGGACGGTGAGGTCGTAGACCGCTTCCTCGCCTGCCGGCTCGATCGCCACCACCGTATCCCAGAACAGGTCGCTCGAGGCCGCTCGCGCAAGATCGTCGTCACCGAGGCGCCTGGCATAGTCGGCAACCACCGCCCTCGACGGCGCAAAGCGGAAGTGCGAACTGCCGCCATACGAGGTGCCGCGCATGATGGCCATCCCGCGTTGCGTGACGCCCCGTGCCCGCATCGCGGTTCTCACCTGTCCGAACACCTCGATCGGAAGCGTATCGACGTTCGTGTTTGCGGCTGCAGACGACAGCCTTGCACCGAGCGCCTGCGCCGGCGCCACCCGCGGCCCGAACGCGCCGACCCGGTCGAGGAACAGGCGCTGCTGGGCACCGCCCGAGACATCCACGTTGAACACCGGTCGCCCGCTTCGTTGCACGACCTTGCGCAGGCGCGCGACGATGCCCAGCCGGAGCAGCAGCGCCGCCACGTCCCGGGCGAGGCGCTCGCTGCATGAGGCGAAGTAGACCCTGGCCGCGCCCTTCTGCCCGGGGCTGCGCAGCGAGATGCAGCCGTCCGTGGCCCACAGGTGGCGCAGCAGCAGGCCGACCTGCCGGTCGCCGAACGAGAACACCTCCGATGGCAGGTGCTTGTCGTGCGAACGCTGTCCGAACAGGCCCAGCTCGCGCAACCAGCGCCCCACGCCGGCCGGATGCCAGCGGTTGCCGTTGCCGGCGATGACCAGCTGGTGCCATGCGCCTCGGCCGGCATGCCGGGATACACGCGCACCGAAGGCGAGCGCTGCCTCAGTGACTGCCTGGCTGTTGTCCTCGCTGGCGGTGGTGTAGCGCAGCGGCTGGTGCGGCAGGTAGCTTCCGTCGCCCACGAGATGGCCGAGCAGGACCACGTGGTGGTCTGGCCATTCGATCGGTACGTTCGGTGCCGGCACGCCGCGCGCGAGCGCCACGCGGCTGCCGGCCTGCAGGGCATCTACCGTCCGCCACCCGTCTCCGGTCAGCACGCGGTGGCCACCGGTCGCTCGCAGGCGGCGCCCGCTCGCCGTGTGCACGTCGAACACCGGCTTGTCGCCGACGCACCACACCGCATCCGACCGGGCCGGGACGATCCGCTGCGCCTCGTCGACCGCCCATACCTCGGGCGTCGCGCCGACCAGGTCGCGGATCGGCACGCGCCTGCCGTCGGTGCACAGCACGAGCGTGTCGCCGGTGACGCATTCCCTCAGGTCCGACATCACCGGCCGCTTGTTCGGCCGCTGCTCGAGGCTGCGGTTGAGCTGCGAAAGCGCGACCACCGGCACCTGCAGTTCCTTCGCCAGCGCCTTGAGCCCGCGCGAGATCTCGGAGATCTCGGTGGCGCGGTTCTCGCTGCCGCTGGAACTCATCAGCTGCAGGTAGTCGATCACGATCAGCCCGAGGCGGCCGCCGAAGCTTCGCGCCGCGCGGCGTGCACGCGAACGCAGTTCGAGCGCGGTCAGCGCCCCGGTCTCGTCGATCAGGATCGGCGCCTGGGTCAGCGCGCCGATCGCGCTGGTCAGCCGCGGCCAGTCGGAATCCTCGAGCCGGCCGCTGCGCAGCCGCTGCTGGTCGAGCCGGCCGGAAGAACCGATCAGGCGCATCACGAGCTGCGTGCCGGACATCTCCATGCTGAAGATCACCACCGGCAGCTTCTCGACCAGCGCCACGTGCTCGGCCATGTTCAGCGCGAGCGCGGTCTTGCCCATGCTGGGACGTCCGGCGACGATGATCAGGTCGCCGGCCTGCATCCCCGACGTGTCGCGGTCGAGGTCGGTGAACCCGGTCGGCACGCCGGTCACGTCGCTGCTGTCGCCGCGCGCATGCAGCAGGTCGATACGCTCGACTACCTCGGCCACCAGCGCGTTGAGGTCGAGGAAGCCCTGGGAAGTCCGCTTGCCGGCCTCGGCGATCGCCAGCACCTTCGCCTCGGCCTCGTCCAGCAGCACCTTGGCCGCCCGCCCGGTTGGCGCGTAGGCCGACTCGGCGATCTCGGTGCCGACCCGCGCCAGTTCGCGCATCAACGACCGTTCGCGCACGATCTCGGCGTAGCGCCGGATGTTGGCCGCAGTCGGCACGTTGTTGGCCAGCGCCGACAGGTAGGGCAGCCCACCGACCTTGGCCAGGTCGCCATTGCGCTCGAGGCTTTCGGCGACGGTGATCACGTCCGCCGGACGCGACTCGTCGACCAGCTTCACCAGGTGCTTGTAGATGGTGCGATGGTCGGCGCTGTAGAAATCGCCCTCTCCGAGCAGGTCGGCGATGCGCTCCCATGCATTGTTGTCGAGCAGCAGGCCGCCAAGCACCGACTGCTCGGCTTCGATGGAATGGGGGGCGTGGCGTACCGCCGCCAGTTCGCTGTCGGGTGGCTGTGCTGAAACGATCTGGACCATGGCGAAAGCTTATCACCGCCAGCTGTTAAGCTGCCGGCATGCTGCGCCGACTGCTGCGCCGGTTGCGCGATCTCCTGCGCAGCGGCCTGACCTCCCTCAAATGGCCCGCGCTGCTGGTGGCCGCGGTCCTGCTGACCCTGCTCGCCACGCGCGCCTGGGAGTCGCACCGCGGCCCGTCGCTCGAGCCCTGGCACCACGTGGCAGCCGGCGAATCCGAGGCGCGCAACCTCGACAGGATGGACTGGGCAGGCTACCTGGAAGCCGAATCCGCGCTGATCGAGCGCATCCATCGTCGGCTGCATGTGCATCCCGCGGCAGCCGGCCCGCAGACGCGTTTCAATCGCTACGAAACCGAAAGTCCCGCCCACCCTGCCCGCCTCACCCGCGACTGGAACCGGTCCTTCGTGCTCGAGCCGTCGGGCGAGCCCGCGGGCGTGGCCGTGCTGCTGCATGGGCTGACCGATTCGCCCTACAGCATGCGCCACCTGGCGGAGCTCTACCGGGCGCGCGGATTCGTTGCGCTGGCCATCCGGATGCCTGCGCACGGCACCGTGCCCGGCGCCCTCACCCGCGTGGACTGGCCAGACTGGCTGGCCGCGGCGCGCCTGGCGATGCGCGAAGGACGCCGGCGGGCCGGCCCGGCCCGGCCGCTGCACCTGGTCGGCTACTCGAACGGCGGCGCGCTTTCGATCAAGCTTGCAGCCGATGCACTGGAAGATCCGTCCCTGCCCCGGGCGGACAGGATCGTCCTGGTCTCGCCGATGATCGGCATCACCGAGTTCGCACGATTTTCCGGCCTTGCCGGCCTGCCGGCGGTGCTGCCGGCGTTCGCCAAGGCTGCATGGATGGACATCCTGCCCGAGTTCAATCCATTCAAGTACAACTCGTTCCCGGTGAACGCGGCACGCCAGAGCTATGAACTGACCCGCTCGCTGCAACAGCAGGTCGCGCGCCTGGCAGCCTCCGGGGAGATCGAAGCGATGCCGCCGGTGCTGGCCTTCCAGTCCGTCGTAGACGCCACGGTGAGCACGCCGGCGGTGGTCGACGCGCTGTTCCGCCACCTGCCGGCAAACGGCAGCGAACTCGTGCTGTTCGACCTCAACCGCATGCACGCACTGCAGCCGCTGATGCATCCGGAGACGATGCTCGCCGCGACGCGGCTGCTGCCGCCCGCGCCGCGGCGCTACCATGTGCGCTTCGTCACCAATGCAACCGAGGAAGTGCCGGCGACGGTCGAACGCATCACGCCCGCGGGCGAGACGACCGAGACCGTGCACGCGACCGGCCTGGCCTGGCCGGCCCTGGTGTATTCACTGTCGCATGTGGCGCTGCCGTTCCCGGTGAGCGATTCGCTGTACGGGCTCGCGCCAGACCGGCGCGAGAACTACGGCCTCAACCTGGGGACGCTGGTGGTGCGCGGCGAACGTGACGTGCTGGCAGTCGGCCTGCCACTGCTGCTCCGCCTGCAGTCCAATCCGTTCTTTCCCTACCTCGCGGCACGCATCGAACAGGGAATCCCGGCACCGGGCCGTTGACGATCGCCCGTGCCGGCGCATGGCAACGGCGAACGGTGCACGGACAGGGGCCGCACGAAAGAAAACGCCCCGGCTCGCGGGGCGTTTCCTTCACTGCCGCTGCCGCAACGCCGGGGCTCTACTCAGCCAGCACGGTCACCGCGATCGACGCATGCACGTCGGTATGCAGCGCAATGGTCACCGGGAACTCGCCGATCGTCTTGAGCGGACCGTCGGGCATGCGCACCATGGTGCGCTCCACCGCGAAGTCGAGCTTCTTCAGCGCTTCGGTGATGTCGGCATTGGTGACCGAGCCGAACAGCTTGCCGTCGACGCCGGCCTTCTGGCGAATCTGCACCGCCATGCCTTCGAGCTTCTCGGCACGCGCCTGCGCAGCCGCCAGCAGCTCCGCCGACTCGCGCTCGAGTTCGGCGCGACGCACTTCGAACTCCTTCAGGTTGGCAGGCGTTGCACGCTTGGCCTTGCCGGTCGGGATCAGGAAGTTGCGGGCATAGCCGTCCTTCACCTTGACCACGTCGCCAAGCTGGCCGAGGTTGAGGATCTTGTCGAGTAGGATGATCTGCATCGCGGGCCTCTCAGTGCAGGTCGGTGAACGGGAGCAGCGCGAGGAAACGCGCGCGCTTGACCGCAACCGAAAGTTGGCGCTGGAAGTGCGCCTTGGTACCGGTGATCCGCGCCGGGATCAGCTTGCCGTTCTCGTTGATGAAGTCCTTCAGCAGGTCGGTGTCCTTGTAGTCGATCTGCTTGATGCCTTCCGCGGTGAAGCGGCAGAACTTGCGGCGGCGGAACAGCGACCGCCCGCCACGCTTCTTCTTCTTGTCGTCCTTGCCTTTGCCGCGGCCTCGGGCTCCGAATGCCATGTCTGTTACTCCGAATGTGTTGGTTTGACGTTGTCGTCCGACGGTGTCGTCGGGACCGGCGCCAGCTTCAGGGCTTCCACATGCAGCACCAGGCGTTCATCCTTCAACCCGGTACGGCACAGGAACCCGCGCACTGCCACCTGTTCATCGCTTCCGGCGGCCGGGACACGTGCTGCAATGTCTCCGATGGCCACCGCGTTAACCCTGCAAACCACCTCGCGTTCGCTGCCGGCTTCGACCTGGACCGACTGGTGTTCGATGCAGAACCGCACGATCGGCAGTCCCCCGGGGGTGTAACGCAGCATGTCTCGATCGACGATGCGTCCCGAGATGACGGTCCGGTTCAGTGTCGGCCTCCGCGCCAGTCCTCGATCAGTGGCTGATGGCAGCGTGCACGCGCGGCGCTCAGGCGGCCGGTGCCGGTGCCGCGTCGGCCGGTGCCGGCGACGCCGGGGCACCGTCGCGCGGGCCTTCGCGGCGCGGACGATCGCCACGGTCGCCGCGGTCGCGGTCGCGACCCTCGGCGGCCGGCTTGGGCTCGCGCATCATCGGCGACGGCGCGGTCACCGCTTCGTCCATCTTGACCGTCAGGTGGCGCAGCACGGCATCGTTGAACTTGAACGCATGCTCGAGCTCGTCCAGCGTGGCCTGGTCGCACTCGATGTTCATCAGCAGGTAGTGCGCCTTGTGCATCTTCTGGATCGGGAACGTCAGCTGGCGCCGGCCCCAGTCTTCCTTCCGATGGATGACGCCACCCTTGCTGGTGATCAGGGTGCTGTAGCGCTCGACCATGCCCGGGACCTGCTCACTCTGGTCCGGGTGGACGATGAATACGACTTCGTAATGTCGCATTGATTCTCCTTGTGGGCTGTGGGCCTCCCGGAATGCGACGCCGGTGAGGCAAGGATGTTTTCGGATGTGGGCGATGCCTTGCCTGGAACATGGACAGAAATTCCGGCAAGCCTTTGATTGTGCATGCTCCGGGGCATTTCCGCAAGCCGGCCACTTCAGGCGGATGGAGCCGGGGTCAGGTCTTGCCTTTTGCCCCGCCCTGGATCACGACGGCGCTCGGCGTCCGGCCACGGACGCAAAATAGTCTGCCGCCGCCGCTACATCGATCACGTCGGCGTACTTCTGGTGCATGTCGAACAGGTTCATCCAGTGCGAGGCCTGGGTGCGGTCGAAGCAGCATTCGCCGACCACGCCGACCCGGTAGCGATAGGTGACCGCATCGACCACCGCCGCGCGCACGCAACCACTGGTCGATTCACCACAGACGATCACCGAATCGGTACCGATCGCGCGCAGGTGGTGCAGCAGCGGCGTGCCGGCGAACACGCTCGCGCAGACCTTTTCGATCACCAGCTCGCCCGGCAGCGGTGCCACCTGCGGCACGAATTCGTTGGCGAGCGCGCGGATCTCCGGCGGCAGATGGTCGATCGCGCGATTGCGCCGATCACCCTTGTCGCCTCGGCGGAACCAGTCGCTCGGGAATCCGGCCAGCGCGCGCGCATGGATCACCGGCACGCCGTTGCTGCGCGCCGCGGCGATCAGCCCGACCATGCGGTCGACCGCCTCCCAGCCTTCCAGGCCGCAGCTCATCGGCCAGTCCTTGATCGATTCCATGATCGGCTTGCGCTCGTGTCCCAGTGCCGCATGGAACACATCGACCACCAGCAGCACCGGGCGCTCGCCGAAGCCGTCGTTCGCCTTCTTGCCCCACACTGCGAGGTGTTGCCTGTCCTGTTCCGTCAGGAACGCATCCCATCCTGCCATGCCGCTGATCCTCCGGGAAAAGTGCCCTGTTCGTGGGGGCTTCGTGTTCATGGGGTCAGGTCGCCCGCTGGCGCCGGCTCTCGAACAGGCAGATACCGGCCGCCACCGAGACATTCACGCTCTCCACCACCCCGAACATCGGGATGCGAACAAGCTCGTCGCAGCGCTCGCGGGTGAGCCGGCGCAGGCCCTCGCCTTCGGCGCCCATCACCCAGGCGAGGGGCCCGGTCAGTTTCGCGCCGAGCAGGTCGCCCTGGCCAGCCTCGTCGGCACCGATGCACCAGATGCCGCGCGCTTTCAGGGCGTCGATCGAGCGGGCGAGGTTGGTGACGGTCACGTACTGCACCGTCTCGGCCGCGCCGGATGCGACCTTTTCCACCGTGGCGGTGATGCCCACCGCGCGGTCCTTGGGCGCAATCACGGCATCGACGCCCATCGCGTCGGCCACGCGCAGGATCGCCCCGAGGTTGTGCGGGTCCTGCACGCCGTCGAGCACGAGCAGCAGCGGCGACTCGGGCAGATCTTCGAGCAGGTCGTCGAAATGGACGCTGCGCCGGCTGTCGCCATCGATCCGCGCGACCACGCCCTGGTGTCGGGCCGAGCCGCCGGCCAGCGCATCCAGGCGCTGGGCGTCGACCGCCATGGCCCGGACGGATTTCTCCGCGGCCAGCGCCAGCAGGTCCCGGGTACGGCCGTCGGCGCGCCTGGCATCGACATAGAGTTCCCGGATGGACTGCGGCGCCGCGCGCAGCCGCGCGGTCACCGAGTGCAGCCCGAACAGCGTGCGAAGCGGCGCGCTCATCGCCGCTTCTTCCCGCCCTTCGGCCCGGCACCGGGCGGCGGTGCAGCCGCGGTCCTGCCCTCCCTCACCTCCTTGCCGGCCCGCGCGCCGCTGGCCGCCAGCGGCCCCCTGAGCTGCGTGCCGGGCGCGAGCACGAAGTCGATCTTGCTGGTGGACAGGTCGACCCGTACCACCTGCACGCCGATCCGGTCACCGATGCGGTAGCGCTGTCCGGTGCGCTCGCCGAGCAGCTGGTGGCGCACGGCATCGAAATGGAAGTAATCCGTGCCGAGTTCAGAGATGTGCACCAGCCCGTCGACATGCAGGTCGTCCAGGGTGACGAACGCGCCGAACGAGGTCACGCCGCTGATCGTGCCGCTGAAGCTCTCGCCGACGCGATCGAGCATGTAGAAGCACTTCAGCCAGGACTCGACCTCGCGCGATGCGTCGTCGGCCCGTCGCTCGACCTGCGAGCAGTGCTGGCCGAGCTGCGTCCAGTCCATGCCGGTCGGCTTGTAGGTCTTCTTCAGCAGCACCGCCTTGATCGCGCGGTGCACCGACAGGTCGGGATAGCGCCGGATCGGCGAGGTGAAATGCCCGTAGCCGTCATAGGCCAGGCCGAAGTGGCCGATGTTGTCCGGGCTGTAGACCGCCTGCGCCAGCGAGCGAAGCATCACCGTCTGCAGGAGCAGCCGGTCCGGGCGGTCGCGGATCTGTTCGAGCACCTTCGCGTAGTCGCGCGCATGCGGCGACTCGCCGCCGCCGATCGACAGGCCGAAACCGCGCAGGAATTCGCGCAGCGACTCCAGCCTGTCCTTCTTGGGGCCGGCATGGATGCGATAGAGCATCGGATGCCCGTGGCTCGCCAGGAACTGCGACGCGCACACGTTCGCCGCCAGCATGCATTCCTCGATCAGCCGGTGCGCATCGTTGCGCTCGACCGGCACGATGCGGTGGATCTTGCCGTGGTCGTCGAACTCCATCTTCGTCTCGGACGATTCGAAGTCGATCGCGCCCCGCTGCGCGCGCGCCTTGAGCAGCACCCGGAACACCGCCTCCAGTGCCTTCAGGTGCGGCACCAGGTCGCGGTAATTCTTCGCGTGGGCCATCGGGCTGCCATCGAGGATCTCCGCCACCTCGGTGTAGGTCAGGCGCGCCTTCGAGTTCATCACGGCGTTGTAGAACTGGTAGGCGAGCAGGCTGCCATCGGCGCCGACATCGACCTCGCACACCATGCACAGCCGGTCGACCTGCGGGTTCAGCGAGCAAAGGCCGTTGGACAGCGCCTCGGGCAGCATCGGGATCACCCGGCGCGGGAAGTACACCGAGGTGCCGCGCGCGAGCGCTTCGATGTCGAGCGCATCGCCCGGCTTCACGTAATGGCCGACGTCGGCGATCGCGACGAACAGCTTGTAGGCCGCATCGGGTACCGCCTGGCGGCCGCTCGGGCCACTGCCCGGCACCGCCGGCGCCTGTCCGTAGCCGGTGGCGTCCTTCACCATGTCGCTGACGGTCTGCGCGATCGATCGCCGCGCACGCTTCGCGGCCGGCTTGCCAGGGTCGATCCGCGGCACCGGCTCGCAGTACACCGCGTCGTCGAAGTCGCGCGCGGTCTCGCCGTCGATGGTGACCAGCGGCAGTTCCCGCAGGTCGACCCGGCCACGCAGGTCGGTCTTGCGCGGCACCTTCGGGAATTTCGCCGCAAGTGCCTCGATCTCGGCACTGAACACGTGCGGCAGGTCGTGCTTGCGCAGCGCGATCTCGATCTCCATGCCGGGGTCGGCATAGTTGCCGAGCACCTCGACGATGCGCCCGATCGGCTGGCTGTGGCGCGACGGCTGCTCGATGATCTGGGCGACCACCACCTGCCCTGCCTTCGCCGGGAACGAATCGTCCGGCGAGACCAGGATGTCCTGGCTCACCCGGCGGTCTTCGGCGACCACGAAGCGCACGCCATGCTCGATCTCGAGGCGGCCGACCACGCGCTGGTTGCCGCGCTCCAGCACCTCGACCACCACCGCCTCGCGCTTGCCGCGCCGGGGCGCGGCAACTTCGCGACCGAGCACACGGTCGCCGTGCAGCACCTTCTGCATCTCGGCCGGGCCGAGGAACAGGTCGCCGGTGGCATCGTCCGGCACCAGGAAGCCGAAGCCGTCCGGATGACCCTGCACCCGGCCGCGGATCAGGTCCATCTTCGACGGCAGCCCCAGCGCGCCGCGCCGGTTGGCGATCACCTCGCCTTCGCGCTCCATGGCCGCCAGGCGGCGGGAGAAGCCTTCAGCCGACTCCGGAGCGACGTCCAGCAGTTCGGAAAGCCGGTCCGGCTCCATCGGCACGCCTGCTTCGCGCAGGGCTTCGAGGATCTTTTCCCGTTCGGGAACGATGGTCGTGAAGACCGGTTTGTTCGACGTCCGGAGCCCGGAGCGACGACGATATTGAGAGGTCAATTGACAAAGCCTGCGTGGTTGAATACATTCCTCGGCCGCGCGGAATTGGTAGACGCACCAGGTTCAGGTCCTGGCGGTGGCAACACTGTGGAGGTTCGAGTCCTCTTCTCGGCACCATCGTTTCCCGGAGTGAGTCCTTTCCGGGATCCGTAGGCGGGTCCAGCCAGGGTTTCCCTGGTGGACGGCGGCTGGCGCATGTTCGACGAAGATCCGGCCCTCAGGGTAACACCTGCGGCGCGGATCACGGCTGCACCGGTGCATTCGCCCCGGCGCAGCACGGTCGGCCTCAGCGCGCCGGGATCACCGGCAACAGCAGGTACGGCGCGTCATCGGCCGGAAAATGCAGCGTATTGGTGCCGCCGAACACCTCCATCGGCCGGTCGACCGGATCGTTGTGGGTGAACGGGCCGACACCCTTCATCGGATACGCCGCGTTGGCCACGCCGAAATCGGTGCCGTCGAATTCATAGTCGCGCCCGCGCACGGTCAGCCCGAACCGGTAGCCGGTGGGCACCACGATGCAGGTCGGCCAGATCTCGACATCCAGCGGCACCGGCACGCCCGGCTGAAGCGGCCAGGACTCGTCGTGCGGGTGCCACGGCCGCGCCGGCGTGCTCAGCGCAGGATCGACCTTGCGCTGCGACGCCCGCAGCCAGCCCAGGCCGACCGGCGTGCGCGGATCGTTGGAACCGATGAAGGTGACCTCGCGGCCCTCCGGATCGAACACCCTGAGTACCAGGAACACGTCGGCATCGCGGGTCTTCGACGACAGCCACAGCCGCGCGGCCACCGGGCCGGTGATCTCCAGCGGCTCGGTCATCGCCGGCGACAGGAAGGTGAGGCCGTCGCCCATCGCCGCGTAGTCGAGCGCCTGGCCCTGCCCCGGCCTGTCGGTCGACAGCCCCAGGCCCTGCCCATGCAGGTAGTAGCGGGTGTACCGGGTCCGCGCCAGCGGCCATTCCTGCTCGGCGCGCAGTTCGAACCGTTCGCCCGGATGGCGCACGTTGAGCGACACCCGCGGCTGCTTCGCCCAGCCCGTGTCCTCGCCCTTGAGGAAGTGCCCGAGGAAACGCTTCTGCAGCCCGATGCCGTAGTTGCTGTAGAAATGGGTGAAGTGGGTGTCGCCATGCACCTCGAGCCATTTCTGCGTCGAGGCGGCGCGCAGGAAGCCTTCGAAGTTGCCGCGGGTGTGCAGGCCCATGCCGCCCCAGTTCCCGCTGGAGAGCATCGGCGTGTCCATCTTCTCGAACGCGGGCATGCGGGCGCGGTAGTAGTCGTCGACCAGCGTCCGGTTGCGCGCTTCGCCACCGAGGTCCACCCGGTTCGCCGCAAGCTCGGCTTCAGGCAGCGTGACCGGGCCGGCGACCGGCTCTCCGGTCACCGCACTCTTCGCGCCGCGTTCGCCGACGCCGTACTGCACCGAGGTGACCTGCCGGCGATACCAGGAATCGAGGAAGTCGCACAGGATGCCGCCGTGGCGGGACAGTTCGCGGTAGTAGTCGGACGAACCCTCCCAGATGCACAGCGCGGCCAGGTGCTTCGGCCGCAGGCCCGCCACCTGCCACTGGTTCATCGCGTAGTACGAGATGCCGTTCACGCCCACCTTGCCGCTGCTCCAGTCCCGGGAGCCTGCCCATTCGATGCAGGCGGCGAGATCGACCGCCTCGCGCGCCGACCAGCAGTCGATCACGCCGGGCGAGCAGCCTGCGCCGCGCGAATCGACGCGCACGCAGGCGTACCCGTCGGGCACCCACTTCTCGGGGTCGACCAGTTCCCAGTTCTGGTACTTGTTGCTGGAGCCCTCGAGCACCTCGGGCGCCGACTTGACCAGCCGCCTCCAGTTCGCCGGATAGCCCTCCTCGAACTCGAGGCCCTTCGCATAGGGGCCGCTGCTCAGCACCACCGGGTAACGGCCGTCGCCAAGCGGGCGGAACACGTCGGCGCGCAGCACCACCCCATCGTCCATCGTGATCGGCACGTTCCATTCGACCTGCATGCCGTCGCGCACTTCGGATCTCATTTCCTGCATTTCCCGCATCCTCCCCTGTCGTGCGGTGCCGCCGCTTGTATGCCCGGGGGATTTCATTTCTACTTCAGGACTCCCCCGCCCCATCCATGCACGTTCGATCCGGCACCCTTCGCAATGAGTCTAACCGAACCGACCCGCTTCACCGTCAACGGCACCGAGCATGCAGTGCCTGCAGAACCCGACACGCCGCTGCTCTATGTGCTGCGCAACGACCTCGACCTGAAGGGCGCGAAGTTCGGCTGCGGCCTCGGCCAGTGCGGCGCCTGCACGGTGCTGCTGGACGGCCACGCGGTGAACGCCTGCGACACGCCGTTGTGGTCGGTCGCCGGCAAGCAGGTGACCACGGTCGAGGGGCTGGCGGCCGGCGGCACGATGTCGCGTCTGCAGCAGGCCTTCCTCGATGAACAGGCGGTTCAGTGCGGCTACTGCATCTCCGGCATGCTGATGTCGGCCACGGCCCTGCTCGAGCGGTCGCCCGATCCGACGCTCGACGAGATCAAGGAAGCCATGGACCGCAACCTGTGCCGCTGCGGCACCCAGGCGCGCATCATCCGTGCGATCCAGCGCGCCGCGGGTCAAGGCGCGACGGCAGGAGCGTCCACATGAGCGCTTCGATCAAGGTGCCGCCGATGCTGTCGGCGAACCCGAGGCTCGACCGCTGGGTGAGATTCAACGACGACCGCACCGCCACGGTGTTCACCGGCCGCGTCGAGCTCGGCCAGGGCGTCATCACCGCGATGACGCAGATCGCCGCCGAGGAACTCGACCTGTCGTTCGAGCAGGTACGCATCGTCGACGCCGATACGCAGCTCACGCCGGACGAGGGCCATACCTCCGGCAGCCGTTCCATCTCCGAGGGCGGCAGCGCGATGCGCTCGGCCTGCGCCGAGGTGCGCGCGGTGCTGCTCGCCGAGGCGGCCCGCCGGCTCGACATCCCGGCCGACCGGCTGGTGGTCGAGGAAGGCCGCATCACCGGCGCCGACCGCATCCGCGAGACCAGCTACTGGGACCTTCCCCATGCGGAACTGCTGGCGCGCGAGGCGACCGGGCAGGCGCCCGTGAAGCCGGTGGCACGCTACACGGTGGTCGGGCGCAGCGAGCGGCGGCTGGACATCCCCGACAAGCTCCTCGGCCGGCCACGCTTCGTCGCCGACATGAAGCGGCCGGGCATGTTGCATGGCCGGGTCGCCAGGCCCCCGTCTTTCGGCGCGAAGCTCGTGTCGATCGACGAGGCGGCGATCCGCGCGCTGCCGGGCGTGGTCGCGGTGGTGCGCGACGGCGACTTCCTGGGCGTGGTCGCCGAGCGCGAGGAACAGGCGGTGAAGGCGCGCAAGGCGATGATCACGGGTTCGCGCTGGACCGAGCAGGCGATGCCGACCGACGCCACCGACATCTACCGCTTCATCGAGACCCGCGACACCACCGACACGGTGATCGTCGAGCGGCGCGACGCGGCGGCATTGGCACGGGCGAAGAAGACGCTGGAGGCGCGCTATTCGAAGCCCTATGTCGCCCATGCATCGCTCGGGCCGTCGGCGGCGCTGGCCACCTTCGACGACGGCGGCATCGAGGTCTGGACGCACAGCCAGGGCGTCTATCCGCTGCAGCGCGAACTGGCACAGGTGTTCGAGCTGCCGCTGGAATCGGTGGTGGCGCACCATGTCGACGGCCCGGGCTGCTACGGCCACAACGGCGCGGACGATGCGGCGCTCGACGCGGTGCTGCTGGCGCGTGCCGTACCGGGACGGCCGGTGATGCTGCAGTGGATGCGCGACGACGAGTTCGCCTGGGAACCGCTCGGCCCGGCGATGGTGGTCAAGACGCGTGCATCGGTCGACGGCGACGGCAACATCGTCGACTGGGCGCTCGACCTGTGGAGCAACGGCCATACCCAGCGCCCCGGCGTGGTGGTCACCACCGAACCGAGCGTGTCGCTGCTGGCCGCCTGGCACCTCGGGACGCCGGTGGCGCGCATCCCGCAGGGCGACCCGGCGATGTCCGGTGGCGGCGGCATGGCGCGCAATGCGGAAGTGATCTACGCGCTGCCCAACCAGAAGGTCGTCGCGCACCGGGTCGAGGAGCTGCCCCTGCGAGCGTCCACGCTGCGCGCACTGGGCGCGTATGCCAACGTGTTTGCCGGCGAATCGTTCATCGACGAACTGGCACTGGCCTGCGGCGCCGACCCGGTCGAGTACAGGCTGCGCCACATGAAGGACCCGCGCGCCCGCGCGGTGATCGAACTGGCGGCGCAGAAGGCAGGCTGGGTGCCGCACGAGGAAACCGATGGCACGAAGGGACGCGGCATCGCGTTCGCCCAGTACAAGAACGGCTACGGCTACATCGCGATCGTCGCCGAGGTCGTCCTCGAACCCGGGTTCAAGGTCACGCGCATGGTCGCCGCGGTCGATGTCGGCCTGGCGATCAACCCGGACGGCATCCTGAACCAGACCGAAGGCGGCATCCTGCAGGCGCTGAGCTGGACGCTGAAGGAACAGGTCGACTTCGACCGCGAACGGATCCTGTCGCGCGACTGGGAGACCTATCCGGTGCTGACCTTCTCCGAGGTGCCGCAGGTCGAGGTGCACCTGATCGACCGTCGGGACGCAGAACCCCTGGGGGCCGGCGAGACACCGACCGGGCCGACCGCTGCAGCGGTCGGCAACGCGCTCGCGCATGCGCTGGGCGTGCGGGTGCGCGATCTCCCGCTTACGCGGGAACGTATCATCGCTGCACTCCAGTGAATCGATGCCCGGCGGCGAGCAGGGTTGCGCCGTCGGACAGGACCCGTCAACGGCATCCTGCCAGACATCGGGCAAGACTCAAGACCTGCCCCCCTGCGCCCCCTGCGCGGGGTCCTCGAGCAGTTCGTCGGCATCCATCAGGTCGTAACGTTCGAACGGCTGGTGGATCCAGGGATTCTCCGGCAGGTAGTGCACGAAGTAGTCCGGCTTGACGATGGACACCGCCTTGTACCAGAGCACTGCCGTGCGGACTTCCTCGGTCGCCTCGAATGCGGTCTCCAGGTGCCGCTTGACCACGTCGAGCGTTATGCCGGAGTCGACCAGGTCGTCGACCAGCAGGATGCGCGTACCCATGCGCGCGGTGGTCATCGTCAGGTGCTCGGCCACGCGGATATGCCCGCGCACCGTGCCCGCTTCTCCGCCATAGGACTGGGTGGAGATGATCGCCAGCGGGATGTCGAAGATGCGGGAGAGCGTGTCGCCCACCCGCAGCCCGCCGCGGGCGATGCAGACGATCTGGTCGAAGGACCAGCCCGAACGATGCACGTCGCGCGCGAGTCGTTCGTTGTCGCGAAGGTAGTCATCCCAGGAAACGTAAAGGTCGGCCATCGTTGACGCCCGCGTGGTCAGGCTTTGAACGGGTGGCGCATCACGATCGTTTCGTCCCGGTCCGGCCCGGTCGAGATCAGGTCGATCGGCACGCCGGAGATGGCTTCGATCCGCTTGAGGTAGTTGCGTGCCTCCGGCGGCAGCGCGTCGTACTCGCGGATGCCCACGGTGCTCGCGGACCAGCCCGGCACCTCTTCGTAGATCGGTTCGCAGCGCGCGAGGTTCTCCGCGCCGAAGGGCAGGATGTCCACCGCCTCTCCGTCCATGCGGTAGCCCACGTTGATGCGCAGCGACTCCATGCCGTCGAGCACGTCGAGCTTGGTCACGCAGAGGCCGGACAGGCCGTTGATCTGGATGGCGCGCTTGATCGCCGCCGCGTCGAACCAGCCGCAGCGCCGCGGCCGCCCCGTGACCGAACCGAACTCGTTGCCTCGCGCGGCGATGTGGCGCCCGACATCGTCGTCGAGTTCGGTGGGGAACGGACCCGAGCCCACGCGAGTGGTGTAAGCCTTGGTGATGCCCAGCACGTAGTGCAGCAGGTGCGGCCCCATGCCGGACCCGGTGCCCGCGGCGCCGGCGACGCAATTGCTGGACGTGACGAACGGATAGGTGCCATGGTCGACGTCGAGCAGCGTCCCCTGGGCACCTTCGAACAGCAGGTTGCGGCCCGCCCGGTGCGCGTCGTAGAGCATGCGCGGCACGTCGGCAACCATCGGCTTGAGCTTCTCGGCGAGCAGCATGGCGTCGTCGAGTGTCTTCTGGAAATCGACGGTCGCCACCTTGTAGTAATGCTCGAGCATGAAGTTGTGGTACTCGAGCACTTCAGCCAGCTTCGCCGCGAACCGCTCGCGGTGGAACAGGTCCTGGACGCGCAGCGCACGCCGCGCGACCTTGTCCTCGTAGGCCGGCCCGATGCCGCGCCCGGTGGTGCCGATCTTGTTCTCGCCGCGCGCAGCCTCGCGCGCATGGTCGATCGCCACGTGGTGCGGCAGGATCAGCGGGCAGGCCTCGCTGATCCGCAGGCGGGAGCGCAGTTCGACGCCGGCGGTCTCGAGCTCGACGATCTCCTTGATCAGCGCTTCCGGCGAGATCACCACGCCATTGCCGATGTAGCACTCGACGCCTTCGCGCAGGATGCCCGAGGGAATCAGCCGCAGCACGGTCTTGCGTCCGCCGATCACCAGCGTATGCCCGGCGTTGTGCCCGCCCTGGAAGCGCACGACACCCTGCGCATGGTCGGTCAACCAGTCGACGATCTTTCCCTTGCCTTCGTCGCCCCACTGGGACCCGATCACAACGACGTTTCTACCCATGAGTTCCGCCTCGAGATTCTTGTGCAGTTGTTCGTTCGATGCACGGCGGAAGGATCGCGCCGCGCGCGTCGTCAAAGCGGTTCGACCCGCCACTGGCCAGCGCGCTGTACCAGCGCCCGGCTGCAATTCAGTCCGGCCACCGGGCGCTCGTCGCCCGGCAGGTCTACCACGACGATCTCCCCTGCCGCACGCAGCGCCTCGACCGCCGCGAGCAGCGCCGCGTCGTTGCCGGCCGGTGCGACCACCGCGCCGGCGCGTGGTTCGGGACCGACGATGGCGCACAGCTCGATCAGGTCCAGGCTGAAGCCGGTCGCCGGGCGGGCGCGGCCGAACGCCCGCCCCACTTCGTCGTACCGGCCACCCGCCGCGATCGCCGTCGCATGCCCGGCCGTGTAGGCCGCGAACACGACGCCACTGTGATAGTGGTAACCGCGCAGCTCCGCAAGGTCGAAATGCAGGGTCGCGGCGCCAGCCGGCGTGGCGTCGGCCATTGCCGCCAGCTCGCCGAGGGCCCGCATGATCTCGGGCAGCGCCGGCAGCGCGCGGGCAGCGGCATCCAGCACGCCACGGTCTCCGTACAACTCGGGCAGGCGGCGCAGGGCCTCGCGCCAGGGCGATGCGATCGCTTCGGTCAGCGCCTGGACCAGCGGCATGTCCTTGCCCTGGAGCGCGCTGAACAGCGAGGCCTCGAGCGTCTCGTCGATGCCCGCCCGGGAGACCAGCGTGCGGAACACCGCGACATGGCCGAGGTCCAGGTGCACGTCGGGTATGCCGGCCAGGGCCAGCGCCTGCAGCATCAACTGCTGGACCTCGACGTCGCTCTCGACGGACGGATGGCCGAACAGTTCGGCACCGAGTTGCAACAGCTCACGCCGCGCATTGTCCGCTGCGGGCCGGGCATGCAGCACGCTGCCGCAGTAGGCATAGCGCGCCACGCCCGGGCGCTGCGCAAGGTACGCGTCGATGCGTGCCACCTGCGGCGTTATGTCGGCGCGCAAGCCCATCTGGCGCCCGGACAACTGGTCGACGAGCTTGAACGTGCGCAGGTCGAGGTCAAGGCCGGTGCCGACCCTGAGCGAATCCACGTACTCGAGCAGCGGGGGCATCACCACCTGGTAGCCGCGGGTGCGGAACAGCTCGAGCAGGCGCCCGCGCAGTGACTCCACCCGCTGTGCCTGGGGCGGCAGTATGTCTTCGATATGGGCGGGAAGCTGCCAGTTGCGCATGGTCTGGATCGTGGGGACGGGTGGATGTCGCCGGCAAGCAAACGTCGGCCCCGGCCCTGGCCGGCGAATCGGCACCGGGGCCCGGTCCATGAGGCCACCGACGGCGGCAAACCCCTTATTCTAACGGAGCCACGACAACAGCGTTACGCCGGCCAGCATCGAGGCCAGGCCGACGAATCTCAGCTGGCCGTCGGACAGCGCCACCAGGCGGGCGAAGGTCTCCCGCCAGAGCCGGGGGGCCAGGAATGGCAGCACCCCTTCGAGGACCAGCATCAGTGCCAGTGCCAGAAGGAGCGCGCTGCCGATATCCATCTGCGGTCGACCCTGGCGCCCCGCGCAGTGGCGCAGCGGCGGATCGGCGAAAGCCGACCCGCCCCGCCGTCACCGCTGTGGCGAACCCGCCGAGCGGAAGTAGCGGAAGAACTCGGAATTGGGCTCGAGCACGAACACGTTGTTGCGGCCCGCGAAGCTGCGCTTGTAGGCCTCGAGGCTGCGGTAGAACGCGAAGAACTCTGCATTGGACTGGAACGCCGCGGTGTACAGCGCCGACGCCCGTGCATCGCCTTCACCGCGGATCCGCTCCGCGTCCCTGAACGCCTCGGCCAGGATGATCTCGCGCTGACGATCGGCGTCGGCTCGGATCTTCTCGCCTTCCGCCGCACCGGTCGAGCGCAGCTCGTTCGCCACGCTCTTGCGCTCGGCTTCCATCCGGCGGTACACCGATTCGCTCACCTCCTGCGTGTAGTCGACCCGCTTGATGCGCACGTCGACCACTTCGATGCCGATCGCCCGCCCGTCCTTGTCGGCGCGTTCGCGCACCAGCTCGGTGATCTTCTGCCGCTCGCCCGAGATGACGTCGTTCACGGTGCGCGAACCGAACTCGGAGCGAAGCGCCGAGTTGATGGTCTGCGACAGGCGGTTCACCGCTGCAGCCTCGTTGCCCTGCACCGCGATGAAGTACTGCCGCACGTCGACGATGCGCCACTTGACGAACGAATCGACCAGCACGTTCTTCTTCTCGGACGTCTGGTAGCGCTCCGGCTCCGGCGCGTCGATGGTCAGGATGCGCCTGTCGAAATAGCGGACCGTATCGATGATCGGGATCTTGAACTTCAGGCCCGGAGTCTCGACCACCTGCGCGATGGTGCCCAGGCGCAGGACGACCGCGCTCTGCCGCTGGTCGACGACGAAGACGCTCATGCTGATCGCGACGAGCGCGACCAGTGCTGCGGCGATGACGAGGGTTACGCTGGGTTTCATTGACGCTGCTCCCTCTCGCGGCTGCGGAAAGCCTCGCGAGAGCGTGCGGTTTCAGGGGACGTGGCCGCCGGGTCGACCGGGGCCGGCTTGGAGGCAGGTGCTGCGGATGCAACGGCATCGCCGGGATTGACTGCCTGGCCGGCAGCGGCGCCCGTTGCCGCAAGCAGCTTGTCCAGCGGCAGGAACAACAGGTTGCTGCCCTGCCTCTGGTCGACCACCACCTTGGTGGCGTTGGTCATCACCGTGTTCATCGCATCGATGTACAGGCGGTCGCGGGTGACGCGCGGCGCGCGGTTGTACTCTTCGACCACCAGCCGGAAGCGGGTGGCTTCACCCTCTGCCGTGGCGACCACCCGCTGGCGGTAGCCTTCCGCCTCTTCAGCCAGCCTTGCCGCTGCACCGCGTGCCCGCGGGATCACGTCGTTGGCATAGGCTTCGCCTTCGTTCTTCTGCCGCTCCCGATCCTGGCCGGCGCGCACCGCATCGTCGAAGGCCGCCTGCACCTGCTCGGGCGGCTGCGCCGACTGCATCGTCACGTTGCTGATCAGGATGCCCAGGTTGTAACGGTCGAGCAGGCCCTGCATCACCTTGAGCACGTCTGCCTGGACGCCGCCGCGGTCTTCGTAAAGCACCGCATCCATCCGGCGGATGCCGACCACCTGCCGGATGGCGGTTTCGGCCGCCTGCAGCACGGTTTCGTCGGGATTGCGCACGTTGAGCAGGAAGTCACGGCCGGAAGACAGGGTGTACTGCACCGCGAACTGCACGTCGACGATGTTCTCGTCGTCGGTGAGCATCAGGGATTCGCGCAGCACCTTGTTGCGCGGGTTGTTGCGATAGCCGATCTCGACGGTGCGCACGCCCGAGACGTTCACCACCTCTGCGCGCTCGATCGGCCATGGCAGGTGCCAGCGTGGCCCGGGGTTGGTCTCTTCGACGAACTTGCCGAACCGCAGCACGACGCCCCGCTCGGCCGGCGCGACGATGTAGACGCCACTGGCGATCCAGAGCAGGAAGACCACGCCGCCGATCAGCAGGCCGCCGTTGCGCCACTGCCCGGACGTGAAGTTTCCGCCACTGAAGCCGCCGCCGTTGCCACCGCCGCCGGTACCGACTTCGCGCGGCCCCTGCTTGCGGTTGCCCATCAGGTCGTTCAGCTTGCGGCTGAACCGCCGCCACAGTTCGTCGAGGTCGGGCGGTCCCTGGTTGTTTCCGCCCCCGCCGCCACCGCCGCTGCTTCCGCCGCCGCGTTTTCCCCACTGGTTGTCGTTCAAACCCATCGTTACCCGCTCCTGGCGCCGCCCGGACCACCGGTCCATGTATCCGCATCGACGACCGCAGCGGCAGGTGCCATCGGCATCCCGTCCAACTGCATGTCGCCCCCCTCGTCCGGCATCGACGCCGGATCACGTTCAGCACGATCGAAGAAATCATCCAGGGTCGACCTCAGCAGGTCCACCCCGGCCCCGGTGAGCGCAGACAGCGATACGCTCGTCAGGTCGCCCAGGTCGTCTCGCACCACCTTCGGCTCGATCGATACCCGGTCGATCTTGTTGCACACCAGGATCTGCGGCACGGCATCTGCACCGATCTCCGCCAGCACCCGGTTCACTTCTCGAATCTGTCGATCGCGGTCGCTGCTCGCGAAGTCGACCACGTGCAGCAGCAGGTCGGCCTGCGCCGTCTCGGTGAGTGTCGCCCTGAATGCCGCGACCAGTTCATGCGGCAGGTCGCGGATGAAGCCTACCGTATCCGACAGCACGATGTTGCGCCCAGCCGGTGAAAACATCCGGCGGCTGGTCGTGTCGAGGGTGGCGAACAGCTGGTCCGCGGCATAGGTACCGGCATGGGTGAGCGCATTGAACAGGGTCGACTTGCCGGCATTCGTGTAGCCGACCAGCGAAACCGACAGCGCTGCCCCGCGGGCCCGCGAGCGCCGCTGGGTCGCCCGCTGGCGTTCGACCTTCTGCAGCTTCTCCTTCAGCACCTTGACCCGCTTGCCCAGCAGCCGGCGGTCGGTCTCGAGCTGCGTTTCGCCCGGACCGCGCAACCCGATGCCACCCTTCTGGCGCTCGAGGTGTGTCCAGCCGCGGACAAGCCGCGTGGCGAGATGGTCGAGTTGCGCAAGCTCGACCTGCAGCTTGCCCTCGTGGCTGCGGGCACGCTGCGCAAAGATGTCGAGGATCAGGGTCGTGCGATCGACGACCCGGCACTCGAGTGCCCGCTCGAGGTTGCGTTCCTGTGCCGGGCTCAGCTCGTTGTTGAAGATGACCACGGACGCGTCGAGCTCGGAACGCAGTGCGGCAATCTCGGCGACTTTCCCGGATCCGGCATAGGTCGACGGATCGATCCGGTTGCGCCCGCCACCCACGATACCCGCGACTTCGAGGCAGGCCGAGGACGCGAGCTCGCGCAACTCGGCGAGGCTCTCTTCGTAGTCCCGCTCGGATGATCCGAGGGAGACCAGCAGCGCACGACTGCCTGTGTCTGGCCGTTCGAACATCCGGCGGCTATCGGCTCATCGGTTTGTGCAATGTCGGGCTCAGCTGTCGGCCGGCGATTCGTAGTGGATGCTGACCGCGCGCGCCGGCACCACGGTGGAGATGGCATGCTTGTAGACCATCTGCGTCACCGTGTTCTTCAACAGCACCACGTACTGGTCGAACGATTCGATCTGGCCCTGGAGCTTGATGCCGTTCACCAGGTAGATCGACACCGGCACGTGCTCCTTGCGGAGCGTGTTGAGGAAAGGATCCTGAAGCAGTTGTCCCTTAGCGC